>Ga0247730_1000227_pt1 | contig 51543 bp, 52 predicted proteins | sample UWRJL073202C2_FD_180959 | JGI IMG/M metagenome (GOLD analysis project Ga0247730, IMG submission 180959) | Plant litter microbial communities from Arlington Agricultural Research Station in Wisconsin, United States - UWRJ-L073-202C-2 | ecosystem: Environmental > Terrestrial > Plant litter >... | reverse complement strand
ACGATCACGGACGTCCGCATGACCGGCGACGGGCAGCAGGCGTCGGTGTTCTACACCGTGATGGGCGACGAGAAGCAGCGCGACGACACGGCCGCCGCGCTGCGCAGCGCGACCGGGATCATCCGCTCCGAGGTCGGCAAGCAGCTCGGTACCCGGATCACGCCGTCGATCACGTTCTTCCTGGACTCGGTGCCCGAGACGGCCAAGGAGATCGAGGACCTGCTCGCGAAGGTCAAGGCGTCCGACGACGAGGTGGCGTCCCGCACGGTGGGGGCGCAGTACGCCGGCGACCCCGATCCGTACAAGAAGCCGGTCGTCGCCGAGGACGAGGACGAGTGACGACTCCGTCAGCAGACGGGGTGCGGTCGGGCCTGGTCGTCGTCGACAAGCCGGCCGGCTGGACGTCGCACGACGTCGTCGGACGCATGCGACGTCTCGCCGGCACCAAGAAGGTCGGCCACGCCGGCACGCTCGACCCGATGGCGACGGGCGTCCTCGTGCTCGGCATCAACCGTGCGACGCGGCTGCTCGGGTACCTGACGCACGCCGACAAGGAGTACCTGGCCACGATCCGGCTCGGGCAGTCCACCGTGACGGACGACGCGGAGGGCGAGGTCACCGGCTCGACGTCGGCGGCGCACCTGGACGAGGCGGCCGTGCGGGCGGTGCTGCCGGCGTACACCGGTGACATCCAGCAGGTTCCGTCGTCGGTGTCGGCGATCAAGGTCGACGGCGTGCGCTCGTACGCGAAGGTGCGCTCCGGCGAGGAGGTCACCCTGAAGGCCCGGCCCGTGACGATCTCGGCGTTCGACGTGGACGCCGTGCGCGTCGCCGGTGACGTCGTCGACGTCGACGTCCGCGTCGTGTGCTCCAGCGGCACGTACATCCGGGCGCTGGCCCGCGACATCGGTGCCGACCTGGGCGTCGGTGGACACCTGACGATGCTGCGCCGCACCCGGGTGGGCGGCTTCCCGCTCCGCCTGGCCCGCACGCTGGAGGAGCTCGAGACCGAGCTGCACGTCATCGGCCTCGACGACGTCGCCCGGGCGAGCTTCGACTCCTACGACCTGGCGGAGCGAGAGGCACAGGACGTCCGGTTCGGGCGCGCGCTGACAGGCATCGACCTGGGCGCCCCGCGCGCCGTGGCCCTGTTCGACCCGGCGGGCGAGTTCCTGGCGCTGTACGAGCAGCGTGGCGGGGTGGCCAAGCCCGTGGCCGTGTTCGTCTAGTCTGCTGGGCATGTCCTTCCGCCGGTCGTCACGTCACCTGATCCGACGGGGGGCGCTGGCGGTGCTGGCCGCCCAGGTCGCCGCCATCGCCTCCCTGATGGGTGCCGACCGGCTGCGCCGGCTCCTGCGCGGCCGCAAGATCCCCGTGCTCGACCCGGCGGGACCGGTGTCGCACCCCATCAACGACGGCAGCGTCGCGACGACGTACACCTACGGCGCGGTGCTGTTCGACGACATGCTCGCGGCCATCGCCGGAGCGCAGGACCGGATCCTGCTGGAGACCTACATCATCAAGGGCGATGCGATGGGCCGCCGCTTCAAGCAGGCGCTGATCGACGCGGCCGACCGTGGGGTCGCCGTCCACGTGGTCTACGACCAGTTCGCGAATCTCGTCGTGCGGCCCAGCTTCCTGACCTTCCCCGCACCGGTGCAGGTCCTGAGGTACCCGCTCGTCTCGTCGTGGAAGATCCTGAGCCCGCGCCACCTCGGCCGCGACCACCGCAAGATCCTCGTGGTCGACGACCGCGTGGCGTACGTCGGCGGGTACAACATCGGCTCGTCGTACGCGACGGAGTGGCGCGACACGCACCTCAAGATCGAGGGACCGGCGGTGTGGGACCTCGACAACGCCTTCGTCGACTTCTGGAACACCCACCCGAAGCGCACGACGGACCGCCTCGCCCAGCTGCCGTCGGCCGGTTGGCGTCCCGAGATCCGCGCCCATCGCAACGTCCCACGCCAGCTGATGTACCCGATCCGCGGCATGTACCTGGAGGCCATCGACCGGGCGCACCGCAGCATCGACATCACCGCGGCCTACTTCATCCCCGACCGCGACATCCTCGAGGCGCTCCTGGAGGCACGGCTGCGGGGGGTCACGGTGCGCATCATCGTGCCCAAGGTCTCCAACCACGTCGTGACCGACTGGCTGTCGCGCGGCTTCTACGGCCGGCTGCTGCGGGCCGGCGTCGAGATCCACCGGTACACCGACCACATGGTGCACGCCAAGACCGCCACGATCGACGGCGAGTGGACCACGATCGGCACCGCCAACATCGACCGGCTGAGCCTGCTGGGCAACTACGAGATCAACCTCGAGATCCTCGACCGCGGCCTGGCCGAGGGGATGGAGAAGGTGTTCGCCGAGGACTGCGCCAGGTGCGAGCAGCTCAGCCTGGACGAGTGGATGCAGCGACCCGTCCTGGCACGGGTGTACGAGGCGGTCCTGAAGCCCCTCGGCCCGTTGCTCTGAGGTCCTGCTGCCGCGTGTGAACCGGGCGACCCGGGGTACCCGGCAGCCATGAAGCTGCTACGCGGGGTCGCCGCCGCCGGGATCGCCAAGAAGATCTACACCGAGGCGCGCAAGCCGCAGAACCAGGCCCGGATCAGGTCGGCGGTCGCGAAGGTGCGATCCCGGGGCGCGCGGCCGCGCTGAGCCCGACAGCTCAGTCGACGCGGTAGCCCAGGCCGCGGACCGTCGTGACGAGGCCCGCGCCCAGCTTCCTGCGCAGGTACCCGATGTAGACGTCGACGACGTTGGAGCCCGGGTCGAAGTCGTAGCCCCACACCTGCGAGAGCAGCTGCTCGCGCGACAGCACCAGCCCGCGGTTGCGCAGCAGGACCTCGGCCAGGGCGAACTCGCGCGCCGACAGCTCGACCTCCCGGTCGGCGACGAAGACCCGTCGGCGCCGCAGGTCGAGGCGGACGTCGCCGGCGACGAGCTCGTCGTCCGGAGGAGCCTCGCCCGGCGCCCGCAGCCGCAGGCGGACCCGCGCCAGCAGCTCGCCGAACCGGAACGGCTTGGACATGTAGTCGGCCGCTCCGCCCTCGAGCGCCGTGATCGTGTCGGTCACGGAGTCACGCGCCGTCAGCACGATGACCGGCAGCGCGGGACGGTCGGCGGTGACGCGTTCGAGGATGCTGAAGCCGTCCATGCCGGGCAGCCCGATGTCGAGGATCACGAGATCGAACTCACCGGTCAGGGCGTAGTCGAGACCCGTGATGCCGTCGTCGACGACGGTCGGGGTGAAGCCCTCCGCCCGCAGGCCCTTGGCGACGAACGAGGCGATGCGGTCCTCGTCCTCGACGATCAGTATCCGGTTCATGAGGTGGCGGCTCCTGGGTCGAGGCGGATGCGGAAGGTGGCGCCGGCGGTCGCCCCGTCGGCCGGTGCGGCGTCGAGCGTCACGGTGCCGTGATGCGCCTCGGCGATCGCGGCCACGATCGACAACCCCAGGCCGAAGCCCTCGTCGGAGTCGTCGCCGCGGGCGAAGCGCTCGAAGACGGCCGGTGCCAGCGCGGGGTCGACGCCCGTCCCGGTGTCGCGGACCCAGAGCTCCAGCCGTCCCTCGTGCAGCCGTGACCCGATGCCGATCTCGTCGCCTGGACGGGTGTGACGTGCTGCGTTGGCGGACAGCTGCAGCAGCGCCTGGGTGAGCCGCTGACCGTCCAGGGGCAGCGTCGCGCGTGCGACCGCGTCGAGCACCCAGCCGCGATCGGCCAGCGCGCGGGCCCGGTCGATCGCGCCGTGCGTCAACGCCTCGACGTCGGTCGGCTGGAGCCGGACGAAGTCGGGTCGCTCGGCCTTGGCTAGCATCAGGAGGTCGTTGACGAGCCGGGTCATGCGCTCGATCTCGTCCAGGAGCAGGGCGCGCGTCGAGGCGACGTCCTCGGGGTCGTCCAGGTCGAGCACCTCCAGATGTCCCTGCAGGACCGTCAGCGGCGTCCGGAGCTCGTGGCCGGCGTCGTCGAGCAGCTGGCGCTGCGCGACGAAGGCCGACTCGAGCCGGTCGAGCATGTCGTTGAACGTGCGCTGCAGGTCCGAGAGGTCGTCGTGCCCGGTGACCTCGATCCGTCCGCCGAGATCGCCGTCGCTGATGCCCTGCGCGGTCTCCCGCAGACGTCGGACGGGGCGCAGCAGACGTCCTGCGATCCACGAGGCGACGCCGGCGATGGCGATGACCGACAGCGCGGCGAGCAGCGCATAGGTGGTCATGAGCTCGTGCAGGTCGCTGCGGGTGCCGCTGACGTCGTGCACCACGACGAAGGCGGCCGACTCGGTGCCGGCCGTGATGGGCAGCACCGCGACCCGGTACTCCGTGCCGGCGACGTGGAGCGTGCGCGAGCCGCCGGTGGCGGACAGGTCGTCCACGAGCGCCGGGAAGGCGGTGGACCGCTGCAGGGCCGGATCGGGCTCGCCCTGGTAGGTCGGCGTGCCGGTGCTCGGGAAGGCGAACAGCTGCTCGTTGGCGTCCGGGAGGTTGCGCTCCAGGAAGACCTGCAGCAGCCGGTCGGCCGAGCTGAACGGCTGACGCGTGTCGGGGTCGTCCTGCTCCTGCAGGGTCCGGAACTCCCCGATCTCCTGAGTCAGGCTCGTCTCGATCGACCGGTCGATGCGCTGGGACTCCAGGACGTACAGCGTCAGGCCGACCGCCACGAGGGCGAGCGACGTGAGCAGCGCGATCGTGACGGTGAGGCGCTGACGCACCGAGAACCGTGCGAGCGTGGGGACGAGTGTCATGCGCGATCAGTCGTCGTCGTGGTCGGGCTCGTCCGGCTCGTCGTCATCGTCGTCGTAGTCGCGGGGCTCCGGGACGCTGCGGTCGAACGAGCTGTCGTCGTCATCGTCGTCGGGTGCCGTGCCGGGCCCCGACGACGGCGCCGGCGTCGGGGCAGGCGTCGACGACGAGGCGGGGGGCACGATGACGATGGGCGTCGTGTCCTGCGGGGCCGGGTCGGCGCCTGCGGACACCCGACCGGCGATGACGACGGTCAGCACGATCGCCACCACCGCGAGCAGCAGTCCGGGCAGCCGGCGGGTCAGGTCCATGGGGCAACCCTGCCGCACGCAGCGGGCGTCGTCGATGAGGGCGCGATGAGAGTGTTCTTAGGTTCGGCTCGTCGCCGGGCGGTGAGTGGCGTGTGGCACAGTTTTCCCGTGACGATCTGGCGCGACTTCCCCGGGGCATCGACGACGCCGCGGATCGAGCCCGCCGCGGTCACGGTCGGCAACTTCGACGGCGTCCACCGCGGGCACCAGCACGTCATCGAGCGGACGCGTGAGCTGTCCCGCGGGCTGCCCGTCATCGCGGTCACGTTCGAGCCCCACCCGCTGGCCGTCGTCGCCCCCGACCACGCCCCCAAGCGGCTCGCCACCACGGAGCGCCGGGTCGAGCTGCTGCTCGCGGCGGGCGCCGACGAGATCCGCATCCTCGACTTCACCCGCGCGATGGCCGCGTGGACGCCGCAGGAGTTCGTCGACCGGGTCTTGCGGGACGAGCTCAGCGCGTCGCTCGTCGCGGTGGGCGAGAACTTCCGGTTCGGGCACCGCGCGAGCGGCGACACGGCCTTCCTCCGCGAGGCCGGTCGGGACGCCGGCTTCACGGTCGACGCCCTCGACCTGGACGGCGGGGCGGAGCCGTACTCCTCGACGCTGGTGCGCGCGCACGTCGCGGCCGGCCTGATGCGCGCCGCCGCCGACGTGCTCGGCCGACCGCACGAGATCTCCGGCGTCGTCCGCAAGGGTGACCAGCGCGGTCGCGACCTGGGCTACCCGACGGCCAACGTGCCGGTCGACGAGGCGTACGCCGTCCCGCCCGACGGCGTCTACGCGGGCCGGGTCGTCCGCGCCGGCGGCGAGCGGTTGCCGGCCGCGATCTCCGTCGGCACCAACCCGACGTTCGACGGCGTCGAGCGCCGCGTCGAGTCGTACGTGCTCGACCGCACGGACCTCGACCTGTACGGCGAGTCGATCCGGGTCGAGTTCGTCGACCGCATCCGCGGCATGGAGAAGTTCGACGGCATCGAGCCGCTCATCGTGCAGATGGCCGACGACGTCGCCCGCACCCGCACGATCCTCGCGTCGTAGCCGGGCTACGTCCCCAGCGCCGCCGCCACGAGGCCGGCCATCGCGGCCATGCCACGACGGTTGGGGTGGAACACGATGCCGTCGCCGGCAGCCGGCGCCGTGCCGTTGGTCCAGGCCTGGTCGCCCGCGCAGGCGTCGTGACCCTCGGACGCCGCTCGCGCCGAGACGTACGTGACGCCGGCTCGGTCGGCCGCCGCCGCCAGCGCAGCGTCGAGGGCGGTCTCGGCCGACACGACCGACTCGACCTGGGCGGCGTCGATGCCGACCGTCGCGCACGTGCCGCGGGTGGGCATGATGCGCGGGTACCCGACCAGCGCGACCGTCGCGTCGGGAGCGTCCGAGCGCACGGTGCGCAGCAGGGCCGCGAGGTCGGTCGTGGTGCGGTCGAGGATCGCGGGTGCCTGCTGGTCGACGAAGGTCCGGCAGTCGTCCGCGCCGGTCGAGCAGGCCCGGATCAGCGAGATGAACAGGCCGCTGTCGTTGCCGCCCGCGCTGACCGTGACCAGGCCGGTGCCGGGCGGGACGGCGCCGGCGTCGACGGTGCCGACCAGGTCGGACGTCGTGGCCCCGGAGCAGCTGACGTCCGTCAGGTCGAGGCCGAGGGACGATGCCGCGAGCGTGGGCCAGTCCTGCTCGGACCGCTGGCAGTAGCCGGCACCGGCCTGCTGCGGATCGATGCCGGGACCGGCCGTGAAGGAGTCGCCGAGCGCGACGTACGACGACGAGGCGGCGCCGGTCGTGGCGGGCGCCGATCGTGAGGGAGCGGGGGAGGGTGTGGCCTCGTCGGAGGACGAGCCGGAGGTGCAGGCGGCGAGCCCGATCAGCAGGGCGGCCGCGACGGACACCGCCCGGACGGCCTGCGTTCTCATGACCGGAAGGCTATCGGCCGCCCCAAGCGTCGATTCGCCCTGCGAACGCCGCCGCTGATAGTCTGGTCGCTGCCGTGTGATCGGCCACGGACCCAGAGTGCCCCGGTGGATGTGCCCGGGCGCGCCGTGCAACGGAACCCCAAGGAGAAAAGTGTCGAAGAAGACTGCTGCGCCCACAGTTGCGGGCGTCGCCAAGGAAGACATCATCAAGCAGTACGCGCTCAGCGACGGCGACACCGGATCTCCTGAGGTCCAGATCGCGCTGCTGACGGCCCGTATCGCGCACCTGACCGGCCACCTGCAGGAGCACAAGCACGACCACCACAGCCGTCGTGGTCTGCTGCTCCTCGTCGGACAGCGTCGTCGTCTGCTCAACTACCTGCAGAACAACGACATCGAGCGCTACCGCTCGCTCATCGAGCGTCTCGGCCTGCGCCGCTAGCTGCTCCGGAGGCGGCCACTTCCACGAAGTGGCCGCCTCTGCCACAACTCCATACCGAACACCCCAGACGAGGGCCTCCGGGCGCGCCGACCGCACACGAGAAGTGCTCGGTCCTCGGTAGTGGCCTTCGGGACGCGGCAGAGCCCGTCCCGCAGGCCTCGATCGAAGACCGGCATGGTCCCACCGCCCGCGAGCTCTCGTCCCAACAGGCAGACATCCGTCTGCGGAAGGGACATCTATGTCCGAACTCCACTCCGTCGAGACAGTCATCGACAACGGTGCCTTCGGCACCCGCACGATCCGCTTCGAGACCGGCGTCCTCGCCCAGCAGGCCGCCGGCTCTGTGTCGGCGTTCCTCGACGACGACACCATGCTCCTGTCGGCCACGACGGCCGGCAAGCACCCCAAGGACCACTTCGACTTCTTCCCCCTGACGATCGACGTCGAGGAGCGGATGTACGCCGCCGGTCGCATCCCGGGCTCGTTCTTCCGTCGTGAGGGTCGCCCGTCCGAGGACGCGATCCTCACCTGCCGCCTGATCGACCGCCCGCTGCGCCCGACCTTCAAGAAGGGTCTGCGCAACGAGGTCCAGGTCGTCATCACGGTCCTGGCGCTCAACCCCGACACCCCGTACGACGTCCTCGCGATCAACGCGGCGTCCGCGTCGACGCAGATCTCGGGCCTGCCGTTCACCGGTCCTGTCGGCGCCACCCGCGTCGCCCTGATCGACGGCCAGTGGGTCGGCTTCCCGACGCACAGCCAGCTCGAGAACGCCGTCTTCGACATGGTGGTCGCCGGCCGCGTCGCAGGCGACGACGTCGCGATCATGATGGTCGAGGCCGAGTCCACCGAGTCCACGTGGGACCTCGTCCAGAGCGGCGTCCAGGCGCCCACCGAGGAGATCGTCGCCGGCGGCCTCGAGGCCGCCAAGGTCTTCATCAAGCAGCTGTGCGACGCGCAGGCCGAGCTCGCGCAGGTCGCTGCCAAGCCGGTCCGCGACTTCCCGATCTTCCTCGACTACGAGGACGACGTGTACGCGGCCGTCGAGGGCGCTGCCAAGTCCGATCTCGCCCAGGCGCTGACGATCGTCAGCAAGGCCGACCGCGAGGAGCGGGAGGCCAGCATCAAGGCCGACGTCATCGACAAGCTCGGTGCCGACTTCGAGGGTCGCGAGAAGGAGATCGGTGCGGCCATCCGCTCGGTCACCAAGGCCGTCGTCCGCGAGCGCGTCCTGCGCGACAAGGTCCGCATCGACGGCCGTGGCCTCGAGGACATCCGTGCCCTCAGCGCCGAGGTCGGCATCGTGCCCCGCGTCCACGGCTCCGCGCTGTTCCAGCGTGGCGAGACCCAGATCATGGGCATCACGACGCTCAACATGCTGGGTCTGGAGCAGAAGCTCGACACCCTCTCGCCCGAGACGTCGCGCCGCTACATGCACAACTACAACTTCCCGCCCTACTCGACCGGTGAGACCGGCCGGGTCGGTTCGCCGAAGCGTCGCGAGATCGGTCACGGTGCCCTCGCGGGCCGTGCGCTGCTGCCCGTGCTGCCGACGCGCGAGGAGTTCCCGTACGCGATCCGTCAGGTCTCCGAGGCACTGAGCTCCAACGGCTCGACGTCGATGGGCTCGGTCTGCGCGTCGACGCTGGGCCTGCTCAACGCGGGCGTTCCGCTGCGCGCGCCGGTCGCCGGCATCGCGATGGGCCTGATCTCCGGCGAGGTCGACGGCGAGCAGAAGTTCGTCACGCTGACCGACATCCTCGGAGCCGAGGACGCCTTCGGCGACATGGACTTCAAGGTCGCCGGGACGCGTGAGTTCGTCACCGCCCTGCAGCTCGACACCAAGCTCGACGGCATCCCCGCCGACGTGCTGGCCGGTGCCCTGCAGCAGGCGTACGGCGCTCGCGTCGCGATCCTCGACGTCATGGCCGAGGCCATCGACGAGCCCGACGAGATGAGCCCCTACGCGCCGCGGATCATCACGATCAAGATCCCCGTCGACAAGATCGGTGAGGTCATCGGCCCCAAGGGCAAGATCATCAACCAGATCCAGGACGACACGGGCGCGAACATCTCGCTCGAGGACGACGGCACGGTCTACGTCGGCGCCGAGAACGGCGAGGCCGCCGAGGCCGCGCGCGACGCGATCAACGCGATCGCCAACCCGACGATGCCCGAGGTCGGCGAGCGCTACCTGGGCACCGTCGTCAAGACGGTCGACTTCGGTGCGTTCGTCTCGCTGTCCCCGGGCCGCGACGGTCTGCTGCACATCAGCAAGCTGCGTGAGCTGAACGGTGGTCAGCGGGTCAACAACGTCGAGGACGTCGTCAAGGTCGGCCAGAAGATCCAGGTCGAGATCGCCGAGCTCGGCGATCGCGGCAAGCTCTCGCTGATCCCGGTCGTCGAGAAGTCGGACGAGGCGTCCGACGACGCATCCGCCCAGGACGAGGCCACCGCCGACGCCTGATCGTCGCGGCTGGTCCGCACGTCCGGAAGGACCCCGTTGCCACGGCAGCGGGGTCCTTCCGCGTCCGGGGGCGCACGAACGGTGGTGGTCCCCCCGGCGTGAGACGATCGGGCGGCCATGACGCACACCTACGAGGACGCTCCCGCCCTGGACGTCGCCGACCCGCTGGCGGCGTTCCGCGACCGGTTCGTGATCGACGACGACCTGGTCGCCTATCTCGACGGCAACTCGCTGGGCCGGCTGCCCGAGGCGACCCTGGAACGGCTGACGGCCTTCGTGCGCGAGGAGTGGGGCGGTCGCCTGATCCGCGGCTGGGCGGAGTCGTGGGTCGACCTGCCGGTCGCGGTCGGCGACCAGCTGGGCGCCGCGCTCCTGGGGGCCGCCGCCGGGCAGACGGTCGTCGCCGACTCGACGTCGGTCAACATCTACAAGCTCCTGCACGCCGCGGCGGGCCTGCGTGCCGACCGCGACGAGATCGTCGTCGACGCGACGAACTTCCCGACCGACCGCTATCTCGTGGAGTCCGTCGCGGCGGCGCGCGGCCTCACCGTCCGCTGGCTCGAGCCCGACCTGGTCGAGAACGTCACGGCCGACGTCCTGTCGGCGGCCCTGGGGGAGCGGACGGCGGTCGTGCTCCTGAGCCACGTCGACTACCGCTCCGGCACGCTGCTCGACCTGCCCGGCCTGACGGCCGCCGTGCACGCGGCCGGAGCGGTCGTGGTCTGGGACCTGTGCCACTCCGCCGGGGTCGTCCCGATCGGCCTGGACGCCGCCGACGTCGACTTCGCGGTCGGCTGCACGTACAAGTACGTCAACGCCGGACCGGGGGCGCCGGCGTACGTCTACGTCGCCGCGCGGCACCTCGCCGCGGCGGCCCAGCCCGTCGCCGGGTGGTGGAGCGCCGCCGACCTGTTCGCGATGGCGGACACGTACGAGGCGTCCCCGACGATCCGCCGGATGCTGAGCGGCACGCCGGCCGTCCCCGGCGTCATCGCGGTGCAGGAGGGCGTGCGGCTCGTCGCCGAGGCCGGCATCGACGCGATCCGCGCGAAGTCGGAGGCGTTGACCGCGTACGCGATCGAGCTGCTCGACGCTGCGGGCCTGGAGATCGTCACCCCCCGGGAGCCGGCGCTGCGGGGCAGCCACGTCACGGTGCGCCATCCGGACGCCCGCGGCGTCACCGCGCAGCTCGTCGAGCGGGGCGTCGTCCCCGACTTCCGTGAGCCCGACCTGATCCGGCTCGGCCTGTCGCCGTTGACGACGTCGTTCGCCGAGCTCGCGGCCGCGACACGCATCCTGGCCGAGGTGGCCTCGCCGATAGGCTGAGCGCCATGACACGGGTCGCGGTGCTGGGTGCCAAGGGGCGCATGGGTTCGGAGTCGGTGCGGGCGATCAGCGCCGCCGACGGTCTCGAGGTCGTCGCCGAGATCGACCAGGGCGACTCGCTCGACCTGATCGCGTCGTCCGGCGCCGAGGTGGCCCTCGACTTCACCCAGCCGGCGGTCGCGCTCGACAACGTCACGTGGTGCATCGAGCACGGCGTGCACGTCGTCGTCGGCACGTCCGGCTTCGACGACGACCGCATCGCGTCGGTGCGCTCGCTGCTGGGCGATCAGCCGGCGACCGGCGTGCTGATCGTCCCGAACTTCTCGATCGGCGCGATCCTCATGATGCGGTTCGCCGAGACGGCGGCGCCGTTCTTCGAGTCGATCGAGGTCATCGAGATGCACCACCCCGACAAGATCGACGCGCCGTCGGGCACGGCCGTCCGCACCGCCGAGCTGATGGCCGCCGCCCGGGCCACGGCCGGGTCGCCACCCCTGCCCGACGCCACCACGACCGATCCCGACGGCGCCCGTGGCGCGACGGTCGACGGCATCCCGGTGCACTCGGTCCGCGCCCGTGGGTTCGTGGCCTCGCAGCAGGTGCTGTTCGGCGGCGTGGGGGAGGCGTTCACGATCCGGCACGACTCGCACGACCGAGGATCCTTCATGCCCGGGGTCGTGGCGGCCGTCGGCGCCGTGGGCGGCCGTCCCGGCGTCACGGTCGGGCTGGACGCGATCCTCGACCTCTGACGGTCCACCGCGGCACGGTCTCCGCCCTGCTGGCGTGGTGACCGCGGCGGGGTGATCGTCAGAGCTGGCGGACGAGCGCCGCCACCAGCGCGGACACCACGACCATCGGCAGGAACGGCACGCGCAGCGCCAGCAGCAGCGCGGCGACGCCGAGGGCCAGCAGCCGGGCGTCGACCTGGACCGACGAGCCGTCGGCGAGCACCTGCACCGCGATGAGCGCGCCGAGCAGCCCCGCCGGGATCAGCTCGACCGCCCGGACCGTGACGGGGTGGTTGAGCACGCTCTCCGGCACCGACAGCCCGGCGTACTTGAGCGCGAAGCACCCGACGACCATGACGACGATGCCGCCCCAGACGGCCGTCACGGCACCGCCCTCGGGCGCCACAGCAGGCCGAGCAGCACGGCCGTCCCGCCGCCGAGGACGATCGGCAGCCCGGCGCTGGTCACCGGCACCAGGCCCAGCGCGACGGCGGCGCCGATCAGCGCGACCGCGCGTCCCTTCCACGTCGCGAGCCGCGGCCACAGCAGGCCGAGGAAGGCCGCCCCGACGGCGGCGTCGAGCCCGTACGTGCGGGGATCGCCGATCGCGTTGCCGGCCAGCGCGCCGACGAACGTCGTCAGGTTCCACAGCACGAAGATCGAGATGCCCGTCCAGTAGAACCCCAGGCGGGCCTGCCGTCGTGTGTCGCGCGTGACGCCCATCGCGGTCGACTCGTCGATCACGAGGTGCGCCGTCGCGAGCCGGGCCGCGGGGTCGAGATCGAGCCGCGGCGCCATGCTGACGCCGTAGAACAGGTTTCGGCTGCCGAGCAGGACGGCCGTCAGCGCGCCGGTCAGCGGATTGCCACCGGACGCGATGATGCCGACGAACGCGAACTGCGACGCACCCGTGAACACCAGCAGCGAGATGAGGCACGTCTGCAGGACGCTGAGCCCCGACGCCGTCGAGATCGCGCCGAACGAGACCCCGTACGTGCCGGTCGCCAGCCCGACGCCGAGCGAGTCGACGATGATCGACCGGTCGGTCGCCGTCATGCCAGCGAGGTGTGGAGCCGCACCTGCTTGACCGTCGCGCCCGACGCCGCCCCGAGCTCGCGGTGCGCGCCGTCGGGCTCCCAGCCCGACTCGGTCACGAACGCCCGCAGGACGTCGTCGGTCGCGCCGACCCACCACACCGCACGCGTGAACCGGTCCGCCGTCAGCGTGTCCACGGCGGCCTGCAGCAGGCGCGATCCGTGACCGGCGCGCTGGTGCTCCGCCTCGACGACGAGCTCAGCCACCTCGCCGTCGGCGACCTGGTCGCTGTCGGGGTCGTACGACGGGTGGACGAGGGCGAATCCCCGCACGTCGGCGCGCTCCAGCGCGACGAGGACCCGCATCCGTGCGTCGTTCGGGCGGCTGATGGTCGCGGCCCAGCGCTCGGTGAGCTCGGCCGGGTCGAGCGCGTCGACCTCCTCGGCCGGCACGAGGGCGTTCTCCCGCCACGAGGCCAGCTGCACCCGGACGATCGCCGCGGCGTCGTCGGGCCAGGCCAGGCGGGCGCTGACGTCGGGTCCGGCCTCGGTCATGCGGAGGGTCGTCCGGTCGCGGGACGCTCGACGACGACCGTGCCACCGTGCGCGGCGGCCGTCTCGACGAGCCGGATCGCCGCGAGTGCGGGGTGGTCCTCGAGGATCTGGGCGCTGTTGGCCTGCGCGCGCAGCACCGCGACCTCGCCGCGGGTGCGATCGAGGGCGACCTGGGCCTGCTGTCGCGCCGTGACGAGCTCCTCGGCGGCCCGACGGATCTCCGCCGGCACCACGACGTCGCGGACCGCGAGGTCGTAGATCTCGAAGCCGGCGGCCGACGCGGCAGCCAGCACCGTCGCGGGCGTGCCCTCGACCGTGACACCGGCGAGCACGTCCTCCAGCGTCAGGAGGTGGACGGTGTCACGCAGCCACGACTTCACGGCGTCGTAGACGAGCCCGTGCGGATCGGTCGAGTACCCGACGTGCGCGACCGGGTCGACGACCGTGAGCCGAGCGGAGGCGCTGACCTTGACGTTGATGCCGTCGGCGGTCGGGATCTCCTGGGGCCGGACGTCGAAGAGCTGGACGCGCGTGTCGACCGAGCTGAAGCTGTGGCCGGTGGTCCAGAACCGGTGGCGGCCGGGCTCGAGCACGTCGACGAGCTCGCCGTGGCGGTAGTGGACCACGCGCTCGTGCTGCATCACGGTGACCATGGCGGTGCCTCCCAGTTCAGGTCCGGTCGCAGGTCGGCCCGTTCGGCGAGCGGGGGACCCGTGGTCCCGCAGAGCTGTTCGAGCGGTGCCCCGAGGGGCGTGCCGGCCTGCGACCGGATGCATGATCCATTTCTCAGATGGTTCCCACCGGGGTACGACACGTGGAAACCGTCCGGCTACCGCCTCAGGCCCACTGATCCCAACGGGACGTTCAGTCTGTCACGACTCGCGGAAGCTCTCCACCAGCTGCGAGTCGGCTCCCTGGGAGTCGAGCATCGCCGCCGTCAGCGACGTGTTGCGCAGGCTGGGCCACAGCTCCCAGGTCAGGACGAGCAGTCCGGGGAAGCCCGCGACGACCAAGGGCCAGCCGCCGTGGTCGGCGACGAACGCCACCACGACCGCGATCAGCAACGGCGCCTCGCAGTACATCAGCTTGCGCACGGTCTGGGCGGCGAAGATGCCGACCGCGTCACGGCGCGCATCGGCCGGGTCGGCGTCGGCCGGCATGGGGGAGGCACTGAGCCAGACCCGCTCGGACAGGACCGCGCCCACGGCGACCAGGACCAGCAGCACGATCGTGAGCCACACCGGGGGGAACGGCTCGCCGTCGCCGCCGAGCATGAAGAACAGCAGGACGTAGAACCCACCCGTCAGCCCGATCTGCAGCAGCGCGAAGCTGCGCACCTCGGCGGGGGTCGCGTCGTACTCGACACTCGGCATGCGACGAGTTTGGCACAGGATCGGACGGGTGGGATTGATACGGTGGCCCCATGCGTGCCTACCTCGATCTCGTCCAGCGCATCCTCGACGAAGGGGTCGTCAAGGGCGACCGCACGGGTACCGGTACCCGCAGCGTCTTCGGACACCAGATGCGATTCGACCTCTCCGAGGGCTTCCCGTTGGTGACGACCAAGAAGATCCACCTCAAGTCCGTCGTCGGCGAGCTCCTGTGGTTCATCAAGGGCGAGACCAACATCGGCTACCTGCGCGAGAACGGCATCAAGATCTGGGACGAGTGGGCCGACGAGAACGGCGACCTCGGCCCCGTCTACGGCTACCAGTGGCGGTCGTGGCCGGCGCCGGACGGCCGGCACATCGACCAGCTCGCCGAGGTCATCGAGCAGATCAAGACCGACCCGAGCTCACGGCGGCACATCGTCAGCGCCTGGAACGTCGCCGACCTGGACGACATGGCGCTGATGCCCTGCCACGCGTTCTTCCAGTTCTACGTCGCCACGGGTCCCGACGGCGTGGCACGGCTGTCGTGCCAGATGTACCAGCGGTCGGCCGACGTGTTCCTGGGCGTGCCGTTCAACATCGCCTCGTACGCCCTGCTGACGCACATGGTGGCGCAGGTCGCGGGCCTCGAGGTCGGCGACTTCATCCTGACGTTCGGCGACGCGCACCTGTACGTCAACCACCTCGACCAGGCGCGCGAGCAGCTGACCCGGGAGCCGCGCGCCCTGCCCGAGCTGTGGCTCGACCCGGCCATCACGTCGATCGACGACTTCACCCTCGACTCGATCAAGTTCACCGGCTACGACCCGCACCCGCTCATCAAGGCCCCGATCGCCGTATGACCGTGACGGCCACGATCGTCGTCGCGATCGGGCAGAACGGGGTCATCGGACGCGACGGCGACATGCCGTGGCCGCGCACGGGTGACCAGCAGCAGTTCAAGGCGCTCACGATGGGCCATCCCATGATCATGGGACGCACGACGTACGAGTCGATCGGGCGACCGCTGCCGGGGCGCACGTCGATCGTCCTGACCCGCGACCCGTCGTGGTCGGCCGACGGCGTCGAGGTGGCCGGCGACCTCGCATCGGCCCTGGCTCGTGCGTCGCAGATCGACGACGAGGTGTTCCTGATCGGCGGTTCCCAGGTCTATGCGGCGGCGCTCGAGGCGGGTGTCGTCGACCGGATGGTCGTCACGCACGTCCACCTGTCGCCCGACGGTGACGCCTGGTTCCCCGAGGTCGACTGGTCGAGCTGGACCGAGACGTCGCGCGACCCGTTCGAGGGCTACGACATCGCCACGTACACCCGCGCGTAGCCGCCCGGGACGCACATCGTGCGAGTCTGCACCGTCGGCCGGGGAAACCGTGCGGGTCTGCACGGGTTCGAGCGCCAGATCGGTGCAGGATCGCACTATTTCGTGCTCGCGCGCGTCCCCTGCCAGAGCGCTGCGGCGTCGTCACTCGAAGAGCGCGCGCCACTCGTCGTCGAAGCGGGGGACGGGCGCCCAGCCCTGCCTGGTCTCCAGCACGTCGCGGACCCGCAGGACGATCTGCCGCGGCCGGGAGAGCTGCGCCGCCGTCACGACGATGAAGACCCAGCCGAGCCGCTCCATCCGCTCGCGGCGCCGGACGTCGGCCTCGCGCTGCCGGAGGCTCGTGCCGTGCTGGCTGCCGTCGTACTCGATCGCGATCTTCCACCGCTGCCACGACAGGTCCAGCCGGGCGATGACGCCGCCCTCGTCGCCGTACGACCGGTTGACCTCGAGCGGCGGCATGCCGGCCAGCTCGAGCATCAGCCGGACCAGCGTCTCGCGCGGCGACTCCGAGCTGGGGCTGGCCAGGTGCAGCGCCCGACGCGCCTTCCGGACGCCGGCGCCGTGGTGGTGGTGCAGGAAGTGGTCGAGCCGGTCGGGCGTCACGAGTCGTCGCTGGTAGAGGCCGTCGACGGCGATCACCAGATCCGTCAGGGACAGCAGGGTCGCCGACGTCGACAGGGCCAGTTCGGGTGACAGGGCCGGGAGGCCGTCGACGGTGCGGGAGCTCATGGTCCTGAGCCGGTGCGTCGTGACGCCGCGGATGCGCACGGGCTCGGGCTGCAGGGTCGACAGGTGCGGCAGCAGGTCCTCGCCGACCTCGATGCCGTACAGGGCCAGCGCGCTGTGGTGGCTCGCGACGCAGTGAGATGGCGCGGCGAGGAGGGCGGCGTGGGTCATGAGCCGTGGCGTCAGCTCGAGCGTCGCCACGGCGTAGACCGTCGGGAGGACGATCTGGAAGCCGCGGCCCTGGAGCATCCGGCGCGTGTACCCGAGGTGGGCCGCCTCCGTGAGGGTGAACGGCCGGTCGACGGGAAGCGGTGATCGGTTCATCCCTCCACGACACCGGCTGGTGGCGTCCCGTCGCCCGTGGTGATCGCCGACCTGTGGACGGCTCGGGTCGATCAGGAACCTGTGGACAACACGAAACTGTGCGTGTCTGCACCGTTCCGGGTCGGAATCCCGGGCAGACGCGCACACTTTGTGACCGCGCACGTGCGGGATCGCACTATTTGCGTCTGCGTCTGCGTCCGCGCGGCGCGTGCGGGCTCGGGTCAGGGCTCGTCGACGACCGGGATCTGGCCGGTGACCCGCAGCGCTCGCTCCTCCGCGTCGTCGTCGCCGCTGTAGAGGCCGGTGGGCTCGGTCGTCGAGCCGCTGCGAGGCGCGACCCGCTCGACCGCCTCGACCCGGAACCGGGGGAGGCCGCCCTCGTTGGACGCCTGCAGCCAGTCGATCATCCGCTCCCGGACGTGGCAGCGCAGGTCGAACAGGGTCGGTGCGTCGCGTGCCGTCACCAGGATGCGGATGTGCACGAAGCCGTTGACCGCGTCGGTGACCTGCAGGACCTTGACGCGTCCGTCCCACAGGTCGGTCAGCGGCAGGATGCGGTCGAGCTCGGTGCGCATGCCATCGGGGCTGACGCGCCAGTCCAGGTCGAACTCGACCGATCCGAGCAGCTCGGAGTGGTTGCGGGTCCAGTTCTGGAACGGCGTCGTCGTGAAGTAGGTGGACGGCAGCACCATGCGCCGGTCGTCCCACAGCCGCACCACGACGTAGCTGAGCGTGATCTCCTCGATCCAGCCCCACTCGCCCTCGACGATGACGGCGTCGTCGTACCGGATGGAGTCGCTGAAGGCGATCTGGATGCCGGCGATGACGTTGCCGAGCGTCGACTGCGCCGCGAGCGCGGCGACGATGCTGATGACACCGGCCGAGGCCAGGACGCTGGCGCCGATCGCCCCGGCACCCGGGAAGCTCAGCAGGATCGCGCCGATCGCCAGGACCACGATGACCATGACCGTCAGCCGGCGGATGACCAGCACCTGCGTGCGGGCGCGCCGGGCGTTGCGGTTGTCGGCGACGTCGACGCGGTACCGCCGCAGGCTCAGGTCCTCCAGGAACAGGGCGATCGACGCGACGAGCCATGCGCTCGCCACGATCGTCACGATCCGGCACACCAGGTTCAGCGGCTCCCAGGCATCGTTGTCGGCGCGTCCGGGCAGCGACGAGCGCACCGACGCCCAGACCGCCAGCACCAGCAGGAGCGTCCGGAACGGCAGCCGGGCCGACCGGGTCAACGCACCCGCGGTGGGCCAGCGGCGCGCGGTCAGGCGGATGATGAGCGCGACGACGGCCACCACCGCGGCGCCGACGACGACGGCACCGCCCAGGGTCAGCAGGAAGTCGATCCACGGATCGGTCATCGCTCCATCGTGGCAACGCCCGGCGCACACACAAGCGTGGGGGGACGTGAGTCGGGTCACCGGGCGCCGTGACCGCGTCGATCCGCACCCGCGCCGCCGTCTGCCGGTCGCGGGGGACAGGCGCGGAACCGGTAGCCTTCGGATATGACGTCGCCGCTCGCATCCGAGGCCGCGCCTTTCGGGCGTGTGCTGACCGCCATGGTCACGCCGTTCACCCGCGAGGGTGAGCTCGACCTGGATGCGGCGCAGAAGGTGGCCTCCTACCTGGTCGACCACGGCAACGACGGCCTGGTCGTCAGCGGGACGACGGGGGAGTCGCCCACCACGACCGTGGCCGAGGACGGACGTCTCCTGGCGGCCGTGCTCGAGGCGGTCGGCGACCGCGCGACGATCGTCGCGGGCGTCGGCACCAACGACACCCGCCACTCCGTCGAGCTCGCCGAGCAGGCCAAGAAGGCCGGAGCCCACGGGCTGCTGGTCGTCACGCCGTACTACAGCAAGCCGCCCCAGTCGGGGCTGCTCGCGCACTTCACCGAGGTGGCCCGCGCCGGCGACGACACCCCGGTCATGCTCTACGACATCCCCGGCCGCAGCGGCATCACGATCGCCGACGAGACGTACCTGCAGGTCGCGGCCGATCCGCTGATCGTCGCGATGAAGGACGCCGTCGGCGACCTCGACCGCGGCGCCTGGCTCATGAACGAGACCGGCATCAAGATCTACTCCGGCGACGACCCGCTCAACTTCTCCTGGCTCGCCCTCGGCGCGTCGGGCGTCGTGAGCGTCGTCGGCCACGCCGCCGGTCGCCAGTACGCCGACATGGTCGCGGCGATCGACACCGGCGACCTGCCGGCCGCGCGCGCGATCAACACCAGACTTCAGCCCGCCGTACGGGCGTTGATGAACCACACGCAAGGCGCGATCACCGCCAAGGCTGCCCTGCAGCTGCTCGGCGTGCTCGATCACCGCACGATGCGTGCCCCTCTGCCCGCCGCGACCGAGGAAGAAGTCGCGATCGTTCGTGACGGCCTCGTCGCATCGGGCCTACTCGAAAGCTAGGCCATTGAGTCACATGCACCTGGAGCTCGACGCTCCGCCCGCACTGCCCGCCGGCGCCCTGCGCGTCATCCCCCTCGGAGGACTCGGCGAGATCGGTCGCAACATGACGATCTTCGAGTTCGGCGGCAAGATCCTGGTCGTCGACTGCGGCGTCCTGTTCCCCGAGGAGACGCAGCCCGGCGTCGACCTGATCCTGCCCGACTTCGGCCCGATCCGTGACCGTCTCAAGGACGTCGTCGGCATCGTGCTGACCCACGGCCACGAGGACCACATCGGTGGCGTCCCGTACCTGCTGCGCGAGCGCGGCAACATCCCGGTGATCGGCTCTCAGCTGACGCTGGCGTTCCTCGACCCGAAGCTCAAGGAGCACAAGCTCAAGGACGCGCCCAAGTACGTCGTCTCCGAGGGCGACATCATGGATCTCGGCCCGTTCGAGCTGGAGTTCGTCGCGGTCAACCACTCGATCCCCGACGCGCTCGCGGTCGCGATCAAGACGCCCGCCGGCGTCGCCCTGCACACCGGCGACTTCAAGATGGACCAGCTGCCGCTGGACGGTCGGATCACCGACCTGCGCTCGTTCGCACGCCTCGGCGAGGAGGGGGTCGACCTGTTCCTGACCGACTCCACCAACGCCGAGGTCCCCGGCTTCACGACGTCGGAGCGCAACATCACGCCGGCGATCGATGCGGTCTTCCAGAACAGCACGGGACGCATCATCGTGGCGTCCTTCGCCTCGCACATCCACCGCGTCCAGCAGGTCATCGACGCCGCGCACAAGCACGGCCGCAAGGTCGCGTACGTCGGACGCTCGATGGTCCGCAACATGCAGATCGCCCGCGAGCTCGGCTACCTGCACGTGCCGGACGGCGTCGTCGTGGACAAGATCGACGCCGCGGCCCCCAACAAGATGGTCCTGATGTCGACCGGCTCGCAGGGCGAGCCGATGGCTGCGCTGTCGCGCATGGCCAACAACAGTCACCAGCAGGTCAGCCTCGAGCCCGGCGACACCGTGCTCATGGCGTCCTCGCTGATCCCGGGCAACGAGAACGCGATCTACCGCGTCATCGACGGCCTGACCAAGCTCGGCGCCAACGTCGTCCACAAGGGCAACGCGCTGGTCCACGTGTCGGGCCACGCCTCGGCCGGCGAGCTGCTGTACTGCTACAACATCGTGCAGCCGTCCAACGTGCTCCCGGTGCACGGCGAGATCCGTCACCTGCACGCCAACGCCAAGCTCGCCTCGGCGACAGGCGTCCCCAACGTCCTGCTGGCCGAGGACGGCTACGTCATCGACCTGGTCGACGGCCACGCGTCCATCACGGGCGCGGTCGACGTCGGCTACGTCTACGTCGACGGCTCCTCGGTCGGCGACCTGACCGACTCCGAGCTCAAGGACCGCCGGGTGCTGGCCGAGGAGGGCTTCGTCTCGGTCGTCGTGGTCATCGACTCGGCCACGGGCAAGATCCTCTCCGGACCCGAGATCCACGCCCGCGGGATCGCCGAGGACGACTCGGCGTTCAACGAGATCGTGCCCAAGATCGTCGCCGCCCTCGAGGAGGCGCTGTCCGACGGCACCCGCGACAACCGCCAGCTGCAGCAGGTCATCCGCCGCGTGCTGGGCTCGTTCGTCGGACGCCGCCTGCGTCGCCGGCCGATGATCCTGCCGGTCGTCATCGAGGCCTAGACCGCCCGTGCCCGCCGCGACGTACGACGCGATCGTGCTGGCCGGCGGGCGCTCGACCCGCATGGGCGACGTCGACAAGCTGGGACTGCTGGTCGACGGGCGGACGCTGCTCTCGCGCGCCTGTGCGGCGGTGGCGGACGCCCGACGCCTCGTGGTCGTCGGGCCCGCGGGCCGGCCGGGTCTGCCCGACGGGATCGTGAGCGTGCAGGAGGACCCGCCGTTCGCGGGGCCGGCCGCCGCGATGGGTGCTGGGCTCGCGGCGCTGGGGGCCGCGGCTGCCGACGTCGTGGTGGTCCTCGCGGCGGACGTGCCCCGGGCGGCCGAGGCCGTGCCGGTGCTGCTGACCGCCTTGGGCGACCACCCGGAGCGCGACGGCGTCGTGGCTCGATCGGCGGACGGACGGCGCCAGCCGCTGCTCGCGGCCCACCGTCGTCACCCGTTCGCGGCCGCCCTCTCGGCCCACGAGCCGCTCGCGCACCGGTCGGCCACCCGCATCCTGTCCGGGCTGGACCTGCTCGAGGTCGACCTGCCCGACGACGTGGTGGCCGACGTCGACACACCCGCCGACCTGCACCGACTCACCGAGGAGACCCACCGTGGATGAAGCAGCCCTGGCGACGTGGGCGGCCGACCTGGCCGCCGAGCTCGGCATCGAGCAGGTGCTCGACCTCGACGCGGTGCTCGACCTCGCCGCCGATGCGGCCCACGCTGTCATGCGTCCGGCCGCGCCGTTGACGACGCACCTGGTCGGGGTGGCCATGGGTCGGGCCGGAGGCGATCCCGACCGTGTCGCGGAGGTGCTGCGCCGGACCCGCGCCGCGATCGACGCCTGGGACACCCCGCCGGCGTGACCCCCGGATCGGTCCGCGGGGAGTTCTCACAGTGGGACCCGCCGGACCGTGCGGAGAGTGTTACCCGCCGCTGACCCGGCGACACCCACCGGCGAAACACGTGCTCCCTAGGTTCATGACCACGAGATCCGGCGAGGTGCCGGGTCGCCGACCACGGAGCGTCCCATGACCAGCGTCGTCACCAGTCCTCCCGACCACGAGCCGTCCCCGGAGCCGGCGCGCCATCGCACCGGCCGCTGGATCCAGGAGTGGGAGCCCGAGGACCCCGCCTTCTGGGCGGCGACCGGCAAGCGGGTCGCGCGCCGCAACCTGATCTGGTCGATCCTCGGCGAGCACCTCGGCTTCTCGGTGTGGCTGCTGTGGAGCGTCAGCGCGGCGCTGCTCACCAAGGTCGGCTTCACCTTCTCGCCGCAGCAGCTGTTCTGGCTCATCGCGGTGCCGAACCTGGTCGGCTCGCTGCTGCGGCTCCCGTACACGTTCGCGGTGCCGAAGTTCGGCGGGCGCAACTGGGCCGTCTTCAGCGCCCTGATGCTGGTCCTGCCGACCCTGTTGTTCGCCCACTTCGTGCAGCGTCCGGAGACGCCGTACTGGGTGTTCGTCGTCATCGCGGCCACCGCCGGCGTCGGTGGCGGCAACTTCGCGTCGTCGATGGCCAGCATCAACTTCTTCTACCCCATGCGGCTCAAGGGGACGGCGCTCGGGCTCAACGCGGCCGGCGGCAACCTGGGCGTCTCGGTCATCCAGTTCTTCCTGCCGATCATCGTCGGCGGCGCCGGCGCCTTCGGGCTGGTCAAGGCCAGCCAGAGCGGCATCGTGCTGCAGCGGGCGGGCTACCTGTACGCCGCGCTGGCGGTCGTCGCGGCGGTCGCGGCGTACTTCTTCATGAACAACCTCACCGCCGCGTACTCCCGTCCGCGGGAGCAGCTCGCGGTCGTCCGGTACCGGCACACCTGGATCATGTCGCTGCTGTACATCGGCACGTTCGGCTCCTTCATCGGCTACTCGGCGGCGATGCCGCTGCTGATCAAGATCAACTTCTTCAACCAGCCGCTGCCCGAGGTGCCGGGCATCGGCATCAACTTCGCGTACTACGCCTTCCTCGGCGCGCTCGTCGGCTCGTTCACCCGTCCGCTCGGCGGCTGGCTGGCCGACCGCCTCGGCGGTGCGCGGGTCACGTTCGGGACGTTCGTCGCGATGATCCTCGGCACGATCGCCGTCATGGTCGCGCTGGCCCAGCTGGACGCCGTCCCGAAGGCGGCTCCGGGCGCACCGGCTCCCGATCCGGCCACGTTCGAGTACTCCGCGGCCGTCCGCGCCGCGGTCGACCACAACTCCGACATCTTCCCGTGGTTCCTGGCCGCGTTCTTGTTCGTCTTCGCCGCGACCGGCATCGGCAACGGGTCGACGTACCGGATGATCCCGCTGATCCAGAAGAGCTATGCGATCGCGACGGGCCCCGAGGGCAGCCCCGAGCGGGTGGCCGCAGAGAAGAAGGTGCCCAAGGAGTCGTCCGCGGTGATCGGCATCGCCGGTGCGGTGGGCGCCCTCGGCGGGTTCCTGATCCCGATCACGTTCAGCGCCCCGTGGGTCGCCGACCCGGTCGACGCCTGCAAGGGTGCCTTCTTGGCCTTCACGATCTTCTACGTCGTGTGCCTCGCCGTGACGTGGGCGTTCTACCTGCGGCCGCGGTCGATCATGACGAAGGTCGGCGTCTGAGCGTGACGGACACGCACTGCCCGTACTGCGCGCTGCAGTGCGCCCAGACCGTCACGCGGGACGCGCTCGGCGGGGACCCGGTCTCCGCCGAGCGCGTCGTGGTCGAGCCCAGGGCCTTCCCGACCAACGCCGGCGGCATGTGCCAGAAGGGCTGGACCAGTGCCGACGTGCTGGGCGTCCCCGACCGGGTCACCCGACCGCTGCGGCGGGTCGCGTCGGCAGGCTCGCGGACCGGGGACAGGTTCGAGGAGGTCGAGTGGGACGTCGCGCTCGACGACATCGCCGCCCGGGTCACGGCGATCAGCGCGGAGAGCGGCCCGGACGCCGTCGCGGTGTTCGGGGGAGGAGGGCTGACCAACGAGAAGGCCTACCAGCTCGGCAAGTTCGCCCGGCTGGCCCTGCGGACCCGCAACATCGACTACAACGGACGGTTCTGCATGTCGTCGGCGGCCGCGGCGGCCAACCGGACCCTCGGCGTCGACCGGGGGCTGCCGTTCCCGCTGACGGATCTCAACGACGCCGACGTGGTGGTCCTGCTCGGCAGCAACCTGGCCGACACGATGCCGCCCGCGGTGCAGCACCTGGGCGACGTGCGCGACCGCGGCGGGCTCGTCGTCGTCGACCCGCGGCGCAGCGCGACCGCTCGGCTGACCGACGACGGCGCCGGTGAGCACCTCCAGCTGGTGCCCGGCACCGACCTCGTGCTCGTCCTGGGGCTGCTGCACCTGGTGTTCGCCGAGGGGCTGGCGGACACCGACTACCTCGCGGCGCGGGTCGACGGCGTCGAGGACGTGCGTCGCAGCGTCGCCGAGTGGTGGCCCGAGCGGGTCGCCGCGACGACCGGGGTGCCCGAGACGCAGCTGCGCCGCATCGCCCGGACCCTCGCCGACGCGAGCCCGCACCGCGGCGGACGCGGCGCGTTCCTGCTGACCGGACGTGGCGCCGAGCAGCACACCGACGGCACCGACACCGTCACGGCCGTCATCGACCTGGCGCTCGCGCTGGGCCTCGTGGGCGCCGAGCGCGGCGGGTACGGCGCGATCACGGGGCAGGGCAACGGCCAGGGTGGCCGCGAGCACGGCCAGAAGGCCGATCAGCTGCCCGGCTACCGGATGATCGCGGACCCGGCCGCGCGCGAGCACGTCGCGGCGGTGTGGGGCGTCGACCCCGCGATCATCCCCGGACCCGGGGTGCCGGCCGTCGAGCTGCTGACGAGCCTCGGACAGCCCGGTGGTCCGCGCGCGCTGTTCGTGCACGGCAGCAACATCCTGGTCAGCGCCCCGGACGCCCGGGTCGTGCGGCGGCACGTCGAGGCCCTGGACCTGGTCGTCGTGTGCGACTTCGTCCCGTCCGAGACGGCGCTGCTGGCCGACTACATCCTCCCCGTCACCCAGTGGGCCGAGGAGGAGGGGACGATGACCGGCCTCGAGGGACGGGTCCTGCGTCGGCGCAAGGCCGTCGACGCCCCCGACGGAGTCCGGTCCGAGCTCGAGATCTTCGCCGCGCTGGCCGACCGGCTCGACGCGCCGGGCACCTGGTCGACCGAGCCGCGCGAGGTCTACGACGAGCTCCGTCGGGCCAGTGCCGGCGGCCGCGCCGACTACGCCGGCATCTCCTACGAGCGCCTCGACGCCGGGGAGGCGCTGTACTGGCCCTGCCCCGACGAGACCCATCCCGGCACCCCCCGACTGTTCGCCGAGGACTTCCCGACGCCGTCGGGACGGGCCCGGATGGTCGCGGTGCGGGCCGCGGGCCCCGACGAGCCCCTGCGGCCCGAGGCGCCCGTGTGGCTCGTGACGGGCCGCGTCCTGCAGCACTACCAGTCCGGCGCGCAGACCCGCCGGGTCGGCCGGCTCAACGACTCGGTGCCGCACGCCTTCGTGGAGATCCACCCCCTCCTGGCCGACCGCATCGGGATCGAGGGCGTCGACGACATCCGCATCACGTCGGCGCGCGGATCGGTCGTGGCGACGGCGCGGATCAGCCCCGACATCCGGCCGGACACCGTGTTCGTGCCGTTCCACTTCGCCGACGAGGGGATGGTGAACGCCGTGACGAGCTCCGCGACCGATCCGATCTCGGGGATGCCCGAGTTCAAGGTGTGCGCCGTGCAGATCGCGAGGGCCGACGCATGAGGGTCGTCGTGATCGGCGCCGGCATGGTCGGCAACCGCTTCGCCGACGAGCTCGGGCGGCTCGCTCCGCACGCCGAGGTCGACGTGCTCGGCGAGGAGTCCTACGAGCCGTACAACCGGGTCATGCTGACCGAGCTGATCGCCGGGCGCATCGACCTGGCCGGCCTGACCCTGCCGACGCCCGACACCGGCCGCGTCCGGGTCCGCTCCGGCGTGCGGGCCACCGAGGTCGACCGCGAGCGCCGGGTCGTCGTCACCGCGGGCGGCGACTTCCCCTACGACGTCCTGGTCCTCGCGACAGGAGCCCGTGCCCGGGTCATCGCGGTGCCCGGACTGCGGGGCGCGCTCCCGCGCGGGGCGCACGTCGTGCGCCGGCTCGACGACGCGCGCGACATCACCGCCGCGACGCTGAACGCGTCGCGCGCCGTCGTCATCGGCGCCGGGCCGCTCGGCGTCGAGGCGGCGTGCGCGATGCGGCACCGCGGGGTCGAGGTCACGCTCCTCGCGACCTCCGACCTGCTGAACCGCGATCTGGATCCCGATGTCGCGGCGGTCGCGGCTGACGGGGCGTCCGACCTGGGCATCGACGTCGTGACGGGCGTGCAGATCGCGTCCGTCGGGGTGCGGGACGGTCGCGTCGACGCGGTGCACCTGAAGGACGGGCGCAGCTTCCCGGCCGAGATCGTCGTGCTGGCGTGCGGCTCGGTGCCCGACACGACGCTGGCCGCCGAGGCCGGCCTCGAGACCAACGTCGGCGTCGTCGTCGGCGACGACCTGCGCACGCCGGGTGACCCGTCCGTGTTCGCGATCGGCGACTGCGCCGAGACGCCCGCCGGTGTCAGCGGCCTCGTCGCACCGGGCTGGGCGCAGGCCAGGGCCCTCGCCCGGAGCCTCGCGCACGGCGTCGAGCTCGAGCTGCCGCCCGTGGCCGGGTCCGCGATGCGTCTCAAGGCGGTCGGCCTGAACGTCGTGACGATGGGGGTGCGGGCCTCGACGGCCGGCCCCGACGACCGGGTCGTGTCGCTGTCGGACCGACGCGCGCGGCGTCACGTCGAGCTCGTCGCCCGCGGCGACACGCTGGTGGGCGTCACGTGCGTCGGCGCGCCGGAGATCGCCGCCCACCTGTCGACCCAGTTCGACCGTCCCGGCCTGCTGCCGGCCGACCCGATGCACCTGCTGATGGGGACGTCCGGCGTCGGCGCCGTGGAGAGCGCGTCCCCGACCGCGATGCCCGCCGCGACCACGGTGTGCCGGTGCAACGGCGTCACCAAGGGCGATCTCGTCCACGCGTGGGACGCCGGCGCGACGACGGTCGACGCGCTGGCGGACGCGACCCTCGCCACGACCGGCTGCGGCGGCTGCACCAAGCTCGTCGGCGGCATCGTCGACTGGTTGCGCACCAGCGACCCGGCGCCCGCCCCGTCGGTCTCACAGGGCGACCCGGCCGGCCGTGAGAGAACCGTTCCCACCCAGTAACACGGAGACCCCAGCGATGACATCTGCTCTTCCTAGTGTGCACGTCATGCCCCATCACACGACATCCAAGAACAAGCTCGCCGTCGTCGGCGCCGGCATGGTCGCCCACCGGCTCGTCGAGGCACTGGTCGAGCGAGGCGCCGACGCGACGTGGGACATCGAGGTGTTCGGCGACGAGACCCGCCCGCCGTACGACCGGGTCGCGCTGACGTCGTTCTTCTCCGATCGTGACCCCGACGACCTGCTGCTCGGCGACGGCAGCCTCTGGAGACGTCCGGGCGTGCGGCTGTACCGCGGTTCGGTCGTCAGCCGGATCGATCGTGAGGAGCGTCGCATCCATGCCCGCGGCACGACGTTCGAGTACGACCGGCTCGTGCTCGCCACGGGCTCGTACGCGACGGTGCCGCCGGTCGAGGGATCGGACCTGCCCGGGTGCTTCGTGTACCGCACGGTCGACGACGTCGCGGAGCTGCGCCAGTGGGTGCTCGACCGGGAGGCCGCTCTCGGCCGCACGGTCCGCGGAGCAGTGGTCGGCGGTGGCCTGCTGGGGCTCGAGGCCGCCGGCGCGCTGACGGCACTGGGCGCCGACACGACGGTCGTCGAGTTCGCCGAGTGGCTCATGCCGCTGCAGGTCGACCGGGCCGGGGGCGGCGCGCTGCGCCGCATCATCGAGCAGATGGGCGTCTCGGTACGCACCTCGACGGCCACGTCCAAGCTCAAGGCCGGCCGCGACGGCAAGGTCACCCGGATGCAGTTCGCCGACGGCGAGAAGATCCCGGCGGACGTCGTGGTGTTCGCGACGGGCGTCCGCCCGCGCGACGAGCTGGCACGGCACAGCGGGCTGGAGGTCGGCGAGCGCGGTGGCGTCGTGGCCGACGCCGGCTGCCTCACGAGCGACGACTCGATCTACGCGATCGGCGAGGTCGCGCAGATCGCGGGCCGGGTCTGGGGGCTCGTGGGTCCCGGCTACACGATGGCCGAGGTGGTCGCCGACCGGCTGCTCGGCGGCACGGCGACGTTCGAGGGCGCGGACCTGTCGACCAAGCTCAAGCTCCTGGGCGTCGACGTCGCGAGCTTCGGTGACGCCTTCGCGGCCACCAGCGGCAGCCTCGAGGTCGTCTACGCCGACCCGACGGCCGGTGTCTACAAGAAGCTCGTCATGAGCGACGACGCGCAGACGCTCCTCGGCGGCATGCTGGTCGGCGACGCCGGCGCGTACACCAACCTGCGCCCCATGGTCGGCCGCGCGCTCGGCAGCGACCCGACCGGCTGGCTGCTGCCCGAGGGCATGGAGCCGCCCGGCGGCGGATCGCTGCCCGACGACGCGACCGTCTGCTCGTGCAACAACGTCACCGCGGGTCAGATCCGCTGCGCCGTGACGGACGAGGGCTGCACGGACCTGGCCGGCGTGAAGGCCTGCACCAAGGCCGGCACGAGCTGCGGCTCGTGCGTCTCCCTGGTCAAGAAGCTGGTCGACACCCAGCTGTCCGAGGCGGGCATCGAGGTCAGCAACGCCCTGTGCGAGCACTTTGCGTTCACCCGCGCCCAGCTGTTCGACATCGTGCGGGTCAGCGAGATCTCCACGTTCAGCGAGCTGATCGCCCAGCACGGCACGGGTCACGGCTGCGACATCTGCCGTCCGGTCGCCGCGTCGATCCTGTCGACCCTGCGTCACGGGCACGTGCTCGACGGCGAGAACGCGACGCTGCAGGACACCAACGACCACGTCATGGCCAACATGCAGAAGGACGGCACCTACTCGGTCGTCCCACGCATCGCCGGGGGAGAGGTGACCCCCGAGGGGCTCATCGTGATCGGCCAGGTCGCCGCCGACTTCGGGCTCTACACCAAGATCACCGGCGGCCAGCGCATCGACATGTTCGGTGCCCGGATCGAGCAGCTGCCGGCGATCTGGAAGCGTCTGGTCGATGCCGGCTTCGAGTCCGGCCACGCGTACGGCAAGTCGCTGCGCACCGTGAAGTCGTGCGTCGGCCAGTCGTGGTGCCGCTACGGCGTGCAGGACTCCACGACGCTCGCGATCGACCTGGAGCTGCGGTACCGCGGGCTGCGGTCGCCGCACAAGCTCAAGCTCGGGGTGTCGGGCTGTGCCCGGGAGTGCGCCGAGGCGCGCAGCAAGGACGTCGGCATCATCGCGACCGACCAGGGCTGGAACATGTACGTCGGCGGCAACGGCGGCTTCACCCCGCGGCACGCCCAGCTGTTCGCGGAGGACCTCAGCACCGAGGAGCTGGTGCGGACGATCGACCGGTTCTTGATGTACTACGTCCGCACCGCCGACCGGCTGCAGCGGACCGCGCCGTGGATCGAGTCGATCGAGGGCGGGATCGACGCGGTCCGGGCCGTGGTCGTCGAGGACAGCCTCGGCATCGCCGCCGATCTGGACGCCGCGATGGCCGCCCACGTCGACACGTACGAGGACGAGTGGGCCGCGACCCTCGCGGACGAGGAGAAGCTGCAGCGGTTCGCGTCGTTCGTCAACGCGCCGGACACCGCGGACCCGGACCTGGCCTATGTTGAGGAGCGCGGCCAGCGACGTCCGGCCGACGAGGCGGAACGTGCCGTGCTGATCGCCGGCGCGAGCATCCCGGTGCGATCGACGGAGGTGACGGCATGACCGATCAGTGGACGCGGGTCTGCGCCGTCGACGCGCTGGTGCCCGACCGCGGCGCTGCCGCGCTGGTCGACGGTCGTCAGGTCGCGATCTTCCGGCTCAGCGACTCCGGGGACGTCCACGCCGTCGACCACCACGACCCGTTCAGCCGTGCCAACGTCATGGCGCGCGGGCTCGTGGGCAGCCGCCACGGCGTGCCCACCGTGGCGTCCCCGATGCACAAGCAGTCCTTCGACCTCGTGACGGGGCAGTGCCTGGACGACCCGGAGGTCGCGCTGCAGGTGTGGCCGACCCGCGTCAACGACGGCTGGGTCGAGATCCGGAGCGGGGCCGCGTGACGGCCCTGGGACCCGTGCTGGCCGGCACCCAGATCCTCGTCACGGCTCAGCGTCGGGCGTCCGACCTCGCGCTGGCGCTCGGCCGGCGGGGCGCCGAGGTCACGATCGCCGCGTCGCTGGGCGTCGAGTCGCACATCGACGAGGACACGCTGCTCGCACAGACCCGGCAGATCATCGCGACCGGCGCCGACGTCGTCGTCGTGACGACCGGCATCGGCTTCCGAGGCTGGCTCGACACCGCCGAGACGGCCGGGCTGGGCCACGACCTGATCGAGGCGCTGCGCTCGATGCGTCTCGTGGCGCGCGGACCCAAGGCCCGCGGGGCCCTGCAGGCGGCGGGTCTCGTGCCCGACTGGGTCGCCGAGTCCGAGACGTCGGCGGAGATCGCCGACTTCCTGGTCACCGAGGGCGTCGACGGCCTGTCGATCGCGGTGCAGCACCACGGTGCCGGTGACGACGGGCTGGAGAAGCGTCTCGCCGCTGCGGGCGGACGACCGTTCGGCCTGGTGGTCTACCGGTGGGGTCCGCCGCCCGATCCCGAGGCCGTCCAGCAGTCGGTGCGCCACGCCGCCGCGGGCGCGTACGACTCGGTGGTCTTCACGTCGGCGCCCGGGGCGTCCGCGTGGCTCGGCGCCGTCCGGGCGCTCGGGCTCGAGGACGAACTGCGGGGCCTGGAGAAGGAGAACCGGGTCGTGATGGCGGCCGTCGGGCACGTCACGGCCGATCCGCTGCGCAACGCCGGCTTCGACCCGCTGCTGCCCGACCGGGCCCGGCTCGGCGCCCTCGTCCGCTCGCTCGTGATGTACCTGGGCGACGCCTCGGTCAGCATTCCCACGGAGAGCGGTGACCTCCGGGTGCGGGCGACCGCGGCGACGCTCGACCACGAGGTGCTGCCCGTGTCGCCGAGCGGCCTGGCGATCCTGCGGGTCCTGGCGCGCGAGCCCGGGAGCGTCCGGTCGCGCGAGGAGCTGCTGGCCGTGCTGCCGGGCGACTCCGACGACCCGCACTCCGCCGAGGTCGCGGTCGCTCGTCTGCGCGAGGCGGTCGGACGGCCGCTCGTCCACACCGTGGTCAAGCGCGGCTACCGCCTCGCCGTGCGGGAGCAGCCATGACGATCTCGTTGCTGGCCACGAGCCACGGCACCGACTCGGCGGCGTCCCGCACGGCGATCTCCGCGCTGGTCGAGGCCGTCCAGGACGCCGCCCCGCACCTGGACGTGCGCGAGGCGTTCGTCGACGTGCAGCTGCCGCGGGTGGGGTCCGCCGTCGACCTGGTGGACGGCCTCGCGGTCGTCGTGCCGCTCCTGCTGACCCCCGGTTTCCACGTGCGGGTCGACATCCGGGAGGCCGCCGACCGTCCGTGGGTCGTCGCGGCCGGGACGTTGGGCCCTGACGAGCGGCTCACGGCCGTCATGGTGCGTCGGCTCGCCGAGGTCCGCGCCACCCACGACGACGTCGTGGTGCTGGGCGCCGCCGGCTCGACCGACGCCCGAGCGCGCCGCAGCGTCGACCAGGCGGCTCGGCAGCTCGCCGACGCCTGGGGAGCGCCGGTCGAGGTCGGCTACGTCGGCGGGACGGGCACCCCGTTGACCGACGTGATCGCCGGCCTCCGCGGGACGGGGCGGCGGCTCGTCGTCGTCAGCTACCTGGTCGGGCCCGGCTTCTTCCACGACCGTCTGGCCGCGGCCGGCGCCGATCTCGTGACGCGTCCCCTGCTGGAAGGGACCACGGTCGATCCGGACCTGGTGTCGCTGGTCCTGGACCGCTTCGCCGAGGCGGCCGCGACCCTCGACTGGACGTCGACGTCGACGGTCCGCTCGCGGGCGTGACCCCCGACGTGACCTAAGTCCCACGACATGTAACCAAAACCAGCACCTGAGTTAACCGCTGCGAAACAGCGGTCACGGAACCTGAAGGGGCTGAGGGGAGACCCTGATCCGATGATCGAAGGGGTGGACATGTTCGTACATGGCACCCCGACGGTGGCGGGTCGTCGAACCGATGCCGGTCGATCCCGCTCCGCCGCCGTTCACGCAACGGCGTCCACGGACCAGGACTCCGGCACCTTCAGGGGGATGTGCGCTGCCGGCGGAACCAACGGGGGTGTTCCGTCGGCAGCCGCGCGCCCCAAGGCCACCACGCCCACCGCGGACATCTCGGGTTCCTCGGTCGGCCGCACCACCCCGTACGGCTGCACCTGGAGGTCTCGTTGAATCGCACGCTCATCCTGTGCGCGCACGGTTCCGAGGCCCCTCGGGGGCGCGCTGCGTTCGCGGGTCTCGTCAACGCCGTGCGCCGTGAGGCGCAGGACCTCGACATCGTCGACTCGTTCGTCGACGTGCAGGAGCCCCGCATCGCCCAGGTCGTCGGCGAGACCGCGGGTCCCCGCGCCGTCGTGCCGCTGATGCTGGCGTACGACCGGCCGGTCAGCGTCGACATCGTGCAGGCCTCGCACCTCGATCCCGCCGTCACCGTGACGGCCCCGCTCGGTCCGGACTGGGTGCTCGCCGAGGTCGGCGTGCGACGGCTGTTCGAGGCCGGCGCCCGCTCCGGCGACACGATCGTCCTGGCCGCCGACACCGCGACCGACGACCGCGCGGTCTCCGACGTCGGCAAGGCAGCCCGTCTGCTGAGCGCCGTGTGGGGCGGGCGCGTCCACGTGGGGACCCTCGGCGGTCCGGACACGCCCTTGGCCGATGCCGTCGACGTCGCCCGGGCGTACGGGCAGCGCGTCGTCGTCTCGAGCTACGTCCTGACGCCGGGCGCGGTGCACGACCAGATGATCGAGTCCGGCGCCGACGTCGTCACGGCCCCGATGCTCGACGGGGGACCGCCGGACCCCCGGCTCGTGAGCCTCGTCCTGGCGCGGGCCCGGTCGCGCGGCGGGTGGACGTCCGTCGGCGGCGACCCCGGACCCCGCCTCGCCCACTCCTGACCCTCGGGGGTCGGTCCCGCGTGGCAGACCCCCAACCTTCGACCTGTGCTTTACCCTTTGAGCATGGCGACCCGAACGACTTCCCCGCCGCGCAAGCGGCCGTCCGGCAGCCAGGCCCGCAAGAAGCCGTCCACGAGCAAGCGCAAGCCACAGGCCCGCAAGCCTGCCGCTCGCAAGCCCGCGGCCCGCAGAACCGGACCTGGCCCCCTTGCTGCTGTCCTCACGGCGCTGCTGCGCGCCGTGACGGCTGTGTGGCTGGCCCTGGCCGGCATGGCGGGCGCGATCGCGCGGGGCATCGGCCACAGCGCCCGCGACCTCGATCCCGAGCAGCGCCGTGACGGCGTCGGCTTCGGCCTGCTCGCGCTCGGCATCGTCGTGGCCGGCTCCGTGTGGTCCGACATGCCCGGCGCGGTCGGCAACGCGGTCCGCGACGTCACGTCCGGCGCGGTCGGCCTGCTGGCCTGGGCCGTCCCGATCCTGCTCGCCGTCGTCGCGTGGCGCACGCTGCGGCACCCCGACCGCAACGGCCCGGCCGGCCGACAGGTCATCGGCTGGGCCGCGATGAGCGGCGGCGTGCTGGGCCTCGTGCACATCGCGCACGACGTCCCGCGCCCCAGCGACCCCGACCCGGACGCGATGCGGGAGGCCGGCGGAGCGATCGGGTTCCTGTTCTCCGCGATCCCGATGGACCTGCTCAAGAGCGGCTACGTCGTCTCGCCGATCCTGGTCCTGGTCGTCGCCTTCGGGGTGCTGGTCGTGACGAACACCCCGGTCTACGCCGTCCCCGACCGCCTGCGCGAGCTGCGCGACCAGGCCCTGGGCCGCCACGCCGAGCCGGAGGCCGAGGAGCCGCCGGTCGCGACGACGGCCAGGCGCAAGCACCCCAAGACGTCCGTCGTCACCGAGGACGAGCCGTACGAGAACCCCCTCGTGGACGGTCCCGACGAGCGCCCCGCGCCGGCGCGCGTCTTCGCGCCCGACCCGGAGCCGGAGCCCGTCGAGGAGATCGACGCCGAGCTGCCGCCCATGGAGCCCATCCCGGCGCGGGCCGAGCAGCTCGCCCTGTCCGGCGACGTCGTCTACTCCCTGCCCGACAGCACGATGCTGCGCGAGGGCTCGCCGCACAAGGCGCGCTCCAAGGCGTCCGACGCCGTGGTCGAGCGCCTCACCGAGGTGCTCGAGCAGTTCCAGATCGATGCGACCGTCACCGGCTACACGCGTGGCCCGACCGTCACGCGCTACGAGGTCGAGCTCGGCCCCGCGGTCAAGGTCGAGAAGGTCACGGCCCTGTCGAAGAACATCTCGTACGCCGTGGCGTCCAACGAGGTCCGCATCCTGAGCCCGATCCCCGGCAAGTCGGCGATCGGCGTCGAGATCCCGAACCTGGACAAGGAGATGGTGTCGCTCGGCGACGTCCTGCGTTCGGCGAAGGCGCGCAGCGACCACCACCCGATGGTCATCGGCCTGGGCAAGGACGTCGAGGGCGGCTACGTCGTGGCCAACCTCGCCAAGATGCCGCACCTGCTGGTGGCCGGCGCCACCGGCTCGGGCAAGTCCAGCTTCGTGAACTCCATGATCTCGTCGATCCTGATGCGCTCGACGCCCGAGGAGGTGCGCATGATCATGGTCGACCCCAAGCGGGTCGAGCTGACGGCGTACGAGGGCGTCCCGCACCTGATCACGCCGATCATCACCAATCCCAAGAAGGCCGCCGAGGCGCTGCAGTGGGTCGTGCGCGAGATGGACATGCGCTACGACGACCTGGCCAACTTCGGCTACCGCCACATCGACGACTTCAACAAGGCCGTCAAGGCCGGACAGGTCAAGCTGCCGCCCGGCAGCGAGCGCGTCCTGGCGCCATACCCGTACCTCCTGGTCGTGGTCGACGAGCTCGCCGACCTGATGATGGTCGCCCCGCGCGACGTCGAGGACTCGATCGTCAGGATCACCCAGCTGGCCCGCGCGGCCGGCATCCACCTGGTCCTGGCGACGCAGCGGCCGTCGGTCGACGTCGTCACCGGCCTGATCAAGGCCAACGTGCCGAGCCGCCTGGCCTTCGCGACGTCGTCACTGGCCGACAGCCGCGTGATCCTGGACCAGCCCGGTGCCGAGAAGCTCGTCGGTCAGGGCGACGGACTGTTCCTGCCGATGGGCCAGAACAAGGCGATGCGCATGCAGGGGGCCTGGGTCACCGAGGCCGAGATCCACACGATCGTCGAGCACTGCAAGGCCCAGCTGCAGCCGACCTACCGCGACGACGTCACCGCACCCACCGCCGCCAAGCGCGAGATCGACGACGACATCGGCGACGACATGGATCTCGTGCTGCAGGCCATCGAGCTGTGCGTCACGACCCAGTTCGGCTCGACCTCGATGCTGCAGCGCAAGCTGCGGGTCGGCTTCGCCAAGGCCGGTCGTCTGATGGACATCCTCGAGAGCCGCGGCATCGTCGGGCCCAGCGAGGGGTCGAAGGCCCGTGACGTGCTGGTCAAGCCCGACGAGCTCGAGCAGGTCCTCGCGACGATCCAGGTCGGCTGATGTCGACCGAGGCGTTCGAGATCCGCCGGCGCACCGGCCTGTACCTCCTGCTGGCGGTGCTGAGCCTGGCGCTGGCGGGCGGGTTCGGCTGGCTGGCCCGCGATCGCGACCTGCCTCTGCTGATGATCCCTGCCGTCGTGCTCGTCGCGCTCGGACTCAACCACCTGCGCGGGCTCCGCGACGCCCGCACGCCGCTGTTCGTCGCCGACGACCACGGCGTGCGGCTGCGGGCCGACGAGGGCTGGGTCGGCCTGCTCTGGAGCGAGATGGGCGAGATCAAGGTCGAGCCCCGCGAGGGCGTCCGCCACGACCCCCGGATCAAGGTCGTCAGCACCGACGGCCGGCGCTTCTACACGTCGCCCCTGGGCATCGCCACGAACGTCTCGCCGGGCGAGGCCGAGGTCCAGTTGGCGCGCCGCCGCTCGGCTGCCGCATACTGAGGAGTCGTTTCAGCCGCGCCTAGGAGAGGGACTCATGGACGGGGCAACCCAGCCGAGCAACCTGAACATCGCGAACGTCCTGACCGTCGTGCGGATCGTCGGGGTGCCGTTCTTCGGGTGGCTGCTGCTGACCCACGACGGTGAGTCGATCGGCTTCCGCGTCGCGGCGTGGGGTGCGTTCACCGTGCTCATGATCACCGACCGCGTCGACGGCGACCTCGCCCGCAAGTACGACCTGGTCACCAACTTCGGCAAGCTCGCCGATCCCATCGCCGACAAGGCGCTGACGGGGATGGCCTTCGTCGGGCTGTCGATCATCTTCACCGACACCGACGCCGGGTGGCTGTTCTGGACCATCACGATCGTCGTCCTGGTCCGCGAGTGGGGCATCACGCTGCTGCGCTTCGCGATCAAGAAGTACGGCGTCATGCCGGCCAGCCAGGGCGGCAAGATCAAGACGACCCTGCAGGCCTTCGCGATCGCGGGCTTCCTGCTGCCGTTCGAGATCTGGAACAACCCGCTGACCGATCTCCTGCTGTTCATCACGTGGGTGCTGATGGCCGGCGCCGTGGTGGTCACGCTGGTCACGGGCTGGATGTACGTCCGCGACGCCCGCACGATCCGCCGCGACGCCCGGGCCGCCGCCTCCTCATGACGTCGGCCGTCGACGCGGTCGAGGCCCTGCGCGCGGCCGGGGCGACCGTCGCGACCGCGGAGTCGCTCACCGGCGGCCTGGTGTGCGCGACACTCGTCGGCGTCCCCGGCGCGTCGACGGTCGTGCGCGGGGGAGTCGTGGCGTACGCGCCCGACGTCAAGACGTCGGCGCTCGGCGTGGACGCCGACCTGATCGCGGAGCGCGGCACGGTGGACGCCGACGTCGCCGCCGCCATGGCCGTCGGGGTCCGCGAGCGACTCGCCGCGACGTACGGGCTGGCGACCACCGGTGTCGCCGGGCCCGACCCCAGCGAGGGCAAGCCGGCCGGCACGGTCCACGTCGCGGTGGCGGGCCCCGCAGGGGTCGAGACACGCCTGCTGGGCCTGTCCGGCGACCGCGACGAGATACGAACCGGGACGGTCGCCGCACTGCTGTCGTTGCTGGTCGCTACGCTGGGGGAAGAATCTCGGACCACGCGGGGTTGAGCACTACATGGCAGCGATGGACGGAGGCGCCCGATGACCGCGATGCGACAGCTCGTCGGTGAGGTGCTCCGCGCCCGCCGCATCTCGCAAGGACTGACGCTGCGCGACGTCTCGGGACGGGCCCGGGTCAGCCTGGGATACATCTCCGAGGTCGAGCGGGGCCAGAAGGAAGCCAGCTCCGAGCTGCTCGCCGCACTCGCCGGTGCCCTCGAGGTGCCGCTGTCCAAGGTGCTGCTCGACGTCAGTGCGATGCTCGAGCTCGAGGAGGCGTCGGTCGACCAGATCGCCAGCATCTCCTCGATCGCGCCGGGCGACGTGTCGGCCTCGGCCGCTTGACCGTCCCGCCCGTGGGGAGCAGCCGGTGAGGCACAGCGAGTTCTGGGACCGCATGGACCGCCACCTCGGACGCGGCTACGCGCGTGTCTGGGCCGACAGTCACGTCATGAGCATCCTGGGCGGGCGCACCGTCACCGAGGCGCTCGACGCGGGCGAGGACCCCAAGACCGTCTGGCGCGCCGTCCACGCGACCCGAGGCCTGCCCGCCTCCGAGCGCTGACCCACCCGCCCACCCCGCCGACGATTCCGCGAGTGGTGCGGACCGGTCGTCCTGAGACGGCGAGTCGGTCCAGGACGCACCGCTCGACGACGCGTGCGCACCACTCGGCGTGTCGCGCCGTGTCGAACAGATGTTCGGGTAATCTCGTGCACAGGTTGGACGTGAGCAGGACAGCATCCACAGACGGGTCGACGAGGCCCACATATGTCTGAGGGTCCTCCTAACGTCGTCGATGACCGGCCACCCCACGAGCAGAAACGGACCCACCATGGCACAGCCCAACAGCTCCCTCGCGACCGACAAGGACAAGGGCAAGTCCCTCGAGAACGCGATGGCCCAGATCGACCGCGCCCACGGCAAGGGTGCCGTCATGCGACTGGGCGACCAGGCCCGCGCCCCGATCGAGGTCATCCCCACCGGCGCCACGACGCTCGACATCGCGCTGGGCATCGGCGGCCTGCCGCGCGGCCGCGTCGTCGAGATCTACGGCCCGGAGTCCTCCGGCAAGACGACGGTCGCCCTGCACGCGGTGGCCAACGCGCAGAAGGCCGGCGGAGTCGCCGCCTTCATCGACGCCGAGCACGCGCTCGACCCCGAGTACGCCAAGCGTCTCGGCGTCGACACCGACGCCCTGCTGATCTCGCAGCCCGACAGCGGCGAGCAGGCCCTCGAGATCGCCGACATGCTGATCCGGTCGGGTGCGCTCGACATCATCGTGATCGACTCCGTGGCGGCCCTCGTGCCCCGCGCCGAGATCGACGGCGAGATGGGCGACAGCCACGTCGGCCTGCAGGCCCGGCTCATGAGCCAGGCGCTGCGCAAGATGACCGGCGCCATCAACGGCTCGGGCACCACGGCGATCTTCATCAACCAGCTCCGCGAGAAGATCGGCGTCATGTTCGGCTCGCCCGAGACCACCACGGGCGGCAAGGCGCTGAAGTTCTACGCCTCGGTCCGTCTCGACGTGCGACGCATCGAGACGCTCAAGGACGGCACCGACATGGTCGGCAACCGCACCCGCATCAAGGTCGTCAAGAACAAGCTCGCCCCGCCGTTCAAGCAGGCCGAGTTCGACATCATGTACGGCACGGGCATCAGCCGCGAGGGCAGCCTGATCGACGTCGGCGTCGAGACGGGCTTCGTCCGCAAGGCCGGCGCCTGGTACACGTACGACGGCGACCAGCTGGGTCAGGGCAAGGAGAAGTCGCGGCAGTTCCTCAAGGACAACCCCGATCTCGCCGAGGAGCTCGAGAAGCGGATCATGGAGGCCAAGGGCATCGGCCCGCAGGCCGACAAGCCGGCCCTCGAGGTCGTCGGCGACGATCTGCCGGCCACCGAGTTCTGAGCCGTCCGGTCCTCATCGCCATGCCGCGTCAGACGGTGGACGAGATGTCCCCGGAGGAGCTCTCGGGCTTCGCCAAGGAGATCGTGGTCCGCAAGCTCAGCGAACGAGCGCACAGCCGAAGCGACCTCGCTCAGGCGCTTGCCAAGAAGCAGGTGCCTGAGGGGGTCGTCGACGCGACGCTCGCCAAGTTCGAGGCGGCCGGCCTGATCGACGACGAGGACTTCGCCCGCTCGTGGGTGCAGGCCCGGCAGCGCGGCAAGGGGCTGTCGTCGCGGGCGCTGGCCAACGAGCTGCGCACCAAGGGTGTCGACGACGAGATCGCCAAGGAGGTCATCGGTGAGCTCGACCCCGAGGCCGAGGTCGAGGCCGCGCACCGGCTGGTGCGGGCCAGGCTCCGCTCGCTCTCGCGGTACGACGACACGACGAAGGTCCGACGGCTGACGGGGCTGCTGGCCCGCAAGGGATATCCGTCGCAGCTCGCGTACGCGGTCGTGCGCGAGGAGCTGGGCGCCGAGGCGGAGCCGCTCGACTCGATGTGACGCAGACGGCGTCATCTGCCTGCGTTATCTTCTGGGGGCATGACGTCGTTCGACTTCAGGCGCCTCGTCGACGCCGACCTGCCGGTCCTCGTGACGTGGATGGCGGCCGATCACGCGCAGCCGTGGTTCGGTGAGGAGCCTCGTACCGCTGAGCTGGCCCGGCAGCACTATGCCGACGAGCTGGCCGGCACCAGTGCGACCCGGATGTGGATCGCGTCGCTCGCGGGTCGTCAGATCGGCTGGGTCCAGGACTATCCGGTCGTGGCGTACGACGACTATGCGGTGCGGGTCCAGGACCTGACGGCCGTCGCCTTCGACTACCTGATCGGCGAGCCGGACCTGGTCGGCCGCGGTGTCGGGACGCAGCTGGTCACGACGTTCTGCCGCGAGGTGCTGTGCCGGGACTACCCCGACGCCCCGCGGTTCGTGGCGAGCCCCGACGTGCGGAACGCCCGCTCGATCCACGTGCTTGAGAAGTGCGGTTTCACCCAAGGCCTCTGGATCCAGCCCGAGTCGGTCAGCTACCCGGAGGTCGTCTGCACGGCCCCCCGCACGCTGTTCGAGTAGGCCGCGGTCGAGCCGGGCACGTCAGAGGGAGTCGCGGATGCGCTCGATCGTCGAGGCCTCGGAGTCGAAGAACGCGAGTCCCCAGTCGGCGACGCGCGCCGGGTAGGCGACGGTCTCGCGGTCGGCCAGCATCTCGCGGACGGCCTCGAGCTCGCGTCGTCGCTCGGCGAGTGCCTCCTCGTAGCGGTCGAGCATCGCCCTGACCTCGTCGACGCCCATCATGGCGCCGAGCATCAGGCGAAGCGCGATGGGGTGCTTCAGCACCGGGAAGTCCTGGTCGGACGTCCGCAACCAGGTCTGCAGGGCGTCGCGCCCCGTGGTGGTGATGCGGAAGTGGCGTGTCGTCCGCCTGCCGGAGGTGTCCTCGTCGGCGGCGACGTACGCGTGCGAGGCCAACCGGTCGAGCTCGGTGTAGATCTGGCTCATGGCGGGGGAGACCCAGTAGAACTTCAGGGTCCGGTCGGCCCGTTGCTTGAGCTCGTAGCCCGTCAGCCCGTCGTCGGAGCCGCTGTCGATGACCAGCAGGCTGAGGAGCGCGTACGACGTCGTTGACAGGGACGGGGCCATGCTCCTAGCGTACTGTTCCAATTAGGAACATACGGGAGATGGTCCACATGACGTCGACGATGCTGCTCGCCGGAACGCGCAAAGGTCTGTTCGTCGGACGGTCGGACGCCGCCCGCGAGCAGTGGGACTGGGACGCCCCGGCGTTCGCGATGGAGGAGATCTACTCGGTCGCGATCGACGCGCGCGGACCGGTCCCGCGGCTGCTCGCCGGCGCGACCAGCGTCCACCTCGGTCCGCAGGTCTTCCGGTCCGACGACGTGGGACGCACGTGGGACGAGTCGCACACGGGGACCGTCCGCTTCCCGCCCGACCTCGGTGCGTCGGTCGAGCGGGTCTGGCAGCTGCAGCCCTCGCCGGCCGACGGCGCCGTCGTGTGGGCCGGCACCCAGCCGTCGGCCCTGTTCCGCTCGGACGACCGTGGCGAGACGTTCGAGCTGGTCCGCAGCCTGTGGGACCACCCGCACCGGCCGGAGTGGGGCGAGGGCTTCGGCGGGCAGGCGATCCACACGATCGTCCCGCACCCCACGGACCCGGACGTCGTGACGGTCGCCATGTCCACGGGCGGCGTGTACCGCTCGGAGGACCGCGGTGCCACGTGGGTCCCGCACAACCGGGGCATCACGGCGGACTTCCTGCCCGGTGAGGCTCCCGAGTTCGGTCAGTGCGTGCACAAGGTGGCCGTCGACGCCGGGGACCCGGACCGGCTGTACGCGCAGAACCACGGTGGTGTCTTCCGCTCCGACGACGCCGGCCGGAGCTGGCAGCCGATCAGCGACGGACTGCCGGCCGACTTCGGCTTCCCGGTCGTGGCACACCCGCACCGGCCGGGGACGATCTACGTCTATCCGCTGGTCGCGGGCGACGAGCGGTTCCCGCCGGGTGGAAAGCCCGCGGTCTGGCGATCGCGTGACGCCGGCGAGACGTGGGAGGAGACCGGGCCGGGTCTGCCCGCCGAGGCATGGACCGTGGTCCTGCGGGACGGGTTCACGACCGATCGGTCGGATCCGGTCGGTCTGTACGTGGGCACGCGCCACGGCGCGATCTGGGCCAGCAACGACGAGGGCGGCACCTGGCAGGAGATCCGCACGAACCTGCCGGACGTCCTGTGCGTGCGCGCCGCGGTGCTGTGAGGACGCTTGAGGTTACTGGAGGGTAACCTGGACGCATGTCATCGACGTTCGACCTGTACAGGAAGGTCACCGCTCTGCCCCTGGGCAAGCGCCTGTTCTCGGTCCTCTACGGCCGGAAGGCGCCCTACTTCGCCTCGATCCACATGACGGTCGAGGAGATGGGGCCGCACGTCGGCCGCGTCGTCATCCCCAAGCGTCGATCGGTCAAGAACCACATCGGCACGGTCCACGCGATCGCGGCGTGCAACGGCCTCGAGGCCGCGATGGGCCTGCTGGCGGAGGCGACGTGTCCGTCCGACATGCGCTGGTTGCCCAAGGGCATGGACGTGCAGTACCTCGCGAAGTCGACGACGTCGCTGACCTGTACGGCCGAGACCACCGAGGCCGACTGGGCCGCGGCGCCCGACGTGCCCGTCACGGTCACGGCCACGACCTCCGACGGCACCGTCACGGTGGCCGGCACGATCCACCTCTGGGTCACGCCGAAGCGCTGACGGTCCGGGGGCCGCGCTGTTTCGGCGTTCCTGTGACGGGTACCCGACCGCGACCCCGAAAGACCTTTCGGGGTCCTCGACCCCCCCGGAGGATCTTCATGGCTCGCAACACGTTCTCACGCTCGCTGCACGACATCGGCCTGTCCGCCTGGTTCGGCGGGACGCTGGCCAATGCGGTCGCCCTCAACCCCGCGGCAGCCGAGGCGTCCGGGGCCGGCGACGTCGGCGCCGTGGCCAACGCCGGGTGGGACCGCTGGACGCCGGTCAACGCCGCCGCCATCGGCGCGCACCTGCTCGGCAGCGTGGTGCAGCTCCAGGGCAACTCGGCGCGTCTGCACGGCCAGCAGGGCGTCGCCTCGATGGCGCTGGCCAAGACGGGTCTGACGGCAGCCGCCCTGGGCGCGACGGCCTACAGCCGGGTGCTGGGCAAGAAGGTCTCCGCGGCTCACGACGTCCCCGCCTCGTCGGGGACGCAGCCGGCTGCCGCGACCCCGCCGGACGTCGCGGCGGCCCAGCGTCAGCTGCGGATCCTTCAGTGGGCCGTTCCCGCCCTCACCGGCGCGATCGTGGTCATCAGTGCGTTCGCGGGTGAGCAGGAGCGCGCGTCCGAGGTGCACAAGGGCCTCGTCAAGCGGGTCGTGGGCTGATCGGTGCTCTTCTTCAGCAATCGACTCGGCTGCATGACCTCGCTCCTGATCTCGGTGATCGGCACCGTGGTCCTGATCGCGCTCTTCAGCCGTTGAGCACCACCTACCGTCCGCCCATCATCGAGGGAGTCCCATGCCCATCACCGTGACCGACTACAACCACGTGCGCCTGACCGTGCGCGACATCGACGCGTCTCGCGCGTTCTACGACGCCGTCTTCGGCTTCGACGTCGCCGTCGAGCTGCCGGCGGACGCCGACGAGGCGACCAAGGAGCAGCTGTCCTTCCTGTTCGGCGGCATCATCTACCAGTTCGGCGGCGGACTGCTCGGGCTGCGGCCCGTCGCCCCCGACGAGGACCAGTTCCACGAGGACCGCACAGGTCTGGACCACGTCAGCTTCTCCGTCGCGGACATCCCCGCGCTGGAGGTGGCGGTCGAGGTGCTCGACGGTCTCGGCGTCGCGCACGAGGGGATCAAGGACCTCGGCACGATGTCGATCCTGGAGTTCCGCGATCCCGACAACATCGCCCTGGAGGTGACCGCCCCGAACGGCTGACGGTCCACTGGTCGCTGCGACTCGGGACTGGTCATGGGGCGCCGTCACGCGTCACGATGACGCCATGGCCTACCTCGACGACTTCGACGACGGTCTCGACCGCGCACGGTGGCTGCCGTCGTACCTGCCTCACTGGAGCTCGCGCGAGTCGGCGGCGGCCACGTGGACGGTCGACCAGTCGGCGCTCGTGCTCAGCATCCCGCCAGGGCAGGGGCGGTGGTGCCCCGACACCCATGCCCGCCCGCTCCGGGTGTCGGGTGTCCAGTCCGGAGCCTTCTCCGGCCCGGTGGGCTCGACGGTCGGGCAGCAGCCGTTCGTCGACGGACTGACCGTGCGCGAGGAGCAGCCGCGCTGGACCGGATGGACGTGGGACGGCGGCCTGCTCGAGGTGCGGGCGCGGATGGACCTGTCGGCGCGCTCGATGGCGTCGGTGTGGATGATCGGCGTGGAGGACGCTCCCGACCGGTGCGGCGAGATCTGCCTGTTCGAGGTGTTCGGCGACGCGATCGACGCCGGGGGCGCGGCCGTGGGGCAGGGCGTGCACCCGTTCCGTGACCCGGCGCTGGTCGACGACTTCGAGGCTCCGCGGCAACCCGTCGACGTCGGTGGCTGGCACACGTACGCCGCCGACTGGCGGACGGACCGGGTCGACTTCCTGCTGGACGGCGTCGTGACCCGGACGGTGCACCAGTCGCCGGGCTACCCGCTGCAGATGGAAATCGCGGTCTTCGACTTCCCGGGCCGGGCGACGCCCGGGGACGTCCCTCACGTCCCGAGGCTGTGGGTCGACGCCGTGCGCGCCTCCTGACGGTCGGTGTCGCGGGCGGCGCGACATCGTGCGAACCCGCACCGGTCGAGCGCCGCGGACGGGGCAGACGCGCACGATCTCGAATGACGCCGGTGCAGGATCGCACGATCTCGGTGCTGCGGAGGGACGGGTGGGCGGGCACGTACCATTGAACGGTCATGACGAAGACCTACGAAGTGCGCACCTACGGCTGCCAGATGAACGTCCACGACTCCGAGCGCCTGGGTGGCCTGCTCGAGACCGACGGCTACATCCGCGCCGAGGACGGCACGACGCCCGACCTGGTGGTGTTCAACACGTGCGCGGTCCGCGAGAACGCCGACAACAAGCTCTACGGCAACCTGGGCCACATCGCGTCGGTCAAGGCCAAGAACCCCGGCATGCAGATCGCCGTCGGTGGCTGCCTGGCCCAGAAGGACCGCGACACCATCACGAAGAAGGCGCCGTACGTCGACGTGGTCTTCGGCACGCACAACATCGGCTCGCTGCCCGTGCTGCTGGAGCGGGCGCGCATCGCCGAGGAGTCCCAGGTGGAGATCCTCGAGTCGCTCGAGGTGTTCCCGTCGACGCTGCCCACCAAGCGCGACTCGGTGTTCGCCGCGTGGGTCTCGATCAGCGTCGGCTGCAACAACACGTGCACGTTCTGCATCGTCCCGGCGCTGCGGGGCAAGGAGAAGGACCGTCGCCCCGGCGACATTCTCGCCGAGATCGAGGCGCTCGTCGCCGACGGCGTCGTCGAGGTGACGCTGCTGGGCCAGAACGTCAACGCGTACGGCGTCGAGTTCGGTGACCGTCAGGCCTTCGCGAAGCTCCTGCGGGCCTGCGGCGAGATCGAGGGCCTCGAGCGGGTCCGGTTCACGAGCCCGCACCCCAAGGACTTCACCGACGACGTCATCGCGGCGATGGCCGAGACGCCCAACGTCATGCCACAGCTGCACATGCCGCTGCAGTCCGGCTCCGACCGCGTCCTGAAGGCCATGCGTCGCTCGTACCGCCAGGAGAAGTTCCTCGGCATCATCGAGCGTGCGCGGGCGGCGATGCCCGACGCCGCGATCTCGACCGACATCATCGTCGGCTTCCCCGGCGAGACCGAGGAGGACTTCGCCCAGACCATCGAGGTCGTCCGCGCCGCGCGGTTCGCCACGGCGTTCACGTTCCAGTACTCCCAGCGCCCCGGCACGCCGGCAGCCGACCTGCCCGACCAGCTGCCGAAGGCCGTCGTGCAGGAGCGGTACGACCGGCTCATCGAGGTCGTCAACGAGGTCGCGTGGGACGAGGCCAGGCGTCAGGAGGGTCGTGTCGTCGAGCTGCTCGTCGCCGACCACGAGGGCAAGAAGGACGGCGCGACGCAGCGCCTGACGGGCCGCGCCCGCGACAACCGCCTGGTCCACTTCGTCCCGGGCGACCACGCCGTCCGTCCCGGCGACATGGTCGAGGTCCGCGTCACGTACGCCGCGCCGCACCACCTCGTCAGCGACGACGCCCCCGTCAGCGTGCGCCGCACCGCGGCGGGCGACGCCTGGGAGGCCCGCCAGGGACGCACGCAGGTGCGGTCCGTCGGCCTCGGCATGCCGTCGCTGGGCGTACCGGCGCCGCTGCCGGTGATCGAGTCCGCCTGCGCGATCTGATCCTCCCTTCCCGGCGGCTCATGGCCTTGCGGGCCGAATCCTTCCGTGTCAGGTTGGGCTGGTCGTCCCGGCACCGGGCCGTCTGATCCCTTGGGGGGAACATGCACATCAAGTTCATCGGGGCGCTGGCGGCCGCGGCCGTCGCGGCCGTGACGCTGAGCGGGCCGGGCATCTCGTCGGCGCAGGCGGCGTCCTCGTCCGACGACGTCGTGGCAGCCGCGAAGTCGTCCATCAAGTGGGGCGCCTGCACCAGCGAGCGACTGCAGAAGGCCGGCGCACAGTGCGCCAAGGTCTCCGTGCCGCTCGACTGGGACAAGCCGCGCGGCACCAAGATCAAGATCGCGATCTCTCGTGTCAAGCACACGGTCAAGGCCAGCAAGTACCAGGGCATCATGCTCGTCAACCCCGGCGGACCCGGCGGATCGGGTCTCTCGCTGTCGCTCCTCGGCGGCGCCGTGCCCGACTACAAGGGCAGGACGGTCGGCGGCGCGTACGACTGGATCGGCTTCGACCCGCGCGGCGTGGGCGAGAGCGAGCCCGCCGTGAGCTGCGACCCGAGCTGGGCCGGCTACAACCGGCCCAGGTACGACCCGTCCAAGGCCACGCCGTACCGGTCGTACGACACGAAGGATCCGTGGCCGGCGATCACCAACGCCTACACGAAGGCCTGCAAGGCCAATAACAGCAAGGGCATCCTGCGTCATCTGACGACCAAGGACGTCGCGAAGGACATGAACCTCATCCGCCAGAAGCTGGGCACCAGCAAGCTCAGCTACTACGGCTTCTCGTACGGCACCTACCTCGGTCAGGTCTTCGCGTCGCTGTTCCCCGAGCGGGTCCGCCGCATGGTGTTCGACGGAACGGTCGACCCGCGGGGCGTCTGGTACGAGGCGAACCTGGGCCAGGACACCGCCTTCGACCGCAACATCAACATCTGGTTCAGGTGGCTCGCCAAGTACGACAGCACCTATCACCTCGGCTCGACGACGGCCAAGGTCCGATCGACGTTCTACCGGACCCGCGACGCGCTCTACAAGAACCCGGTCACGGCACCCGGCGGCGTCCACGGCGGCAGCGACAAGCTCGGCGGCAGCGAGTGGACCGACGCCTTCCTGTACGCGGGCTACTACGAGTCGACGTGGACCGATCTGGCCAACACGTTCTCGGCCTTCGTCAACAACGGTGACGTCGCGGCGCTCGAGGCGTCCTACCTGGACGCATCGGGCTTCGGCGACGACAACGGCTACGCGGTCTACCTCGGCGTGCAGTGCACCGACGCGCCCTGGCCGTCGAGCTGGAAGACGTGGCGCGACGACAACAACCGCATCGCGAAGAAGGATCCGTTCCTGACGTGGTCGAACGCCTGGTACAACGAGTCGTGCCGTCACTGGCCGGCACCGGCGCGCACCCCGAAGAAGATCGACGGGTCCCAGGTCAAGAGCGTCCTGATGCTCAACGAGACGCTCGACGCCGCGACGCCGTACCCGGGCAGCCTGCAGGTCCGCAAGCTGTTCCCGAACGCGAGGCTCGTCGCGACGCAGGGTGGCACGACGCACTCCAACTCGCTCAACGGCTACGCGTGCGTCGACGACAAGGTCGCCAAGTACCTGTACAACGGCAAGCTGCCGTCGCGCAAGAGCGGCAACCGTGCCGACGCGTACTGCAAGGCGATCCCGAAGCCGCGGCCCGAGCCGGTCACGACCTCCGGCCAGCCGCAGGCGCAGTCGACGACCGCGCCGACCGTGCTGCAGCAGATCAGGCTCGAGCAGCAGAAGATCGCCGCTCCGCGGTAGCGACCCGAGGACGACCCGCCCCGCCGGCAGGAGGGGCGGGTCGTCCGACGACTCTGGAGGATCCGCTGGTGAGGACCGCACTGCTCGCCGTCGTCGTGATGCTGGCTGCTGTCGCGGCCGCGGTGACGCCGGTGTCCTCGGCAGCGGCCGCGACGCCGACCACCACGACGCTGGCCGCGCCGCCGCAGCTCACCCTGCGGGCACCGGTCACGCTGTCGGCGACCGTGACCGCACCGGCCGGCCCCGTGGGGTCGGGCGTCGTCCGGTTCGAGCAGCAGACGGCGACGGGCTGGGTCCCGATCGGCGACGCGGCGCTCGACGGCGCGGGGACCGCGTCCCTGCAGACGACCTTCTCGACCGCACCCGTCACGGTGCGCGCGAGCTACCTGGGCGCCGACGGCAACGACCCGTCGTCGTCGACGCCCTCGACCATGACCGGTGTGCCGCAGCCGACGACGGCCACGCTCGCCGCGCCCCGGTCCGTGGTGGACGAGCGGACGTTGCAGGTGTCGGCCGACGTCAGGACGCCGTCCGGCCCCGTCGCCGGCGCGGCGGTGTCGTTCCAGGTGTTCACCGACGGCGCGTGGCGAACGTACGGGACGTCGGTGACGGACGGCGCGGGCGTCGCGACGGCGCGGTCGCGGCCACGCTCCACTTACCGGTACCGAGCACTCGTGACCGGCGCCGACTGGTTCACGGCGGCCAGGACGGCCACGATCACGGTCAGGAACACGCCACCCGGCCGGGTCGTGACGGTGCCGGCCGAGGCGCCGCGGCCGCGGAGGATCGCCGCCCAGCCGCGGGCGTCCGGCGACGGCGCGAACGCCAGCATCGGGCGCATCAGCAGCGGCGTGTGGACGAGCATGACGGGCCGGTCGTGGCGGCCGGGATGCCCCGTGGGCCGCGAACAGCTGCGCCTCGTGCGCGTCACCTACTGGGGCTTCGACGGCTACCGCCACCGCGGCGAAATCGTCGTGAACAAGGCGATCGCGGCCAAGACCGCCCGCGCGTTCACGGATCTCTACCGCCACCGGGTCTCGATCCGGGCGATGTACCGCGTCGACCGGTTCGGCTACTCCTCACGCGTGAGCGGCGCGAACGACTACACGTCGATGCTCTCGGACAACACCAGCGGCTTCAACTGCCGCGCGGTGGTCGGTCGCGCCGGGGTGCGGTCGCCGCACGCCACGGGTCGGGCGATCGACATCAACCCGTTCGAGAACCCGTACCGCTACCGGTACGCGAAGTGGGTCCCCAACACGTGGTGGCACACGCGGGCGATCGGCACCTACGCCTGGACGAAGAGGTCGCACCTGGTGCCCACGATCATGCGGCGCAACGGCTTCCGGTGGACGTACGGCATCGTGGACGCCCAGCACTTCGACGGCTGATGATGGGTCCATGGATGTCAAGGATGCACTGCACGGGAAGCTGGTCGAGGTCCGAGGCGCGCTGCTGGCCGCGGTCGAGGGCGCGGGGGAGCACGACCTGAGACGACCGCTGACGCCGACCGGGACCAACCTGATCGGCCTCGTCAAGCACCTCGTCGGGGTCGAGCACGTCTACCTGTGCGAGTCGTTCGGACGGCCAGCGCCCGACGTGCTGCCGTGGAACGAGGACGGCTCCGTGTGGGAGGGCGCCGACATGTGGGCGACGGCCGACGAGTCGAGCGAGGAGATCCTCGCCCTGTACCGCCGGGCGTGCGCCGCCAGCGACGCAACGATCGGCGCACTCGACCTCGACATCCCCGGCACGGTGCCGCACTGGCCGGCTGAGAAAGCCGACACGACGTTGGGACACCTGCTCGTCTGGGTGCTGGCCGAGACCGCCCAGCATGCCGGCCACGCCGAGATCGTCCGCGAGCTCGTCGACGGGCGGACGGGGTCCGACACCGCCACGTCGGGCACCGACTGGACGACGTACCTCGCGCGCATCCAGGCCGCTGCCGACCGGCATCGCTAGACCCGCAGGGTGGGGTGCAGCCGGGCCATCGTGACGGTCTGCCGTCGTCTGGCCGCGAGCACCGTGACGCCCAGCGCCAGCACCGTGAAGAGCCCCAGCACCAGGAGGTCGCGCACGACCCCGTCGGTGCCACCGGCCAGCGCCGCCCGCAGCCCGTGCACGGTGTACGTCATCGGCAGCAGGTCGTGCAGCAGGTTGAAGAACGGTGGTGCCGTCTCGATCGGGTAGGTGCCGCCGGCCGACGTGAGCTGCAGGCTGACGAACACCAAGGCGGCGAACCGCCCGGCCCCGCCGAACAGCGCCACGAACATCTGGTTGATCGCGGTGAACACGGCTGCGGTCGCCAGGGCGATCCCGATCAGCAGCGGCTCGCTGGCGGGCTCGACGCCGAGGATGCCCTGCAGCACCGCGAGCAGCAGCACGACCTGGACGACCGAGAGGACCAGGCCCGGCGCGAAGCCGGCCAGCGCCGTGCGGACGCTGCCGGTCGTCGACGCGATGGCGCGGGCCGAGAGCGGGCGCAGCAGCAGGTAGATCGCCATCGCGCCGACCCACAGGGCCAGCGAGACGAAGTAGGGCGCCAGGGCGGCACCGTAGTTCTCGACGGGGTTGACGCGGTCGGCCGCGTCCTCGATGGGTGTCGCGGCCGTGGTCGCGAGCTGGTCGCGCTCGGCGGCGGAGTAGTCGGGCACGGTGTCGCTGCCGTCCCGCAGACCGTCCGCCAGGGTGCGGGCCCCGGTCGACAGCTCGTCAGCGCCGTCGACGAGCCGGGTTCCGCCGCCCGCGAGCCGGTCGGCCCCGTCGGACAGCCGGGCGCTCCCGTCGGCGAGCCGATCCGCACCGGTCGCCGCCTCGTCCGCCCCCGTGCTGAGCCGTGACGTGCCGTCGGTGAGCTGCGTCGCGCCGTCCGACGCCTGACCGATCGCGTCGACCAGCGCCGGGACGTTGCGGGCCAGCTCGGCGTTGCCGTCGGCCACCCGGCGGGCTCCGTCGGCGAGCTCGCGGGTCTGCCGGCCGGCGTCCGACGCCTGTCCACGGACGTCCTTCACGAACGTCTTCAGGTCGTCGGCCCGGCCGGCGGCGGTATCGATCGCCGTGCAGTCGACCGCGGCGGGCGGATCGGCACGGCACTGGTCGGCCAGCGTGCGCAGTGACGCCGCCAGCCGGTCGATGTCGGTGTCGGCCGTGCCGGTCGCGTCGAGGATCCCGGTGGTGAAGCCTTGGACGAGCTGATCGACCTGGGCCGTCCCGTCCGCGACCTGCCGGGAGCCGTCGGCGAGTCGCTGGGAGTCCCGGGTCAGGCTCGACGTGCGGCGGTCGAGCCGGCTCAGTCCGTCCGAGAGGCGTCGAGCGCCCGAGT
>Ga0247730_1000226_pt1 | contig 51574 bp, 34 predicted proteins | sample UWRJL073202C2_FD_180959 | JGI IMG/M metagenome (GOLD analysis project Ga0247730, IMG submission 180959) | Plant litter microbial communities from Arlington Agricultural Research Station in Wisconsin, United States - UWRJ-L073-202C-2 | ecosystem: Environmental > Terrestrial > Plant litter >... | reverse complement strand
CACGCCCCACCCCCCCCCCAAGACGCCCCACGCCGCCGCAAACGGCGTCGCCCGCAGGGCGGGCTCCTACAGGTCTGCCTGCCGCGCGAGGTAGCGGCCCGGCGAGTCGCCGAACGCCTTGCGGAACATGGCCACGAAGGCGCTCGGCGTCGCATAGCCCAGCGCATCCGACACGACGGAAACCGCGTCGCCCGACGCCAGCCTTTCCAGTGCACGCGTCAGCCGCGCCTGCTGTCGCCACTGGGCCACGCTGCATTGCGTTTCCTGCCGGAACAGGCGGGTGAGCGTGCGCGTGGACATGCCCGCCCACGTCGCCCATTCGTCGATGCCGCGCGTGTCGTCGGGGCGCTCGAACATCGCGACGGCGACGCGACGCAGGCGGCGGTCCTGTGGCATGGGCAGGTGCAGCGACTCCACTGGCGCACGTCGCATTTCATCCAGCAGCACGGCGAAGATGCGCTCTTTCTCGGGCTCCGGCGCGGGGCCCGTGCCATCGAGGTCGACAGGCCAGCTGGCGGCACGCTTGATGACCGCGCGGAAGAGATCGTTGACGCCCACCACGCAGGGCCGCTCGGGCAGGCCCGCTGCCGCCTCCGGAGAGATGAAGACGCCCCACGCCCGGCTCGGGCCTGCCACGCTCACGGTGTGCATGCAGCCTGGCGGCATCCAGCCGGCGCGATGCGGTGGCAGCAGGTAGGAGCCATGCTCCGTCTGCGTGGTGATGATGCCTTGCTCGACATAGAAGAACTGGCCGCGCACGTGGCTGTGCCAGTCCATTTCCCGCATGGGAACTTCGCCGCGCACCTCATAGGCGATCAGCGGGGGCCCGTCGGCCTGCTCGAGGAGTACGTGGAGCATGTCGTGCGACATAGTAAAAACCGATTCAGGAGTCGAAAACCAATGTGGGAGCGCTCCCACGATCGCAGGGTGCGCCTTCTGGCCTTGCAGGGCATATCGGCAGGCACATGCAGCCCGAAGAAATCACCTCATTGGCCGTATTTCAACATAAATTGGCCCACTACCGATATCAGGCCGATACCCGTCACGGATAACATTTGCCTTCCCAAGTAAATGTCCCGCGCGCGGCATCCGCCGACAGTCCCCGCCCGTGACCCCGATGCCGGAGATCCCCATGATCCGCCTCGTCACGACCGATCCGACCGATTTCACCGAGGGCCGCGAAGCAGGCGATGCACTCGTCACATTCGTCGCCTGCGCGCACGCCATGCTGGATCCAGGCACACCGGAAGACCAGGTCCGGCGCCTTGAACCGCGCCTCCTCGCCCAGTTGCCCACGCTCCGGGCCCTCGGCGTCTTCGACCTCTTCGAGGTGCGCGATCCGGCGCTGGCCGCCCTGCTGGCCGATGAAACATGAACTGGCAGGCCAACGGGAATATCCGCATTCCGTATATTTGCCTTGACAACTATATTATCGGCAATAGAATGCGTGTCCATGAGCCAGCCTTCGTCAATGAACTGTGACCCGCCGGACAGTCTCGGTGCCCTGATCGGCATGGTGCGTACGGAAATCGTGCGCGCGATCGAGAACGACCTGTCGGCGCAGGGCGCAGAGCTCAGGTTCACCCAGTTCCATGTGCTGAAACGCCTGGCCTATTCGGGTGCCATGACGGCGACCGAGCTCGCGCGGGCGGTGGATCTGGATGGCGGCGCCATGACGCGGCAGCTCGACCAGCTGGAATCGAAGGGATATCTCCGCCGCCAGCCCCACGAACAGGATCGCCGCGCCCTGCGCATCGAGCTGACCGAAGCGGGCATGGTGCTGTGGAAACACCTCCACGAAGGCAACCTGGCGACGCTCGAGCGAGCGCAGAAAGACCTCACGTCCGAAGAGCGTGACAGGCTGCACGACTACCTGGGGCGCGTATTGAACGCGCTCCGCGAAAAAGACTGAACTAAACGTCCGAGGCAATAACGCAATGCGTCTGCACACTCTCGTGGCGGCCGTGGGAGCCGCGCTGGTTCTCTCAGGCTGTGTCACCAGCCGTGGCCTGGATCCCCAGGGCCAGCTCACCGATCCGTCCACCCTTCATGCCGAACGCAGCCTGGCGAAGGATTCCGTTTCGCCGGCCGGCTGGCCGGCGGCCGACTGGTGGACGGGCCTGGGCGATGCCCAGCTGTCGTCGCTGATCCAGGAAGCGCTGAAAGACAACCCGGATCTGGTCACCGCCCAGGCGCGTGTGCGCCAGGCCCAGGCGCAGACCGGTGCCGCCGATGCCGCGCGCGACCCGACGTTCAATGTCGGCGCCGGCGACGCCGGTGCGCACCTGCCCGGTTCGCTGCTGCCCGATCCCCCGGGCAATCATTTCTCGTGGACGAAGTACGGCTACGGCAACTTCAGCTGGGACATCGATCTGTGGGGCGGCAAGCGTGCGGCCTGGGAAGCGGCCGTCGGCTCGCAGCGCGCTGCTGAAATCGAGGCACGCGCCACGCGCATCCAGATATCCACCAACGTCGCCCGTGCGTACGTGCAGCTGGGTTACGCGTTCACCCAGATGGATGTCGACAAGGCCGAGCTCGAGCGCAGCCGCAATGCGCTGAAGCTGACCGTGCAGCGCGTGGCGGCCGGCGTCGACAACCAGATGCAGGTGAAGCAGGCCGACAGCGAAGTGGCATCGGCCGAACGCGAGATGGCGGTGGCGCAGCGTGCGATCGACTCGTCGCGTTCCTCGCTCAGCGTGCTCCTGGGCAAGGGTCCGGACCGTGGCCTCGACATCCAGCGCCCCGCGGCGCTGAATCCGTCGGCCGTGGCCATCCCGGCGAACCTGCCGGCCGACCTGCTCGGCCATCGCGCCGACCTGGTCGCCGCCCGCTGGCGCGTCGAGGCGGCCTCGAGGAACATCGTCTCGGCGAAGAAGGAGTTCCTGCCCAACGTGTCGCTCGGCGTCATGGCCGCGCAGCTCGCCGGCGGCTCGGACAACGTGTTCTCGTCGGCCGCCCGCTTCTGGCAGGTGCTTCCCGCGGTGAGCCTGCCGATCTTCGACGGCGGCCGTCGCCGCGCGAACCTCGCGGGGAAGGATGCCGACTACGACCTCGCCGTCGCGCAGTACAACACCACGCTGGTGCGCGCGCTCAACGAGGTATCGGACGATCTCTCCGCCCTCGATTCGCTGGGCCAGCAGATCCAGGCACAGCAGCGGGCACAGGATGCCGCGCAGCAGGCCTACGACCTGTCGCAGCAGCGCTTCAAGGCCGGTGTCGGCAGCTTCCTCGAGTCGCTCGTGGTGCGCCAGCAGCTGCTCGCCGCGGAGCAGCGCATGGCCGCGCTTCGTGCTGACCAGGTCGACACGTCCGTGCAACTGATCCAGGCGCTCGGCGGCGGTTTCCGCCCCGAGTCAGGCGACCAGCCGGTCGCTGAAACCACGCCCGCCAACAACTAAGAACACGTCCGAGGCACCTACCGATGTCACAAGAAACCATTGCACCGTCCGGCGCCGTCGTGGCGCCGCCACCGAAGAGCCGCCGTGGCTTCTTCCTCAAGCTGCTCGTCCTCGTACTGATCCTCGCCATCATCGGCTGGGTGGTCTGGTACTTCGTGGACGGCCGCTGGTATGAAGACACGGACGACGCGTACGTCAACGGCAACGTCGTGCAGATCACGCCGCAGATCGCCGGTACGGTCACCACCATCGGCGCCGACGACGGCGACCTGGTCCATCAGGGCGACGTGCTCGTGAAACTCGACCCGAGCGACGCCGAAGTCGCGCTGGAAAGCGCACGCGCCAACCTGGCCAACACGGTGCGTCGCGTGCGTGGCCTATACAACAACGTGACCTCCGCGCAGGCCGACATGTCGGTGCGCCAGACGGCCGTGGATCGTGCCCGCGAGGACTACAACCGTCGCCGCGACCTCGCGAAGTCCGGTGCGATTTCCGCGGAAGAACTGTCCCATGCCGCCGACACGCTGACCTCCGCCGAGAGCAGCCTCTCGTCCGCGAAGCAGGCGTACAGCAGCAGCAAGGTGCTGGTGGACGACACCGTGGTGGCCTCCCATCCGGATGTGCGCGCCGCCGCGGCGAAGCTTCGCTCCGCCTATCTGGACGACGTGCGCGCCACGCTCATCGCGCCGGTCGACGGTTACGTCGCCAAGCGTTCGGTGCAGGTCGGCCAGCGCGTGCAGCCGGGTGCGGCCCTGATGGCGGTGGTCCCGCTGCACGAAGTCTGGATCGACGCCAACTTCAAGGAAACGCAGCTCACCCACATGCGCATCGGCCAGCCGGTCGACGTCACGGCCGACGTGTACGGTGGCGAGACGGTCTACAAGGCGAAGATCCGCAGCCTCGGTATCGGCAGCGGCAGCGCGTTCTCCATCCTCCCGGCGCAGAACGCCACGGGTAACTGGATCAAGATCGTGCAGCGCGTGCCGGTCCGCGTCGTGTTCACCGAGCCGAAGCAGCTCGAAGAGAAGCCCCTGCGCCTGGGCCTGTCGACGAAGGTCACGGTGTCCCTGCACGACCAGAATGGTGCGCTGCTGGCGAAGCAGGCACCGACGAAGCCCGAGTTCTCGACGCCCATCTACGACAAGCAGCTCGCCGACGCCGACAAGGACATCGCCCGCGTGATCCATGAGAACGTGTCTGCCGGTGAAGGTGCCGAGCAGCAGCACGCGCCGAAGTAAAGGCAACCCTGATGGCCAACGAATTTCGACCACCGAACCTGGTGCTGTCCACGATCGGCCTGTCGCTCGCGACCTTCATGCAGGTGCTCGACACGACGATCGCGAACGTGTCGCTGCCCACCATCGCAGGTAACCTGGGCGTCAGTTCGAACCAGAGCACCTGGGTGATCACCTCGTTCGCGGTGAGCAACGCGATCGCCCTGCCGCTGACGGGGTTCCTCACCCGTCGGTTCGGCGAGACCAAGCTGTTCGTGTGGGCGACGTTGCTGTTCTCGCTGGCGTCGTTCCTGTGCGGCATCGCGCAGAGCATGACCATGCTGATCCTGTTCCGCGCGATCCAGGGCGCCGTCGCGGGCCCGATGTACCCGATCACGCAGAGCCTGCTCATCTCGATCTACCCTCCGGCGAAACGAGGCATGGCGCTGGCGTTGCTGGCGATGGTCACCGTGGTCGCGCCCATCGCGGGCCCGATCCTCGGCGGCTGGATCACCGACAACTACGCGTGGCCGTGGATCTTCTTCATCAACGTGCCCATCGGCATCTTCGCCAGCTTCGTCGTGGGGAACCAGATGAAGGGGCGCCCGGAAGTCACCGAGAAGCCGAAGGTCGATTATGTCGGCCTGATCACGCTCATCATCGGCGTGGGTGCGTTGCAGATCGTGCTGGACAAGGGCAACGACGAAGACTGGTTCTCCTCCACGTTCATCGTGATCACGTCGATCATCGCGGCCGTGGGCATCATCGTCTTCCTGGTCTGGGAGCTGACGGACAAGGACCCGATCGTGAACCTGAAGCTGTTCCGGCACCGGAACTTCGCGGCAGGTACGTTGTGTCTCGTGCTGGCCTACGCGGCGTTCTTCGCCATCGGCCTGCTGGTGCCGCAGTGGCTGCAGAAGAACGTGGGGTACACGTCCACGTGGGCGGGTTTCGCGGCGGCGCCGCTCGGCATCCTGCCCGTGATACTCACGCCGTTCGTCGGCAAGTACGCGAACAGGATCGACCTGCGCCTGGTGGCCTCCGGTGCGTTCATCGTCATGGGCGCGACGTGCTTCATGCGATCGGACTTCTACCTGCAGATCGACTTCTTCAGCGTGGCGATGGTGCAGCTCTTCCAGGGCCTGGGCGTGGCGTTGTTCTTCATGCCGATCCTGAGCATCCTGCTGTCCGACCTGCAGCCGCGTGAGATCGCATCGGGCTCGGGCCTCGCCACGTTCCTGCGTACGCTGGGCGGCAGCTTCGCGGCCTCGCTCACCACGTTCCTGTGGGACAGGCGGGCGATCGTGCACCACGAGCGGCTGGCCGAGAACATCACGCCGTTCAACCCGATATCGCAGCAGGCGCTGGAGCAGATGAGCACCAGTGACCCGCAGTACGCGACCTCGGCCCTGAATGCGCAGATCACGAACCAGGCCTACCAGATGTCGTTCAACGAAGTGTTCTACCTGCTGGGCTTCGTGTTCGTCGCACTGGTGTTCGTGGTGTGGCTGGCGAAGCCACCGTTCGCGGCGAAACCGGGCCCGGCAGCATCGGGCCACTGACGAAAAAGGCGTCCCTCGGGGCGCCTTTTTTCCGCGCTGTGCGGTGGATCGGATGGCGGTCGCGAGGCTTACAGGTCGAAGCCGATACCCACCAGGCCCATCGTCTCGCCGCGGTTCGGCTCCTGGAAGCTGCCGTTCGAGATGTGGCGGATCTGGAAGCTGATGTTCTTGTACTGCCAGCCCAGCGTGCTCACGAACTCGTAGTCGCTGGAGAGCGCCTGCGTGTGGCCACCCGCCGTGCCCGCGACCTGGAAGCTGAAGAAGAACGGGCGGTACCAGTCGCCTTCGCTGCCGTAGTGCAGGCGCGCACCGGCGGCGCCTACCCAGACGTCGTTCTTCGTGCCCGGGTGCGAATCGGCGTAATGACCGAGGTCGCGTCCCTTCACGTAACCGATCGACACGTCGGGCGACCAGGTGAAGCGGCTCTGGCCGATCTGGCGCGCGTCGAACACCGACTCGAGGAAGAACACGTTGGTGCCGTGGTCATCCATGTAGCTGCGTCCACCCTGGATCTCGAGGTGGGTCTGGGCAGCCGCGGGAACGGCGACGGAGGCGAGTGACACGGCGGCAAGGATGCCAAGGGCGAGACGGGACGTACGCATGACGAGGGGAGGTCCTTGGAGAAGGGGGACGTTTTTATGAACCGGATGGTTCGGTAAATTATGTTCAGGCGATGTGAAATCAGGGAACACGCCCGGATTATCGGCACGCCCGCTTTCGGCAGATTGTCGCTATCCGCCCTCGCGCCGGTTGCCGAAGCCGTTCAAGCCCGTCGCCACGGTGCCGTTACAGTCCCGACGAGGCCCCGCCATCCGGGGCTGCACCACGGTGAGCAAGGGGCGAGGGAACGTGTCAGGCGCAGAGCCACAAGGGGTCAGCACGCGGCGGGAACAGCGCATCCGGGTCCTTGCCTGGGTGGCGTCGGGCCTGCTCTCCGTGGGCCTGTGCGTGCTGGCCGTCGTGCTGGAGAACACGGGCTACGAGCCCACGGTATTCGTGGCGCTGGCGCTGATCGTGTTGCTCAATATCTTCGGGCTGTTTTTCGACCGGGCATGGTGTCGGCAGGCCCGCCTCACCGGCACCGCGCAGAAGCAGGAGCGCGAACGCCTGGAGGCCCGATACGGCATGCTGTTCGAGCAGAGCCCGCTGCCGACCTGGGTGTTCGACCCCGCGAGCCTGCGCATCCTGGCGGCGAACGACGCCATGGCCCGCACGTACGGCTATGCGCGCGACGAACTGCTCAGGCTCACCATCGACGACCTTCGCCCTGCGCACGAAGTGGATCGGCTCCATCGCGCCATCGGAGACGGCACGGCCTTCAGGGACTTCAAGGAAACCTGGCTGCACAAGACACGCGACGGGCGGCTGCTGCATGTGCGCTGCCATGGTGCGGATATCGAATTCATGGGCGCCACGGCCCGGCAGGTCATCGGCCTCGACTTCACGGAGAAGGTCATCGCCAACGACGAGCGTGCCGCCAGCGATTCGGCGTATCGCCAGCTGCTGGCGCGCATGCCGCTACCCTTGATGATCGTGCGCAATGACGTGATCACCTATGCCAATCTGGTGGCCGACGAGCGGCTCGGCAGCCGCGCGCACTCGCTCGCAGGACGGGACGCCGCCGGTTTCCTGGATGCAGACGCACTGGACGTGCTGCGCCGGGAGGCCGCCGACGGCCTGAGCATCACGGCGTGGCTCAATCCCGACGATGGCCTGCCGTTCGAGGCGGAACTGGCGCTCTCCGACTATCGCGACCAGCACGGCCGGGGCACCGTGGTGATCGTGCGCGACCTGACCGATCAGCGCCGCTACGAAGAACGCCTCAACTACCAGGCCACCCACGACGAACTCACGGGCCTGCCCAACCGCCGCGCCCTGCGCGAGCGGCTCGATGGCCTCGTCGCGCAGTGCGTGGCGGAGGGTTCGGGCCTCATGGTCATGTTCATCGACCTCGACCACTTCAAGGTCATCAACGACGCACTCGGCCACACGCTGGGTGACCAGGTGCTGCGCGACGTCACGCTCAAGCTCGGCGATGTGATGGACGGCGTGGGTCACGTCGGCCGCTTCGGCGGCGACGAATTCGTGGCCATGCTTCCGTTCACGGGCTCCGGCGCGCAGGCGCTGGAGATCCTGCCGCGCATCCAGCGTGCCATCGAAGAACCCATGTCGGTGGGTGGCGCGCTACAGCGCCTGAGGTGCAGCATCGGCGTGGCGTTCGCCACGCGCGACGGCTCCGATGCGGACACGCTGATCCGGAATGCCGATACCGCCATGTACGACGCGAAGCGTTCCGGCCGGCATACGTGGAAGCGTTACTCGCCCGACATGCACGCCGTGGCGATGGCGCGGCTTACCGTGCTGTCGCGACTCAGCGGCACACAGCTGGACAACGAGCTGACGCTGGCGTGGCAGACGCAGCATCGTGGCGACGACGGACGCGTGGTGGGTATCGAAGCCTTGCTGCGCTGGCCGTCCGCACCGGAGTCACTGGCGGGAAACGATCGCCTCGTGCCCCTGCTCGAGGAAACCGGCGCGATCGTGCAGGTCGGCCAGTGGGTACTGCGCGAAGCATGCCGGCAGCATGCGCGCGTCGTCGACATCCTGGGGCACGACTGCCGCATCGCCGTGAACGTGTCGGCCCAGCAGCTCGTGCATACCGATCTCGTGGACGAAGTGCGACAGGCACTGGCCGAAACCGGTGCCGAAGCCTCGTGCCTGGAGCTGGAGCTAACGGAAAGTGCCTTCATGCACGACCCAGAGCGCGCGATCCGTACGCTGCACGAACTGCGTGCCATGGGCATCAGCATCGCACTCGACGACTTCGGTACCGGGTATTCCAATCTCACCTATCTGTCGCGCCTTCCCCTGGACAAGCTGAAGATCGATCGTCACTTCACCATGTCGCTGTTGAACGACGAGGTGGATGCATCGATCTGCCGGTCCATCGTGTTCCTGGGGCGTGGGCTCAACCTCGACGTGGTCGCCGAAGGCGTCGAGACCGACCTGCAGCGGCAATGGCTGCTGGAGGAAGGGTGCACCTCGATGCAGGGCTACTTCTTCTCGCGACCCGTATCGCTCGACGCCATGGCCGAAGCCATGGCGTCGCGATTGCAGCCGGGCTGACGTGCCGTCGATGCAATGGGGCGATGTCGGCCCCGTGCATGGCGGTCAGATCTGCGCCTGGCCGCCATCGACGAAGAGCTGCACGCCGGTGAGGTAGCTGGCCTCGTCGGAGGCCAGGAACGATACGGCCTTCGCCACCCCGTCCGGACACGCGCGTGCGATGGGTAGGCACGGCCTCAAAACATGTCGCGCGCAGGGCGCGCTCCTACAGTCATGCCTTGTCGTTCACGGTACGTGTCAGCAGCGGAGCGCCTTCCAGCGCTTCAGCCGCTTCTTCATCACGCGGCGCTTCAATCGCCGCGCCTTCCGGATTTTCCGGTCATGGTTCCAGAGGTAGATGGCCGGCGTGCTCAACAGCGTGAGCAACTGCGACACCAGTAGCCCGCCGACGATCGCGATGCCCAGCGGGCGGCGCATCTCCGAGCCCACGCCGAAGCCGATCGCCAGCGGAAGCGCCGCACCCATGGCGACCAGCGTCGTCATGGTGATCGGGCGAAAACGTACCAGTGCCGCCTGGCGTACGGCTTCCACCGGTGACATGCCGTGCTCGCGCTCCGCGACCAGCGCGAAGTCGACCATCAGGATCGCGTTCTTTTTCACGATGCCGATGAGCAGCAGGATGGAGATGATCGCCATCAGCGTCAGCTGCGTCTGCGTGACGAGCATGGCGAGGAAGGCGCCCGCGCCCGCCGCCGGCAGCGTGGAAAGAATGGTCAGCGGATGGCCGAGACTTTCGTAGAGGATGCCCAGCACGATGTACACCGCGAGCACCGCGCCGACCAGCAGCACCATGCCGTTGGACTGCGCGTCCTTCAGCCGCTGGTTCGTGCCGGTGAAATCCATGCGCACGCCTTCGGGCAGGTTGATCATCTGCACCGCCTGCTCGACCAGCGTATTGCCCTTGTCGGCAGTGACCTTCGGCGCGAGGTTGTACGTGATGTCCGCCGACTCGAGCTGGTTCTGGTGGGTCACCGCCGTGGGCGTGGCGACCGGCTCGATCGTCGCGACCGCGGAGAGCGGCACCATCGTGCCGACCGTGCTCTTCACGTAGGTATTGAGCAGCGCGCCCGGGCTGACGGTCTGCGCCGCCGCGGCGGTAAGCACCACCCAGTACTGGTTGATGTCGGAATAGATCACGGAGACCTGGCGCTGCCCGAACGCGTTGTACAGCGCCGAGTCGATCGAACCGACGCCCACCTGCAGCCGTGCCGCGTTGTCGCGGTTGATCTTCAGCATCTGCTGCTTGCCGACGGTGTCGAAGTCGCTGCCGACGTCGCGGAATTCCTTCATGGTGCGCATCTGGCGCACCAGCTTGAGCGCCCACGGCTGCAGGTTCTCGCCGCCCGTGCTGACCAGCTGGAACGAATACTGGCCACGATTGCTGCTGTTGCCGCCACCGCCGAGGAACTGCACGGGGCTCAGGAACACCTGTACGCCGGAGAGCTTGTCGTACTTCTTGCTCAGGCGCTCCATGATTTCCTTGATGCCTTCCCTGCGCTGGCCGGGCCCCGTGCCATGTGGCTTGAGGTCGACGAACAGCATGCCGGTGTTGCCCACCGCGCCACCGGAGTCACCGCCCAGGATGGTATTCACATCGGCGACCGCCGGATCGGCCTGCATCATGTCGCCGACCATCTTCAGGCGCGTGCCCATTTCCCCGGGGGAAATGTTCGCATCCGCCGTGATCTCACCCTGCATCATGCCGGTGTCTTCGTCCGGCATGAAGTTGCCGCCCGCCGTGCTCACCACCGCCATGGCCAGGCCCACGGTGGCGAACAGCAGGATCAGCGGCTGCCAGCGCATGATGCGGCGGTGCTTCAGCGACCATGTCAGCCCGCGCTCGTAGATGCCCAGCAGCCCGCGATCGAAGCGTTCCAGCGCGCGCTCCCAGCGTCCCGGCTGGCGATCCGGCGGATCGTGTTTCAGGTAGCGTGCGCACAGCGCCGGGGTCAGCGTCAGCGAGACGATGGCCGAGATCAGCACCGCCGCCGCCAGCGTCACCGAGAACTCGCGCAGCAGCTTGGTGATCATGTTGTTGCCGAACAGCAGCGGCGCGAACACGGCGACGAGCGAGAGCGTGATCGACACGACGGTGAAGCCGATCTCGCGCACGCCCTCGAGGGAAGCAGGCATGGGCTCGGCACCGTTCTCCATGTGGCGGACGATGTTCTCGATCACCACGATCGCGTCGTCTACCACGAAGCCGATGCAGAGCACGAGCGCCATGAGCGACATCGTATTGAGCGTGTAACCCAGGATCCACATCACCACGAAGGCGCCCGCCAGCGACAGCGGCACGCTCAGCGTGGCGATCATCGTCGGCCCCACCCGGCGCAGGAACACCATCATCACCAGCACGACCATCACGATGCTGATCAGCAGCGCGACTTTCACCTCGTGCAGCGCGGACTGCGTGGTCTGCGTCAGGTCGAAGATGGGCGTGACCACGGCGTCGGCCGGCAGCAGCGAGCGGAAACGTGGAAGCGCGGCGCGGATCGCGTCGGCCGTGGCGATGGAGTTGGCCTCCGGCCGCTTGCTGATCTGCATGCTGACCGAGCGTTCGCCCTGGAACCACGCCGCCTGGTAGATATCCTGCTGGCCGCTGTAGACCTTCGCGATGTCGGAGAGGCGCACCGGCACGTTGTTCCGCACGGCGACCATCAGTCTGGCGAAATCCTTCGCCTCGCGCAGGCCGTCGTTGGCCATCACGGTCATCTGCGTGCGGCCGTCGGAGAGCACGCCCTGTGGCGAGTTCACGTTGGCGGCCTGCAGCGCGTTGGACACGTCATTCGTGGTGATCTTCTTCAGCGCCAGCGCGTTCGTATCCAGCTCGATACGCACCGCATGGGCCGTGCCGCCGAACACCTGCACGCGCGACACGCCGTCGATCTGCGCCACCGCAGGGCGGATCAGCGTGTCGACCACGTCGTAGAGCTTGTCCGGTGGCATGGTCTTCGACGTGAGCGAGACCAGCAGCACGGGGATCTGGCCCGTGTCGAACTTGAAGTATTGCGGGGGCGTCGGCATGCCGGCCGGCAGGTCGGCCGCCGCGGCGTTGATTGCCGCCTGCACGTCACGCGCCGCGGAATCCGTCGACCGATCCATGGTGAACCGCACGCGCACGAAGCCCGCACCCTCGGTGCTGCTCGAGTACATCTGGTCGACGCCCGGGATCTGCCCCAGGTGACGCTCCAGCGGCGCGATGATCGTCGACGCCATGGTCTCGGCATTGGCACCGGGCATGGAGGTCTGGACGAACACGGCCGGCACTTCGATGGTCGGCAACGCGGCCACGCCCAGCAGGAGATAGGCGATGGCGCCGCAAAGCGTCAGGGCCGCCGCAAGCAGCGACGTTCCGATGGGCCGGCGGATGAAAGGGGCAAAAAAATTCACGACACTTCCTGTGATCGCGGGAATCATACCCGCGCCATGCGGACTTTATGACGTCCTGCGCGCTCCGTCGCGTGTGCCTTTAGTGGGGACCCTGCCGGAAGGCAGGGGTGCCGGCGCCGGATGGCACGGGGTCGAAACCGCCCCGCCACCGCCTTGAAACGCCCCGCCACCGCCTTGAGATGGCCCTTCAACCGACTTGAAACGCCCCGCCACCGCCTTGAAGTGGCCCGCAACCTTTGTAGGAGCGCGCCCCGCGCGCGACAGCCCCTCGCGAAAACCCACACGTCGTCGCGAGAAACCGTCGCGCGCAGGGCGCGCTCCTACGACAGCCGGTGTCGTCCAAGCACGGCTGTACTTCAGTGTGCCGGGGAGTAGCGCACCGTCATGTAGTACGTGCGGCCCAGCTGGTTGTAGTACGCAGCCGTCTCGTAATGCTTGTCCAGCGCATTCGCGACCCGACCCTGCACGCTCCAGTCGGCATCCACGTGCCACGTGGCACGGAAATCCGCCGTGCCGTATCCGCCCAGCCGGCGCGTATTCGCCGCGTCGTCGAACGTGTGGCTGGCGGCGTACAGCGAGCCGCCCAGCGTGAACTGGCCGATGTCCCGGTCGAGGTCGACGCGGGCGAAACGCGTCGGACGGCGGGCCAGCAGGTTGTCGTGCTGGTCGCCGCCGTCACGGTTGTACGGCTGCTGCCAGGTCGCGTAACCGCGCAGGTGCCAGCCATCGAGGTCCGTCGCCACCTGCCCTTCCACGCCGCGGATGCGCGCCTTGCTCACGTTGATCGGGAGGAAGTTCGCGTCCGAGCCGATCAGGTCGGTGATCTTCGTCTGGTACGCGTTCACCGACCAGTTCCAGATGCCGGGACGGCCCGACAGGCCGAGCTCGGCCGTGCGCGAGGTCTCGGGCTTGAGGTCCACGGACACGCCGTACGGGTAGTATTCGTCGTTGAACGTCGGGGCATGGAATGCCGAACCGTACGACGCCGTGACCTTCATGCCGTTGTCGAAGCGGAAGCCGTAGGCCGCCGAGCCCGTGTCGTGGTTGCCGAACTGGTTATTGTGGTCGTGGCGCGCCGACAGCTGGATCTCGTGCGGCCCGAAGATGCCCTGGTATACCGCGAAGAGGCCCACGTTCTCACGCGTGTCCTTCAGGTAATCCGTCGCGCTGTCGAGCTTCTCCTGCTGGTAATCCACGCCGGCGCTCAGGGTCTGGCCCGTCGCCAGGGTGAAGTCGTTCTGCCACGACACCTGGTTGCGCTTCGAGTACAGGTAGCCCTGGCGCAGCTTGTCCGCGCCGTACTCCGAGCCGTTGAGGTAGTCGTCGGCGCGGTCCTGGTTCTGCCCCAGGTTCACCGACATGCGCCAGTCGGCCATGACGTCGAAGCCGAGCTTCGCGCCGGCGACCTGCTGCGAGCGGCGGGTGAGGTTCTGGTAGCTGCCGTCGTACTCGATGTCGCCCTTGCTGCGCAGCCAGGTGCCCGTGAGCTCCGTGCCGTTGTCCCAGCGATAGCCGCCGGACAGCGCGCCGTTATAGGTGCGGTACGCGTCATGGTCAGGCTCGTCGGCGAAACAACCCGCGAAGGCATTGGCGGCGCCTACGCGGCAGGCATTGATGCCCGAGGTGTACTGGCCGCCCAGGCTCGCGTTGTACCAGCCGTGCTGCGTCCCGCCCGACACGCCGAACTGGCCGGCGGTGTAACCGTGGCTGCCGCCCGTGACCGAGATGGACGGGGTCGGGGCTTCGCCTGCCTGGCCGTGGCGGGTGAAGATCTGGATGACGCCGCCGATGGCATCGGAGCCGTACAGGCTCGACTGCGGCCCGCGGACCACCTCGATGTGATCGATCTGTTCCACCGGCAACTGCTCGTAGGCCGGCAGGCCCGCGCCCACGGTGCCCACGCGCACGCCGTCGACCAGCACCAGCGTGTGCGACGAGTTGGTGCCGCGCATGAACAGCGACGTCTGCTGGCCGATGCCACCGGAGCTGGCCATCACCACGCCGGGCAGGCCGGTGAGGAGATCCTGCAGGTTCCGCGGCTGCATGCGCTCGATGTCGTCGCGCGTGACCACGGTGACGGGCGACATGACTTCGTCGAGCGGCGTGGCGGCGCGGTTGGCCGTCACGACCACGGTGTCCAGCGTGCCGGGGACATCGGGGGCATCGGCGGCGTGGGCCAGGGTAATCGACGACAGCAGGGCGGCCGCGAGCAGGGTCTTCTTCATGGAACTTCCTCCGCCGCGGTGAGCGGCAATGCAAAACGTGCGAGACGTTCCGCGGAGGACATGAAGACGAACGGCACACGGGGACGGACCCCGGAAGGCTGTCCGGATCCGCCCTCCGCGAATCGTCAGATACAGGATCGCGACCGCACGTAAGTGCGGTGCGCGCTCGGGCCGGTCTCCGGACTCGCGCTGGCCCTTCAGGGGCCTCGAACCGGCGCCTTCCCGCTTTCGCAGTGGCGTCTTGCCGGTTCGTGGAAATCACGAGGATTTCCGGGCGCTTACCGTTGCGGGGGCAGTGCCGGCCTAGTCGCATGGCGACGCACCGGCTTCCCGTTTCATTCCGCGGCAGTGGTGCCAGCGGAAAACCCGAACGCGGCACTGTACCGCCGTATGCACGGGCTTGTCACGTAGATTTACGGAATTCTTAACGTTCGTAGCGGACGGGGCGGGGATTTTCGGGAGAACACACGGTGTTCCATCCCTCGGGCAGGCGACTTCGGACGAAGGCTGCGATAAGAGTCACGCGCCAGGAGGTGGTTGCAACACCCCGTTGGCGCGCTAACCACAATCAACTTGAAAGGAGTCGACGGTGGCTGTCGCGGAGTATACGGTATTCGGCAGGCGCCGCGATGCGCATGCTTCGCACGCGTGGGTAGGAGCGCGCCGTGCGCGCGACAGTTTTTCGCGAGGCTTTCCAACGTGGCCGCGAAAAACTGTCGCGCGCAGGGCGCACTCCCACAAGGTTGGCGCAGGGCGTGCTCCCACGACGTTGGCGCAGGGCGCGCTCCCACTGTGTTGGCGTTATGTCGCGCTGTAGACGCGCTCGCCGTTGATCCACGTTTCCGCGACTTCATACGCATCGTCCATCACGACGAAGTCGGCGCGGTAGCCGGCCGCGATGTGGCCGTGCGTGGACTCGAGGCCGAGGAACGCGGCCGGATACGTCGACGCCATGCGTGCGGCTTCGTCGTACGGGAGCCCGACCATCGTCACGGTGTTGCGCACGGCGGTGGCCATGTCGAGCGCCGAGCCGGCGAGCGTGCCGTCGGCGGTCTGGCAGATGCCGTCGCGCATGGTGATCGTCTCGCCTTTCAGCACGAAGTCGGGGTTGTCGGAACCTACCGGCGGCATGGCGTCGGTGACGAGGATCATCTTCTCGTTCGCCTTGGCGGCGATCGCGACGCGCAACGATGCGGGGTGCACGTGGTGGCCATCGACGATCAGGCCGCACCAGCTGGATGCATCATCGAGCGCAGCACCCACGACGCCGGGTTCGCGGCTCGTGAACGGCGTCATGGCATTGAACAGGTGCGTGAAGCCGCGCACGCCGGCAGCGAGTGCATCGCGCGTGGTCTCGTAATCGGCGGCCGTATGGCCTGCCGCGACGATCACGCCGTTGGCGACCAGCTGCTGCAGCACGTCGGGCGTGGTGCGTTCCGGTGCGAGCGTCAGCAAGGTCACGCCGCCATGGCGGCGCGCGATGTTCGCGACGTCGTGCGCGTCGGGAATGCGGAACTTCGAGGCGTCGTGCACGCCCTTGCGTTCCGGCGCGATGAAGGGCCCTTCCAGATGCACGCCGAGCACCCCGGCGACCCCCTGCGCCACGGCATCGTTCACCGCGTCGATGGCCTTCGTCATCACATCGGCGTCGTCGCTGATCAGCGTGGGCAGGAAGCCCGTGGTGCCGAACTTCGCATGCGCCGCGCCGATCGCGCGGATCGCGTCGACGGTAGGCGTGTCGTTGAACAGCACGCCGCCACCACCATTCACCTGGCAATCGATGAAGCCCGGCAGAAGCGTGTTCCCGCCCAGGTCATGACGCTCCGCCGCGCGTACGCGGGGGTCGGAGTGCAGCGCCAGGCCGGAGATCTTCCCGTCGTCCACCAGCACGGCGAAGCCGCTCTGGAATCCGTTGTCGGTGAGTACGCGGCCGTTGACGAGGGCGATGGTCATGGTGGTGTTCCTGGAAGGGCTCGGACGGGACGGCTCAGACGGTCTCGGTGACCTTGTTCAGATGCGGCGGCACATCCGGGTTGAAACCGCGCTTCAATGCAAGGGCCGCGGTGGCGCGATAGAAGCTCTGCACGGTGATCAGCGGCGCGGCGATGGGCGCCGTGGCGACCAGCGGCAGCACGCCTTCGCCCGTGGCGCCGGGGGCGGCGATCCACACGTTGGCACCGCGCTTGCGGAACTCGGCGGCGATCTCGAGAACGCCGGGCAGCGTATCGTCGTTCTGGGCGAAGAACAGCACCGGGAAGTCGGGCCCCACCAGCGCCATCGGGCCGTGTTTGACTTCGGCCGCGCTGAAGGCCTCGGCATGCAGGCCGCAGGTTTCCTTGAACTTGAGCGCCGCCTCGAGTGCGCCGGCAAAGCCGAACCCACGACCGACGACGAAGAGGTTATGGGCGTCGACGAGGCCGTCGGTCAGCGATGTCCAGTCGGCGTCCCAGCCGCCGCGCAGCTGCGCGGGCAGTGCCACGAGCGCATCGGCGATCTCGGGCCTTTCGCTCCAGCGCGCGGCGATATGCAGGATGGCGAACAACGCGCCGAGGTAGCTCTTCGTCGCGGCGACGCTGGTTTCCGGGCCGGCGTGCAGCGGCACGACCACGTCGGCGACGTCGGCCAGCGGGGAGTCCACGACGTTGACCAGCGCGACGACGTACGCGCCGGCCTTCTTCGCGGCCTCCGCGTTGCGCACGAGGTCGGGGCTCTTGCCCGACTGCGACACCGCGACGTAGAGCGCGCCGTCGAGCCGCTGCGCTGCGTGGTAGATGGACGTGACCGATGGCGATGCCGATGCCGTCACCACGCCGAGCTGCGTCTCGAACACGTACTTGGCGTACATGGCGGCGTGGTCGGAGCTGCCGCGTGCGCAGGTGATGACCATGCGTGGCGGGTGCGCGCGCAGGCGTTCGGCCAGCGCGCCGATCACGGCCTCGTTGTGGGCCAGTTGCCGCTCGACGACCTCGGCGGTCTCGTGCGCTTCGCGGAACATCAGGGTGTCTTGCGGCAGGATCGTCATGAAGGAAAGCCTGTCAGTCGCTATGCAGCTCGGCGACGAAGTCGTAGATGTCCCCGCGATACCAGGAACACGTGAATTCGACGATGCGACCGTCGTCGAGGAAACTGCGTCGCTCGATGTTCAGGCCGGCGCTGCCGGCGCTCAGGCGAAGCAGGCGGGTCTGCGCCGGACCGAGCACCACGGCACGCAGGCGCTGGAGTGCGCGCAGCGGCCGGTTGCCCAGTTTGTCGAGCGCTTCATACAGCGAATCTTCCACCAGGCCCGGGTCGGGCAGCAGCGCGAGCGGCACCGCGCTGCGCTCGATGGCGAGGGGTTCGTCGCCGGCGTAGCGCAGCCGGTGCAGGCGGACGACCTGGGTGCCGGGCGAGAGGTTCATCGCCATGGATTCTTCCGGCGTGACCTCGCCGATGCCGCGCTCGAAGAACTCGCAGCGGGGGTTGAGGCCGCGGGCGCGGAGGTCTTCGGTGAAGCTGGTCATGCGCGAGAGCGGCTTGATGATGCGTTCCGACACGAACGTGCCCGCACCATGGCGTTGCGTCAGCAGGCCGTCTTCCACGAGCCCGCCGATGGCCTTGCGCACCGTGACGCGCGACAGGGTGAGGGCGCGCGCGAGGTCGCGTTCGCTGGGCAGGGCATGGCCCACCTGCACCTCGCCTTTGTCGATGACGTTGCGGATGGCCCGGCGCAGGCGCATGTACGCCAGCGGCTGCCGGGCCGCCGGATCGAGGTGCAGACGCTGGTATTCGGCGACAAGGGCGCTTTCCATGGCGTCGAAGATACCAATCACCGACCACTGGGGCAAGTTCCTCAGGGACGCAAGAACCCGGCAGCCTGGTCAAACGAGCGTTCGGATGGTCATAAAATGGCCATAAGTCGCTTTTCCCATGGAAATCCCGTGATTAGATCGTCCGGGAGCTGGCCGCACTGGTATGGGGCTGGTACGCCCTGGTATGTCACTGGTACCATCCGTCGGCATCCCCCGGATGAAAAGAGGCTGCTGCGTGAGTGCTCAACTCCTGCCCATCGAACCGTTCGATCTCGTTATTTTCGGCGGCACCGGCGATCTCGCCGTCCGCAAACTCCTCCCCGCCGTCTATCACCGTTTCATCGACGGCCAGATCCAGCCCCGCAGCCGGCTGATCGGCGTGGCGCGCGAAGCCCTCGATGACGCGGGCTACCGCGAGCTGGTGCGCGCGGCGATCCTGAAGGGCGTGGCGCACGTGGCGCCGGCGCAGCTGGATGCCTTCGTCGACATGATCGCCTACCGCGCGCTCGACGTACGCAGCGCGGACGGCTGGGACGATTTCTCGGACCTCATGGCCCGGCAGGCCGACCACATCCGCGTGTTCTACCTCTCCACGGCGCCGGACATCTTCACGGACATCTGCCAGCGCCTCGGCTCCCTGGGCCTCAATGGCGAGCGTTCCCGCGTGGTGCTCGAGAAGCCCATCGGCCGGGACCTGGAGAGCGCCAACGCCATCAACGACGCGGTGGCGAAGGTCTTCACCGAATCGCAGATCTACCGCATCGATCACTACCTCGGTAAGGAGACGGTGCAGAACCTGCTGGCGCTGCGCTTCGGCAACGCGTTGTTCGAGCCGCTGTGGAACGCGCAGCACATCGACCACGTGCAGGTCACCGTGGCGGAAACCGTGGGCGTGGGCCACCGCGCCGGTTACTACGACCGCGCCGGTGCGCTGCGCGACATGGTGCAGAACCACATCCTGCAGCTGGTCTGCATGCTCGCCATGGAACCGCCGTCGTCGCTGGAGCCGGATGCCGTGCGCGACGAGAAGCTGAAGGTGCTGCGCTCGCTCAAGCCCATCAATGCCTCCAACGCCGGCCTGCTGACTGTGCGCGGCCAGTACCGTACCGGTGCCGCCGAAGGCCAGGGCGTGCCGGGCTACCTCGACGAACTCGGCAGCGACCAGTCGCGTACCGAAACCTTCGTGGCGCTGAAAGCCGAGATCGGCAACTGGCGCTGGGCCGGCGTGCCTTTCTACCTGCGCACGGGCAAGCGCCTGCCCAACCGCGTGTCGGAAATCGTGGTGACCTTCCGCGCGCTGCCGCACTCCATCTTTGACCCGGCCAACGGCCCCCTGCTGCCGAACCGCCTGACGCTGCGCCTGCAGCCGGACGAAGGCGTGAAGCTGTGGCTGACCATCAAGCACCCCGGCCCGGGCGGCCTGCGGCTGCGCCATGTGCCGCTCGACATGAGCTTCGCCGCGGCCTTCGGCGTGCAGCAGCCGGATGCCTACGAGCGACTGATCCTCGACGTCGTCCGTGGTAACCCTACGCTCTTCATGCGCCGCGACGAGGTCGAGGCGGCATGGAACTGGGCCGGTCCCATTCTCAAGGCCTGGGAAGCCAGCGGTGATACGCCCAAACCGTATACCGCCGGTACCTGGGGTCCGAGCGCCGCCGTGGCGCTCATCGAACGCGATGGCCGTACCTGGGCCGAGGACGCAGCATGAACGCAAAAGTGAACACGCACGATTTCGCCGACAAACTCACGCTGGCCGACCAGCTCGCACGGGACATCGCCAGCAAGCTGGACGCCGCCATCAAGGCGCGCGGCAAGGCCACGCTCGCCGTGTCGGGCGGCAGCACGCCGAAGGCCATGTTCGCCGTGCTGGCCGAGCAGGAGATCGACTGGTCGAAGGTCACGATCACGCTGGTCGACGAGCGCTGGGTCGACGACAAGAACGAGCGCTCGAACGCGAAGCTCGTGAAAGACCACCTCATCACGCATGAGGCCCATACGGCGGCATTCCTCCCGTTGTTCGATGCGAACCACGCCGACGATGTCGACGCGGCGCTGGCCGATGTCGGCAAGAGCGTCGAGGCCCTCGGCCTGCCGTTCGACGCCCTCGTCCTCGGCATGGGTCCGGATGGCCACACGGCCTCGTTCTTCCCCGGTGGCGATCACCTGGCCGAAGCCCTCGACCTGGAGGGCAAGAAGACCGTGCTGTCCATGAAGGCTGGCGCCGCAGGTGAGCCGCGCATCACGCTGAGCCTGCCGCAGGTGCTCAACACGCGCACGCTTTACCTTCATATCGAAGGCAACGACAAGAAGGAGATCCTCGGCAAGGCGAAGGCGGGCGAAGACTTCCCCATCGCCGCGGTGCTGAAGCAGGATCGCGTGCCCGTCGACGTTTACTGGGCGCCGTAAGCGCCCCCCGGTCAAAGCCTCCAGGAACATGCCATGACCATCCACCCCATCCTCGCCGAGGTCACGCAGGGAATCATCGAACGGAGCCGCGCGTCACGCGCGGCTTACCTCGCGAAGATCGACGGTGCCCGCGGCAAGGGGGCCAAACGCCATCACCTGTCGTGCGGCAACCTTGCCCACGGCTTTGCCGCATGCGGCGAGAACGACAAGGACGCACTGCGCAACGGCTTTGCGTCCAACATCGCCATCGTCACGTCGTATAACGACATGCTCTCGGCCCATCAGCCGTACGAGCGGTACCCGGAAATGATCCGCGGCGTGGCCCGTTCGTTCGGTGCCACGGCGCAGGTCGCGGGCGGCGTGCCGGCCATGTGCGATGGCGTGACGCAGGGCCGCCCCGGAATGGAGCTGTCGCTGTTCTCGCGCGATCTGATCGCCATGGCCACGGCCGTGTCGCTGTCGCACGACATGTACGAGGGTGCCCTCTACCTCGGCATCTGCGACAAGATCGTGCCGGGCATGCTGATCGGCGCCCTGAGTTTCGGGCACCTGGCCAGCGCGTTCGTGCCCTCGGGTCCGATGCCGTCGGGTATCCCGAACGAAGAGAAATCGAAGGTGCGTCAGGCGTTCGCCGCCGGACAGGCCACGCGCGCCCAGTTGCTCGATGCAGAGGCGCGGTCATACCACGGTTCCGGCACGTGCACCTTTTACGGCACCGCCAATTCCAACCAGATGCTCATGGAGATCATGGGCCTGCATGTTCCGGGCGCGAGCTTCGAAGCGCCGGATACCCCCCTGCGCGATGCCCTGACGCGCGCGACGGTCGAGCGCGTGCTCGCCACCGACGCGCTCGGCGCGCATTACCTGCCGCTGGGCCATATCGTCGACGAGAAGGCCATCGTGAACGGCGTGGTCGGGCTGCATGCGACGGGCGGTTCGACGAACCACCTGCTGCACCTCGTCGCCATCGCACGGGCCGCGGGCATCGACCTGCGCTGGGACGACTTCGACGCCCTGTCGTCCGTCGTGCCGCTGCTGGCGCGCGTGTATCCGAACGGCTATGCCGACGTGAACCATTTCCACGAGGCCGGCGGCATGGCCTTCCTCATCGATCAGCTGCTCGACGCGGGCCTGCTGCACGGCAACGTGCAGACGATCATGGGCCATGGCCTGGAGGCCTATCGACACGTGCCCGTGCTCGCCGACGACGGCACGCTCGCGTGGAAGCGCGTGTCAAAGGAGAGCGGCAACCGGGGCGTGCTGCGCTCGACGAGCGAGCCGTTCCGTGCCGACGGCGGCCTGCGCATGCTCACCGGCAACCTGGGCCGCAGTGTCATCAAGGTGTCCTCGGTGCCCGACGACCGCATGGTGATCGAAGCCCCCGCGATCGTCTTCGACGAGCAGGACGACGTGAAGCTGGCCTTCGACCGCGGCGAACTCCATCGCGATTTCATCGCCGTGGTCCGCTTCCAGGGGCCCCGCGCCCGCGGCATGCCGGAACTGCACAAGCTCACGCCTACGCTGAGCCTGCTGCAGGACCGGGGATACCGCGTGGCCCTGGTCACTGACGGTCGTATGTCCGGTGCGTCAGGGCGGGTGCCGGCCGCCATCCATGTCACGCCGGAAGCGGAAGCCGGTGGTCCCATCGCACGCGTGCGCACCGGCGACCTCCTGCGCCTCGACGCCGTGGCGGGCACGGTCGAGGCCCTTGTCCCGCTCGCAGAGTGGAACGCGCGTATCCCCGACCACGTCGACCTCGCCATGCACCACACCGGCATGGGTCGCGAACTTTTCACCATGTTCCGCCAGTCCGCCGTCACGGCCGACCTGGGTGCGGGCGTTTTCTGAGTCACCGGAGTCGTACCTGATGAGCAATGAAGCAAAGCAGCGCAGCGTCGAATCCACGCTGCGCCTGGCGCCCGTGGTCCCTGTCGTCATCATCGAAGACGCGGCGAAGGCCGTCGGCATGGCGCGTGCGCTGGTGGCCGGCGGCATTCCCGCCATCGAGGTGACGCTGCGCACGGCCGCTGCGCTCGACGCCGTGCGCGCGATCGCCGCGGAAGTGGAAGGGGCGTTCGTGGGCGTGGGTACCGTCCTCACGGCGCGCGACCTCGAGAATGCCTGGAAAGCCGGTGCGAAGTTCGCCGTCTCGCCGGGGGGCGCGCCGCGCCTGCTCGATGCCGCCGACGACTCCGAACTGCCGTTGCTGCCGGGCGCCGCGACATCGAGCGAGGCCATGGAGCTGCTGGAGCGCGGGTATCGCTTCCAGAAGTTCTTCCCGGCCGTCCCGGCCGGCGGCCCGAAGCTGATCGGCGCATGGGCCAGCCCGCTGCCGCAGATCACCTTCTGCCCGACGGGCGGCATCAGCCTCGCCAACGCGCCGGACTTCCTGTCCCTGCCCAACGTCGCCTGCGTGGGCGGCTCCTGGCTGACGCCTCCCGACCTGCTGGCCGCTGGCGACTACGCCGCCATCGAGGCGCTGGCGCGAGAAGCCGCGAAACTGGCGCGCTGAAGCAGCGCCGGTTTTCTCGATGCCCTCGAGGCCCCCGATGTCCTTGCAAGAGCGCGTGCATTTCCAAGAGCGCGTGACCTTGTAGGAGCGCGCCCTGCGCGCGAAAACCCGGTTCCGGCAACGTCCGGCAATGCCGCACCCCCTGTCGCGCGCAGGGCGCGCTCCTACAATGGCGTTCCGGGGCGAGCTTTCGCGCGCGGGGCGCGCTCCTACAAGGGTTTTCTAGCGCGTCTATCCATATAAGGGTTTTCAAGCGCGTCTAGATCGGTTTCGAGCGCTTTCACAAGGGTTTCCATGATTTTCATTCTTCTCGCGGTCGCCTTCAGCGTCGCCGTCTCCGCGCTGCTCAAGCTGGCGCGTCGGGCTGGGGTCGATATCGTCCAGGCCGTGGCCACGAACTACGTCATGGCCGCCGGGCTGGCTGCCTGGCTCCTGGGGGCCACGCCACAGGCTGCTTTCGAAGCCGATGCACCCCGCGTGCCGTTGCTGGTGCTGGGTGTGCTCCTGCCCGCCATCTTCGTGGTGCTGGCCTACTCCGTACGCAGCGCCGGCATCGTGCGTACCGATGTCGCCCAGCGCCTGTCGCTGTTCCTGTCCCTGGCGGCGGCTTTCCTGTTTTTTGGCGACACGCTCACGGCGCAGAAGGGTGTAGGCATCGTGCTGGCCGTCATCGCCGTGGCGTGCGTGCTCTGGCGCGGTGCGCGCGCCGAGCGGTCCGGGTGGGTTGCCCCGGTGGCGGTCTTCATCGGGTTCGGCGCGATCGACATCTGCTTCAAGCGCGTCGCACTCGCGGGCGCGCCCTTCGCCAGCGCGTTGCTCGCCTCGTTCCTTATCGCGATGGTGCTGTGCTGGGTCGTCGCGCTGGTGCGCGCAGCGATGCGCAAGGCGCCGCTATCGGCGCGTAGCATCGGCTTCGGTGTGATCCTGGGCGCCGCGAACTTCGCGAATATCCTGTTCTACGTGCGCGGCCACCAGGCCTTGCCTCACGATCCCGCGCTGGTGTTCGCGGCAATGAACGTGGGCGTCGTGATCACGGGCGCGCTGGTCGGCGCCCTGGCATTCCGCGAAAAACTCTCGCTATTGAACTGGCTGGGTCTGGGTCTGGCGATCGCAGCGATCGGCGTTATGACGCACGCCTGAGGGAAGCGCTGCGCATGTCCCGACGCTGGATGGCGTCTTCGAGGTCGACACGGCCACGCATATCGCCCCACTGAACCACCGAAAACACCGCCTGATCGTCGTACTGGTGCTTCACGTAGAAGCCGACGCAGTCGATCTGGAAGACGCGATGATTCGTTTCCGGGCAGACGCAGATGTAACCGACGGCGGCCATCTGCAGCGTGGAGCGAACCGGGGCGCCTGACGTGTAGTCGCGCTGGCCGCTGAAGCTGGAGAGACTCTGGTCGCGGATACGGCAGACGGCATCGAGCTCTTCCGCCGTGCCGGCCATGTAGCCGACCGAGAAAACGGGTTCGCCATGCCAGCCGGCGCGATCAAGGTTGGCGAGGATGCCGTCGGCTGCCTCGGGGCAGCTCCAGCTATCCCTGAAATCAGCGAGGGCGTGCGGGCAGGGATTGAAACCCACGGCCTGGTCGATGGTGTTGATCGGCACATAGACTTCAGGCTCGAACAGCGTCTCACCGAAGGCCGTCATCGTTTCCGCAGATTCAAACATCGTCTTGTCCTCATTCGCCAGGAGCCCAACGTAACCGCAAAAAAGAGCGAGGTATATAAGATATATCTCAAAACTATGAAGCTTTTATGATCCGCCTCGAGATGGCTCTATTACTGCCTTTGCAGACGTTAACGGGTGCGAAGAAAGGGTTAAGAATTGAGAAAAAATCGAGATACGCACGAAGTTGCCGGCGAAGGCGACGAGAAACGTTTAAGTGCTCAGACAGGCTTTGCCTCGACAACATCTACATTCGCCGACATCGGGGGTAGTGCTTCGTCGACGGTAAGCCGGCCGCTTCCTGCGAGAAATTCGATGGCTTCGGCCTGATCAGCCACGGCCGGTGGCGATCCACGCAGTGGCAGGCCAGCCGTTTCGCGCACGAAGAGCATGGTCACCACGCCGATCACGGCGGCGCCCATGAGGTAATACGCCGGCACCATCGGATCGCCGGTGCGCTCCACGAGCCACGCCGTGACCAGCGGAGTCGTTCCGCCGAACAGGGACACCGAGACATTGAAGGCGATCGACAGCGCGCTGTAGCGCACTGGCGTGTAGAACAGTGCGGGCAGCGTCGCCGGCATCGTGCTCGTGAAGCACACCAGTGCCACGCCCAGTCCCATCAGCCCGGTGAAGATCAGCCAGTCGTTGCCCGACCCCACCAGCATGAGGCAGGGGATGGCCAGCACGAACATGGCGATGCATGCGCCGATGATCATCGGCTTCCGTCCCAACCTGTCGCTGAAGAATCCTCCCACCACGTTGAGTGGCATCATCACCAGCATCACGATCAGGATGAGCAGCAGTCCCTTGGCCTCGCTGTAGCCCATCGTCACCGTGAGATAGCTGGGCATGTAGGTCAGCAGCATGTAGTCGGTGACGTTGAACACGAGCACCAGGCCGATGCATTTCAGCAATTGCGGGCCGTGCACCGAAATGAGCTCGCCCAGGCGGATACGCGGCTTGTCGCCTGCGGCTTCCATGGCCTCGGCATGTGCCTTGAATGCGGGGGTTTCTTCCAGCTTCATGCGCATGTACAGGCCAAGAAGCCCCAGCGGACCGGCCACCAGGAACGGCACGCGCCAGCCCCAGGCCAGCATGTCGCTGGCGGAGAGTAGCGTCGTCAGGGCCGTGACCACGCCCGCACCCGCGATGTACCCGCCCAGGGTGCCGAACTCGAGCCAGCTTCCCATCTGCCCGCGCCGGGCATCCGTGGAATACTCGGCGATGAACGTCGCGGCGCCCCCGTATTCGCCGCCGGTGGAGAAGCCCTGCAACAGGCGGGCAAGCAGCAGCAGGATCGGCGCGCCGAGACCGATGCTTGCATAGGAGGGAATGAGGCCGATGGCAAAGGTGCCGGCCGCCATCATGATCATCGTCGCCGCCAGCACTTTCTGCCGGCCGAAGCGATCGCCGAGGGGGCCGAAGACGAGCCCGCCGACCGGCCGCACGAGGAAGGCGACGGTAAACGTCGCGAAGGTGGCGATGACCTGCACGGTCGGATTGCTGCCCGGGAAAAACACGTGGCCGAGCGTCACGGCGAGGTAGCCGTACACGCCGAAGTCGAACCACTCCATCGCATTGCCAAGTGCGGCAGCGGCGACGGCGCGTTTGAGCATGGCCTGGTCGACGATGGTGAAATCAGCGGCCTTGACGTGTCTGCGGCGGCGATTGAACCAGCCGAAATGGGCTTCTTGCCCGTTGGTACGATCCTGCATGGATTGCTCCTGTCGCACGGACGGACACACGCCGACGAAGCCGGTGATGACCGCCCAGGGGAAGGGTGTCGCGCAACGCTGAAAGCGGCGCTCGGGAGGTCCCGTGAAAAAGGACGCGAGGATTTTCGGCAAGATGCATCGACGCACGATGCGGCACGGAAAACCGATGCGTAGTGTAACACGGGCACACCGACGGCCCGGTTCCGCGACGATTCAGCGCAGAAGCAACGAGCAGGAACGTGTGTAGTTACCCATGGAACAGGCATTCGCGTGACGTGCTTCACGCATGCCACCGAGTGTCTGAGTAATTTCTCATGCCTCGTGGCGGATCGTTTGCGCCCGCCAAAAAGGCGGTACCGTCACGCGCAGCATGGGTTACGACGTATTTATCGATCCGGCCACATGGTTCGCTTCGCGCCGGTTCCCCATCGGCAGGGGAGTCGATCATGGTCCACCGTTGTACGCACGGCGTCGCCGTCGGCCTCGTGCTTCTGCCGCTGTTCTTCGGCGTCGATTACTGGATGTGCGAGAAAGCGCATGACGACGAACACATGGTCGTCTTCCTCAAGCATCACCCGTCCATGCAGATCGACTTCAGGTATCCCACGTCCGCTGCACGGGATACCGCGGGTTATCGCGCGCTAGATGCGTGCACGCGGCGTCGTGTCAACGAGTACTGCGATATCCGTTATGGCACGCGTGACGTCGAAGACTGCTGGCGCCGCACGGCCCGGCAACGTGCCTTCTGAGCACGTTCGTGATCACCTCGCCGGGCGGCCTCTTATCGACGGAGTGGCGCCGTCGACCCACGCACGACGAGCTCCGGGCTGAAGCCTTCGTTGTCGAGCACGTGCGTGTCGTCTTCGCGTTCGAGCTCCGCAATGAGTCGCTGCGCCGCATGCCGGCCGATCTCCTCGGTGTTCTGCCGCGCCGTGGTCAGCGCTGGCCAGGACTGTTTCGAAAACGGGCTGTCCTCGAAGCCGGCGATGGAGAGTTGCCAGGGGACATCCACGCCGCCGGAGCGCGCTGCGGCCAGCACGCCGGCCGCGATCTCGTCGTTCGAACCGAAGATCGCCGTCGGCGGCTCGGCCAGCGCAAGAAGGCGACGTGCGCCGCGAAAGCCATCGTCGAAGGAGAAGTCGCCATCGACGATGAGTTCCGCGTCGATGGCGATGCCATAACCGCGCAGGGCATCTTCATAACCCTGGTACCGCTCGGGGCTGGAACGGTGTTGCCGGCCTCCCCACAGGAAGCCGATGCGGTGGTGACCCTGCTGGATCAGATGCTCGGTGATGGCGTACGCCGCGTCGCGGTCGTCGACGAAGACGCAGGGCCAGCCGTCTTTCGGATCCTGCCGGGCCGAGATGATGCGCACGAACGGAACCTTCTGCTCGGTCAGTGCGGCCAGCAGCGCGGGCTGTTCCGACATGGGCGGGCAGAGCACGAGGCCGGCGAGGCGGTTGCGTCGCACCAGGTCGCCCAGCTGCTCGGCGAGCTTCGGCTGCGACGAATCACACGGATGGATCTGCAGGCCGAAACCACGCTCGCGGCAGACGGAAAGCACGCCGTTCTGCATGGCGATCACGTAATGGGCGTTGGGATTGTCGTACACCAGCCCCAGCGCATAGGCGCGCGCACCGCGAAGACTGCGGGCCGCCTGGTCGGGCTGGTAGTCCAGCGCATCGATCGCGCGCTGCACCTTGTCGCGGGTACGGGCGTGCACGGATGGCTCGTGGTTGATCACGCGCGAGACGGTCTTCAGCGAGACGCCGGCGCGCTCGGCCACGTCCTTGATGGTAGGGCTACGCAACTGGGTGGACCCCTCGGTGGCAGGACGACCATCCTACTGGATGGCCGTCGCCCGGCGAAGCCGTGGTTTCAGTCTTCGAGATGCTGGCCGACGCGATGGCCCGCCGCACCGTAATAAAGGATGTAGAGGTAACACGGCACCATGAGGCAGAGGAACACGGCCTGGAAATCGTGCGTCTGCTTCAGGTGGGCAAACACGACCGGGATGATCGCGCCACCGGCGATGCCCATGATGAGGAAAGCCGAGCCGAATTCGGTGAGGCGCCCCAGGCCCTTGATCGCAAGGGGGAAAATGGCGGGCCACATCATGGCGTTGGCGAAGCCCAGTGCCGCCACGAAGCCGACCGCCGTATAACCTGTCGTCACGTACGTGCCGATGGAGAACAGCACGCCGAGGATGGCGGAAATCGCAAGATATCGATGCTGCGACACGAAGCGCGGAATGAGCAGCAGGCCCGCCACGTAACCCAGCAACATGGCGAACAGCGTGTACGAGGTGAAGTGCTTGGTGTCTTCCGGCGTCATGCCGAAGCCCTGGCCGTAGGTACCGATGGCATCACCCGCCATGACTTCGACACCGACGTAAACGAACAGGCAGAGCACGCCAAGCCACAGGTGCGGGAAGCTCAGCAGGCTACCCTTCGCATGCCCGATGGCACGCTCGGAGTTGTCGCTGGCCGAGCGGATCTCCGGCAGCGACGAACGCACCACCCAGATCGCCAGCACCACGAGGATCGCCGCCATCACCATGTACGGCATATGTACCTTCGCGGCGAATGCCGCAAGCAGGGCATCTTTTTCGCCCGGCGTGCCTGCAGCCGCGATCTGCTTGTCGAAGGTGCCGATGTTGCTCATGACCACGGCACCGAAGACGAACGGTGCAAGCGCACCGGCGATCTTGTTGCAGATGCCCATGAAGGCGATGCGCTGTGCCGCGCTGTCGATCGGGCCGAGGATCGAGATGTACGGGTTGGAAGCGGTCTGCAGCAGCGACAGGCCGGCACCGATCACGAACAGGCCGGTCAGCGCGCCCGGGTAGACGCGCATGGTGACGAACTGCCCGAACAGCACGGCACCGATCGCCATGACGAAGAGGCCTAGGCCCATGCCTTTCTTCATGCCGGTCTTGCGCAGGATGAACGACGAGGGCAGGGCGAGGAAGAAGTAAGACAGATAGAACGCCATGGGCACGAGAAAGGCGCCGACGTCGTCCAGCGCGAAGGCCAGCTTCACGAACGTGATCAGTGGCCCGTTGAGCCACGTGACGAAGCCGAAGATGAAGAACAGGACGCCGATGATGATCATCGGCACCAGGCTGGAATGACGCGTCTCGTCGACGGTTACCGTGGTGGACGACATGGTGCTCCCCTAAGTTGTGTGCCCCTGATTTGTCCCTTTATTGACCTGTGTGCGCAACGTTGTCAATCGGCCATTTTCCGCGCGATGCGCAGCAGCGGCAGATTCCGACTTTCGATGTCGCGGTGCGTCAGAAGCCGCGCCGGGCCCGCGCCGGGCCTTTGGATCGATGGAAAAAGCACAGTGCATGGACGCACCTGCGTGCCGCCGGCAGACGACGACTCCGTTACTGCTGCACCGCGTTACGAATCCGAAGTTGTCCTAGCCATTTGTCTGGTTGACAACGTTGTCATTCCGATTACAGACTCCATCGGCATTGGGGACATCACTATCTGAGGGGCACGGCGTGGGCGAATCGGCCGAACAGCGGGAGATCGTGCGTCAGTCGCATGCCGGGGCGTTCCTTGCCGCCGACGTCGGCGGAACGCATGCCCGTATCGGGCTGGTACGACGTACCACCGGCACCTCGTCGATCGACGTGCTTCGCTATGAGCGTTATGCCTGCGCCGAGTGGCCCAGCCTTACCGCCGTGCTGCAGGATTTCGTGAGCCGGCTCGACGGCGATGTCATGGTCGAGCACTGCGCCGTCGCGAGTGCGGGCTACGTCCTCGACGATGCCATCGTCAACGAGAACCTGCCGTGGCCCGTCTCCATCGGCGACCTGCGTGACGGCCTCGGGCTCAGCGGCCTGGCCGTGGTCAACGACTTCGAAGCCGTGGCTTACGCCTGCCAGTTCCTGCAGACGCACGAAACCAGTCCCGTCATCGAAACGAAAGCCGCGCCGCGCGTAGGCCCCGTGCTCGTGATGGGTCCCGGCACGGGACTCGGTTCCGCCGTACTGCTTCCGGGCAAGCCACACGCGACCGTGCTGCCGACCGAAGCCGGCCAGATTTCCCTCGCGCCGGGTAATGCCCGCGAGGTCGCGATACTGGGCGAGCTTGCTCGCCATCGCGATTACGTCCCTTATGAGGCGGCCCTTTCAGGGCCCGGCCTGGTCAACCTCTACCAGGCCATATCGACGTTGGGCGAATCCGCCGCGACGCTGTCCACCCCCGCCGCCGTCACCCGCGCCGCGCTCGACGGTAGCGACGCCGCCGCCGTGGAAGCGCTGGATGTGTTCTGCGGCCTGCTGGGCAGCTTCGTCGGCGACCTCGCCATGCTTTACGGCGCGAGCGGTGGCGTGTTCCTCGCCGGGGGCATCCTCCCGCAGGTTCGCGACCACCTGGTGGCCAGCAGCTTTGCCACGCGGTTCTTCAACAAGGGCGTCATGCGCGCCTTTCTAGAGCAAGTGCCGGTTCGTTTGATGGATCACGGGCAGTTGGGGGTGATCGGTGCCGCCGGTCTCTACCTGCACGGCTCGCCAGTGCAGTAAAGCGCCAGAAACGCCGGGCCGCGAGGCCCATCGACAGATAGCAACGAAGCACCTCTGAGGGGAGGACCCATGTCGCATCGCAGAAACCTGCTCACGGCGAGCATTATCGCCGGCTTGTGCTGTTTTACCGGACTCGTATCCGCACAGGATGCCGCCGCACCGGCCAGACCGCAGACCGCCCAGGAAAAAGCTGACGCCGCGAAGGCCGCGCAGCTGGAAGGCATCACCGTCACGGGTATCCGCGCCAGCCTGGAGAAGTCGCTGGATACCAAGCGCAACGCTGACGCCATCGTCGAAGCCGTCACGGCCGAAGACATCGGCAAGTTCCCGAACACCAACGTCGCCGAAGCGATGACCCAGATTCCGGGCGTGGTGATCGACCGGGCCTTCGGCCAGGGCGACCGCGTTTCCATCGACGGCACCGACCCGAGTCTCAACCTTACCTTCCTCAACGGCCAGCCGATTTCCCAGACGCCGTGGCAGTACGGCGCGCAGCCGAACCGCGGGTTCGACTTCACCATGCTGGCCCCGGAAATCGTCGGTCGCCTCGAGGTCTACAAGTCGCCCGAAGCCCGTCTTCCCGAGGGCAGCCTCGGCGGTACCATCCTGCTGCATACGCTGCAGCCGCTGGACCTGCCGGCCAATACCGTGCGTGGCTCGTTCGGCCTGAACTACAACGACCAGGCCATGAACGGTTCGCGCCCGAACGGCTCGGCGCTGTACAGCTGGAAGAACAAGGACAACACGTTCGGCATCATCGGTTCGGTGCAGCACTACGAAGAGAAGATCGACAGGCAGGGCTTCGAGATATTCAGCTACAGCCCCGTGTCGAAGTGGGCATCGAGCCCGGCGGTGGCGGCGGGAATCGCGAATGGTTCGCTGGATCCCAACGCCAAGGTACCGGACGAGGTCAACTCGGCGTGGTTCCAGCAGAAGCGCAAGCGCGACACCGCGACGCTGGGCTTCCAGCTTCGCCCGACGAGCAACTGGGACGTCGACTTCAACACGCTCTTCGTCCGCGAGAACTTCGATAACTGGAACCAGTCGCTGTATCCGTTCACGGGCGCCACGCCGGGCAACGTGACCAGCTTCACGCAGGGCCCGAACGGTGTGGTCACCGGCGGCCACGTGTGCGGCAACGACTCACCGAACTGCCCCGCCATTGCGCAGGATACGTTCGACAGCAACATCCGCAAATCCGTGGTGCGTACATCCGCCTTCGACCTGAAGTCGGAATACCGTGGCGATGGCTGGAAGGTCGGCGGTGCCGCGGGCTACAGCAAGGCGTCGAACAACAACATCTCGCAGGCCGTGATGGAGCCGGTCTACGCCGGCGGCTATACGTTCGACATCAACAAGGGCTTCAACTTCGACAGCCCGGCGGCGGCGCGCGACCCTGCCAACTGGCACATGGGCGACGTGGACGGACTGGGCGGCTGGCCCGGTAACTACGGCTCGTATTCCGCGTCGTCGCGCGATACGTATGCGCAGCTCGACTTCTCGAAGTACTTCGACTCGTTCTTCAACGAACTGGAATTCGGTTACCGCTGGAACCGCCATGAAGAAGGCATGCAGGCACATGTCTACGGCGGCAACGCACCGACCAACCTCGCCGACCTCGGCTTCGGTGGTTACACCGATACGCTCAACGCGCTGAACGGCCTGGACGGTTCGGCCAGCCACGTCATGCCGGACCGCGACGCGCAGTACAACTGGGTGCGCAACACCAACGGCGGCATCGAGGACCCGGGCACGTTCCTCAACGGCACGTACGGCCTTATCGAGAAGACTAACGCCGCCTACCTGCAGACCAACTTCGCCGGCGGCGGTTTCCACGGCAACATCGGCGTGCGCTACGTCGATACCAAGACCGACGGCTCCGGCTACTCGTACAGCGGTGCCCCGGTGCTGCCGGCGCCGGAAGGTTCGTACCAGACCTCGTCGCAGACCATGAAGAAGTGGCTGCCGAGCGTCAACGTGGCGTATGACCTGACCGACGAAGTGATCCTGCGCGCCGCCGCGGCCAAGGTGATCGCCCGCCCGCCGTACAACATGCAGGTGAACAACCTGTTCCTCAACGATTCGGTGCTCACCGGCTCGGGCGGCAACCCCAACCTGAAGCCATACAGCTCGAAGAACTTCTCGCTCTCGGGCGAATGGTACTTCGCGCCGCAGTCGTACCTGGCGCTGACCGGCTTCTACAAGAAGGTGGACAACTACACGGTGGTCGACTCGGCACCGGAGGTGCAGTTCAACTCGGCGCTGGCCAACGATCCGACCACGTTTGCGCGCCAGGTGGCACAGGGTCTGTGCACGGCCGATGGCTTCTGCACGTACAGCATCAGCCGCCCGCGCAACACGGGCTCCGGGAAGGTACGCGGCGGCAGCCTGAGCTACCAGCAGGCGTTCTGGGATACCGGCCTGGGCGTGACCGCGAACTACACCTATGCGAAGGGCACGCTCGATTCCGGTGGCGCGCTTCCCTATAACTCGCAGAACTCATACTCCGTGAGCCCGTTCTACGAGATGGGTCCCTTCAGCGCCCGCGTGACGTACAACTGGCGTAGCAAGTACCTCGCCGGTGGCTATATCGCCGGTGCGCCGCCGGCCACCACGGCCGATTACGGTGACCTGGGCGCCACGCTCGGCTGGAAGCTCAACAAGGCCGTGTCGTTCACGCTGGCCGCGATGAACCTCACCAACGAGAAGTACAAGCAGTACCTCACGGTGACCTCGCTCCCGGTCGCGAAGTACACCACCGGCCGCCGTTACATGGCATCGGTGCATTTCGATCTCTGAAGTCGCGACACCGCGACGCGGCCACGGAAGGCCGCACTCCTCGAAGCTATACTTTCCCCCGGGCCCGACGCTCCCCTTCGGGCCCGTCTTTTTGCCTGCCACGAAGGAAGCATCGATGCGCCGAATCCTCCTGCTTGCGCTGGTTTCCGGCCTTGCCGCCTGCGCAGGCCAACCGCCGCGACGCGATACCGGTCCGGTCGACACGACACCGCTCTCACTCATTCCGCAGCCGGCGCAGCTCCAGCGCGCGCCCGGCCGCTTCCTGCTCAGCGCCACCACGCCCATCATGGTGACGCCGGGCGACGCATCGGCGAAACGCGTCGCCCTTCAACTTCAGGCCTGGATCCGCCAGGCACGTGGCTTCAGCGTTCCCATCGTGGAGGGCGCGTCGCGCGGTCGCGGCGTCGCGCTGGCCAGCGAAGCACGCATCACGGGGCGCGAGGCTTATACGCTTGATGTAGGCGCCGGTGGCGTGCGCATTGCCGCCAACGATGAAACCGGGCTCTTCTATGGCGCGGTGACTTACTGGCAGCTGCTCACCGATCCCGCCGCCGTGGGTGGCGTACCGGGTGTGCATATCGTGGATGCACCGCGCTTCGAATGGCGTGGGCTCATGCTCGATTCGAGCCGCCACTTCCAGTCGGTGAACGAGATCGAGCACCTGCTCGACCAGATGGCGATGCACAAGCTCAACACGTTCCACTGGCACCTCACCGATGACCAGGGCTGGCGCCTGCAGATCCTGCAGTATCCCCGCCTTACCGACGTGGGCTCATGTCGTGCGGCGGTCGGCCCCGACATGGCGCTCACCGGCAGCGCGGACAAACCGTACTGCGGCTTCTACACGCAGGACGAAGCCAGGCAGATCGTGGCGTACGCCGCCGAGCGGCACATCACCGTGGTGCCGGAGATCGAAATGCCCGGCCACGCGCAGGCCGCCGTCGCCTCCTACCCGAAGCTGGGTGCCGGCGGAAGGAAACTCGCCGTCTCCACCGACTGGGGCGTCAACACGGTGCTGTTCAATACCGACGATGCCACGTTCACGTTCATGCAGAACGTACTCGACGAAGTCATGGCCATCTTCCCGTCCACGTACATCCACGTGGGTGGCGATGAGGCGGCGAAAGACGAGTGGGAACACTCGAAAGCCGTGCAGGCGAAGATGAAGTCGCTGGGCATCGACGACGAGGAAAAGATGCAGGGCTGGTTCGTCGCGCGCATCGGCACTTACCTCGAGCAGCACGACCGCCGCCTCATCGGCTGGGACGAGATCCTCGACGGCAAGGTGCCTGCCAGTGCCACGGTGATGTCGTGGCGCGGCACGGCCGGCGCCATCAAGGCCGCGAACGCAGGCCACGACGTGGTCATGGCACCGTCGCCCACGCTCTACCTCGATCGCCTGCAGTCCACGTTACCCGACGAGCCGGCCGGTCGACCGTCGGGGCAGACGCTCCGCACCGTCTACGACTTCGATCCCGTTCCCTCCGATATCGCGCCGGACAAGGCAAGGCACGTGCTGGGCGAACAGGTGACCGTCTTCACCGAGTACCTGCCGAACTGGTATCGCACGCAGCACGCCATCTTCCCGCGCATCGCCGCCGTGGCGGAGCGCACGTGGTCGCCGAAAGCCGACTGGAACAGCTTCGTCACCCGCCTGCCCGTCCAGCTGTCGCGTTATCGCGCCGCCGGCATCGTGCCGGCGGACGGCGCCTTTGCCGTCGATATCGCGGCAAAGGCAAACGCTGCGGCGAACGATGGCGCGACCGTCACGCTGTCGAACCAGGCCGGCTACGGCACGCTGCGTTACACCACCGACGGGTCGGCGCCCACGTCGCAGTCCACCGCGTATGCCGGGCCGTTCGACGTGTCGCTGCCCGCCACGATCAATGCGAACACCTTCTCGAACGGCTTCGGCCTGGCAGGTCCGCGCAGCCGCGAGATCGACGCGAAATCACTGCTGCACCGTTCCAGCGACGAACTCGACACCTGCAGCGACAAGCTGGTGCTCCGCCTCGAAGCCGCCCATGCCGTCGACGGCGAGCGGCCGGTGTACAAGGTCGACATCATGGATACGTGCTGGGTATGGAAGGGCGTGAAACTCGACGGTCGCTACGGCGTCGATATCACGGTGGACCGCCTGCCCTGGAATTATTCGCTGTGGAAGGACATCGCCGGCGTGGTGTCGCGCAAGGCGCGGTCCGCCGCCGGCGAGGTGGAGGTGCACCAGGACACGTGCGACGGCCCGAAGCTCAGCACCATTCCACTGGCGCCGGCCAAAGACGCACGCGCCACGTTGCAGGGCATCCTGCCAAGGCGCGAAGGCGTGCACGACCTCTGCTTCGTGATTACCGGCAAGCCGGGCCCGAAACTCTGGGTGCTGGGCGGCGTGCAGCTGCGCTAGGGCACGAAGGCACGCATGTCGGCCCTGCGCTGCAGGGCGCTGCGCGCGTCACGCTCATCGTCGCCTTCCAGCGGGGTAAGCGTCACGAAGCGTCCCGCCACCATGGCGGCCAGCGGTATGCCGTCGCGAATGGCCACGCGGCTGCCGAGCGTGGCCGGTACCTTCGCGCCGGCCACGATGCTGCCGACGAGGTTGAGCGGATCGGTGCCCGCGATGCAGGTGATCTCGCCGTCGTGCTCCCGGTTACGCACCTGGCGCAGCGCGGCCAGTGCTTCCGGCAGCGCGAACTGCTCGCCGACAAGTCCATCGACGAAGCGCCCGCCACGGATCTCGCCCCGCGCTTCGAGGCGGTGGTAGATGCGTCGCAGCTCACGCCACGACGGCAGCCACGCGGCTTCACGTTCGAGGATCCGCCAGCTGACGACGCCGTAACGGCGCAGCAGCGTGCGTGCGATGTGTTCCATGCCGTCGGCATCGTTGCGCTGTTCGCCGGAGCGGCGCGCGAGCGCCCAGCGACCGGCATCCTCGATGCCGCTCAGCATGTTCCGGCGCAGGCGTCGCTGCCGGCCACCGTTGCGTTTCGCGGCCGGTAGCAACAGCGCGCGAAGCCCCGCGAAACTGTCTGCCGTGACGCGGCCGGCGGCCACGAGTTCGCCCAGGGCATCTTCGAGTTCGGTGCGCAGCAGGCGTGTCGCGGACGCCAGTTCGTCGAAGAACAGCGCGCCCTCGTCGCGCAGGGCATCGGCGACGGCCTGCGCACGCGACGACAACGGCACGTCGGTTTCCGGTGCAGGTGCGGCTGCCGACCATACAGGTAACTGCCGACGCGGCAGCAGGACGATCGGTGTCGAACGCACCGGGCCGCCGGTACCCGTGCCCAGGCGCAGGCGACTCCACACGACGCGCCCGGCACGGCAGAGGTCGTCGAGCCAGCCGATGCCGTAATCCGTGACGCGCGCGGGCAGCAGTTCCGATTCCCACGCGCCTGCGGCCGCCTCGAAGCCCTCGAGCTGGCCGATGATGCCGGCGAGTGCGTCGGGGCCCGAGACGCGGGTGGCGCGCGTGACGTGCTGCCAGTCGAGCAGGAAGCGAAGGAAATCCCTCGGTGCCACCGGTTCGATCTCGCGACGGAGCCGGCTGATCGTGTAGCGGTGGATGCGTGCGAGCAGGTGGCGCTCGCACCATTCCACCTCCGTGGTACCCGGTGTAAACGGGCCGCGCATGACATAGCCTTCGCTTTCGAGCGTGGCCAGGCCGAATTCGATGTCGCCGTCGTCGACGCCCAGTGCGCTGGAGAGTACGCGTGCGGGGACGGGGCCGAGGCCGCCCAGGCGGCCTCGGATGATGTCGACGAGTGCGGATTCGCGCGTTCCAGCGTGTGCATCGAAGCCGGGCGGTGCGGTAATGGCCGGCGACAGCGTGCCGTCGGCGTGGATGGCCTGCCAGGTCGGCAGGCGTTCCGCGGCGATCCAGAGCGAGACGCCGCCATGGGTGAGCTGCGTGGCGCGCGCGTCGCTGGCGAGCGCCGTGAGCAGCTTCTGCCACGCGGGGTTCGCGCGGACTTCGTCCTGCGTCACTGCGCCGAGCTGCACCAATGCCTCATGCATTTCGTCGGCGCTGCGTGCTTCGGGCCAGGCCTCGTCGCGTACCGAGGCAATGGCTTCCGGATCCAGCCGCCCGAGGTCATCCGGCGATTCGGCATCGTTCCAGCGCCGTGACTGCACGGCCTGCGTGCGCCGTTCTTCCAGTGGTGCATCGTCGAGGAACGCGTACGGGGCGGCCGTCAGCACTTCCGCGGCCAGCGGCGATGGCGTGGCCAGGTCGCGCGACACCATGCGGATCGCACCCGATTCCAGCCCGCGCAGGATCGCCAGCAGGCCTTCGCTGTCCATGGCTTCGTGCAGGCAGTCCTCGAGCGTCTGCTTCACCAGCGGATGGTCGGGCACCTCGCGCTCGCCGACGAGGTTCTCGGCACAGGCGACCTGGTCGGGAAACACGGTGGCCAGCAGGTCTTCGCTCTTCATGCGCTGGAGCTGCGGCGCGACCTTCCTGCCGCCGGCGAAGCGTGGCAGCGCGAGCGCGGTGGTGGCATTCCAGCGCCAGCGGACGCCGAACAACGGCGCGTCGAGCAGCGCCTGGATCAGCACGTGCTCGGCCGAACCGGAATGCAGGTAGCGCGCGACGTCCTCCAGCGGAAAACTGTGGCTGGTGGACAGCGACAGGATGATCGCGTCTTCCGTGGCGGCGGCCTGCAGTTCGAAATTGAACTTGCGGCAGAAACGTTTGCGCAGGGCCAGGCCCCACGCGCGGTTGATGCGGCTGCCGTAAGGCGTGTGGATGATGAGCTGCGTGCCGCCGGATTCGTCGAAGAAACGCTCCATGACCAGCGTGTCGTGCGTAGGCAACGCGCCCAGCGCCGCGTGCGCACGAAACAGATAGTCGGCGATCTGCTCGGCTGCCGACACACCGGCACCGATATCGTCGACCAGCCACTGCATGCCCGCGTCGCGGCCACCGCTTTCGAATCGCGAGGCAAGCTCGCTGCGCAGACGCGAGACGCCGATCGACAGCTCGTCGGTCCGGCCCGGTGCTTCGCCCAGCCAGAACGGGATGCTCGGTGGCGCGCCCTGGGCATCTTCCACGCGCAGGCGCCCGGACTCCACCCGCATGATGCGGTACGAGCGGTTACCCAGCTGGAAGACATCGCCCGCGAGGCTTTCCACGGCGAAGTCCTCGTTCACGGTGCCGACGACGATGGCCTGCGGCTCGAGCAGCACGTTGTAATCGCCGGTCTCGGGAATCGTGCCACCGGATGTCACGGCGGTGAGTCGTGCCCCGCGGCGTTCGCGAAGACGTCTGTTCACGGCATCGCGGTGGATGTACGAGCCGCGCGGGCCCACGCGCGTGGTGAAGCCCTCGGTGAGCATGCGCACCGATTCATCGAAGGTGTCGCGTTCCAGCGCCCTGAACGGGTACGCGCGGCGCATGAGTGCATACAACGCGTCTTCGTCCCATTCCTGGCACGAGACTTCCGCCACGATCTGCTGCGCGAGCACGTCGAGCGGTTCGTTCGGCATGATCAGCGCGTCGAGTTCGCCGCGACGCACGCAGTCGAGCAGTGCCGTGCATTCCACCAGGTCGTCACGGGATGTCGGGAACAGGCGCGCCTTCGGTGTACCGCCCACGGCGTGGCCTGCCCGGCCGGCGCGTTGGAGGAAGGCGGCGATGGAGCGCGGCGAGGCGATCTGGCAGACGAGGTCCACGTCGCCGATGTCGATGCCGAGCTCGAGCGATGCCGTGGCGACGAGCGCGCGCAGCTCGCCTTTTTTCAGGCGCTGCTCGGCATCGAGGCGCTGCTCGCGCGACAGGCTGCCGTGATGCGCCGTGACGGCTTCCTTGCCCAGTCGATCGGAGAGGTGGCGCGACACGCGCTCTGCCATGCGTCGCGTGTTGACGAAGACCAGCGTGGTCCGGTGCTGCTCGACGAGGTTGGCGAGCCGGTTGTACACCAGCTCCCACATGTCGTTGGACATCACCGCTTCCAGCGGCACCGGCGGAACTTCCAGTGCGAGGTCACGATCGCGCGTGTGCCCGATGTCCACGATGGCGCAATCGGTATCGCCGGTGCCGGTGAGGAAAGCGGCGACCTTGCCGATCGGTTTCTGCGTCGCCGACAGGCCGATGCGCGTGATACGTCGTTGCGCCAGTGATTCGAGGCGTTCGAGCGATACCGCCATGTGGCTGCCGCGCTTGCTCGCCGCCACCGCATGGATTTCATCGACGATGACCTCGCGCACATGGCCGAGCATGGCGCGACCCGATGCGGAACCCAGCAGCACGTACAGCGACTCGGGCGTGGTGACGAGGATATGCGGCGGCCGCCGCTTCATGCGTTCGCGCTCGGACGACGGCGTGTCGCCGGTGCGCACGGCGGTGCGTATCTCCACGTCGGGCAGGCCCTGCTCGCGCAGCTGTTCGCGGATACCCGCGAGCGGCGCCTCCAGGTTGATGCGGATGTCGTTCGACAGCGCTTTCAGCGGCGAGACGTAGAGCACCATGGTGCGGTCGGGCAGACCGCCATCACGCACGCCTTCGCGCACCAGCATGTCGATCGCGGAGAGGAATGCCGTGAGCGTCTTGCCCGACCCCGTAGGGGCGGCGACCAGCGTGTGCCTGCCCGATCGGATGGCCGGCCACGCCGCGACCTGCGCCGGCGTGGGGGCGGGAAAGGTGTTCCCGAACCACGCGGCTACGGCGGGGTGGAACGCGGCGAGTGGCGTCGACATTTGTGAATTCATTGAACCACTTAAGTGGGGTCCGGCGACTGCATAACCAAGCCGACAGCCTACCCCGGACCGGTCTCGCGGGTTGCGATGAAAACGTTACTTCGCGATGGTGGAGGCTTCCCCGCACTGAATCGATCCCCATGCCAGAGATCTCGCGTCGTACTGTCCTCGCCTTCGCCGTGGCCGCCGGCCTTTCCGCCGGTGCCGGTGCCGCCACGCCAGCAGGCCGCCCGTGGATGGACCGGTCGCTGTCCGCGGACCGGCGCGCCGAGCTGCTCGTGGCAGCCATGACGGACGATGAGAAATTTCGCATCATCCGGTCCGACTTCGGCCTGCACAGCGACAGGCACGACGTGCCGGCTGGCGCGGTCGGAGGGGCAGGTTACATCCCTGCCATGCCGCGCCTCGGCCTTCCCGCGATCAACGAGACCGATGCCGGCCTCGGCGTGAACAAGCCGGGGATCGACGGCAAGGGTGCGATCTCGCTTCCGGCCGGTCCCGCGACCGCCGCCAGCTTCGATCCGGCGGTGGCCCTCGCGGGCGGTCGCATGATCGGCGGCGAGGCGCGCGGCAAGGGCTACGGCGTGCTGCTCTCCGGCGGCGTGAACCTGATCCGCGACCCGCGCAATGGCCGCAACTTCGAATACGCCAGCGAAGACCCGGTGCTGTCCGGCACCATCGTGGGTGCCACGATCAAGGGGGTACAGCAGGCAAAAGTCGTCTCCACGGTGAAGCATTTCGTGCTCAACGACCTGGAATCCGGCCGCAACACGCACAGCGCCGTGATCGATCCGGTGGCCCTGCGCGAATCGGATCTGCTGGCGTTCCAGATCGCGATCGCCGCCGGCGACCCGGGCTCCGTCATGTCGTCGTATAACCGCCTCAATGGCGTGTACACGGGCGAGGACGACTGGCTGCTCAACACGGTGCTGAAGCAGGAATGGGGCTTCAAGGGCTTCGTGATGTCCGACTGGGGCGGTGTGCACAGCGGTGCGAAGGCGGCGCTGGCCGGGCTCGACCAGGAATCGGCGGGAGAGGTCTTCGACAAGGAGGTTTACTTCGACAAGCCTCTGCGCGCGGCGGTCGCCTCGGGCGAGGTGCCGAAGGCGCGCCTCGACGACATGGCGAAACGCATCATGCGCAGCTTCTTCGCCCATGGCGTGATCGACCAGCCCGTTCCGGTGAAGCCCGTAACGGCCGTACCGTACGCGGAAGACCGCCGGATCGCGCGCGACACGCTCGAGGCCGGCGCGGTGCTGCTGCGTAACGAAGGTGGCCTGCTGCCGCTGTCGCGCACGGGCCAGTCGGTGGTCGTCATCGGTGGGCATGCAGACAAGGGCGTGGCGTCGGGCGGCGGATCTTCCACGGTCACCGACGAGGGTGGCGACCCGGTGCCGGGCCTGGAGCCGACCGGCTGGCCCGGTCCCGTCCGTTACCACGCCTCCGCACCGCTCGCCTTCATGCAGAAGCTGGGCAGGGACGTAACGTTCGACCCCGGCACGGACATCGCCGCCGCCGCCAGTGCCGCCGCGAAAGCCGACGTCGCCGTGGTGTTCGTGACGAAATGGGCGGCGGAATCGTTCGACGTGCCGGACATGTCGCTGGCCGCACAGGACGACGCCCTCGTCGCGGCTGTCGCGAAAGCCAACCCGAAGACCGTGGTCGTGCTCGAGACCAACGGCCCGGTGAAGATGCCCTGGCTTGGCAGCGTCGGCGCGATCATGCAGGCGTGGTATCCCGGTTCCGGCGGTGGTGAAGGCATCGCCCGCCTGCTGTATGGCGAAGTGGCCCCCGGCGGTCGCCTGCCGCAGACCTGGCCGAAGGACGAGGCCCAGTTGCCGCGTCCGTCGATTCAGGGGGCGGGCCTGGGCAACAAGGAGCCGCCGGCCGACAGCATCGACTACACCATCGAAGGCGCGGACGTGGGCTATCGCTGGTTCGAGAAGACCAGGCGCGAACCGCTGTTTGCCTTCGGCTACGGCCTCACTTACACGCAGTTCGCCTATAGCGGGTTCAGTGTCGATACCGACGCGAAGGGCAACCCGGTGGCGCACGTCACGGTAAAGAACACGGGCAAGGTGACCGGTGCCGACGTGCCGCAGATCTATGCCACCGCACCGGGCGCCGCCACGCGTCGTCTCGCCGGCTGGAACAAGGTGGTGCTGAAGCCCGGCGACAGCCGCCGCGTCGACATTCCCCTCGTGCCACTGGCCCTGGCGCGCTATGACGATGCCGCAAAGCGCTGGCGCGTCGCCCCCGGCACGTACACCGTGAAGCTGGGCCGCTCGGCGACGGATATCGCCGGCGAGGCCAGGGTGACGCTGGCCGAAGCGTTCCCACTGGTAAAAGCGCCGTAGCCCGTAGCCCGTAGCCCGTAGCCCGTAGTTCGATGTGCGATGTGGGATGTGCGATGTGCGGTGTGCGGTGTGCAATGTGGGAGCGCGCCCTGCGCGCGACATCTTTTCGCGCGCACGTGTGGGGTTTCGCGAGGAGCTGTCGCGCGCAGGGCGCGCTCCCACAACTGCAAGGCGCGCTTCTACAACTGCAGGGCGCGCTCCCACGACCACGGGGCGTACGCCCACATTGGAGGCATTTTTAAGAATCCTCCTATATCCCGGTCGGGCGCGGTCCCCAAGAATAGGTGCACCACCGATGACCGATCCGACGGCAGGAAGCCGTCCGTCCCTAGCGTAAGGATCGACCCCCCCTTCATCGGTGGTAGCGCTGCGCCGGCATCCGTCGGGCCGCGTTGGGCGGCGTCATGCCACCCTGACCTCAGGGACGGTCGTCATGGCCCTCCGCGTGAGCGCGAGGGCCATGGTTTTTTTCGTTACGCTAGGCGCATGGGCTGCCTACCAATTCCTCTCTTCGCGCTGATCGGCTTCGGCATCGGCTATCTCATCGACTCGCGCACCGGCTCCCTCTGGGGCGGCGGCATCGGTCTCGTGGTCGGCCTCGTGCTCATGGTCGTGTTCGTCCGCGCATTGCGCAAGGCGAACCGCTAGCCTTTCCTGCTGCCGAAGAACACCGATACGCCCAGGCCTGCTATCAGCGATGGCCCGTTGCCGGCCACGCGGTGCAGCGCATATGCGTCGAGCTGCACATGGTCGCCGATGGTATAGGCCATGCCGCCGCCTGCCTGCAGCTCATTGCCGTCTTCGGCATCGTGGATGGCGTCGGTTTCGAGGTAAGCCATCCAGTTGTCGCCGAATTTCCGGCCGAACGTCGGTGCAAGCGTCCAGCTGTTCTTGCCCTTGAGCCGGTCGACGTTGGCGTACAGCGTGTTCTGGTGCACCTCATCGGGTTTCCACTGCGCCGTGGCGCCGAGGCTCACCTGCTTCGCCCCGTTGCCGAAATCCTCGTCGCCATTGGCGAAGCTCACCTGCCCGAGGGCTGCCCAACTGAAGCTGCCCGTGTCGCCGGAGCCGCCCGGGGCGATCTTCACCCCGACGCTGGTGTCGCCATGGCCGGTCGAATGGCGCCGTGTGCCGAAGCCGCTTTCGGACAGATGGTTCCATGCAGATCCGCCGACCTGCAGTTCCGCCGGACCGCCGAGGCCGATGCGGACGAGGCTGTCGGCAGTATAGGTCCGGTCGAGGTAGCCGTCCTGGCGCTGGCGCTGATACGTGGGCAGGCCCTGCTCCAGCGCCAGTGTCCCCACGGGAAGCACGCTGGTGGCGAAGCCGGCGCCCGGCCGGTCGAAATCCGGCGGATCCGCGAAGGCAGGCGCCGCGATGGCGAGGAGAGACAGGGCAATGAGGGAAGGTCGCAGGTTCATGCGTGCATTGTTGCTAACGCATGTCGCTGCGCCGTGCAGAGACGTGGGTACGACGGCGGGGCGCCTACGGCGTCGACGGATCGGCTTTAGCGGGAGCGCGCCCTGCGCGCGATGTTCTTCGCGAGGAGATGTCGCGCGCAGGGCGCGCTCCCACATTGGCTCCTGTCGCGCGTGACGGCCCCGACGGCCGGGATGCACAGGGTGCCGGGCCGGCCCCGCGGCTGGCGAGGCTGCGCAGGTGCGCGGCGTCGGCGGAACCGTAATCACGTTTACCTGGTGTGCGCTGCATGGTCCCTACTCCTGCTGTCGTCCCATCCCGTGGACACAGCTTCAGCGCGAAGAGGGAAATTTTCGGTGGCGCGGCCGTGAACATTTCGTGACACGTTTCACGGCCAGAACGGTGCAGATCGGCGTTAAGGCGATGTGGACGCGGGCGCCGCGGCCCCGGGAGTTCCCGGCATGCGCTGGATCAGCTCCGTCGCCAGGACCTCGTAGTTCTCATCGAAGTGATGGGACCCCGCCTTCCTGAACACCGTGACGAACGACGGCAGCTTCGGATCGGTGCACCCGCTGTCGGAAGCATCCTCGGCGCCGTAATAGCAGGCCACCGGCAACTTGCCCGCCAGCGCGGCGATCGGTGGCATCGCGTCGGTGTGGATCACCGGGTTCACCCACTGGAGGAAATTGTGGGTGTGCGTGGTCCACCAGCCCTGCTGCATATAGCCCTCGAGTTCGATCTCGAAGTTCACGTCGCGGCTGGCCGACAGCAGCACCAGCTGGGTCAGTTTCGCCTGGTTGTCGGGGCGCAGCTTGCCGACGATCGTAGGCAGCACGTCGGCGCCGAACGAATACCCGACCAGCAGCACGCGATGCTTGTTCCACTGCTTCGTGTAACGGTCGAGCAGGCCGTCGAGGTCGTGCGCGGATTCATCGGGCGAGCGGTAGCGCCAGAAATACTTGAACGTGCTGACACCCGCCACGGGCAGGCCGCGACCGGTGAACACGGCGCCCAGGCGCTGGTCGAGGTCCCACCAGCCACCGTCGCCGGAGTAGATGACCACCAGCAGGTCTTCCTCGCCTTGCGGTGCCGCCTTGAGCGCGGGCAGTTCCACGGTGGATTTTTCCATGGACGCGTGGGTCCACGGATGCCAGGCCAGCAGGGCGACCACGATCGCCAGCCCGACCAGGCCGAGCAGCTTAAGAACGACTTTCTTCACGGACATCCTCAACGACGGACAACGCCACCCAGCCCGCCCGAGATCAGGCTGGCCACATTCGCCAGCGCCAGGGGCACGGCGATACCGCCGGGCAACGCGATGTAACGCGGCTCCCACTCGGGATCGAACTTTTCCTTGTACCGGTGAAGGCCGCGGAAATTGTAGAAACGCTCGCCCCGCCCGTACACCATGGCGCCGAAGCGGCTCCATAGCGGCGCGGCCCGACGATTCTGCAGGCCCGACAAGGGTGCCATGCCGAGGTTGAACCAGCGGTATCCCTCGGCCTTCGCCCACACCATCAGTTCGATGAAGAGGAAATCCATGATGCCCGACGGCCCGTCGGGCAGGTGGCGCATGAGGTCGACCGAGGCCTCTTCCTTCGACGAGGTCACGAACATGTTCGCGAACGCGACCGGTTCGTCGCCCTGCCAGACCACGGCCATGGGCGTGCGCGAGAGGTAACGCTCGTCGAAGAGGCCCAGCGAGAAGCGCTTCTCCCGCACCTTCTTGTCGTGCATCCACGCATCGGAGATGGCTTTCAGGCGCGGCAGCAGGGCCGGCACGCCTTCCACCGGCACGATCTCCATGCGCAGGCCGTCGCGGGCGAGCTTGTTCACGGTGCCGCGCAGGGTCTTCTTGGATTTACCGTCGAGGTTGAAGGTTTCGAGGCGCACGCGGGCTTCCTCGCCGATCTTCAGCAGCGTCATGCCCACGTCGAGGTACATGTCCAGGTCTTCCGGCCGCACCTGGTAAAACAGCGGCCAGCCACCGGCGCGTTCGCATTCCTCGCGGAAGGTCCAGACCAGTTCGCGGCGGGCATCCTCGTCGGTGCCGACCGGGTCGCCCATGGCCACCCAGCTGCGGCCTTCGATGTCGTACATGATGAAGGCGCGGTCATCCGGCGCGAACTTCAGCACCTTGTCGCCCACCAGCGCGAGATGGCCCTGGGCGGAACTGAAGCCCTGCACCAGCGGAAGCGCCCGTGCCAGCTCGGCGTCGCCCGGCAGGGCGCGATGCGGCCGTGCCGGACGGATCAGGCGGGCCAGCGCGAACAGCATGACCACGGCCGTGGCGCCGACCAGCGCACGCAGGGCTCGCGGCGCGCCGCCATGGCGGAAGCTGAATTCCCACCACAGGCTACTGCTGTATTCCACGTGCTTGAAGGAGAAGAACACCAGCCAGGTCGAGCAGGCCAGCACGGCGCCGATGGCCAGCACCCAGCCGGGCGAGAAGGTGGCCCGGAACAGCGAAGCGCGCCGGTAGAAGTGGCGGTGTGCCGGTGCCAGCGCGAGGGCCAGCAGGGAAAGGAGGGTGGCTTCTTCGTAGTCGATGCCCTTGAGCAGCGACAGCACCGCGCCCAGTAGCAGCAGCACCAGCGTAAGCACGTAGGCGGCGTCGAGGCGGCGCTGCAGGCCGCGCGCCAGGATCAGCAGCATCATGCCGACGACGCTCGAGAGGAAGTGCGAGACCTCTACCAGGGGCAACGGCACGAATCCACGCAGGATTTCCATGCGCCCGGGGATGGCGAGCGTGGCGCCGGAGAAGAGCAGCACGGCGCCGCAGACCAACGTCAGGCCGGCAAAAAAAGGCGGCAGCAGGCCGCTGAACCACGGGCTGATCAGCGCCGCATGGCGCAGCGCACGGATCTCTCGCCAGATCACCAGCACGGTGGCTACGCCGAGCGGCAGCAGGTAATACACCGCGCGGAACGCGGCGAGTGAACCGAGGATCGGTGCCTCGAGCCCGTGGTTGCCGGTGGCGCCGAACCCCGCGAGCATCACGGCCTCGAACACGCCCAGGCCGCCGGGGACATGGCTGATCAGGCCGGCCATCTGCGCGAGCACGAAGATGGCGAGGAAGTGCCCGAAGCCGCCGGAGATCTCCTGCGGCATGAGGACGTAGAGCACGCCGGCCGCCAGGCCCCAGTCGAGCGCGCCGATAAGGATCTGGCGCGCGGCGATGGCAGGCGTGGGTGCCGCGATGGCCCAGCGCCACAGCCGGATCGGGCGGCGCACCGTCAGCGCCACGACGAACCATGCCAGGGGCACCAGGACCAGCACGACAGCCAGCGGAATACGCAGGCTCGACAGCGGGACGTCCGGCGGAATCGGCACCAGCAGCAGCGTGGCACCCGTGATCGCGGCAAGGCCCAGCCAGAAACTCAGCGTGGTGTAGAGCACGACGCGGGCGATTTCGCCCGTCGTCAGCCCGGCCTGGATATAGAAGCGGTAGCGGATGGAGCCCGACACCAGCAGCGACATGCCCAGCGCGTTGGAGAACGCGTAGCTGATGAACGAGATCAGGCCCACCTGCTTCGCGGGCAGCCGTTTGCCCACGCTGGCCAGCCCGAACCAGTCGTAAAGCGTCATGACGCCGAAGCCGCAGGCGGTCAGCAGGATGGCGATGGCGATGTCGCTGTTCGGCAGGGCGTGCACGTACGCCCCGATCTGCCGGTACGTGACCTCGCTGGCCATGGCGTGCAGCGCCCAGAGTGCCAGGCACAGCAGAACCACGGACAGCACGGGGCCGCCGGCGTGTTTCAGCAGCGTCAGGTAAAGCGCGCGCTTTGCCAGCGGCTGGTCGGTCGTCGGGAGCTCCGCCCTCGTTTCTTGCTCCACTGCGCCGTGGCTCCGGTTTTCTGCCTCGTAAGGTCGTGTAGGGTGCCACATAGCGTGTCAACACGGCATAGCGCATTCGGTTTCATCGCGGGGAAGGCTGTCCGCAGCCCGGGGAAAGCCTCCGCTAAGTTTCGGGAAAGGCAGTCGTAAGCTCATGTTCCTACGCTTTGTATAATTCGGCCCCTTTCCGGAGCCGTCCATCTGCGAGGCGTCATGCGTTCTGAGTCACCGAGCACACGGGGTGCACTGCGCCAGCGTTTCCGGCCACTGGCCTGGTTCGGGGTGCTGTTCGTCGGCGTGGCCTTCCTGGTCCGCGTGATCCTGACCGTCAAGGTGGGGCACGAGGTGCCGCGTACCGCCGGCAACCTGCTGTACGCCTTCCTGGCCGGTTTCGGCTACGACCTGGTCACGTATATCTATTTTGCCTGGCCGATGGTGCTGGTGCTCTGGCTGCTGCCGCGCCGGGCGTATCTGTCGCGCACGGGGCACGGGATTTTCGTCGGCTTCTGCTTCGTGCTGGCGTTCGCGGTGCTGTATCTGGCCGCCGCCGAGCTGGTGTTCTGGGGCGAGTTCAGCGCGCGCTTCAACTTCATCGCCGTGGATTACCTCGTCTATACCCACGAGGTGGTCGGCAACATCCGCGAGTCGTACCCCATCGGCACGTGGTCGGCGCTGCTGCTGCTCGGCACCGTCGTCGTGATGTTCGCCAGCCGGCGCACCCTGGCTGCCCGCGACGATGGCTCGCGATTCCGTGGGCGCAGTGCCGTCGCCGGGGCGTGGCTGGCGCTCACGGTGCTGGTCTCGTTCGCCGTGGATGGCTCCATGCGGGAACAGTCGGCCAACAACTACGTGAACGAGCTGGCCAGCAACGGCATCTACCAGTTCTTCGCCGCCTTCCGCGACAACGAGCTCAGCTACGCGAAGTACTACCCGACCCTGCCGGAGAAGCAGGCGTTCACGACCCTGCGCGGCCTGCTGCAGACGCCGGACGCCACGTTCACCAGTAACGATCCCATGGACATCACCCGGCAGATCACCGCCACGGGCACCGAACGCAAGCTCAACGTCGTGTTGATCAGCGTGGAAAGCCTGTCGGGCGACTTCGTGGAAGGCCTCGACACCAGCAAGCACCAGCACCTGATGCCGAACCTCGACGCCCTGGCCGACAAGAGCCTGTTCTTCACCCAGCTGTATGCGAACGGCACGCGCACCGTGCGCGGCCTCGAAGCCCTTTCGCTCTCGGTGCCGCCCACGCCCGGCGAGTCGATCGTGAAGCGCCCGGGTAACGAAAACCTCTGGTCGCTGGCCGACGTCTTCAACGGCAAGGGCTATCGCTCGGAGTTCGTCTACGGCGGCTATGGCTACTTCGACAACATGAATGCCTTCTTCGCGGCCAACGGCTACACCTCGGTGGATCGCAACGTGATCGACGCGAAGGACATCCACTCGGAGAACGTATGGGGCGTGGCGGATGAAGACCTCTACACGCTGGTCATGAAGCGCATGGATGACTCGTACGCGGCGGGCAAGCCGTATTTCGGCCATGTCATGACCACGTCGAACCACCGGCCGTTCACGTTTCCGGAAGGGCGCATCCACATGCCGCAGGGCCGTCGCTCATCGGCGGTCAGGTACACCGACTGGGCCATCGGCGACTTCCTGCAGCGCGCGTCGACGAAGCCGTGGTTCAAGGACACCGTGTTCGTGATCACGGCGGATCACTGCGCCACCAGCGCCGGCAAGACCAGCCTGCCGGTCGACCGCTACCACATCCCGCTTTACATCTATTCGCCGGGGAACATCGAGCCGGCCCGCGTCGACCGCCTCATGAGCCAGGTCGACATTCCGCCGACGCTGCTTGGCCTGCTGCACTTCAGCTACCAGTCGCACTTCTACGGCTACGACCTGTTCCGGCTGGAGCCGGGTCGCGAGCATGCGTTCATCAGCACCTACCAGGAGCTGGGCTACATGCACGGCGACCGCCTGACGTCGCTGGTGCCGCGCCAGCCGGTAAAGGAAATGGTCCCGCAGCGGACCACGGGCGATGCGGCGGTGATCGAGCATCCGGATCCGGTGAATGCGGATGCGGCGATCAGCTATTACCAGACGGCGTCCTACCTGTTCACCAACGGGTTGATGAAGCATGGGGCCAAGGCGGCTACGCCCTGAGCCCGCAGCGTAGGAGCGCGCCCCGCGCGCGACATCTTTTCGCGATGCGTTTCGAGTTGCTGGCTTTGGGGCTCGAAGCCCGAAGCCCGAAGCAAGAGCCGTCGGCCGTCACCCTCGTCGCTTAAACCTGCGGCGACCCGCTGGGGAAGGGCCGCTATCGCGGCCGTTTATCAATGGCCTGCGGCCCGGGTCGGGCCCCGACCGGGGTTCGCCGACTCGGCATCCTGCCTCGACGCCGAAGGCCGACCGTCCTGGTCGGCCCCGCATGCGCGGCCTTTTCCGGTCGAAGCCCTCGCCTCCGCTAAGTCGCGCCGAGGGTGACGGCCGACGGCTCTCCGGGACGGTGAGGTGGGTTGTCGGGAGAGCGGAAGGCGCAAAGCGCAAAGCGCAAAAAGCGAAGAGCCAGAAGTCCGCGGTAGGAGCGCGCCCCGCGCGCGACATCTTTTCGCGACCCGTTCCAGACCAACGGCTCTTCAGGGCAATGAAGCATCGTGTCGGCGCCCAGGCAAATCAAAGCCAGAAGCGCAGAGCTGAAAGCGGGCGGTGCAGTCTTGTCGCCAGCTTGCTCTCGCCCGCAGGGCGGGCTCCTACATGACTACGGCAAGGTGACTAGTCCCGCTCTTCCCCACACGCAACCGCAGTAGTGAGAAGAGCCGTCGGCCGTCACCCTCGGCGCGACTTAGCGTAGGCGAGGGCTCTGACCGGAAGAGGCCGCGAAGCGGGGCCGACCAGGACGGTCGGCCTTCGGTGTCGAG
>Ga0247730_1000225_pt1 | contig 51597 bp, 47 predicted proteins | sample UWRJL073202C2_FD_180959 | JGI IMG/M metagenome (GOLD analysis project Ga0247730, IMG submission 180959) | Plant litter microbial communities from Arlington Agricultural Research Station in Wisconsin, United States - UWRJ-L073-202C-2 | ecosystem: Environmental > Terrestrial > Plant litter >... | reverse complement strand
CTGTGACGCGAAGCCCGCCGACCGGCTCGACCGGCTCTATCGAGCGAATGGTGATCTCTCCCGGCGCGCTCACGCAGATGCTCGCGAAGTAGGCGCTGCGATACTCCTTCGCACCGACCGAACCGAGCGTCCCCGAGGTCGATCCGTCGGCGTCGACGACGAGCGAAGGTCCACTAGCCCCATCGAGACGAACCACCACGAGGAGGTAGGCCGCGATGACAAGACCCAGAGCGGCGATCGCGGTGACCGCCAGCCATGTGTTGAGGTGCGGTGCTCGAGCGTTCACCTACACAACACTTCCATGGTCCAGCGTCCGGCGGTCCAGAACGGTCTCCGCGTGCCGAATCATGACGTCATGGAAGTCCACGTCAATCCACCGTGTGTCGACAATGACGACGAAGGTGGCTAGAGAGGCGGGTTGGCACTATCCGAGTGATGCGGGATGTCCGACTCCCGGAAGTCCTCTGGCGGGTGTCCCTCATGGATCCAATCGATCAGGCGGAGGAATGTGCGCTCGGCCTTCCGCTTACGCACAGGCGCAAGTTGCACCGAGAGCGCAGCGCTGGCGGGACCGTCTGGCTCGACAGACACGATCCATCCGCTGCGGAACACCGTGTGATGTAAGAGCCAGCCGAGGATGCTGATGAGCCCGGGCAAGATGCTGAACCAATGGACGATCTCGACGCCCTTGGTTAGGTCGCGGAACTGACCCCCGCGAGGGCGAAGTCGTACCCAGACCATCCCACGTTCACTGCGGATAGACCGGTTGAAGTAGTCCTGGTCGCGACGCACCCGGTTACTCTCCCAGAGCGAGAGCGGCATGTCATTCCGCCGCACAAGACGCTAGGGACAGGCCGCGTTGCTACGGATCGGCGGTTGCGCGCTCGCGTCGGTCGAGAGGCATCGGCCCAGCTGTGGATACTGCGATCGCAGTCTGAAGTTGGTGTCAGTGGTGGCGTCTAGGTTTGTTGTATGGCCACTTCGACTGCTCCCACGCTTGATGGGCTGAGCGATGTCGCGAGATGGCGCGCGAGGTCCGAATGGTTCGAGATCAGTCGGATGCAGGACTACCGCGACGCGGAGATGGCCCGCACCGCTCACACGGAGCCGGCGATGCGTCGCCAGGTCGAACGGGCGGCGATTGCTCTGACGATTGGTGAGGCGATGAACCTGTCCGAGGGGCAGGTCCAGTACAAGCTCGCCGCCGCCGACCGGGTCCGTGAGCAGACCCCGGCGGTGTGGGAGGCGTTCGCTGACGGGGTCATCGACTTCGCGAAGGTTCGTGACATCTCCTCCACGATCGAGAAGCTGCACCGTGAGGAATCGGTCGACCGCCTCGACCGACTGGTCGTGGCGTACGCGGCCGACCACACGGCTGCGGAGCTGCGTCGCTGGTTGAGCAGCTTCGTGCGGCGGGTCGAGGCCGACCTGGCGCTCGAACGCGCCGAGGCCGAACGCCGCGACCGGCACGTGACCATCAGGCACGGCGAGGACGGCATGTCGGACCTGTTCGCCCGTCTCCCGTCGCACGAGGCCGCCGCGATCGGCGACCGGTTGCGCACCGAGGCCCGCAAGCCCGTCGACGACGATGAGCGCACCGTCGCGCAGCGGGAGGCCGACCTGCTCGTGGCGTGGTGCACCGACTCCCAGGCGGTGAAGTCCGCGATCAGCGCGAACATTGCCGTCACGATCCCCGCTGACGTGCTTGCGGGTGCGGTGGCGGGGTTCGCCGAATCAGCTGACGGCCAGTGGGCCGTCCCGTCGCAGTGGATCGCGGACGTGATCGCGACCGGGTCCACGTTCTGGCACAGGATCGTGACCGAACCCGTCACCGGCGACATCCTCACCCACGAATACCTCAGCCGGTACGCCCCCGGCCCGTTGGACATCGCCCTGCAGTTCGTCCACAAGATCTGCCAAGCACCCGGATGCATGGTCCCGGCGAAGTACTGCGACGGCGACCACAAGATCCCCTATCCCGACGGACCCACCACCGCGACGAACATGGGCCCGTTCTGCCGAAGACACCACACGATGAAAGGCCACGGCCTCATCCACTGGTCCACCGGACCACCACCACGACCCAAACCCATCATCATCGAGCTCTACGACACCTGGCCGTTCCCCATGGAATACGCGGCGTGAGTCAGCCGGCGTACTTGAGGCGCGTCGCGGCGCGCTCGGCGATGGCCTTGAACTCGCTCTGCGTGATGTCGTACTCACCTGCAGGCGTGAAGGTCACCTGCGCGACGTCGGCCCCACGACGCACGATGGCGGTGCGGTAGTAGACCTTCTTGTCGTCCGCGACCTCGAAGCCGACCCGCCACACGCTGCCGGCGGCCTCGGGGACCTTGACCTTGCGCTTCTGGTCGACGTTGGCGGAGAGGATCTCGTCACTGCAGCCGTCGATGCGCTCGGTGACCTTCTTGACGAACGCCTTGGCCTTCTTGGTCGACGTGAACCGCGCGGTCGTCTCGGCCACGCCGAACTCCTGCGGCAGGTCGGTCGCCTGGTAGAGGACGTAGACCCGTGAGCCCGCCGTGACGACGGAGTCGCTCGTGTAGGTGGCCTTGTCGCACTGCGTCGCCGCCGGGTTGGTCTGTGCTGAGAACGGGGCACCGGCCCACACGATGTCGAGGTCGGCGACGGGCGGAAGGTCGACGATGCCGAGGAAGGACGGTGCCTCCGTGGTCGGCGGGGGATCGGTCTGCAGGACCTCGATCTCGTCGGAGCACTCGCCACCGCTGTCCTTGCAGACCTTGCTGACCGAGTCGTTGAGGGTCTGCGCGAAGGCGTTGATATCGGGGCCCTCGGCGCCGTCGACCTCGTGGACGAGCGTGCTGGTGATGGTGCCGGAGTGGCTGAAGCCGACCGTGAACGTGCGCTCGGGCGAGCGGTGCGAGCGCAGGGACAGGATCTGGAAGTCACCGAACGGACGCTTGACGGTGTAGGCCGCGACGAGCTGCACACGCGGGTGCTCGCAGTCGGAGTAGAACTGCACGAGTCGCTGGTACGTCTCGGTCGCGATCTTGTCGCTGCGCGAGACCTCGATGGCCTGGGCGACGCGGGCGTTGCCGGCACCGTCGCCCGTGAAGGTCCGGACGAAGACCTTGAGGGGATCGGGGTCGGCGTAGCGCTGGGTGGGACAGGTCGCGTACGGGGTCGTGTTCTTGACGTTGGTGTCGGTGCCTTCGGCCGTCCACGTCTTCGCCGGGTCGAGCGTCGAGAGCTGCTTGGCGGCCAGCAGGTTGCCGGCGTCGATCTTCTGTGCGTCGAGCACGACGTCGGGCTTCTCGGCGCCGATCTTCTGGCGGCTCGGCAGATCGGCGCTCGTGGCCAGCGCGTCGCCGTCGGTTGCGACGAAACCGCCTCCGAAGATGAGGACGACCGCCGCCGCGACCAGCAGGACGGTGTTGCGCTGACGTCCGCGCTTGGCGGCGGTGCGCACGTCGGCGGCCGGCGGCATGTCGAGCGAGTCGGTCGCGGACGAGAGCGCGTGCATGCGCCGCTCGATCGCGTCGATGCCCTCACCGAGGGCCTTCTCGAGCTGCGCGAGCGCCGTCGTGACGTTCTCGATACCTTCCTCGGCGGGCAGCCCGACCTCGCGGGACGCCTCTTCGAGATCGGTGTTGCCGAGCGTCATCAGCACGATCAGGCGGCGGTCGTCGATCGCCAGGTCGTGCAGGGCCGCCAGGAGGTCGGTGTCGCCGTCCTCCTCGTGCCGCCGCCGCAGGGGATGCGTGCCGCGGCTGAACCCGGTGATCTTCCACGCCTCGTTGCGGACGTACGACAGGGGGTGACGATCGCGGATCTTGGTCCAGTCGCGCCAGGCCCGGCGATAGGCATCGACGGTCGACTCGAAGGCCACCTGTCGATCGCCGCACACCGCGTACGTGACGCGCACGGCATCGGCGAACGTGGAGGCGTAGAAGCTGTTGAACTCGTCGACGCGAGTCATGTCAGCCTCCTTCGACGTCCGGCGTGCCTGTGTGCAACGCGGCAACTTTACAGGGAGGATGAAGTGGTGCCCGAGCCCGCTGAATCGTCCTACCTGCGGCCGGCCTTCCTGACGGCGATCGTGGCCGCGATCCTGTCCTGGGCGGTGGCCGCCGTCGTCGTGGTGATCGCGCAGGGCACGTCCGGACTGGCCCTCGGATCGTTCGCCCGCACGACGATCCGCACGTGGCTCGTGGCCCTCGGGTCGGGCATCGACGCGGGTCCCGTCTCGATCGGGCTCGTCCCGATCGGTGCCACGCTCGTGTGCGTCGCGCTGGTGTCCCGTGCGGCGGTGTGGGTCGTGGCCGATCCGCTGGACGAGCTCGCAGCCTTCGCCGCCGCGGCGGCCGGTGCGTACGGGACGATCGCGGCGATCGCCTCGGCCGTGACCAACGTCGGCGACGTCCACACCTCGGTCGTCAGGTCCGCGTTCGCCGCCTTCATCGTGGGCGGCCTAGGGGCGATCTGGGGCTCGGTCCAGCGCCACGGCGACGCCGGCCGGTGGTGGTTCACGGCATCGGACGACATCCGGGCCGCCGTCCGAGCGGCCGTCCCGGGGGTGGCCGCGGTCGTGGGCGCGGCCGGCGTCGTCGTGGCGGTGCTGCTCGTCACGAACGTCGAGCAGGCCGGCGACCTGTGGGCGCTCCTCGACCCCGGTGCCGGCGGGGGAGTGGCGCTGGGCCTCGGCTCGGTGCTGGCCGTTCCGACCCTCGTCCTCTGGACCGCCTCGGCGCTGATCGGCCCCGGATTCGCGATCGGTTCGGGCACCTCCGTCGACCTGACCGGCTCGCAGCTCGGGCAGGTGCCGGGCTTCCCGCTGCTCGCCGCGCTGCCGACGCCGGGTGAGTTCCCCGGATGGGTCTTCGTGCTGGGGACGGTGCCGCTGCTCGCGGGGATGCTCAGCGGCTGGCGCCTCGACCCCGGAGAGCGGGACGGCCTGGTGCCCCGGGTGGCGCTGGGTGCCGCTGCCGGGGCCATCGCCGGATTCGTGCTCGGGGTGCTGATCGGCCTGTCCGGCGGGGCCGTCGGACCGGGGCGTCTGGCGGAGGCCGGGCCCCCGGCGTTCACGCCCGTGCTGGTCGCCGTGCCCGTCATGGCGCTGGGCGGCGCACTCGGCGCGGTGCTGAGCCACTATCGTGGAGCGCGTGCCTCCCGATCCTCGGACACCAGCGCGACTGGTCGTCCTCGTCTCTGGAAGCGGCACCAATCTCCAGGCGCTGATCGACGCGTCGACGGCGGCTGAGTACGGCGCCGAGATCGTCGCCGTCGGTGCCGACCGTGACGGCATCGAGGGGCTGGCCCGCGCCGAGCGCCACGGCATCGAGTCGTTCGTGCTGCGCACGTCGGACTTCGACGACCGTCCGGCCTGGGACATCGCGCTGGCCGACAAGGTCGCGTCCTACGATCCTGACCTCGTGGTGCTGGCCGGCTTCATGAAGCTCACGGGGCCGGCCTTCCTGGCCCTGTACGGGGGACGCACGCTCAACACGCACCCCGCCTTGTCGCCGTCGTTCCCGGGCATGCACGGCCCGCGCGACGCGCTGGCCTACGGCGTCAAGGTCAGCGGGGCGACGTTGTTCGTGGTCGACGAGGGGGTCGACACCGGGCCGATCGTGGCCCAGGTCGCGGTGCCCGTCGTGGACGGTGACGACGAGAGCTCCCTGCACGAACGGATCAAGACCAGCGAGCGCGCCATGCTGGTCGAATGGGTCGGCACCCTGGCGCGCAACGGCTTCCACCTCGATGACCGGGCCGTCGTGCTCGGAGGAAACACAGGTACTCATGACTGACATTCGTCCCCTCAAGCGCGCCCTCGTCTCGGTCTACGACAAGACCGGCCTCGAGGAGCTTGCCCGCGACCTGCACGCCGCCGGTGTCTCGATCGTGTCGACCGGCTCGACCGCCAAGACCATCGAGGCCGCGGGCGTCCCCGTGACGCCGGTCGAGGAGCTCACGGGGTTCCCCGAGTGCCTCGACGGACGGGTCAAGACGCTGCATCCCCGAGTCCACGCCGGCATCCTCGCCGACCTGCGGCTCGACGACCACGTCCGGCAGCTGGCCGAGCTCGAGATCGAGCCCTTCGACCTGGTGATCGTCAACCTCTACCCCTTCCGCGAGACCGTGGCGTCGGGCGCGACGCCGGACGAGTGCGTCGAGCAGATCGACATCGGCGGTCCGTCGATGGTCCGGGCAGCCGCCAAGAACCACCCCAGCGTCGCGGTGGTCGTGTCGCCGGAGCGCTACCCCGCGGTGCGCGACGCGATCGCCGCTGGAGGGTTCACGTTCGAGCAGCGCAAGCGGCTCGCGGCCGAGGCGTTCTCGCACACCGCCGACTACGACGCGGCGGTCTCGTCCTGGTTCGCCACGACGTATGCGCCGGATCTCGACGCCCCGTGGCCCAGCACCGTCAGCGAGACGTGGGAGCTGTCGTCGACGCTGCGGTACGGCGAGAACCCGCACCAGCAGGCTGCCCTCTACACCGACGGAACGGGTGGTCTGGCGGCCGCTGAGCAGCTGCACGGCAAGGAGATGAGCTACAACAACTACGTCGACACCGATGCCGCGTGGCGCGCCGCCTTCGACCACAGCGGGCCCGCGGTCGCGATCATCAAGCACGCCAACCCCTGTGGCATCGCGGTGGGCGCCGATGTCGCCGAGGCACACGCACGGGCGCACGCCTGCGACCCCGTGTCGGCGTTCGGCGGCGTCATCGCCGCCAACCGTCCGGTCAGCGTCGCGATGGCGCAGCAGGTCGCCGAGGTCTTCACCGAGGTCATCGTCGCTCCCGACTACGAGGCAGGCGCCGTCGAGGTGCTGCAGGGCAAGAAGAACATCCGGATCCTGCGCAGTCCCGTCCAGCCCGGCGTGGCCACCGAGACGCGTGCCATCAGCGGCGGACGTCTGGTGCAGCAGCGCGACCTGGTCGATGCCGCGGGCGACGATCCGGCCACGTGGACCCTCGCGGCGGGAGAGCCGGCGGACGCCGAGACGCTCGCCGACCTGCAGTTCGCCTGGACCGCGAGCCGGGCCGTGAAGTCGAACGCGATCCTGCTGGCCAAGGACGGTGCCTCGGTCGGCGTCGGCATGGGTCAGGTCAACCGGGTCGACTCGTGCAGGCTCGCGGTCGAGCGGGCGGGCGCCGAGCGCGCCACGGGTGCCGTCGCGGCCTCGGACGCGTTCTTCCCGTTCTCCGACGGCCTGCAGGTGCTGCTCGACGCCGGCGTCAAGGCCGTCGTCCAGCCCGGTGGCTCAGTGCGCGACGACGAGTCGATCGAGGCGGCGAAGGCGGCCGGCGTGACGATGTACTTCACCGGGACGCGGCACTTCTTCCACTGAGCGGAGCCGGGTGCCCGCTGTCGTCCCGGTGCTTTCGGCCGGCCACCAGGTCACGGATGGCGGCGGTCAGGAAGCGCGCCTCGGCGTCCTCGGAGTAGACGCCGGTCTGGCGACGCAACGCCGTGCCGGCGATCAGTGCGACGACCGCCGCCGCGAGCTCGTCGGAGTCGGGCGCACCGATCTTGGCGAGGATCGAGGTGGACAGGCCCTCGAGCGCACGGAGCGCAGCGTCGGTGACCTCGCGCAGGGTCGGTTCGCGGGCCGCGGCGAGGAAGATCGACAGGTGCAGGGCCGCGACATCGGGTCCGCGTTCGGCGAAGACCGCGGCGATGAACCCGGCTGCGTCGTCGAGGCTCACGTCGACCACGAGGTCGACGGCCGCGAGGGCGTCCAGCTCGCGGGTCCACCGGGTCATGTGGGCGCTGAGCGCCTCGCGGATCAGCTCGTCGATCGACTCGAAGTAGTACGTGGTCGTCGCGGACGGGAGCCCTGCCCGAGCGGCGACGGCCCGGTGGGTGATGGCGCGAGCGCCGCCGTCGGCGAACAGCTCGATCGCCGCTGCCAACAGCTCGTCTCGCCGCAGCCGGCTTCGTTCCTGCGAGAGCTGTGCGCGCGTGACCATGTGACGCCCCTTGGGAGTGATGGCAGCTCGTCCCGGCCGGGTCGGAGCATGCCCGTTCGTGCGCCTCGTGGAGAGGCCCCTCGCAGCAAGTCTATGGTTCCGGCGCGTTCACGCCCGACCACGCCCGCCGAGCAGGTGGGGTGACGTGAAAGACTCGTGCCGTGACTGCGCAGATCCTCGACGGCAAGGCGGCCGCGGCCGCGATCAAGGGCGAGCTCCGGGAGCGGGTGACCGCGCTCCGCGACAAGGGCGTCGTGCCCGGTCTGGGCACGATCCTGGTCGGCAACGATCCCGGGAGCCAGTGGTACGTCGCGGGCAAGCACCGCGACTGCGCCGAGGTCGGCATCGAGTCGATCCGCGTCGACCTGCCGGAGACCGCGACGCAGGAGGAGGTCGAGGCCGCGATCGACCAGCTCAACGCCGATCCGACCTGCACCGGCTACATCCTCCAGCTGCCGCTGCCCAGGGGTCTCGACGAGAACGCGGCGATCGGTCGCATCGATCCGCTCAAGGACGCCGACGGCCTGCACCCGACCAACCTCGGCTGGCTCGTCCTGGGCAAGGAGGCGCCCCTGCCGTGCACGCCCCGAGGGATCATCGAGCTGCTGCGCCGCCACGATGTCCCGATCGCCGGCCAGCACGTCGTGGTCGTGGGCCGCGGCATCACGGTCGGCCGCCCCATGGGCCTGCTGCTGACCCGCCGCAGCGAGAACGCGACCGTCACGCTCTGCCACACCGGCACGACCGATCTCGCGGCGGAGGTGCGACGCGCCGACATCGTCATCGCCGCGGCCGGGGTTCCCGGCATCATCTCGGCCGACATGGTCAAGCCGGGGGCCGCGCTCCTCGACGTCGGCGTCAGCCGCGACGAGAACGGCATCGTCGGTGACGTCGACCCCGCCGCGTACGAGGTGGCGGGCTGGATCTCGCCCAATCCCGGCGGCGTCGGCCCCATGACCCGGGCGCTGCTGCTGGCCAATGTCGTCGACACCGCGGAGCGCCTGAACCCGTGAAGGCACCCCGCAGCCGAGGGTCGCAGTTCTACCTGCTGCAGCTGCTGGCTGTCGCCGTCGGGCTGGCCCTCGTCGCATTCGGCCAGTGGCGACCGGGAGTCGTCGCGATCGGCCTCGCCTTCGTGGCGGGGGCCCTGGCCCGATCGGTCACCCCGATCGACCACACGGGCATGCTCCGGGTGCGTGGCAAGGCCTTCGACATGGTGTGGATGACGACGCTCGGCGTCGCGCTGGTCGTCCTGCCGATCCTCATCCCCAACCAGCCCGGCTGACCCAGCGAGGGGCTAGATGAGGCCGAGCTCCTTGACGGCGTCGCGCTCCTCGATGAGCTCCTGCGCCGTCGCGTCCATGCGGGCGCGGCTGAAGTCGTCGATCTCGAGGCCCTGGACGATCTGCCAGTCGCCGTCCTTCGTGGTGACGGGGAACGAGTAGATCAGGCCCTCGGGGACGCCGTACGAGCCGTCGGAGCGCACCGCCATCGACGCCCAGTCGCCCTCGGGGGTCTCGGTCAGCCACGTGCGGGCCGCGTCGATCGTGGCGGACGCCGCGGAGGCGGCCGACGACGCGCCGCGGGCCTCGATGATCGCCGCGCCGCGCTTGGCGACGGTGGGGATGAAGTCGTTCTCGATCCAGGCCTGGTCGCCGACGACGTCTGCGGCGTTCTTGCCGCCGATCTCGGCGTGGAAGATGTCGGGGTACTGGGTCGCGGAGTGGTTGCCCCAGATCGTCAGCTTCTTGATGTCGGAGACCGTCGAGCCCGTCTTGGTGGCGAGCTGCGAGATGGCGCGGTTGTGGTCGAGGCGGGTCAGCGCCGAGAAGCGCTCCTGCGGGATGTCGGGGGCGTTGCTCATCGCGATGAGGGCGTTGGTGTTGGCCGGGTTGCCGGTGACGCCGATGCGCACGTCGTCGGCGGCGTGGTCGTTGAGGGCCTTGCCCTGACCGGTGAAGATCGCGCCGTTGGCCGACAGCAGGTCGCCGCGCTCCATGCCCTTGGTGCGGGGGCGGGCGCCGACGAGCAGTGCCAGGTTGATGCCGTCGAAGATGTGGTTGGGGTCGTCGCCGATCTCGACCGAGTCGAGGGTCGGGAACGCGCAGTCGTCGAGCTCCATGACGACGCCCTCGAGTGCCTTGAGGGCCGGCGTGATCTCGAGCAGGCGCAGCTGGATCGGGGTGTCCGGTCCGAGCAGGGCGCCGCTGGCGAGGCGGAAGAGGAGGCTGTAGCCGATCTGACCGGCGGCGCCGGTGACGGCGACCTTGACGGGGGTTGTGCTCACGAGGTGTTCTCCTTCGGCGACGCTGCTGAAAGTGACGGGCGACACTTCGAAACCTAGCGCAGGCACGTTCAGAAGACCCGCCGGGTCGAGACCGGCCCGAGATGACCGACGCGAACGGCTCTGCCCGGGGTGAGTTATCTTGATGTCAAAGGATTTTCTGCCCGTCCCGACAGGGGATGTCTGGCAACCACCACGTAGGAGCTGCCGCACTCATGGCCAAGATCATCTACACCCACACCGACGAGGCGCCCGCACTGGCGACCTACTCGTTCCTCCCCGTCATCGAGGCGTACGCCTCGACGGCCGGCGTCGAGGTCGAGACCCGCGACATCTCCCTCTCCGGCCGCATCATCGCGCTGTTCGGCGATCGTCTGACGCCCGAGCAGCAGGTTCCCGACGCCCTGGCCGAGCTGGGCGAGCTCGCCAAGACGCCCGAGGCCAACATCATCAAGCTGCCCAACATCAGCGCCTCGATCCCGCAGCTCAAGGCCGCCGTCGCCGAGCTCCAGGCGCAGGGCTACGACCTGCCCGACTACCCCGACAACCCGCAGTCCGACGAGGACAAGGACGTCCGCGCCCGCTACGACAAGGTCAAGGGCAGTGCGGTCAACCCGGTCCTGCGCGAGGGCAACTCCGATCGTCGCGCCCCCGCGTCGGTCAAGGGCTACGCGCGCAAGCACCCGCACGTCAACAAGCCCTTCCCGGACGGCTCGAAGACCACGATCGCGACGATGGGCGAGCACGACTTCAAGTCGAACGAGAAGTCGGTCGTCCTCGAGGCCGACGACACCCTGCGCATCGAGCTCGAGACCGAGGGCGGCGAGATCGTCGTCCTCAAGGAGGGCCTGAAGGTCCTCGCCGGCGAGATCGTCGACGGCACGGTGCTCCAGGTCGCCGACCTGCAGGCGTTCCTGCGCAACCAGGTCGCCCGCGCCAAGGCCGACGACGTGCTGTTCAGCGTCCACCTCAAGGCCACCATGATGAAGGTCAGCGACCCGATCATCTTCGGCCACGTCGTCAAGGCCTACTTCCACGACGTGTTCGCGCAGTACGGCGACGACCTCGCGGCCGCGGGCCTCAGCGCCAACGACGGTCTCGGCGGCATCCTCGCCGGGCTCGACAAGCTTCCCAACGGGGCCGAGATCAAGGCCGCGTTCGAGCAGGGCCTCGCGGACGGTGCGCGCCTGTCGTACGTCGACTCCGACAAGGGCATCACGAACCTGCACGTGCCGAGCGACGTCATCATCGACGCGTCGCTCCCGGCCCTGATCCGCAACGGCGGCAAGCTCTGGGGCGTCGACGGCGGCGAGGACGACACCCTCGCGGTCGTGCCCGACAGCTCCTACGCCGGCGTCTACCAGACCGTCGTCGAAGACGTGAAGAAGAACGGCGCGCTCGACCCCACGACGATCGGCACGGTCCCCAACGTCGGTCTCATGGCGCAGGCCGCGCAGGAGTACGGCAGCCACGACAAGACGTTCGAGATCGCGTCCGCTGGCACCGTCCGGGTGATCGACGCGGCCGGGAACACGCTGCTGGAGCACGACGTCGCCGCCGGTGACATCTGGCGCGGCACGCAGACCAAGGACGTCCCGATCCGTGACTGGGTCAAGCTCGCCGTCAACCGTGCCCGCGCGTCCGGCACGCCGGCGATCTTCTGGCTCGACGAGGCCCGCGCGCACGACGCCAACCTGATCGCCAAGGTCAACGCGTACCTGCCCGACCACGACACCGACGGGCTCGAGATCCAGATCCTCACGCCCGAGCTGGCGACGGCGTACTCGCTGGAGCGCATCCGCAAGGGTGAGGACACCATCTCGGTCACCGGCAACGTGCTGCGTGACTACAACACCGACCTGTTCCCGATCCTCGAGCTCGGCACCAGCGCCAAGATGCTGTCGATCGTCCCGCTCATCAACGGCGGCGGACTGTTCGAGACCGGCGCCGGAGGTTCGGCGCCCAAGCACGTGCAGCAGCTCGTCAAGGAGGACTACCTGCGCTGGGACAGCCTGGGCGAGTTCCTGGCCCTGGCCTCGAGCTTCGAGCACATGGCGACGACGACCGGCAACGCCCGGGCGCAGATCCTCGCCGACACGCTCGACCGGGCGACCGGCACGTTCCTCGACGAGAACAAGTCGCCGGGACGCAAGCTCGGCACGATCGACAACCGTGGCAGCCACTTCTACCTGTCGCTGTACTGGGCGCAGGAGCTCGCGAAGCAGACGGAGGACGCCGACCTCGCGGCGGCGTTCGCCGACGTCGCGGGCGAGCTGGCGTCCAACGAGCAGAAGATCGTCGACGAGCTGCTCGCGGTGCAGGGGGAGCCGGCCGACATCGGTGGCTACTTCCACCCCGACAGCGCCAAGGTCAACGCCGTCATGCGTCCGTCCGGGACGTTCACGAGCGTCCTCGCGGACCTGCAGTCGCGCGTCGTCTGACGCTCCGGCATCGAGGTCCCGCACCCTTCGTGGGTGCGGGACCTTCGTCATGAAGACGAACATGGTCGAACGACAGCCGTCATGAATCGTGAGCCCACATCTCTTTAGGGGTGCGGGCGGTTTCCTGGCGGGGCCGCCCGCATCCAGACTCCCAAGGATGTAGGTACTTCCGTGAAGAAGCTCGTTGGCGCGCTCGGCGCCCTGTTCGTCGCTCTCGCCCTCCTCGTCGGGCCGGCCGGGGCGGCGGACGTCCCCAGCGCCTCGTCGCGGGTGTCGGTGTCCGGCACCCCGGCGATCGGTTCTGCCGTCACCGTCGTCCCGGGCACGTGGGCGTCCACACCCGACACGCGGGCGTACGAGTGGCTGCGTGACGGGGAGGGCGACGTCCTGAGCCGTGACATGACGTACACGCCGTCGGACGCCGACGCGGGCCACACGCTGGTCGTCGTCGAGCGGGTGTGGTTCGGCTCGCGTCAGGACGAGACGTCCTCCGCGCCCGTCGCCACCCTCGGCACGCCGGTCGCCGCGCCGCCGGTGGCGGCACCGCCCGTCGCGGCGCCCCCCGCGACGGTCGCGCCGGACGCGGGCCCGCCCACGGTCAACACGCGCAAGCCGACCGTCAAGGGCGCCGCGAAGGTCGGCAAGACCCTGAAGGTGAGGTCGAAGGGCACGTGGACGCCGAAGCCGTCCGCGTACACGTACCAGTGGCTCCGCAACGGCAAGGCCATCAAGAAGGCCACCTCGTCGTCCTACAAGCTCACCACGAAGGACCGCAAGAAGAAGATCACGCTCCGGGTGACCGCGCAGCGCCCCGGATCCGCGGACGTCGCCGCGACGAGCAGCAAGACCAAGACCGTCAGGTGACCGTGTGACAGAACCCGCAGCCGCTCGATGGAAGGTTTGACGGGCGCAGGCACTTGAATGGTCACGTGACTTCCGTCGACGCACCCACACGCACCCGTGCCCGCACGCGCCACGTGACCCTGGCGCTGCTGGCCCTTGCCCTGGGCGGCTTCGCGATCGGCACCACGGAGTTCATGACGATGGGCCTGCTGGAGGAGATCGCCGACGGCATCGGCCGCACGAATGCCGAGACCGGGCACATCATCACGGCCTACGCATTCGGCGTCGTGGTCGGTGCGCCGGTCATCGTGTCGCTCGGTGCCCGCCTGCCCAAGAAGGAGCTCGCGATCGGGCTGATCCTGGCCCTCGGGGTCGGCAACGCGATCACGGCCGTCGCCAGCGGCTACGTCCCGGTCATGGTGGCGCGCTTCGTCGCCGGGCTGCCCCACGGTGCCTACTTCGGCGTCGCGTCACTGCTCGCGGCGTCGATGGTGCGGCCCGAGCTGAGGGGGCGGGCCATCAGCTCGGTCATGCTCGGGCTGTCGGCCGCGACGGTCGCCGGTGTGCCCGCCAGCACCATCCTGGGGCAGACGCTCGGCTGGCGGAGTGCGTACTGGGCGGTCCTGATCATCGCGATCGCGGCGGCCTTCATGATCTTCACCTTCGTGCCGCACTCACCGGCCAACACCGATGCGTCCGTCAAGGGAGAGCTGCGGGCGCTCAAGCAGCCGCAGGTCCTGTTCGCCGTGGCGGCGGGCATGATCGGCTTCGGCGGTCTGTTCGCGATGTACAGCTACATCGCCCCGATCGTCACGAAGGTCATGGACCTGTCCGACGCCTGGATCGCCGCGTTCACGCTGGCCTTCGGCATCGGATCGGTGCTCGGGTCGTGGGGCGCCGGCATTCTCGCCGACTGGAACGTCGAGCGATCGGTGTTCCTCGGGTTCATCGCGACCGCGCTCGTGCTCGTCGCCTTCTACTTCGCCGCGCCCTACGTCGTGCCGGCGCTCGTGCTCGTGCTGGCGGTCGGCGCGTTGGGATCAGTCGTCGCGATCACGCTTCAGGTGCGGTTGATGGACGCCGCCGGCGACGCGCAGATGCTCGGTGCCGCTCTCAACCACTCGGCGCTCAACATCGCCAACGGTCTCGGCGCGCTGTTCGGCTCCATGATCATCACGGCGGGCTACGGCTACCGCGCGACCAGCTGGGTCGGCGTCGTCATGGCGGTGGCAGGGGCGCTGATCTTCGCCCTGGGCATCGCCTACCAGCGCCGCGGCACCCCCCGCACCACTCGCGGCGCGGACGTCAGCTGACGACGGTCTCCGCCCCGGCCCGCGGCCGCAGCCACACGGTGTCGCCCTCGTTGAGCTGCAGCGCCGTCGCCTCGGTACGGGTCACGATGACCTGGACGGGGTCGGGGTGCAGGGTGTCGTCGGGGGTGACCTCGAGGCGGATCTCGAAGCCGACGCGCGTCCAGCGGGTGATCGTGCCGGACGTCGTCGCGGCGTGCTCGTAGCGGGTGATGTCGATGTCGTGCGGACGGATGAGGTGGTCGCCGAGGCGTGTCACCGGTCCGAGGAACGACAGGACGAACTCGCTGGCGGGCCGGTCGTACAGGTCGTCGGGCGAGCCGACCTGCTCGATGCGGCCATCGTTGATGACGACGAGGTTGTCGGAGACCTCGAGCGCCTCCTCCTGGTCGTGGGTGACGAAGACCGTCGTCACGTGGACCTCGTCGTGGAGGCGACGCAGCCACTCACGCAGCTCCTTGCGGACCTTGGCGTCGAGGGCGCCGAACGGCTCGTCGAGCAGCAGGACGCTCGGCTCGATCGCGAGGGCCCGCGCGAGCGCCATGCGCTGCCGCTGACCGCCCGAGAGCTGCGACGGCAGGCGGTGCGAGAACTGCTCGAGGTGCACGAGCTTGAGGAGCTCGGCGACACGCCGCTTGACCTCGTCCTTGGGCTTCTTGCGGATCTCGAGGCCGAAGGCGACGTTCTTCTCGACCGTCATGTGCTTGAACGCGGCGTAGTGCTGGAACACGAAACCGACGTTGCGCTTCTGCGCCGGAAGGCCCGTGGCGTCCAGGCCCTCGATCTCGATCGTCCCGCTGTCGGACGACTCGAGGCCGGCGATGATGCGCAGCAGCGTGGACTTGCCGCCGCCGCTGGGGCCGAGCAGGGCCGTCAGCTGACCGCTGGGGATGCTCAGGTCGATGTCCTGCAGGGCGACGAAGTCACCGAAGTTCTTGTTGACGCCGCGGATCTCAATCCCCATCAGAGTCGTCCTTGGGTCGAAGGATGGTCACGACGACGAGCGCCGCGACCGCGATCAGTGCGAGCAGGAACGACGTGGCGTATGCCGACCCCTGCTCGAAGTCCTGGTACTTCTGCTCGACGACCAGGGTGGCCGTCTGGGTCTGCTGCGCGACGTTGCCGGAGATGATCTTGACCGCGCCGAACTCGCCCAGCGCCCGCGCCAGGCTCAGCACGACGCCGTAGACCAGCGCCCACTTGATGGACGGCAGCGTGATGCGCCAGAACGTCTGCCAGGGGCCGGCGCCCAGACTCGTGGCGGCCTGCTCCTGCTCGGTGCCGATCTCGTGCAGGACGGGGACGACCTCGCGGATGACCAGGGGCAGGCTGACGAAGGCCGTCGCCATGATGATCCCGGGCGTCGCGAAGGCCACCTGGAGCCCGATGTCCTCGAGGGCCGGCCCGAACGTCCCGTTGGTGCCGCCGTAGGCCAGCAGCAGGGCGAGGCCGACGACGACGGGGGAGACCGACAGCGGCAGGTCGATCAGCGCCGAGAGGATGCCGCGGCCGCGGAACTCGTACCGCACGAGCAGCAACGAGATCCCGACGCCGAACACGGTGTTGATGGCCACGGCCCACAGCGCGACGACGACCGTCAGCTGCAGGGCGTCCGTCACGACGGGATCGGAGAGTGCCGTCTGCAGGTTGTCGAGCCCGCCCTCGAACGTCTTCTGGACGACGAGCGCGACCGGCCAGATGACGAGGAGGAACAGGTAGCCGATCACCAGCAGGCGACGGGCGTACGTGCCGACGGTGCGCGGCTGCGCGCGACGGCTAGCCACGACGGGCCACCCACTTCGAGATGACCTGCAGCAGGATGATCGCGGCCAGGGCCACCAGCAGCAGGATCGTGGCGACGGACGCCGCGGCGGCCTCGTTGCCGTTCTCGATGTACGTCAGGATGCGCACCGAGGCGACCTCGGTCTTGTTGGGCAGGTTGCCCGACAGCAGCACGAGGGAGCCGTACTCGCTGATGCCGCGCGCGAACGACAGCGCGGCGCCGGCGGTGATGGCCGGCACGAGGCTCGGCAGGATGATGCGGCGCACCGTCGTGAAGCGGCTCGCGCCGAGGGACGCGGCGGCCTCCTCGACGTCGCGGTCGAGCTCCATCAGGACGGGCTGCACGGTGCGCACGACGAAGGGCAGCGTGACGAACAGCAGCGCGAGGAAGACCGATCGCTCGGTGTTGGCGACGTTGACGCCGAGCGGGCTGTCGGGTCCGTACAGGCTCAGCAGCACCAGACCGGCGACGATCGTCGGCAGCGCGAACGGGATGTCGATGACGACCTCGAGCACGCGCTTTCCCGGGAAGCGGTCACGGACCAGCACCCACGCGATCAGGGTGCCCATGACGACGTTGATCGCCGTGACGATCAGCGCCTGGGTGACCGTGAGACGAAGGGCGGCCGCGGTCTGCGGATTCGTGAGGGTCTGCCGGAACGTCTCCCACCCGCCGTCGATCGACTGGATGACGATCAGCGACAGCGGGATCAGGACGAGCAGGCTGAACCACGTCAACGCGATCCCCAGGCCGAGACCTGAGGACCGCGTCAGCGAGGTGGTGCCCCGGGCACGGCGTCTGCGCGCCGCCCCCGGAGCGAGGGGTGTGTCAACCGTCACGACTTGCCGGAATCCGCCAGCAGCTTCGTGATGATGCCGTCGTTCTCGTCGAAGAACTTGGTGTTGATGGCGTCCCAGCCGCCGAAGTCACCGTCGATCGTGAACAGCTTCGAGGGAGTCGGGAACGGGTCGGCCTCGTCGTTGGCGCCCTCGACCGTGCCGACCTCGACGCCTTCGACGCTCTCGAGAGGACGGAAGCCCTTGGCGACGTACTGCTCCTGACCCTCCTTCGTCAGGACGAAGTCGAGGAACTCCTGTGCCTTCGGGTCGGCGTCGGTCGTGACGGCGGCCGGGTTCTCGATCTTCAGGGTGTCGTCGGGAACGACGTAGTCGATCTCCTCGCCGTTCTGCCGGGCCAGGATGGCCTCGTTCTCGTACGAGATGAGGACGTCGCCGGTGCCGCCCTGGAAGGCCGTGGTCGCGTCGCGACCGCTGCCGGGGAGAGCCTTGACGTTGGCGAAGACCTTCGCGAGGAAGTCGGACGCCTCCTGCTCGCTGCCGCCGCCGGCGATGACGTGCTGGTAGGCCGCGAGGATGTTCCAGCGGGCTGCGCCCGAGGAGCCCGGGTTGGGGGTCACGATGCCGATGCCGGGCTTGACGAGGTCGTCCCAGCCGGTGATGTTCTTCGGGTTGCCCTTGCGGGTCACCAGGACCACGACGGAGTCGGTGACGATGCCCTTGTTGGCGCCGGCAGCCCAGTCGTCGGCCACGAGACCGGCGTCGACGAGGCGGGTCACGTCAGGGGTGATGGAGAAGTGGACGTAGTCGGCCTTGAGCCCGCCGGCCACGGCGCGGCTCTGGTCGCCGGAGGCGCCGTAGGACTCCTTCCAGGTCGTGCCCTTGCCCTCGGGGGTCTTGGCGAACGCCGCCTGCGCGGCGTTGTTGCCAGCCTTCGGAACAGCGAACCCGACGAGCGAGAGCTGCGTGCTGCCGCCACCGGCGGAATCGCTGCCACTGCCGCCACAGGCAGCCAGGACCGCTGCGCTCAGGGAGGCGACGAGAGTCGTCGCCAGGCTCTTGCGGGAGAAGATCAACATGTTCCTGCCTCGGATTTCGGGCACGCCACAGTGCGCGCTCGCCCCACAAACTAGGGGGTGTTTCGCGAGATTCGCTCAGATCTCACGATGTGAGACGTCTTGACGCATGGTGAGACGCTTGCGCCGTCGAGCGAGCACGTGATCGACGCCGATGCCCACGACGACGGCGATGACGATGGCGATCCCGGCGCCGAGGATCGGGTTGTGCTCGACCCACGAGCCGGCGATGACGCCGATCAGCACCGAGTACGTCGCCCACGAGACGGCCGCCATGACGGCGAGGGGCAGGAAGCGTCGGTACGGGAACCCGGTCGCGCCGGCCGTCATGTTGACCGCGACACGTCCGACGGGGATGTAGCGGGCGGTCAGGATCAGCGTGGCGGCCCGCTTGTCGAGCTCGGTCTCGGCCCGCCGGATGATCTGGACGCCCTTGGGACGCCGCAGCACCGCGAACCGCTGGGTGCCGACCTTCTTGCCGATGACGTAGGCCGCGTTGTCGCCGATGAGCGCGCCCAGGATCGACACGATCGTGAGCAGCACGACGTTCGGCTCCCCGGACGACACCGAGATCGCCGCCAGCGCGACGATGACGGACTCGCTGGGCACCGGCGGGAAGAAGGCGTCGATCGCGACGAACGCGAGGACGACGAGATAGACCCACGGGGACCCCGCGAGGTCGACTGCCAGGTCGTTGACGCCGTCGAGCACGCGATCCCTTTGGTCGGCGCCGGCACGCCGCCGGCAGGTGCCTCGAGCCTACGAGGGCGGTTCAACGGGCTGTCGCGATCCGGACCCACGCTCGTTCACCGGGGGTTCATGCGACCTGCCTACGCTCCGTGACGTGAGCACCGACTTCCTGGCAAGCACCGGCATCGACCTGGCCAAGCTGCACGGCTACACCGTCATCGACGGTGAGGACGACGACCCCGTCCTGCTCGACAGCGCCGGTCGGCACGTCGACACCTGGCGCGAGGGCTATCCCTACGCCGCCCGGATGGACGTCCGCGAGTACGACCTGCAGAAGCGGTTCCTGCAGATCGAGCTGCTGAAGCTGCAGAACTGGATCAAGTCGAACGGCGAGCGCCTCGTCCTCGTCTTCGAGGGGCGCGACGCGGCCGGCAAGGGCGGCACGATCAAGCGCTTCACGGAGCACCTCAACCCGCGTGGCGCCCGCGTCGTGGCACTCGAGAAGCCCAGCGAGCGCGAGTCGACGCAGTGGTACTTCCAGCGCTACGTGCAGCACCTGCCCGCCGCCGGGGAGATGGTGATGTTCGACCGGTCCTGGTACAACCGGGCCGGCGTCGAGCGGGTCATGGGCTTTTGCACCGACGACCAGTACGACGAGTTCATGCGCCAGGTGCCGCAGTTCGAACGCATGCTCGTGGGTGACGGCGTGCACCTCGTGAAGTTCTGGTTCTCGGTGTCGTCCGCCGAGCAGCGCACACGGTTCGCGATCCGCCAGGTCGACCCCGTCCGGCAGTGGAAGCTCTCGCCGATGGACCTGGAGTCCCTCGACAAGTGGGAGAAGTACACCGCTGCCAAGGAGGCGATGTTCAGCCTCACGGACACGCCCGACGCGCCCTGGACCGTCGTCAAGAGCAACGACAAGAAGCGCGCCAGGGTCGAGGCGATGCGGCACGTGCTGGCGCAGTTCGACTACGACAACAAGGACCCCGAGCTCGTGACCGCAGCCGATCCGCTCGTCGTCGGACCGGCCGCGGAGATCTTCAGGCACGCCGCCGACTAGTCGAACACGACGGTCCGGGGGCCGTTGCGCAGCACCCGTGACTCCGCGTGCAGCTGGACGGCACGCGAGAGGGTCTGGGCCTCGACGTCCCGCCCCGCCCGGGCCAGGTCGGCGGCCGTGCGCCGGTGGTCGACGCGCAGGACTCCCTGCTCGATGATCGGCCCCTCGTCCAGCTCGGCCGTCACGTAGTGGGCCGTCGCTCCGATGAGCTTGACCCCACGGTCGTGGGCCTGCTGGTAGGGGCGCGCGCCCTTGAAGCTGGGCAGGAAGCTGTGGTGGATGTTGATCGCCCGGCCGTCGAGGCTGCGGCACAGGTCGTCCGACAGGATCTGCATGTAGCGGGCGAGCACCACGAGATCGACGTCGAGGTCGTCGACCAGCGACAGCAGCTGCTGCTCGGCGGCCGCCTTGTCGGTCGTCGGCACGTGGTGGAACGGCACGTCGTACGAGGTCGCGAGTCGCTCGAGGTCGCGGTGGTTCGACACGATCGCCGGGATCTCGATGTTGAGGGCGCCGGCGCTCTGCCGGTAGAGCAGGTCGTTGAGGCAGTGCCCTTCCTTCGACACCATGACCAGCGCGCGCAGCGGCCGCTCGGCAAGGACCAGGCGGTAGGTCATGGAGTGCTCGGCGGCGAGCGGCGCGAACGCGGCGTCCAGCGTCGCGAGCTCCTCGGCGTCCGCGAAGTCGAAGTGGATCCGCAGGAAGAACTCAGCGTCCGTCGTGTCGGTGAACTGCTGGCTGTCGAGCAGGTTGCCGCCGGACTCCGCGACCCACCGGGTGACCGCGAACACCAGCCCCGGACGATCGGGGCACGACAGGGTCAGGACGAACGAAGGAGCCACCGTTCTAGACCTCGCGGGCGTGTGCCGCGGCGTGCTCGCCACCGGGGGAGGGGTGGGTCGTCGCCTCGACGGGTGCCGCGTGGGCGCCAGCGTGCTCCACCGGCTCCGCTGCCACCGGCGCTCCGCCGTGACCGGCATGCGTCGGCTTGGCGAGGAACAGCACCAGCAGGATGCCGATCGCGAAGGCGATGACCGGCAGGTACAGCGTCTGCGACATCGCGTCGGAGAACGCCGTCTGGACGGGCGCCGGCATCGTGCCGGAGCCCTGGCCGGCATCGGTCGCGCCCTCGAGGCCGTTCGCCGTGAGGCGGGCCTGGATGAGGGCGGCGATCGCCGCGCTGCCGAGGACGGCACCGACCTGGCGCGTCGTGTTGTAGACGCCGGCGCCCGACCCCGCGGACGACATGGGCAGGTTGCGGGTGGCCGTGGCGCTCAGCGGTGCCCACAGGCACGCGTTCGAGACGCCGAACAACGCCATCGGCAGGCACAGCTGCCACACCGGGGTGTCGGGGTTGATGAGCCGTGACAGCCAGAGCATCGCGATCGCGGCGGTGCCGAACCCGACGAGCGTGATGTTGCGCGGGTGGGTCTTGTCGACGAGCTTGCCGACGAACGGCGACAGCACCATCAGGACGACCGCCATGGGGGCCATGAGCAGGGCCGACTCGGTCGGGCTCCAGCCGCGCACGCCCTGGGCGTAGAAGAAGAACGGCAGCGACATCGACGTGATCGCGAGCGACACGAGGGCGATGCCACTGTTGCCGATCGAGAAGTTGCGGTCGCGGAACAGTCCGAGCGGGACCAGCGGCTCCTTCGTGATGCGACCCTGCCACCAGATGAACGTGGCGAACACGACGAGCCCGACGGCGATGAGCAGCGGGACGCTGATGATGCCCTCGATCCGGCCCCAGTCGTACTTCTCGCCCTCCTGGATGCCGAAGACGACCAGGAAGACGCCGATGCCGCTGAGGGCCACGCCCAGCCAGTCGAACGAGTGGGAGTGCGTGGGCAGGACGGGCACGAGCCGGACGGCGAGGATGAACCCGATGATGCCGACGGGGACGTTGACGAAGAAGATCCACTCCCAGCCGAGGCCGTCGACGAGCACGCCGCCGAGGATCGGGCCGACGAGCGTCGCGACACCGGCGGTCGCGCCCCAGAGGGCCATGGCGCCGCCGCGCTTGGCCGCCGGGAACGTGCGGGTGATGACGGCCATCGTCTGCGGGGTGATGAGCGCGGCGCCGAAGCCCTGCACGACGCGGGCCACGATCAGCATCTCGATGGACCCGGTGAGGCCGCACCACAGGGACGCGAGGGTGAAGATCGTGAGGCCCACGAGGTACATGTTCTTGGGGCCGAAGCGGTCGCCGAGGCGGCCGGTGACGAGCAGCGGCACGGCGTACGCGAGCAGGTAGGCGCTCGTGACCCAGATGACGTTGTTGTAGTCGGTGTTGAGGTCGTCGCGGATCGCGGGCGTCGCGACGGACACGATCGTGTTGTCGACGAGGATCATGAAGAAGCCGATGACCATGGCCCAGAGGGCGGGCCAGGGTTTGTAGTCGGGAGGCAGGTCGGTGCTCATCCCTGGTGTGGTTGCCATGTGAATTCCTTGGTCTCGATACGGGTGATGAGGTGGGAGATCCAGTCGCGCTGGGCGACGGACATCGCGAGGAGGTAGTCGCCGGGGACGAGGTAGGTCTCGTGCTTGCCGCAGGCCCGGGCGGACTGCAGGAAGGTGTCGATCTCGGCGATGTCGTCGTCGAGCGCTGCGACGTACTGACGCAGGTCGGCGACGGTCTCCTCCGCCGGGAGGTTGTGCGCCTCGCTGAGGGCGAGCGCGAAGTGCGGGTACTCGCGGACGGGCCGCTGGATGAGCTCGCGGATGCGCGACGTCAGGACGGTGCGCCCCTCGGCCGTGATCGCGTACGTCGTGCGCTCGGGACGGTTGCCCTCCCGGTCGATGCCGGTCGCCTCGACGAGCTTGTCGCCGCTGAGCCGCTCGACCGCGTGGTAGAGCGACCCGGGGCGGACCTTGACGAACCGGTCCTCGTGCCGCTCGAGCATGAGCTGGTACATCTCGTACGGGTGCATCGGGCGCTCCGCCAGCAGGGCCAGGGCCGAGATGGCCAAGGGGGTCACCGCCATGGTGCTCCTTCCCGATCATTCCTCGTGAACTATTCCACGTGGAATATACGCGGGGATCGTCGCGGACTGCAACCAGTGTGACCGTGAGGCGCGACACGAACCGTCGTCAGCGGACGATCTCGTAGCCGTTGAGGTCGTCGTACGACCCGTCGCCCAGGCGCTCCGCGACCCGCTGCGTCCCGTAGAGGCGGAAGCCGTTGGCCGCCGCGACGGCATTGCTCGCCCGGTTGTCGACGGCGGAGTACAGCGTCAGGCGTCGTCGGTCGAGGCCGTCCGGGTCGAGGGCGTGCTGCACGACCATCCGGGTCGCCTCGGTCATCACGCCCCGCCCACGGGCGTCCGGGTGCAGCCAGTAGCCGATCTCGCCGTGGTCGGAGTTGACGCCGAGCAGGTCCATGACCTGGATGTTGCCGAGCAGCTCGTCGCTCTCGCGGTCGGCGACGGCCCACGTCGCCTTGGCGCCCGTCGCGGCCTGCCAGAGGCAGTCGTGGAGGTATGCACGGGCCGTCGTCGGGGTGTACGGGATCGGCAGCATCGCCAGGTAGTGGCGGGTGAGCGGATCGCTGCACGCCTCGACGACGCGGCGCACGTCGGCCTCGGTGAATGGACGCAGGCGCAGCCGGTCGGACTCGAGGACCGTCGACCCGGCCCAGTCGGTGCGGGCGTACGGGGCGTCGCCGAAGCGGATCGAGCCCGTCCACGCGTCGAGCACCCGGCCCCGTTCGTTCAGCATCCCCGGCGTCGTGCCGTGCAGGGTGAAACCGGTCGCGTGGGCGACCCTCAGCGACGCCTCGTTGCCCACGTGCGACCGCCAGTGGACGATCTCGACCCCGCCCTCGGTCAGCGACCAGTCGACCGCGAGGCGGACGGCGCGCGCCATGACGCCGCGCCCGCGGGCTGCGGGGTGCAGGGCGAATCCGATGTCGGCGATGGGCTTGTGCCGGACGTCGACGTTGCCCGCGTAGCGCCCGTCGACCTCGATGGCCCAGCCACGGTGCGTCCCGTCGTCCCAGCCGCGCGGGATGATCGTGAACGCGAACTGCTCGCTCATCTCCCGCGTGTTCGGCGTGGGGATCGCGGTCCAGCGCACCATCTGCGGATCGACGGACATCTCGACCATGGGATCGATGTCGGTCGGCACGTGGGCGCGCAGGGTCACGACACCATCGCTGAGGACGGGGACGCTCAGGGGCCAGCGCATGCGGGCCAGCCTACGGTCATCTCCGAGCTAGACCTTCAGACGGAACGGGTCGGCGTGGTAGACGCCGAGGATCGTGACGTCGGTCGTGAAGAAGGCGAGCTCCTCGAGCGCGCGCGCCAGCGGCAGGTCGTCCGGGTGCCCGTCGACCTCGGCGAGGAACTGGGTGGCCGCGAAGTGGCCGCCGACCATGTAGCTCTCGAGCTTGGTCATGTTGACGCCGTTGGTGGCGAAGCCGCCGAGCGCCTTGTACAGCGCGGCGGGCAGGTTGCGGACGTTGAAGATGAAGCTCGTGACGACGGGGGTGCCGTCGTTGGCGGCGCGCACCGGCTCCCGGGACAGCACCACGAACCGGGTCGTGTTGTGGTCCTCGTCCTCGATGTCGGACGCCAGCACGTCGAGGCCGTAGATCTCCGCGGCCATCGGGGGCGAGATGGCCGCCTGGCTCGGGTCCCCAGCATCGGCGATCTCACGTGCCGCGCCGGCGGTGTCGCCGGAGATGACCGGGGTGAGGCCGTGCTGCTTGATGATCTTGCGGCACTGTCCGAGGGCGTGGACGTGGCTGTGCACGGTCTTGATCTGGTCGATCGTGGTGCCGCGCACCCCGAGCAGGCTGAACTGGATGCGCAGGAAGTGCTCGGCGATGATGTGCAGGCCGGAGGTCGGCAGGAAGTGGTGGATGTCGGCGACCCGGCCGGCGATCGAGTTGTCGATCGGGATCATGGCCAGCTCGGCGTCGCCGCTCGTCACGGCCGCGAAGACGTCCTCGAACGACGCGCAGGGCACGGCCTCCCAGTCGGGGTAGTGCTGGTTGGCCACGATGTGCGAGTTCGCACCGGGCTCACCCTGGTAGGCGATGCGGTCCTGGCGAGTCATGGGTCAATCCTCGCCCATGGCCGGTACGCGATGGGCGCCCGCAGCGGCTCGGACGACGAACACCTCTGGTCGCGCCCACTGGTGGGCCGCATAGCGCGCCTCGACCCGTTCGCGCAGGCCCTGGACCTGCTCGGGCGCGACGAGCGCGATCGCGCTGCCGCCGAAGCCGCCGCCCGTCATCCGCGCGCCGAGCGCACCCGCCTCGAGCGCCGCCTCGACGGCGACGTCGAGCTCGGCGCAGCTGACCTGGAAGTCGTCGCGCAGCGAGGCGTGGGACGCCGTGAGGATCGTGCCGAGCTGGGGCCAGGCCCGGCGGGCGACGGCATTGACCGCTCCCCGGACGCGCGCCGTCTCGGTGAGGACGTGGCGGGTGCGGGCCTTGAGCGTCTCGTCCTCGAGGCGGACCGTCGCGTCGAGGCCGGCCTGCGCGAGCCACTCGAGGCCCAGCTCGGCGGCGGCCCGCTCGCACTCCTCGCGGCGCGCGGCGTACTCACCGTCGGCGAGCGCGTGGTGGACGCCGGTGGCGATGACCGCGAGCACCAGGCCGTCCTCCTCCCAGCCGAGGGCGACGGGCGTGGTGGTGTGCGGGGTGACGGCGGTGTCGATCAGGACGGCGTGCCCGGCGGTGCCGTGCAGCACCGCGAGCTGGTCCATGAGCCCGACCGGGGCACCGACGAACCCCGACTCGGACTGCTGCGCGACCAGGGCGATCGTCGTGACGTCCAGGCCGAGTCCCAGCAGGTCGTTCAGCGCCGAGGCGACGCCGCAGGTGGTCGCGGCGGACGACGAGAGTCCCGCTCCGGACGGCAGGCGTGACTCGATGACGAGGTCGGCGCCAGGGATCGTGTGGCCCCGCTCGGCGAGGCTCCAGATCGTCCCGGCCACGTACGACGCCCAGCCGTCGACGTCGCCGGGCTGCACCGTCGTCGGGAACGAGACCTTCGCCGCGCCGGGCAGGTCGCTCCAGACGTTGACCGTGCCGTCGTCGCGGGAGCGGGCCTTGACGGTCACGGACCGGTCGATCGCGAGCGGGAGCACCGGTCCGCCGTTGTAGTCGAGGTGCTCGCCGATCAGGTTCACCCTGCCGGGGACGTCCCACCGGCGCACGTCAGTCACGCCACCACCTTAGGGGTCGGCCTCGCGGCGGACGCCGACAGCACGACTGACAGAATGGGGATCATGCCTGCTGACCGCCGACCACGCGTGTTGTCCGGGGCCCAGCCCACGGCCGACTCGTACCACCTGGGCAACTACTTCGGCGCCTTCAAGCAGTGGGTCGCGCTGCAGGACGAGTTCGAGGCCTTCTACTTCGTCCCCGACCTGCACGCCATCACGGTCGAGTACGACCCGGCGCTCCTGCGCGAGCGCACCTACATCGCCGCGGCGCAGCTGCTCGCGGCCGGCGTCGACCCGTCCCGCAGTGCGCTGTTCGTCCAGAGCCACGTGCCCGAGCACGCCCAGCTGGCCTGGGTGCTCGGCGGCGTGACGGGCTTCGGCGAGGCGAGCCGCATGACGCAGTTCAAGGACAAGTCGGCCAAGGGGGGCACCGACTCGTCGAGCGTCGGCCTGTTCACGTACCCGATCCTGATGGCCGCCGACATCCTGATCTACCAGGCCGACAAGGTCCCGGTGGGCGAGGACCAGCGCCAGCACGTCGAGCTGACCCGCAACCTCGCGCAGCGGTTCAACCACCGCTTCGGCGAGACGTTCACGGTCCCCGAGGCGCACATCGTCAAGGCGACGGCGAAGATCTACGACCTGCAGGACCCGACCTCCAAGATGAGCGGCTCCAACCAGTCGCACGCCGGTGTCGTCGACCTGACCGACACCCCCAAGCAGGTGGCCAAGAAGATCCGTTCGGCCATGACCGACTCGGGCAGCGAGATCGAGTTCGACCCGGCCACCAAGCCCGGCATCTCCAACCTGCTGTCGATCTACTCGGCGCTCACCGACCAGCCGATCGAGACGATCGTCGCGGAGTTCGAGGGCCGGCAGTACGGCCACCTCAAGGTCGCCCTCGGTGACCTGGTCGCCGACTTCGTCGGTGCCTTCGGCGATCGCACGCGCGAGCTGCTCGCCGACCGGGGCGAGCTCGACCGCATCCTGGCGCACGGTGCGGCGCAGGCCCGCGAGGTCGCCGCGACGACCCTCGAGCTGGTCTACGAGCGCTCCGGATTCGTGCGAGGCATCTGACCGTGACGATCATCGGGGTCGCGATCCCCGTCCCGGAGCCGTACGGATCGCTGCTCCGCGAGAAGCGCGCCGTCTTCGGCGACCCGATGGCCGAGACCGTGCCGAGCCACGTCACCCTGATCCCTCCGACCGAGGTCGAGGACGACGAGCTCGACGTCGTCCACGACGCGCTCGAGCGGGCGTCGGCCACACTGCAGCCGTTCCCGATGCGGCTGCGGGGGACCGGCACGTTCCGCCCGGTGTCGCCCGTCGTGTTCGTCGCGGTGAGCCAGGGGATCTCGTACACCGAGATGCTGGCCAAGAGCGTGCGCCGGGCCCTCGACAGCCCCGACCCCGAGTTCCCGTTCCATCCGCACGTCACGGTCGCGCACAACCTCGACGACGCGAGCCTCGACCGGGCCTACGACGACCTGCGCGACTTCGAGTGCCAGTTCGCGGTCAGCGAGTTCGCGCTGTACCACCATCAGGGCGACTCCGGCTGGGTCCCGCAACGCGCCTTCACGCTCGGGCACTGACCCGGCCGCGGGCCGGGCGAGCGCTAGACCAGCTCGAGGTCGCGGCTGACGAACGTCGTCAGGTGGTCCAGCAGCTCGGCCTTGAACGCCTGGGCCGCCAGCGGCAGCGCCTCGGAGCTGCGGTGGGCCAGTGCGATGACCCGGTCGAGGGGTGGGCTGTCGAGCTGCGTGGCCCGCAGCTGCGGTCTGGTCGCGAGCACCATGCTGGGGACGACGGCGTGGCCGAGGCCGGCCTCGACGAACCGCAGCACGGCGCTCATCTCGCCCCCGACGACGGCCAGACGCGGCTCGAAGCCGGCCCGGGCGCACGCCCGCAGCGTCACGTCGCGCAGGTCGTAGCCCTCCCGGAACATCACGAGCGGCAGGTCGCGAAGCTCGCCGACGTCCATCCGGTCGGGCAGGTCGGACGTCGCGGGACCGGCGAGGACGAGACGCTCGCGCAGGACGGGCGTCGTCTCGATGTCGGGCTCGTCGCTGTGCAGCGGGACGATCAGCAGCGCCACGTCGAGACGTCCCTCGGCCAGCTCGCGGGTCAGCACCCTCGAGCCGGCCTCCTGCACCTCGAGGTCGATGTCGGGATAACGGGCGTGGAAGTGCGTCAGCGCCTCCGGCAGCAGGCCCTCGCACATCGACGGCGTGGCACCCAGCCGCACGCGGCCGCGTCGCAGGTTGGCGACCTCGTGGACCGTGCGCTCGGCGCTCTCGACGTCGATGAGGATGCGCTGCGCGTGGGGCAGGAGCGCCTCGCCGGCACTCGTGAGCTCGATGCCGCCCCGGTCGCGGACGAAGAGCGGCGTGCCCATCGAGTTCTCGAGCACACGGATCTGCTTGGACAGTGTGGGCTGCGACACACCGGTCATCTCGGCGGCGCGCGTGAAGTGCCGCGTCCGGGCCACGGCGACGAAGTAGGTCAGCTGATGGATCTGCACACGACCAGTGTGTCATAGCCTTTGGCTATGAAGGATGCCCTCAACAAGACTTAGCGCGAATCGTCGAAGCGATCTATCGTGTGCCTGTGGCAACCATCCAAACTGCGAAACGCGTTCCGGCGACACGGTCGACCGTCGTCCTGAAGTACTCGATGGCGGTGTCGGGGCTCATCATGCTGGGCTACCTGCTCGTCCACATGTACGGCAACCTCAAGTTCTTCCAGGGTCGTGAGAAGTTCGACGGCTACCTGCACGAGACCCTGCCGCACATGTTCTACCCGTACCTGCCCGAGGAGGGCGCACTCTGGATCATCCGGGTGCTGCTCACGGTCGCGCTGGTCGTGCACGTGTACGCCGCTGTCACGCTGTGGCGCCGCAACAAGGCCGCAGCGGGCTACGTCGGCAACACGCGCTACCAGACCAAGCAGAACAAGACCGGCTACCAGCGCAGCTACGCGTCGTTCACGATGCGCTGGGGCGGCATCATCCTGCTGCTGTTCATCATCGGTCACGTCGCGCAGATGATGCCCAACTGGATCTCGCCGGGCGGTGCGTCCGACAGCAAGTACGACCGCGTCGTCAACGGCTTCGAGATCTGGTGGGTGGTCCTGCTCTACACGATCGGCCTCGTGGCGGTCGGCTTCCACCTCGCGCACGGCTTCTGGAGCGCCCTCACGACGCTCGGCCAGAACCGCAGCTCGACACGCCGCGGCTCCCGCTGGACCCTCATCGCGATCGGTCTCGCCACCTTGATCACGGTCGGATTCATCTCCGTCCCCTTCGCCGTCTTCTTCTTCGGAGCTGGTTCCTGATGCCTGACACCACCACCGCCCCCTCTGCCGCCTCGCAGTTCCACAGCGTCGGCAACGACATCGCCGACACCCGGGCCCCCGGCGGCCCCATCGAGAGGCGCTGGGACGACCGCAAGTTCCAGGCCAAGCTCGTCAACCCGGCCAACCGCCGCAAGATCAGCGTCATCATCGTCGGCACCGGCCTGGCCGGCTCGGCCGCGGCTGCGACGCTGGGCGAGGCCGGCTACCACGTCAAGAGCTTCTGCTACCAGGACAGCCCGCGCCGCGCGCACTCGATCGCCGCGCAGGGTGGCATCAACGGCGCCAAGAACTACCGCAACGACGGCGACAGCATCTACCGGCTCTTCTACGACACCGTCAAGGGCGGCGACTTCCGCGCCCGCGAGTCGAACTGCTACCGCCTCGCGCAGGTGTCGGTCGACATCATCGACCAGTGCGTCGCGCAGGGCGTCCCGTTCGCCCGTGAGTACGGCGGACTGCTCGACAACCGGTCCTTCGGCGGCGTGCAGGTCTCCCGCACGTTCTACGCGCGTGGCCAGACCGGCCAGCAGCTGCTGATCGGCGCCTACCAGGCGCTGGAGCGTCAGGTCGCCGCCGGCACCGTCGAGGTCAACACGCGCCACGAGATGCTCGAGCTGATCATGGTCGACGGCAAGGCCCGCGGCATCGTCGCCCGGGACATGGTCTCCGGCGAGATCGAGACGCACACGGCCGACGTCGTCATCCTGGCCACCGGCGGGTACGGCAACGTCTACTTCCTGTCGACCAACGCGATGGGCTGCAACACCACGGCGACGTGGCGTGCCCACCGCAAGGGCGCCTACTTCGGCAACCCCTGCTACACGCAGATCCACCCGACCTGCATCCCGGTCTCCGGTGACTACCAGTCGAAGCTGACGCTGATGAGCGAGTCGTTGCGCAACGACGGCCGCATCTGGGTGCCCAAGAAGGCCGGCGACGAGCGTCCCGCCGCCGACATCCCCGAGGACGAGCGCGACTACTACCTCGAGCGCATCTACCCCGCGTTCGGCAACCTGGTGCCCCGCGACATCGCGTCGCGCGCGGCGAAGTACCAGTGCGACGACGGCAAGGGGGTCGGCCCCGGCGGTCTCGGCGTCTACCTCGACTTCGCGGACGCGATCGACCGCCTCGGCCTGCCGGCCGTCGTCGCCAAGTACGGCAACCTGTTCGACATGTACGCGCAGATCACCGGCGAGGACCCGTACAAGACGCCGATGCGCATCTACCCCGCCGTGCACTACACGATGGGTGGCCTGTGGGTCGACTACGACCTGCAGAGCAACCTCGAGGGGCTGTTCGTCACGGGTGAGGCCAACTTCTCCGACCAGGGCGCCAACCGCCTCGGTGCCTCGGCGCTGATGCAGGGTCTGGCCGACGGCTACTTCGTGCTGCCGAACACGGTCGCCAACTACCTGGCCGACGGACCGTTCGAGAAGGTCGCCGACGACCACCCTGAGGTGCTCGCGGCCAAGCAGGCCGTCGTCGACCGGATCAACCTGTTCCTGTCGATCGACGGCAACCGCACGGTCGACTCGTACCACAAGGAGCTCGGTCAGATCATGTGGGAGTACTGCGGCATGGAGCGGTCGGAGGAGGGCCTGATCAAGGCCATCGGCATGATCCGCGACCTCAAGGCCGACTTCTACCAGAACGTCAAGGTGTCGGGCGTCAACGAGCAGCTCAACCAGACGCTCGAGCGGGCCGGCCGCGTCGCCGACTTCTTCGAGCTCGGTGAGCTGATGTGCATCGACGCGCTGCACCGCGAGGAGTCATGCGGCGGCCACTTCCGCGCCGAGAGCCAGACCGAGGACGGTGAGGCGCTGCGTCACGACGACAAGTTCGCCTATGTCGCCGCCTGGGAGTTCGGCGGGGACACCCCCGTGCTGCACAAGGAACCGCTGGAGTACGAGTACGTCGAGATGAAGGCCAGGAGCTACAAGTGAACATCACGGTACGTGTGTGGCGTCAGAAGGACGCCGAGAGCAAGGGCAAGATGGTCACCTACGGCGTCGAGGACGTCAGCGAGCACATGTCGTTCCTCGAGATGCTGGACGTCCTCAACGAGCAGCTCACGCTGGCCGGCGACGACCCGATCGCGTTCGACCACGACTGCCGTGAGGGCATCTGCGGTGCGTGCGGCGTCGTGATCAACGGGCAGGCCCACGGGCCGCAGGTCACCACGACCTGCCAGCTGCACATGCGCAGCTTCGAGGACGGTGCCGTCATCGACATCGAGCCGTGGCGGGCGGGTGCGTTCCCGGTCATCAAGGACCTCGTCGTCGACCGTGGCGCCTTCGACCGCATCATCCAGGCCGGCGGCTTCATCAGCGCACCGACCGGATCGGCCCCCGAGGCCAACAACCTCCCGGTGCCGAAGAAGGACGCCGATCACGCCTTCGAGTCGGCCGCCTGCATCGGCTGCGGCGCGTGCGTCGCGGCATGCCCCAACGGTTCGGGCATGCTCTTCACGGCCGCCAAGATCACGCACCTCGGCCTGCTGCCGCAGGGCCAGCCGGAGCGCGAGTCGCGCGTCATCGGCATGGTCGAGCAGCACGACCACGAGGGCTTCGGTGGCTGCACCAACATCGGCGAGTGCACGTCGGCGTGCCCCAAGGGCATCCCGCTCGACACGATCAGCCGCCTGAACCGCGACCTCCTCGGAGCGCTCGCCAAGGGAACGGCCTGACCGACTGAACCGGGACGTCATCCCGCGCGACCCTCACACGGTTCGTGCGGGATGACGTCCCGTTGGTCTGTCCGGGGACGTCATCCCGGGTGGACCCCACACGGTTCGTACGGGATGACCTCCCGCCGTGCCGTCGCTCACCCGCGCGTCAGCGTTTTGGTTAGCGTGGGTAATTTGTTATGCTAACTACATGCCTACCGATGCCCATCAGATGGCTCGCGCGGTGGCCCGCATGAACCGGCGGCTGCGGCAGGAGCGGCAGAGCGACCTGACGCCGACCCAGCTCTCCGTGCTCGGGTCGGTCCGACGGCTCGGTTCCGCGACGCCCAGCGCCATCGCGGCGCGCGAGCGCGTCCAGCCGCCGTCCATCACCCGCACGCTGACCTCGCTGGCCGACGCCGGCCTGATCGTCCGCTCGCCGCATCCCGACGACGGCCGGCAGGTCCTGATCTCGGTCTCGGACACGGGCGTGCGCGTCCTCGACGAGGAGAACAGCCGTCGCGACCTCTGGCTGGCTGCGCGGCTCGCCGAGCTCACGACCGCCGAACGCACCACGTTGAAGGAGGCTGCCGCGCTGCTGGAACGGCTCGCGACCGAGTGAGCCCCACGTTCAGCGCCCTGGCGGTCCGCAACTACCGCATCTACATCCTCGGCGCGATCGTCTCCAACACCGGCACGTGGATGCAGCGCATCGGCCAGGACTGGCTGGTGCTCCAGCTGACCGGCAGCGGCACGGCCCTCGGTGTCACCACGGGTCTGCAGCTGCTGCCCGCGCTGCTGTTCTCGCCGATCGCCGGCGTCGTGGCCGACCGGGTGCCGAAGCGGACGGTGCTGCGGTTCACGCAAGTCGCCATGGCGGTCCCGGCGGCGCTGCTGGGCGTCCTGGCCGTCACCGGCGTGGTCGAGGCATGGCACGTGTACCTCCTCGCCTTCCTGTTCGGGATCGGCACCGCGTTCGACGCGCCGGCCCGCCAGTCGTTCGTCGTCGAGATCGTCGGCGCCAAGGACCTGTCGAACGCGGTCGGCCTCAACTCCGCGTCGTTCAACCTCGCCCGCATGATCGGGCCGGCCGTCGCAGGCCTCCTGATCGCGGCACTCGGCTCGGGCGTGGAGGCCGCCGGCTGGGTCATCCTCGTCAACGCGTTCAGCTACCTGGCGGTGCTGACGTCGTTGCAGCTGCTCGACGGAAGCCGGCTGACCCCGTCGCAGGTCACCGGCACCCGCAAGCACGCGGTGCGCGACGGCGTCTCGTACGTCCGGTCGAGGCCCGACCTCGTGCTGATCCTGACCTGTGTGTTCTTCGTCGGCACGTTCGGCATGAACTTCCAGATGACGAGTGCCCTCATGGCGACCGAGGTCTACGGCAAGGGCGCGGGGGAGTACGGGCTGCTCGCGTCGATCATGGCGATCGGCTCGCTCGCCGGTGCGCTGCTGGCCGCGCGCCGCACCAAGCCCCGGCTGCGCTTCGTCGTGCTCGCGGGTGCCGCGTTCAGCGTCACCGAGATCGTCGCCGGGCTGATGCCGACGTACGTGACCTTCGCCGCCGTCCTCCCGCTGCTCGGGCTCTGCGCGCTGACGATGGTCACCTCCGCCAACGCCACGATCCAGCTGACGTCCAGCCCGATGATGCGCGGCCGGGTCGCGGCGCTGTACCTGATGGTCTTCATGGGCGGCACCCCGCTCGGCGCGCCGCTCGTCGGCTGGGTCGGCGAGACGTTCGGTGCCCGCTGGATGCTCATCGGTGGCGGCGGCCTGACGCTGGTCGGCATCGCCGTGGCGACCGCGCTGTTCTACCGCACGCAGGACGCGCGCCGCGAGGAGTTGCGCAGGGCCCTGCGGGACCTACGGTGGTGGAATGCACGTCGAGCGGACCTTCACGGTGTCGAGATCCATTGAGGACGTCTTCGACTACCTCAGCGACTTCGAGAACACCAACGAGTGGGACCCCGGCACGATCGGGACGCGTCGCACGGGCGGCGACGGCGGGCTCGGCACGACGTACGAGAACCGCTCGCGGTTCGCCGGCCGCGAGACCGAGCTGACGTACACCACGATCGGCTTCGACCGGCCGACCTTCTTCTCGGCACGAGGCAAGAACAGGACCGCGACGGCGACCGACTCCATGACGTTCACGCGCGACGGCGGTCGCACGCAGATCCACTACCGCGCCGACTTCCAGTTCCACGGGGTCGTCAGGTTCGTCGCGCCGCTCGTGGTGAAGCCGAAGCTCGCGGCGCTCGCCGACGAGACGGTCGAGCAGATCCGCACGACGCTCGAGGCGTCCCCCAGGTAGGTCGACGCTCGGCCGCGCCGACGCCTGACATCACCTGCTGAGACTGACGGTCAGGCGATTCCGTGATCAGCGATATCCTGATCGAATGTCCTTGTCCCTGCCCGAGTCGCTGTCACGTTCCATCGACGTGGTCACGCCCGACCTCATCGAGGTGCGCCGCGACCTGCACGCGTACCCCGAGCTCTCCTGGCAGGAGGAGCGGACGACCGACATCGTCGCGATGTGGATGGACAAGAGCGGCATCGCCTACGAGCGGTTCGAGGGCACCGGCCTGATGGCCGAGATCGGTCCCGACGAGGGCCCCATCGTGGCCCTGCGCGCGGACCTCGACGGGCTGCCGGTCGTCGACACCTCCCAGGATCCGTGGAGGTCGACCGTCTCGGGAGTCTCGCACTCGTGCGGTCACGACGTCCACATCTCGGCGCTGCTCGGAGCGAGTGTCGCGCTGGCCCACGCGCACGCGGAGCACCGTCTCCCGGTGCGTGTCCGGCTGATCTTCCAGCCCGCCGAGGAGGTCATGCCCGGTGGTGCGCTGAAGCTCCTGGCCGCGGGTGCCCTGAAGGGCGTGTCACGCATCTTCGCCCTGCACTGCGACCCGACGCTCGACGTCGGCCAGGTCGGCCTGCGCGAGGGACCCATCACGGGTGCCTCCGACCACATCCACGTGACCCTCAGCGGCCGCGGTGGCCACACGTCCCGTCCGCACCTGACCGAGGACCTCACGTTCGCGCTCGGCAACCTGCTGACCCAGCTGCCGGCCGTCCTGTCGCGCCGCTTCGACCCCCGCGCCGGCGCCAGCATGGTCTGGGGCCAGATCCACTCCGGCAACGCGGCCAACGTCATCCCGTCGACGGGTGAGCTCAGCGGGACGCTCCGCATGCTCGACGCCGCCGCCTGGCACCAGGCCGAGCACCTCGTGCGCGGGCTCATCAGCGACATCATCGAGCCCTTCGGCGTGAGCGCCGACGTCACGTACACGCGCGGCGTCCCGCCCGTCGTCAACGACTTCGGTGCGACCGAGATCCTCCGCCGGGCCGTGTCGGACGCGGTCGGACCGGGCGGGGTGGCGTCCACGGCGCAGAGCCTCGGCGGCGAGGACTTCGCCTGGTACGTCGAGGCGGTGCCCGGCTCCATGGGACGGCTCGGCACCCGCACGCCCGACGGGCCCACCTACGACCTGCACCAGGGCAACCTGCGCATCGACGAGCGGGCCATCGCCGTCGGCGCGAAGGTGCTCGCGTTCGCCGCCGTGAGCTGATCCGGTCCCACCCGGTGGGCCCTAGGTGAAGAAACGGTTACGGGGCGTCCCAATCCCGTCATCGCACTCCCGCACGACCCGTCCGGAGATTAGGGTCTGTCACGAGTGCCGGGCTCCCCGGCTCCGTACCGAGGAGGAATTTTGCGTCGATTGACCAAGCTTTCCGCTGTTGCTGCCGTCGCCGCGCTCGCCCTTGCGGGCTGCGGAGGAAGCGACAGCGAGGGTAGCGATGGCGGTGGAGGCGGCGACAAGTCCGCTTCGAGCAGTGACGATGTCTGCAAGTCGGCCGACGGGGACGGGCCGAAGATCGGCCTCGCGTACGACGTCGGCGGACGCGGCGACCAGTCGTTCAACGACTCGGCGTACGCCGGTCTCGAGAAGGCCGTCGACGAGTTCGACGCCACCTGCGTCGAGGGCGAGGCCACCGACGGTGAGGCCGAGTCGGCCCGCGAGGACCGCCTGCGCAACATGGCCGAGGACGGCGCCACCGCGATCGTCGGCGTGGGCTTCGCCTACAGCGAGTCGGTCAACGCCGTCGCTCCCGACTTCCCCGAGGTCAACTTCGCCGTGATCGACGGCTTCGACCCCGATGACACCGCGAACGACAACGTCGCCTACCTCGGTTTCGCCGAGGAGCAGGGCTCCTTCCTGGTCGGCGTCGCCGCCGCGCAGAAGAGCCAGTCGGGCACGATCGGCTTCGTCGGTGGCGTCAACACCGAGCTCATCCAGAAGTTCGAGGCCGGCTACACCGCGGGCGCGAAGGCCGCCAAGCCGGACATCAAGGTCGAGGTCCAGTACATCCAGGAGTCGGACCTGTCCGGCTTCGGTGACCCGGCCGGTGGCAAGGCCGCCGCGACGGGCGAGTTCGACAAGGGCGCCGACGTGGTCTACCACGCGGCCGGTGGTTCGGGCTCGGGTGTCTTCGACGCCGCTGTCGAGGCCGGCGAGGGCAACTTCGCGATCGGTGTCGACTCCGACCAGTACCTGACGGCGACCGCCGCGCAGAAGCCGTTCATCCTGACGTCGATGCTCAAACGGGTCGACACGGCGACGTACGACTTCGTCAAGTCGATCGACGCGGGATCGCCGCTCACGAGCTACGCGGTCTACGACCTGGCCAAGGACGGCGTCGGCTACTCGACGTCGAACGAGTCGGCCATCTCCGACCTCACCACCAGCATCGATGAGTACAAGGCGAAGATCATCAGCGGCGAGATCACGGTTCCGACCAAGCCGTAACGCAACACCTGCTGCATCTAGCAGCGACGAACCTGGGCTGGCGCGGTAGCGTTCAGCCCAGGTTCGTCCTTGTCCAGACCGATGTCGACGTGTCGGTCATGAACGTACGTAGGGAGTGTCCGTGCCGTCTGCAGTGGATGCGGTGCAGCTGCGGGGGATCGGCAAACGATTCCCCGGTGTCATCGCCAATCACGATGTCGATGTGACGATCCGGTCCGGGACGGTGCACGCCCTGATCGGCGAGAACGGCGCCGGCAAGTCGACGCTCATGAAGATCCTCTACGGCGTCCAGCGTCCCGACGACGGGACGATCACGATCGAGGGCAACGAGGTCGTCCTCAAGTCGCCGACGGAGGCCATCGAGGCCGGCGTCGGCATGGTCTTCCAGCACTTCATGCTCGCCGACAACCTCACGGTGCTCGAGAACATGGTGCTCGGGGCCGAGAAGCTGCACGGCATCGGTGACGGTGCCCGGGCCGAGATCCGTCGCATCTCCGACCGCTTCGGCTTCGACCTCGATCCCGACGTGCTCGTCGAGAAGCTCGGCGTCGCGGCCCGTCAGCGTCTCGAGATCGCGAAGGTCCTGTACCGCGGCGCCCGCATCATCATCCTTGACGAGCCCACCGCGGTGCTCGTCCCGCAGGAGGTCGACGCGCTGTTCGCCAACCTGCGCGAGCTGCGGGGCGCCGGCAACTCGGTGCTGTTCATCTCCCACAAGCTCGACGAGGTGCTCGACATCGCCGACGACATCACGGTCATGCGCCGCGGCACGACCGTCGGCACGGCCGATCCCGCGACCGCGACCAAGACCGAGCTCGCCGAGCTGATGGTCGGCTCGGAGCTGCCGTCGCCCGAGACCGAGGAGTCGACCGTCACCGACAGGGTCCAGCTCTCGCTCGCCGACGTCACGCTGACCGACGAGTTCGGCCGCAACCTCCTCACCGACGTGTCCCTGACGATCCGCCGCGGGGAGGTGCTGGGCATCGCCGGCGTCGAGGGCAACGGCCAGTCCGAGCTCGTCGAGACGATCATGGGCATGCGCATCCCGACGTCCGGACGCATCCACCTCGGTGACGAGGACGTCACCGAGTGGCACACCCGCAGGCTGCGCGAGGCCGGCATCGGCTACATCCCCGAGGACCGGCACCGTCACGGGCTGCTGCTCGACGCGCCGCTCTGGGAGAACCGCATGCTCGGGCACCAGACGCGGCCGCCCAGCGCCAAGGGCATGTGGATCAACCGCAAGGGCGCCCGCCAGGACACCGAGCGCATCGTCAAGGACTACGACGTCCGCGCACCCGGCATCGACACCCCGTCGAGGGCGCTCTCCGGTGGCAACCAGCAGAAGCTCATCGTCGGGCGGGAGATGAGCGGTGACCCCGTCCTGCTCATCGCGTCGCACCCGACCCGAGGCGTCGACGTCGGCGCCCAGGCCGCCATCTGGGGCCACATCAAGCGCGCGCGCCGTGCCGGACTGGCGGTGCTGCTCATCTCGGCCGACCTCGACGAGCTGATCGGCCTGTCCGACACGATCCAGGTCATCCTGCGCGGACGGTTCGTCGGCACGTTCGAACCGTCCAAGGTCACCCCCCAGGACCTCGGCACGGCCATGACCGGAGGCGAGGCCGCATGAGCGGGATCAACCTGAAGGCCATCGGCCTGTCGCTGCTCGCCCCCGCCATCGCGATCGTGCTCAGCATCCTCGTCACGACCGTCGTCATCGCCGCGGTCGGCAGCTCGCCGGGCGAGTTCTGGTCGACGATGTTCGAGATGCCCAAGCCCCGTCTGCGGGTCGACATCGTCAACCAGACCGCGATGATCTACATCGCCGCCGTGGCCGCCGCGATCGGCTTCCGCATGGGCCTGTTCAACATCGGCCTCGAGGGCCAGTACACGATCGCGTCGTTCGCGGCCGCCTCGTTCGCCGGCGCCGCCTACTTCTCGGGCCTGTTCAACGTCGCGGCGGCGATCGTCGTCGCGATGGTCGTCGGTGCCGCGTGGTCGGGCATCGCCGGCATCCTCAAGACGACGCGCGGCGTCAGCGAGGTCATCTCGACGATCATGCTCAACTCGATCGCCATCACCCTCGTCGGCTACTTCCTGAACACCCACGGGGTGAAGGAGGGCAACACCGTCCACACCAAGAACCTCGAGTCCGGCAGCACGCTGGGCGGCTTCGCGCCGTTCGAGGACCGGGACGGCGAGATCTGGGTGCTGACCCTGCTGGCGGTCGTCGTCGGGGTGGGCTTCTGGGTGCTGCTCAACCGGACGCGCTTCGGCTACGACCTGCGGGCGAGCGGCCAGTCCGAGAGCGCGGCCCTGGCGAGCGGCATCAACCCCAAGCGCATGATCCTGATCTCGATGATGCTCTCGGGCGCGGTGGCCGGACTCATCTGGCTGCCGGCCCTGTTCGGCGGCGCCCGCAACTACGGCACGTCGTTCCAGGCCGGTCTCGGCTTCCTCGGCATCGCCGTCGCGCTGCTCGGTCGCAACCGTCCGCTGGGGATGCTGTTCGGCGCGCTGCTGTTCGCCTTCTTGTCGGTCAAGTCCAACGACCTGACGTTCGGCACCGACGTGTCGCCGAGCATCGTCCAGATCACGCAGGGCGTCGCGGTCCTCGCGGTCGTCGTCACGTACGAGGTGGTGCGTCGATGGCGCACACGGCTCGAGCAACGCGCGGTCAGCCGTGAGCTGGCCGGCGCGACGGGAGCAGCCTCATGAGCACCGCCACCGCCACTCCGCACCAGCGCGGCATCGTCGAGCGGCTGACCAAGAGCTGGCTCTACATCGGGCTGATCGGCATCGGCGTCGTCTCGTTCGTCCGCATCATCACCGACACCAACGACCTGACCGGGGCCGGCACGATCCGGGCCGCGATCATCGCGACCTGCCCGATCCTCGCCGCCGCGCTGGGCGGTCTGTGGGCTGAGCGGGCCGGTGTCGTCAACATCGGCCTCGAGGGCCAGATGATCCTCGGCACCTGGGGTGCGGCGTTCTTCACGTACCACTACGGGCCGTGGGTCGGCATCCTCGGCGCTGCCCTGCTGGGCCTCATCGGCGGCCTGCTGCACGCCATCGCGACCGTCACGTTCGGCGTCGACCACATCGTCTCCGGTGTCGCGATCAACCTGATCGGCGCCGGCGCGGCCACGTACCTCGCCGAGGCGGTCTTCCCCGACTACGAGGGCGGCGGACCCCGTCAGCTCAACGGGCTCGAGGGGCCGACGCAGATCACGATCCCCGGCATCTCCGACGTGGCCAACGACATCGCCGACAAGCACTGGTTCTTCGTGTCCGACGTCGCGTCGTTCATCCAGGCTCTGACGACGAACATCTCGACGCTGAGCCTCGTCATCTTCGCACTCGTCGTGGTCTCCGCCCTGGTGCTGTGGCGCACGTCGTTCGGCCTCCGGCTCCGGTCGTGCGGCGAGAACCCGCAGGCGGCCGAGACGCTGGGCGTCAACGTCTACCTCTACAAGTACGTCGCCGTCCTGATCTCGGGCGCCCTCGCCGGCATCGGCGGCGGGTTCCTGGCCCTTGTCTCGTCGAGCGGGTTCAGCACCGGCCAGACGGGCGGCCGCGGCTACATCGGCCTCGCGGCGATGATCTTCGGCAACTGGCGTCCCGGCGGACTGCTCGCCGGCGCGCTGACCTTCGGCTACACCGACTCGTTGCGGCTCCGCGACACGCAGTCGGTGCACGCGCTGCTGCTGCTGGTGGCGATCGGCCTGCTGATCTTCGCCGCGTACCGCGCGTACCGCCAGCAGATCACCGGGGCGATCGTGGTCGCCGTCGGTGGCCTCGCGGTGCTCGCCTGGTTCCTGCTGACCGACACGGTGGCGCGCGAGTTCACCGTCATGACCCCCTACGTCACGACGCTGTTCGTCCTGGCGCTGGGATCGCAACGACTACGCATGCCTGCCGCCGATGGCAAGCCCTACCGGAAAGGCAGTGCTGGATAGTGGCGCTCGGAATCAGCGGTGCGGACGACCCGATCGACTGGGAGTCCCTCACGAAGTACGCGACCGAGGTCATGGGTCGCGCCTACGCGCCCTACTCGAACTACAAGGTCGGGGTCGCCGGGCTCGTCGACGACGGGCGCGTCGTGCTCGGCTGCAACGTCGAGAACGCGGCGTACGGGGTCGCGCTGTGCGCCGAGTGCGGCATGGTGTCGGCCCTGCACTCGACCGGCGGTGGACGGCTCATCGCCGTCGCCTGCGTCGACTCGCACGGCGCCGCCCTGATGCCGTGCGGACGGTGCCGGCAGCTGCTGTGGGAGAACGGCGGGCCCGACATGCAGCTCATGACGCCGCGTGGGGTCAGGACCATGGACGAGGTGCTGCCCGACGCCTTCGGCGCGGAGAACCTGGCCGACAACGGACCGGCGGTGTGACCCGCTACGCCGTCCAGCTCGATCCGGGATCGCCGGCGTTCGTCAGCGATCCGTACCCCGTGCTGGCATCGCTGCGGGCGACCGGTCCGGTGCTGTGGCACGAGCCGATGGGCACATGGCTCGCGACGACCCACGACTCGGTCAGCCAGGTGCTGCGCAACCGCTCGTTCGGCCGGCTCTGGACCGACTGGGAGCCGAGGTCCCAGATGGAGCCCTTCAACGCCCTGCACCGCAACCAGATGATGGAAAACGAGCCACCGACGCACACGCGGTTGCGGCGGCTCGTCGCCGCGGCGTTCGGCCGAGGCCACGTCGAGCGCATGAGGCCCCGCATCGAGTCGCTCGCGGCATCGATGGTCGACGACCTGGGGGACTCGTTCGACGTCCTCGGCGACTACGCCGAGCCCATGCCGGTGTTCGTCATCGCCGACCTGCTCGGCGTCCCGCGTGACGACCACGTCAAGCTGCGCGACTGGTCGCAGGCCATCGTGCACATGTACGAGCCGGGTGTCGGCGCGTTGACCAAGGCAGCCGCCATCGAGGCCAGCACGGCCTTCTCCGACTACGTGCGGGCCGTCGTCGACGAGCGTCGGTCGTCGCCGGGTGACGACCTGATCTCCGACCTCATCGCGGCTCGTGACGACGGGTCGAGGCTCAGCGACGACGAGCTCGTCGCCTCGGTCGTGCTGCTGCTCAACGCGGGGCACGAGGCGTCCGTCAACGTCTTCGGCAACGGCTTCCACGCGCTGCTCGAGCATCCCGACCAGATGGCTCGGGTGGCGTCCGGCGAGGTGCCGGTCGAGATCGCGCTGGAGGAGCTCATCCGCTTCGACGCGCCGCTGCAGCTGTTCGAGCGCACCGCGACGGCCGACGTGGAGGTCGCGGGGCAGCTCGTCCGCACGGGCGAGCGGATCGCCTGCCTCATGGGCTCGGCCAACCGCGACGCCGAGGTGTTCGCCGACGCGGATGCGTTCGACGTCGGCCGTGACCCCAACCCCCACGTCGGCTTCGGCATGGGTCTGCACTTCTGCCTGGGCGCGCCACTGGCCCGCCTCGAGCTGCAGATCAGCATCAAGACCCTGCTCGACCGTCATCCGGCGCTGCAGCTGGCCGGTGAGTCCCCGCGCCGCCCGACCTGGGTGCTGCGCGGCTACGAGAGCATCACCGTCACATCGGAGAGATCATGAGTGCAGAAGCCTTCGACGCCGTCGAGGTCGTCGCGGCCAAGCGTGACCGGCACGAGCTGACCGATCCGCAGATCGACTGGGTCGTCGACGCGTACACCCGCGGCATCGTCGCCGACGAGCAGATGTCGGCGCTCGCGATGGCGATCCTGCTCAACGGGATGAACCGCCGCGAGATCTCCCGCTGGACCGACGCCATGATCGCCAGCGGCGAGCGGATGGACTTCTCGTCGCTGTCGTGGCCGACGTCCGACAAGCACTCGACGGGCGGCGTCGGCGACAAGATCACGTTGCCGCTCGCTCCGCTCGTGGCCGCCTGCGGTGTCGCGGTGCCCCAGCTGTCGGGACGCGGGCTCGGTCACACGGGCGGGACGCTCGACAAGCTCGAGGCCATCCCCGGGTGGCGCGCCGACCTGTCCAACGACAAGATGATGGCGCAGCTCGAGGACGTGGGTGCCGTGATCTGCGCCGCCGGAGCCGGTCTGGCTCCGGCCGACAAGAAGCTCTACGCGCTGCGTGACGTCACCGGCACCGTCGAGGCCATCCCGCTGATCGCCAGCTCGATCATGAGCAAGAAGATCGCCGAGGGTACGGGATCCCTGGTGCTCGACGTCAAGGCCGGGTCGGGCGCCTTCATGAAGAGCCAAGATCAGGCTCGGGAGCTGGCAGAGATCATGGTGAACCTTGGTCATGACGCCGGTGTCACGACCGTCGCCCTGCTGACGGACATGTCGACCCCGCTGGGTCTCACCGCCGGCAACGCCTGCGAGGTGGCGGAGTCGGTCGAGGTGCTCGCGGGCGGTGGCCCGTCCGACGTCGTCGAGCTGACGCTGGCGCTCGCGCGCGAGATGCTCGCCGCAGCCGGTCGGCCCGACGTCGATCCGGCCGACACGCTCGCGTCCGGCGCGGCGATGGACGTGTGGAAGCGGATGATCTCCGCACAGGGCGGCGACCCCGATGCGCCGCTGCCGACCGCGAAGGAGACCCACGTCGTGACGGCGCCGAGCTCTGGCACCCTGACGCGTCTGGACGCCTTCAGCGTCGGCGTGGCCGCGTGGCGGCTGGGTGCCGGACGCTCCCGTCCCGGCGAGCAGGTGCAGGCCGCGGCCGGCGTCGTGATGCACGCCAAGCCCGGAGACACCGTCACCGCGGGCCAGCCGCTGCTGACGCTGCACACCGACACACCCGAACGGTTCGAGCGTGCGGTCGCCGCCCTGGAGCACGGGTACGACATAGGAGACAGCGCGACCGACGCGCCTTCGGTGATCATCGACCGCATTGGTTAGGTTGTTGCGATGCGCATCTTGAACGACAGCACGGAGATCGCCGAGGCGGCGGGCCAGGAGCTCGGGGTCAGCGAGTGGGTCATGATCACCCAGGACCGGATCGACATGTTCGCCGACGCGACCGGTGACCGTCAGTGGATCCACGTCGACCCCGAGCGGGCCGAGAAGGGTCCGTTCGGCGCCACGATCGCCCACGGCTACCTGACCCTCTCGATGCTGCCGTTCCTCGGCGCGCAGGTCTTCGCCTTCGCCGGCGACGTCGCGCGGGTCAACTACGGGCTCAACAAGGTGCGTTTCGTGTCGCCCGTGCGGGTCGGCGCGAAGGTGCGCAGCCGGGTCGAGATGCTCGAGGTGACCGACATCGAGAAGGGGCAGCAGATCACGCTGCAGCACACGATCGAGATCAAGGGCGACGACAAGCCGGCCTGCGTCGCGGAGACCGTCACGCTGCTGATGGCGTCATGACACGATGAGGTCGTGACTGCCACCCCGGAACAGATCGCCCAGGCCCCCAAGGTCGCCCTCCACGAGCACCTCGACGGCGGTGTCCGTCCTGCCACCGTCGCCGAGATCGCCGACGAGATAGGCCACGACCTCCCGGTCGAGGGCGGCGAGGCGCTCGGCAGGTGGTTCGAGGAGGCCTCGAGCTCGGGTTCGCTCGAGCGCTACCTGGAGACCTTCGTGCACACCGTCGCGGTCATGCAGCGACCCGAGGACCTCGCCCGGGTGGCGCGTGAGGCGGTGCTCGACCTCGCCGGCGACGGCGTCGTGTACGCCGAGCTGCGCTGGGCACCCGAGCAGCACCTGTCGGCCGGGTTGAGCCTGCGCGAGACGGTCGATGCCGTGCAGGCGGGCATCCAGGAGGGCAAGCAGCTCGCGGCCATCGAGGGGCAGACCATCGAGGTCGGGCAGCTGCTCACCGCGATGCGGCACGCCGATCGTGGCCAGGAGATCGCGGAGCTCGTCGTGGAGTACCGCGATCGCGGCGTGGCGGGCTTCGACATCGCCGGCGCCGAGGACGGCTTCCCGCCGATCCTGCACCTGGAGGCGTTCGAGTACCTCCGCCGGGAGAATGCGCACTTCACGATCCACGCCGGTGAGGCGTTCGGCCTGCCGTCCATCTGGCAGGCCATCCAGCGCTGCGGCGCGGAGCGCCTCGGGCACGGCGTCCGCATCGTCGACGACATCGACTTCAGCGATCCCGACGCGCCGATCCTCGGCGACCTCGCGGCCTACATCCGCGATCGGCGGATCGCCCTGGAGATGTGCCCGTCGTCGAACCTGCAGACCGATGCCGTGCCGGGGATGACCTCGATCGCCGATCATCCGATCGGCAAGCTCAAGGATCTCGGCTTCCGCGTCACGGTCAACTGCGACAACCGGCTCATGAGCGGCACGTCGATGTCGCGCGAGCTCCAGCTCCTGGTCGACGCCTTCGGCTACGACCTCGACGACCTGCGGTGGTTCACGGTCAACGCCATGAAGAGCGCGTTCCTGCCGTTCGACCAGCGGCTCGAGCTGATCAACCACGTCATCAAACCTGGCTACGCGGCGCTCTGAACGTCGGCGTGACGCACACAATGGAGTAATTCGGAAGGGATCCCATGCTGAGACTCGGGTACAAGGCCTCCAACGAGCAGTTCGGTCCACGTGAGCTGCTGCGCTACGGCGTGCTGGCCGAGGAGGTCGGCTTCGACTCCGTCTTCGTCTCCGACCACCTGCAGCCCTGGCGCCACGACGGTGGTCACGCGCCGTTCTCGCTGTCGTGGCTCGGCGCGCTGGGAGCCAGCACGGAGCGTGTCGCGATCGGCACGAGCGTCCTCACGCCGACCTTCCGCTACCACCCCGCGATCGTCGCGCAGGCGTTCGCGACTCTCGGCTGCCTGTACCCCGGTCGGGTCATCCTCGGGATGGGCACGGGTGAGTCGATGAACGAGGTGCCGCTCGGCATCGAGTGGCCCGAGGGCAAGGTGCGCCTGCGGATGTTCCGCGAGGCGGTCGCGCTGATCCGCCGGCTGTGGTCGGAGGACCGCGTCACGCACGAGGGCGAGTTCTTCCGCACCGACCAGGCGACGATCTACGACCGTCCCGAGCAGCAGGTGCCGATCTACCTCGCGGCCTCCGGGCCCGTCGCGACACGTTTCGCGGGCAGCTCGGGCGACGGCTTCATCACGACGTCCGGCAAGGCCCCCGAGCTGTACACCGACACGCTCCTGCCGGCTGTGGCAGCAGGTGCCGAGAAGTCCGGGCGCACCGTGGCCGACCTCGACATGATGATCGAGGTCAAGGTCTCGTTCGACCACGACCACGCGGCAGCCATGGACGCCACGCGCTTCTGGGGGGCGCTGGCCCTGACGCCGGAGCAGAAGTCCGGCGTCGAGGACCCCATCGAGATGCAGCGACTGGCCGACGAGCTGCCGGTCGAGAAGACCGCGTCCCGGTTCATCGTCTCGACCGATCCCGACGAGCACGTCGCCGCGATCCGCCGGTACATCGACCTCGGCTTCACGCACCTGGTGTTCCACGCGCCCGGTCCCGACCAGGAGCGCTTCCTCAAGCTGTACGGCGACGAGATCCTCCCGCGGCTCCGGACGGTGCAGGCATGAGCGCTCTGCCGAACGACCGTCAGGTCGCGCGTGCGGTGGCGAGGGTGGAGTCCGGCAAGTCGGTCGATGCGGCGGAGGCGCAGGCGTTGCTGGCGGCGCGGGGCGATCATCTGGACCGTCTGATGGTGGTGGCGCGGCGGGTGCGGGACGCGGGGCTGGTCGCGGCTGGGCGTGCCGGGGTGGTGACGTACTCGAAGAAGGTGTTCATCCCGCTCACCCGTCTGTGCCGCGACCGGTGCCACTACTGCACGTTCGTGACGACCCCTTCGCTGCTGGCCAAGGGGGGACAGGCGCCGTTCCTGTCACCTGACGAGATCCTGGCGATCGCGCGTGAGGGTGCCGCGCTGGGCTGCAAGGAGGCGCTGTTCACGCTGGGTGACCGGCCGGAGGACCGGTGGCCCGAGGCGCAGCAGTGGTTGGAGGAGGCCGGTTACGACTCGACGTTGGAGTACGTGCGGGCGATGAGCATCCGGGTGCTGGAGGAGACGGGGCTGTTGCCGCACCTGAACCCGGGGGTCATGTCGTGGGCGGAGATGAACCGGCTCAAGCCGGTCGCCCCCAGCATGGGGATGATGCTGGAGACCACGTCACGCCGGTTGTTCGAGACGAAGGGTGAGGCGCACTACAAGAGCCCGGACAAGGATCCGGCGGTGCGGTTGCAGGTGCTGGAGGACGCGGGACGGCTGAGCGTGCCGTTCACGACGGGGCTGCTGATCGGCATCGGCGAGGACCTGGCAGAACGCGCCGACTCGATCTTCGAGCTGCGCCGGATCGCGAAGGCGTACGGGTCGATCCAGGAGGTCATCGTCCAGAACTTCCGCGCCAAGCCCGACACCGCGATGCGCCACGTCGACGACGTGGGCCTGGACGAGTACCTCGCGGCGATCGCGACGACGCGGGTGCTGCTGGGGCCGTCGATGCGGATCCAGGCGCCACCGAACCTGGTCGACCTGAACGAGTGCCGCGCGTTGCTGGACGCGGGCGTGGACGACTTCGGTGGCATCAGCCCGCTGACGCCTGACCACGTGAACCCCGAACGGCCGTGGCCTGCGGTCGACAAGCTCACCGCTCTGGTCGCCGATGCCGGGTTCGTGCTCCGCGAGCGGTTGACGGCTCACCCGCAGTACCTCGACGTCCCGTGGCTGGATCCGCGACTCGCGGGACATGTAGACGCGTTGCGGGGACCCGATGGTCTGGCTGATCCCTCGGCGGTGCCGGTCGGTCTGCCGTGGCAGGAGCCCGATGGCGGTTTCGACGTCACGACCGGACGCTCCGACCTGCACGAGTCCGTCGACACGCAGGGACGCACGAACGACCGCCGCAGCGACTTCGAGGACGTCTACGGCGACTGGGGTGTGCTGCGCGACAAGGTCGCCGCCGAGCGGGTGCCCGAACGGTTGTCGTCCGACATCGCTGCCGCCCTGCGGGCCGCGGAGCGCGACCCGGCCGGGTTGTCGACCGAGCACGCGACCGTCCTGATGAATGCGACCGAAGGTCCGGCGCTGGACGCCGTCACCGCGCTGGCCGATCAGCTGCGCCGCGACGCGGTCGGTGACGAGGTCACGTACATCGTCAACCGCAACATCAACTTCACCAACATCTGTTACACCGGGTGCCGGTTCTGCGCATTCGCGCAGCGCAAGACCGACGCCGACGCCTACACGCTGTCCCTGGACGAGATCGCGACCCGGGCGCGCATCGCGGTGTCGGTGGGGGCGACCGAGGTGTGCATGCAGGGCGGCATCGATCCGGAGATGCCCGGCACCGCGTACTTCGACATCGCGAGGGCCGTCAAGGACGCCGAGCCGTCGCTGCACGTGCACGCCTACTCCCCGATGGAGGTCATGAACGGCGTCGCCCGCACCGGGCTGTCGATCACGGAGTTCCTGACCGCGGCGAAGGGGGCCGGCGTCGACAGCCTTCCGGGCACCGCGGCGGAGATCCTGGACGACGACGTCCGCTGGGTCCTGACCAAGGGCAAGCTGCCCACCGCGCAGTGGATCGAGGTCGTCAGGACCGCCCACGGCGTGGGTCTGCCGACGACGTCCACGATGATGTACGGGCACGTGGACCACCCGGGGCACTGGGTCAAGCACCTGCAGGTCCTGGCCGACATCCAACGTGACACCGGCGGGTTCACCGAGTTCGTCCCGCTGCCGTTCGTCCACCAGTCCTCCCCGATCTACCTCGCCGGTGTCGCCCGCCCCGGCCCGTCGGTGCGTGACAACCGGGCCGTGCACGCGATGGCCCGCATCATGCTCCACGGCTTGATCGACAACATCCAGACATCCTGGGTCAAGCTCGGACCCGAACAGCTCACGGCCGTCCTGAACGGGGGAGTCAACGACCTCGGCGGCACCCTGATGGAGGAGACCATCAGCCGCATGGCCGGCTCGACCAACGGGTCCCGCAAGGAACGCGACGAGCTCGAGGCCATGGCCCACGCCGCCGGACGCCCCGCCCGCCAACGCACGACGACCTACGGCCACGTCACCGACCACTCCCGGGAGGTCGCGTCGTGACCGGCTGGACGGCCGTCGTCCCGGTCAAGCCGTGGGGTCTGGCCAAGAGCCGCCTCGACCTGCACGACGACGACCGGATGCGCCTCGCCCGTGCGTTCTCGCTCGACGTGCTCGACGTCGTCCTGGCAGCCAGGAGCGTCGACCGGGTCGTGGTCGTGACGGCCGAGAACGAGCTCGGTGCGATCGCGCGCAACGCCGGCGCCACCGTCGTGGTCGACCGCCCCATGCTCGCCCGCGGCCTGCTCAATCCCGCGATCGACTCGGCACGCCAGTGGGCGCAGGTCAACGCCGCCGACGCGCCGCTCGTCGTCGTGCCGGGTGACCTCGCGGCCCTGACGGCGCCCGTGCTCGACGAGACGTTGGCCGAGCTCGGGGGCCAGGAGCGGTCCTTCGTCCCCGACGCCTCCGGCCGGGGCACGACGCTGCTCGCGGCGTCGCGTCCCGAGCTGGTCGTGCCTGCCTACGGCCCGCGGTCGGCCATGCACCACTCCGACGCCGGGTACCGGGCGATGCCACACCTCGACCACCGGGTGCGGCGCGACGTCGACACCGCCGCCGACCTCGCCGAGGCACGCCGTCTCGGCGTCGGGCCGCACACGACAGCGGCCCTCGACGAGATGGCATCTGCCATTCGCGAGGGCCGCGACCGCATGCGGACCGGTTAGGCCGCGACGGTCTCCTTCTGCGCCGCGTCCGTCGCCGGCTCCAGCGCGTGGGCCAGGATCTCGGCGACGTCGGCGACCGGCCGCACGTCGAGCTCGGCCAGCACCTCGTCCGGGACGTCGACCAGGTCGACCTCGTTGCGGGCGGGGATGAAGACCGTCTTCACGCCGGCACGCTGAGCCGCCATGAGCTTCTGCTTGACGCCGCCGATCGGCAGCACCCGGCCGTTGAGGGTGACCTCGCCGGTCATGGCCACATCGGCCCGGACGTTGCGCCCGAGCGCCAGTGACGTCAGCGCCGTGACCATCGTGACGCCCGCGGACGGTCCGTCCTTGGGCACCGCGCCGGCCGGCACGTGCAGGTGGATCGACCGCTCCAGCGTGGCCGGGTCGATGCCGATCGCCTCGGCGTGCGACCGCACGTAGGTGAGGGCGATGTGCGCCGACTCCTTCATGACGTCGCCGAGCTGTCCGGTGATGGCGAGACTGCGCTCGCCGTCGAACGCGCTCGCCTCGATGAACAGCACGTCACCGCCGAGCCCCGTCACCGCGAGTCCCGTGGAGACGCCCGGCACCGCGGTGCGCTCGGCGACCTCGGGGATGAACCTCGGTCGTCCCACGTAGTCGACGAGGGTGTTCTCGTCGACCACGACGGGCTGCTCGGTCGCCGGGTCGGTCAGCTTGGTCGTGACCTTGCGGAACACCTTGGCGAGCAGTCGCTCCATCTGCCGCACGCCCGCCTCACGGGTGTACGACGCCGCGATCTGGCGCAGGGCCTCGTCGGTGATGGTGACCTCGTCGTCGGTCAGGGCCGCGCGCTCCTGCTGGCGGGGTGCGAGGTACTGCCGCGCGATCGCGACCTTGTCGTCCTCGGTGTACCCGTCGAGCTGGACGAGCTCCATGCGGTCGAGCAGCGCCTCCGGGATGGACTCGACGACGTTGGCGGTCGCCAGGAACAGCACGTCCGACAGGTCGAGGTCGAGATCGAGGTAGTGGTCGCGGAACGTGTGGTTCTGCGCCGGGTCGAGCACCTCGAGCAGCGCCGCCGCGGGATCGCCGCGGTAGTCGGCGCCGACCTTGTCGATCTCGTCCAGCAGCACGACGGGGTTCATCGAGCCGGCCTCACCGATCGCGCGGACCAGACGGCCCGGAAGCGCGCCGACGTACGTGCGACGGTGCCCGCGGATCTCCGCCTCGTCACGGACGCCGCCCAGGGCGACGCGGACGAAGTTGCGTCCGAGGGCGCGGGCGACGCTCTCACCCAGCGACGTCTTGCCGACGCCGGGAGGGCCGACGAGGGCCATGACGGCACCCGATCCGCGTCCGCCGACGACCTCGAGGCCGCGGTCGCTGCGGCGGGCGCGCACCGCGAGGTACTCCACGATGCGGTCCTTGACGTCGTCGAGGCCGTGGTGGTCGGCGTCGAGCACGGCGCGGGCGCCGGCGATGTCGACGTTGTCGTCGGTCTTGACGCCCCAGGGGAGCTCGAGGACCGTGTCGAGCCACGTGCGGATGTATCCCGCCTCGGGGTTCTGGTCGCTGCCGCGCTCGAGCTTGCCGACCTCGCGCAGGGCGGCCTTGCGGACGTCGTCGGGCAGATCGGCCTCCTCGACGCGCTCGCGGTAGTCCTTGGTGTCCTCGGGCTCGTCGTCGCCGAGCTCCTTGCGGATCGCGGCCAGCTGCTGGCGCAGGACGAACT
>Ga0247730_1000224_pt1 | contig 51607 bp, 62 predicted proteins | sample UWRJL073202C2_FD_180959 | JGI IMG/M metagenome (GOLD analysis project Ga0247730, IMG submission 180959) | Plant litter microbial communities from Arlington Agricultural Research Station in Wisconsin, United States - UWRJ-L073-202C-2 | ecosystem: Environmental > Terrestrial > Plant litter >... | reverse complement strand
GCGATGACACTAACTTTCTTCAGCATTAACTTATGTCCTTATGTGATCTTAATCTCAACTGACCAAGTTCGTATCTTACCCCTTTCTGCTCATCGCATCTTCAAATGCTTGGGCTTTTTTCTGATTTTCCATTTTCTCTTGCTGATTTTGCAGCATTTGAATGTTGGCTAAACGCATCTGCTGATTTTGCTGCTCAATCAGCTCCTGTTGATACCGCAGCTGTAGGTCCTCTTTTTGTTGAGGAGTTTGCACTTCGTTGAGCTTAGCGCGTAGCTGCGCGGCATTTTTTACACGGTCTGTACTGGCATCGTAGTTGCGCTCTAACGCATCCGCAGCAGCCAGCATTCGATCAAACTTGGCCTGCACACTGAGATTGTCAGATTTCAAACCGTAACGCTCACGCAAGCTCGCGATGTCCTGGACAGTGGTATATACCTGCGACCATTCCCCTAAGGGCAGCACCTGATTCAGCGCGGGGTTATTAAGAAAGTCACCCAGTCTGTCATTGCCCGTGACGATGCCTTTGTAGTTATCGTATTGCTGTTTGGCTTGCTGAATTCCATCCTTGGCTGTTTTTAGAGCGTCAAGCGCTTGTTGCGCCTGCGCCATCGCGTTTGATTGCAGAATTATCCCGGTTGCCACATCCAGAGTTGGAATACCTGAGGCGGAAACGCAAGATGGTAAGGCAACCGCCAGCATGACGGCGCTCATGGTGAACACGGCCAGTGTTTTTTTCATGGGAGATACTCGGTTTTACAACGTTGAGATGGCCTTGGCCCAAGCGGTTTCGAAGGCCGGCATCCAGATCTGCGGATCGCGCGTGTTGAGCAGATGACAAATACGGTCGGCCTCCTGAAAAGCCGGCGTCCACTGGATCGGATCGTCTGTATTCAGCCACTGACGCACGTATTCAGCTACTAGGAATGCAGGAACCCAAACTTTCGGATCGGTCGTGCTCAGCAACAACCGAACTTGGTTTGCCACCGAAGCGTTTTTCTCCGTGGTGGACAGCAGTGGCAGCCAGTATTTGAGCTTGTTATCCAGGACCAATTTGAGCTTCACAGCTTGATGCCCCTGCAAAACAACCATCTCGCGACTCAGAGGATGAAGTTCCGCAACAGCGTCGAAAACCTTCCCCTTGATGCCAAAACGCTCGTAGCCAGCCCTGTCTGCCTTGGTATTAGCGAGCCAGATCGACGTGATCACTTGTTGGATCACTGCCGGTGCATAGACCGTACTAAGCGCATCCTCCGGAGACTGTGTGTCCATGACCATGATCTCGCCCCTCATCCGACCACTTTTAAGCACTTCTTTCATAGCTTCGGCGGTGCTTTCGAAGGATAACGGCACCCAGTATTCAGCGATCACATTAAGCAGCAGGCTCCCAGGTCGCGCCTGATGCATGGTCCGTTTCATGTAGAACAGGGTATTGAGTAGTACCTCTAACACTTCCGGATGCTTGGTTGCATATTCCTTCTTAAGCAGCTGTGTGCAATCAAAGGCCAGTCTCCGATAGGCTCTTGGATCAAACTGGTTGATCGGTGAGTCAAGGACCCAAGCATATTGACCCTCTCGACTACCAGCTAGGCGGCACCACTTCGACAAACGGGTATGCAGACAATTACCACCGCGAGCGGTGATGTTTTGCAGCAGCAAAGACATTCCCCTGTAACGCACATTGCTGTGCTGCATGACAGCAGCAATAGAGTCTTGAATCTCTTCCTGCTCCTTGTCGTCAGTCTTGTCTTTGCCCCCGGCGCAACACAGCACCAGGTCGAACAACATCTGACGCAGGCCCTTACTGTCTTCAAACTGGAATGGGTTGACCCCAGTGAATTCGCCAGGTGTCAGGGTGTAGTAATGGGTGTCCAACGCCCCGAGCATATTTTTTAAAGATTCGTTGTAGTCAATGCAAAACACCAACGGGTCCCAACGGCTGAAAAACCCCAGAATTGTTGCTTCCAGAGTTGTCTTGCCAACCCCGGTTGCCCCTGTAATAGCCATGTGACCAGGTAGCAGCTCGCCCAGGTTGTTTTGCCCTGGTGCGCTGTCATGAGCATTAAGAATAAACAGCGCATCGTTGACAGTGCGCATGGGGATTAAACCCGTACCGTCGCCAATTGGATTGCCCTTTGCCTTACCGGTCGGAGTGGCATGCAATGAGAAGCTGCATGCCAAATTCTCGGTTGACTTCATCATTGGGTACATCGCGTCGGTAGCACCTGGGAACTGCGTATACCAAGTGTCGATGTTGCTCATGGTCGAACGGACAAAAGTTGCATCGTGGACGGTAAACACTGATTCCATCTTTGACCCATTATCAATGGCTTCATCAGGTGTCCGCCCATAGACGATTAGGGAAGCGTGGTACCGCCCAAAGGCCTTTTCACCCATGGTGATGTCTTGGATTGCATTCTCAAGCTCTTCGGTCTGTTTCGAATCGCCCTCGACAGATCCCAGATCGGCGATATGTTTTTTGAATTCTCGCTTTGCCTTGTTTCGATCCTCATACAGAAACGACTGGACCAGAGTGAACTCGAACTGCTCTTCAATGGCCTCATCCCACATACCTGGATAAGAGCCGCCCCCGGGGTAGTCCCGCAGGTCATAGGTCGTGGCGAAACGCTGACCTCCCCGGTTAGGTCTGTTCTCGATAAAGTCGTACTCATCGAAGCTGGTGACGCTATCAATAAGCGCGTCACCTAGCCGAGTGTCGCTTACCAGCACATCTTGTTCATGCCCGTTTAGCAACAGACCGAAGTAGCGTCCAACCTGCGAGTACAAAGCCCCATTTTCGTTCTCCTCAAGACCCATTACTGCCGGGTCGTATCGGGCGAGCATTGTCTTGGAGATGGTCAAAAGCTCACCCATCCGCCGAATACCTTCGTCTAGATCCCGGTATTTGAGGATCAAGGCCAGGCTGTAACCAACCTGCAAAAAAGTGCCATTGCGGAACGGGGCGGTATAGGCATCAACGAAGTCCTGCAAAGCCGGTAGGGGCATTGCATAGTTGGTATTAAGCTCGATGCCCGTTTTGGTGGTGTAGGTCTGCAGCATTAGGTTTTTGCCTTCCTTTTTACCTAACGCCACGAAATAGCGGTTGAGCTGGTGGTACAGCTGGATCAGCTCCTGGTCATTGCGGGTCTCGTGCGAAATCCCTTTGAGTCGAACCAGACTTACTAACCGATTGCCCGGCAGCGTGACCATGTTCTCGTGCACCGCGTACCGCATGATCGGAACTTTCACTTCCGGGGGCATAACGCTTTTGTGAAAATCGCGAGCCATAAAATTCGCTCCAATGTGGATTGAAGGGGGTAAGCAGCAGGGGTTTGCCGTACTTAATGTTCAGCTTGATGCGTCGCCAGGCGAAACGTACGCGCCGCAGGTATTGCCCATCGATTGCACAGAGAAAATGCAACACGACGAGCCCCGCCAAAAACGGGAACAGGAAAATCAATCCCCACACCCAGGAAAGCAGTGATATTCCCGCGATACCGCTGAATACCCCCCCCATCAAAAGGCCTACCATCGGCATGATCGGGATACTCCAGAACATTGCTGGTCGGCTCATACCGTTGTAGCTTTCAAATAGCAGTTTCTTAAGTTCGTTGCTGCCTGACATGAGGCCTCCCGAGCGCAGCGCTACCGTTTAGTTACGCTGGGGTGCCGGTACCAAAAACCTGCCACGCGGCAGCGCCAAGAACCATCGTGCCGCCCACAATGACCAGCACCATGACCTGTTGCACATAGTCCATAAACGTGTGGGATCGGTCTCCGGTTGAGCGCGCAATCATCCACTGAACACCCGACCACATCAGACAACCGAGGCCAAGCGTGCCCCCGAGTGCATAAAGACCTAGCCGAAAATTGGTAGCCCAGGTTTGCAGCGTTTGCTGCCAGTCTGCAGAAGCAAATGCCGGCGAACAGGCCATAACTACTAATAAAATGAGCAGCTCCTGCTTATTCAGCAGCAGACGACGATTAAGCATCAGGATTCTCCTTAAGATTTTTCTGTATTTCCTGCGGCTTGATTGCAGGCGCAGGAAGTTGCGACGGCATGCGCGGGTACTGGCGCAGTACGTCCCAGCTTTCATAGGTCGGTTGTTGTGGGGGAGTAGCTGGTTGCGGTGTAGGCTGGATTGGACCTGCCGAGCCCCCTAGAAGAGCGGGAACGGCGACGGTGCTGCTATCTGCGTTGGCTAGTACACGTTGGACATGGCTGGTACCACCAAATAGGGGTTCAGGTTTGAAGCCTCGCTTGAGATTGCCGCTGTAGTAACAGGAGATGGCCTTGTGTAGCGCATCCTGTTGAACTGCCCCGTCTTTAATCGCAGCTGAGTAACAACCCGTTAACACTACCGCCGTCATTCGAAGGTTCGTACAAGGGTCAAAAACCTGTTCAGACTTGCCTACATCGAAGTGTTGCCGGTTGATCTGACCTAGGCCAATGCTGAAATTTGCGCCCTCCTTCACCAGTGCCTTCACAGTCGTCACTGCCTCTTCTAAGCTTTGCGGCTGACGCGGCAAAGCCCTGCCAACCACACCAATGGCCCAGGGGTTGAACGCAGATTCAGTTTTAACAATCGGAGTGAGCGTGGCGGGATGGATCGAGGGCGCACATTGCATAGCCAGGGCCAAGAAGGCGCTGGAGGTGAGCATTGATTTTCCTTATTCCGGATTGGGTTGCGAATCAATCTCTTTAAGAAGTTTGTCCCGAGCCGCCTCCATAAAGTTATCGAGAACGTACTGGGCCATTTGTGAGGCTGTTATCTGACGCTTTCCTTTATAGCTAATATCGATGGCTATGCTTGAAAGCGCTTTGAAGCGTTCGGCACCGATGTACATCACACTGGTATTAGCTTTATTACCAATTGTTGAGTGCGTTTTTGGTAACATATTTATCTCCGGACACACGAAATCGCACTGCATGACTAAATGCAGCGCAAATTTAATTTATGAATTCTTGCTCAGCAGCGACTTATTTAATCAGATCGTTCACATACGGACGCTCTAGCACAGAGACGACCCTGGAATACTTGTTGCTATTACTTTTAATGATATTTCTATCATTTTGGAGAAGCTCAAAAAAGGCTGCTTGCCTTGCGAGAGTGCATTTTATCGTTGCAATGAATTCGAGCGAGGCCACCACTTCTGGTGAGACATTACGAAATTCAAGCTGGGTAACCTTTTGGTCCGTCCGCAACAAAAGTGCATGCTTGAGGGCGTCAATCAGAGAGTTCGATACAGTGCAAATTTCGCCACCAAATCGTACAAACTCTTTTACCCCTGGAAGATCCGATATTGCTGATGTGTGCACCAGTTCTGGATCAAGTCTGACAAAGAGATAGCCTGGGAAAAGCTGGGTTTCAGTAGTACGAACCCCGCTGCAGTCAGCTCGTCTTGTAACCTTGATTTTGGTAGGTGCGAAAACTTCCAAGCCTAAAGCCTTGATCTTGCCCGTAACGAGCAGGAAAGCATGGAGGTTGTGGGTGATCAAATACCATTTAAACACAACGTTCTCCTTTGATTGGGTACGCGCCGCCACAAACGCGCCGTATCGCATCTTGAATGATCGTTCTCCGCTTTTCGGGGCCATCAGACCCGAAAAAGCGACGGCTGATTATATATACAGTGTGAAAAGATGCAATGGCATGTTGCCATCTCGCAATGATATGGCGAGGCAAGAACTAAATCAATAAAATTTTCATAATCTGCAATTTTGCCGTTTTTTATCTACTCCAAACCCCTGAAAATGCTGGGATTTGGGCGGATACATGACCTCGACAATTCGTAAGCTCATAGGGTCCCGCATCAAGGCACATCGCAAGAATCAGGGCGTGACTCAAGAGGTATTAGCAGAAGCGCTCGGGTGCGAGTCGACTACGCTTGGTCGCTATGAGCGGGGGGAATATGCTCCAGATGGAGAGCAGCTGGTCAAATTAGCCCAATTTTTTGGTGTCACACCGATGGATTTTCTACCAGGTGACGTGGACATACATCGGCAGGCAGTGCTTGATCTACGCGCTAACCTGACAGAGTTGCTATTCACCATCGATGACCTGGATGAACTCCAACACTTAATCGCCGTAGTCCGCAATTCTCAGAAGAAACCATTTAAACCACGCTAAACCGAGGAATTTTTCCCCAAAATCTGCTAGAAATGCAGGTCGGGGAGCTGCCGCCCAAAAATCTGCACTGGCAGTTTTGGTCTGGGTAAAAAATGGATACTAAAGAAATCGAGAAACTGCTTCGCAATTTGGGTTACCCCTATGCGGCTTTGGTCTCTAACAACATAATAAAAGCTTGTGAGCCTAAAAAATTATACGAGGATGAAGAGTCTCTAGAAATTGAGCTTTGCCCAGATCTTGAGTTAGTTTTTTGGGCTGAAACTATGCGATTGGAAATGATTATAATAAAATTCAAGGACTGTTATCGCGAGAGCACTATCAAGAGTACAAGGAAGGTACTACCCACACCATTAGATAAGATTACAAATCAACATGACACTCACATCCTACTTGGCCCACCTATGTTTTCGAAATCACAACTTGAACTATTCGGAACAGAACTTTATGGCTGGGACACCTACCAACTTAACACCAATCTTCATCCAGAAGCTCTTTTGGATGTTCAGTATGATGAAAAAATGAATATTGCCAACTTGGTTATTTCGCTTATTGATAAAAATGTATAAAAATTTCCGTTCTAGCTTTGCAAGCCGATTGCCGAATGATTTCTAGGTATCGCCCTATGGATGACAGAATCAATACACTATACGTTTTTCCTGATACAAATGTTTTAGTTCAGTGCAAGGCACTGAGCGAGCTGGATTGGAACAGCCTAGGTAGCTTTGATAGGATCGTTCTTATTCTGGCAAGGCCTGTGATCAGTGAAATTGATAAACAAAAGAGCGGCCATGGCCGCTTGGCAAAACGCGCTCGAGAAGCTAATAGCTTGCTGCGAAAACTCCTAGATGAAGAATTTGTAGAAATCTCATCAAAGAAAAAAGGGGTGTTGGTTATATTACAGTCTGGGGACGCTCTTAGGGCGTCACCGGACATTGAAGATCAGCTAGATTACAGCACTGCAGACGATAAGCTGGTTGGGACCATTTACAAATATAAGCTCGATAATCCCGAACACAGCATCTTGTTTTTGTCCCATGATACCGGTCCTTTGATGACAGCAAAGCGCCATAACGTTCCATATAGACGTGTGCCTGATGAGTGGTTGCTTACGCCAGAAACTAATGACGAACAAAAGCAGATTAATGCTTTGCAAGAGCAACTGCGGCTTAGTACAGGACCCATGCCTGATTGCAAGGTTGAGTTTGTAGAAGCCCCATGGTGCTTTAAACTCCCTCGTTACCTCGCATTGACCGAAAGACAAATTTCGACCTTAGTTCAGAAGCTGGCGAATCAGTTTCCGCCAGAAACAGAATTCGACACTGAAATACCAAATAGAGATCATAGGTTGATGGGTGTAGGAATAACTTCTCAACTGTATGTCACTGTCAGCTCTGAGCAGATCCTAGACTATAAAGATGCCTATCAAAAATGGTTGGACGATGTAGCGAAAGAGTTAAGTAATTTAGACAAAAAAATGAATGCTGCTGTAGTGCCAGCTATTGATATAGCTTTCTCGAATGAAGGCACTGGCCATGCACATAATGTCGAAATAAAGATTGAAGTAATGGGTGAAAAATTCTGTGTTGTCGTTCCCAGCGAGTACGTTGAGAAGAATATAGAAGATTTACTAAACAATCCGCTTACCCTACCAACGCTACCTGAGGTCCCGAAGGGTTATTGGCGACACCCCCTGAGATTTGGCCGCCACGCACCTAATAGTCGATACGACATCTTATCCAAAGAGCTTGATTCATTAAGGATTCCATTCAAGACGGACACGCACGAGTTTTTTTGGAAAAATGGTCAACCTACTGAGCCTGCTCAACAAGTGGTTCGGGAGTGCGTCGAATGGCGCCATCATGACGATAAGGAAATCATTAAATTGAGACTTATTCGGTACAAATCGGTTGATTTTCTCAATGGCTCGCTGAAAGTAACTATACGTGCTGCAAACATTGCTAAGCCTATTACAGCATACCAACCCGTTAAATTTGAGTACGAGGATGTTGACATCTTACCGAAAGTTAAAGCTTTACTTGGTGTGCGTTGAAGAATGAAAACTACTTAAAAGGCGTGGGATTCCTACCTATAGGCGTACGCGTTCGACTTCATCCAGGCTGATTTCATCGCGACGGCGGTCATAGAGCTGAGTAGTACGAGTGGATGCATGGTTGGCCATGGCCGCAGCGTTTTCAAGCGTACCTCCATTCTTGAGATAAGCAGTGATTCCCGTGGCCCGCATCGAGTGGTTACCAATGAGTGTCTCGATGCCCGCGGCGGTCGCGCGCCGGCGCATCATGGCATGTGCGTTAGCCTGGGGCAGAACTGTTCGGCTTAGCTGCTTGGTACCGCGCCCAATAGTGCGAAATAGCGGCCCTTTCGCGTCCCCCTCAATCCCCGTGCCTTCCAGGTACGCATGCAGGTACGCCTCCAGAGAGTGATGGCAAGGCATGGCGTGCTGCTTTCCGCCTTTCTCGCGTAAGCGCACCCACAATCGCCGATTCTGCGTATAGACGTCCTCGACCTTCATCCCTAGCGCTGCGCCAATACGCGCAAACGAAAACACCATCAAGGCGATCAACGCTCGATCACGAAGACCGGTGACGGTGCTAACGTCGATGCTGTCCAGCAGCTGCCGTGCCTCACTCGGATCGAGCACCGGCGTCTTGCCGGTGCGGCTGGTATGACTGGGCCCACGCACCGACGCCGCCGGGTTATGCGGTACCACCTGACCGACTACAAGCCAGTCGAACAGGTGCCGGATCGCGGCCAGCCGTTGCTTCACCGAGGGCGCTGCCAGTCTTTGCTGCTGCAGCTCGATCCAGGTCGCCACATGCAGCGGTGCCACATCAGCCAGACTGGGTACTCCCACAACTTGGCACCAGGTCAGAAAGTCCTGCGTGGCTCTGGCATAGGCCCGGCGCGTGTTCGGGTTGCGGATGTTGGCGGTGAAGAATTCCAGAAAGCGCATGCCGGCTCGTTCACCCGCCTGACTCACCAGCGTCGGGACGAGCCCTGTGATCGAACCTGTCAGAACAATCCCGTTCATGGCAGTTCAATCCCTAGACGATCCTTGAGTAGTTGCTTAGCGTAAGCCTTGCCCAGCTCCAGCATCAAACCGATGCTTACGCTACCCACTTTCTCTGCACCGGCCTTGGTAAGTTCCCAGACTTCGCCATTGCGCACGGTATCTAAAAATTCGTGCCCGCTATAGGTCAACCGCATGGGGTACCACGAAATTCCCGAGGGTGAGCTCAGGTTCTGAGCATGGATAAAGCCGGCTTCATGTAAAAGCATGAGATGGTATGAAACCTCGATGTCCTCCCTTTCTGGCAGTTCCATAACAAACGCATTGTAAGGGTCATCCTCGTTGGCCTCGATGGCCAACAAGATCTCGCGGACCAGGTCTTTGTCGAGCTTCATCGAGGCATCTCTCCCTATGTGTGATAAAGGACATTATCACACATAGAACTCTGGATAGGGTTCCTATGACTGGCTAACCAATTTGAGTGAGAGTCTAAGGAAGAACGTTAGAGCCCGTTCACCGCTTCTACGCCGAATTTCAAGGTGGGAGGGTCAAATCGAAGCAGGTCTCACCTTGATTGTCGATGCGCGTGCAGAATTCAAGCTTTCCTGAGTCAGGATCGATAAACCAGTATGCTGCCCTGCCGTTCCGAAAAGGAGGGTCTCTCATGGCATCGATGGGAGCAGTAATGACGCGGTAATGCGCAAGATTCCCTTTTGGCTGGAAGTCAGCCTTTCGGCACGAAACCTTGTCGAAGCGTCTATCGTTCGTGGCGCCGATACTCGCGTTACATTGAATGATTCTGTTTGCCTGAGAGTCGGCGATTAGCACCTGATACGTGTAAGCTCCCGCCTGAAAGGTTACGGCGACATTCTCTACAATGACGTAATTCTCGGGTTGAAATGCACCTGCAGAGAGGCTCACCGCTGCAATGCATGGTGCGACTATTGCCTGAAATGCCTTCATAGCTTTTCTCCCACACGGTTAATGTTGGGGGACTAACTGCTACGGCTATCCCATGATCAGAATAGCCGCTTCGGATATAGATGGCCGCCAGATCGGTGACGCTTAAAGAGCAAATTCTGGCCGAAAAAAAACCGCCTGAGGATGGCGGTTTCATCAATGCCCACTGCCCACATAAACCTCATTCGGTTATTCCATTATCAATCCATGCCAGGCTCGTCGTAGTGGTCTTCTTGCAGGTGATCCTGTTGTTGAGAACCAGTGTTTGTTTTCGCTGCAACCTTGACCTGGTAACCACCGTTTTCTTGTCCTCTGAGCTGTTCTTCCAGCGACTGTTCGACCGAAACCGCAGGTCCATTAGGCACCGCAACCGCCCTACCCTCCTCTGCCGCCAGTTGCTGTTCAAGTGAGGGTTCACCCACTGGCTGGATTATGTCCTGGAGCAAGCCTGGCAGGTCCTGATTCCCTTCAATCTGGTCCATCGATAGCACGATGGCTCGCCTCGTAGCTTCTTGCTGGATATGTGGTAAAGCCAGCTCGTTTACGCTTCGATCACGGGCAATGTAAAGAATGTCGCGACCAGCTGGTGATTGGCCAAAACGTTCCCAGGCAAGCATGTATCCCGACCGCTCAGCGAGCTGCCGCGTGAACTCGCGGAGGGTCCGGCTGTTACCGTCAACGAAAGGATGAATGTAGTCGACTTCACTGTAGAGCCTTCCCATAGCGGCAGTGAATGCGCGGGTGCTGAGCCCTGATAGAACGGCTGGATCTGCGCTTTCCAATATGTCCTCAAGCCGGCTTCGTGCATTTGAGTCCATGGGGGAATAGGCGACGCTTAATCGAATGCCTACAGACTCAAGCTTCCGGGTTTTGACCCAGTCATTGCCTGCCGCAACGGGTAGCCGGTATTCCCCAGGGGTCGCTTCGCTGAAACCAAGGCCCGGCAGATCTTGGAAGATACGGCGATTGATCTCTTTCAGATGTGTAGCGTCAAATTGCCCTCGAACAGGATCCAGACGAAGCTCTACAAGTCGTTGCCATGTGTGGCGCGCTTCAAGTGCCAGACGTTTTTCGGCCGTCAGCTCGTTACTGCTCATCAGTGAATTCGCTACGCAATTTCACAAACTCGGAGAGTTCGATCTCCCCCTCTATGAATCGCTTTGCGTGGGTCTCATCGTCGGGGCTGAGAATGAAGCCCTCCAAGCCAACCGACGCACGACCGTAATTAACAGCCTGTTCCCGGAGCTTGCGTTCGGTTTCGCTTATGGCGGGTTTCAGAATTTGCGTAGGCATACCACCCTCCTCCTTTGCTCAAAGATCACCGTTTGGTGGCAGACAATGTATAGACGTACTCAACTCCGTCCTCTATAGACCTGTACTGCTTCTTCTCACCGTCAAAGAGCAGGACTGATGATGAATGCTTGAAACCTTCGGTACGCGGTTGGTCAATGACGAGATTCCCCATCCTAGCCGTATCCATTTGCATCAGCCGGACGTAGTTGACGTCGTAGCTTAGCTCGATGCCTGCGCCGGTAATAACTGGCGTAATAGATGACGTGGTGCCCAGTTCTAGGTCCGCAAGCTTCACCTTATTTTGGGAGCCAGAATCTCGGAATTTTCTTAATTCAATATTGCGATGCGGCCGTTTTACTCCGCTAACGATGAGGCCTGAGAAGCTATCGACTGTCTCACCATTACGGGTTAGCTCAGTTGTTACGTAGACCGATTCGGCTGCGGAGGCGCTGCCGACCAGTAGGGTTACCATCGCGAATACAACTGCTTTCATGACGCTACCGTTGTTCAGGAAATAGATATAGACCGGAGACAGGTTCTTGTCGCAACGATTTATAGATACCGAAAGGATATCCCTAAAATATCCTTTTAACACTCAAAGGGTACACATTAGGCATCCTTTAGATACTTAAATCATCATACCCCTGCATCAAGTAACCGACGTACAGCAATCTTGATCAGCGCTGGTCGGGACAACCCAAGCTGCTTACGCGCCGCATCGAATTCGGCAAGAAGCTCAGGCTCAAATCCCACCTGGAACATTTCACGCTTACCACGGATGTTCTTCTTTGCCTTGCTATCAGGAGCTGTCGCCGCTGCTTTGGCAGCCACTTGTGTTGACTCTGGATCAGCACTTGCCGGCTTGGGTGCTCTAGTGATGACGGCCATAGGATATCTTCCTAGTATTAGAAGGGTACTTAATGAATATGATTAGGATATCACAAAGATATCCTTAAGATCTCACTCGAATAGGGCAGCCAACAGCGCGTCAATTTCCCTCACAGCCTTAGGATCTCTGGGTTTCATCTCACTGACAGCTAATCCCAGGGTTGAAGCAGCTGCTATCGATTTACGCCTAGTGATACTCAGGTCTAACAATTTGAGCTGAGGATAATTTTCAATCGATTTACGCGTACCGATGTTATCGCTTGAGTATTTTTTAGGCTCCGCCATGTTGAGGTAGGCGTAGATGGGAAGGGGGTTGTCGCCACGTAATGCCTGAATCTCAACGATTAGCGGCACTAGCTCATCCTCAAGCGCGTCTAGCTCAAAATTGCCTGGCGCAACTGGAACAAGCATTACATCTGCGATCATCATTGCATGCCGGAAAGCGCTGCTATCACGGCCGCCTGCATCGATGATGATGTCATCGTATTTATCGACCTGCCTTAAGACCTGAGTACGCAATTGCTCACCATCCGGGTAAGCCACCAATGTAACGCTGGGGGTCAGGCCTGCAGCGTCGCGTCGATCAATAGCCTTTGACGATGATGACTGACGATCACTATTGACCAGCAATACATCCTTTCCCTGGAGCGCTCGCCCTACAGACACCTGAACAGTGCCGGTCGATTTACCAACGCCACCCTTGGTATTCCCTATAACTATGATCGACATAACGAATCCTTAAGACATTAGGAAGATGCTAAAAAGATGATGAAAGGATATCCCTTTGATACCTATTGTCAACACAAGGGACATTAAAAGGATATCTCAATCATACCTTCGTTAATCCCCACGCTGGAGACAGTGATTTTTAGCTTCGGACTGAAGGACGTTCATAAATGCCTCTGCTACGCACGGGACGGCAATCTCGCTAGCGAACCACACCAAAAGGGATCGGTGCTTAGGGTTGGCTAATTCAGTGATAGGCAAACTCCGGAGGAGGGCGTAGGTGGTATATTCGCTATTGAGCATGATTTATCCCAAGGTGAGTTATGTTCCGCGCTGGGGATGGTTGCACCCATGCCCCGGCATCCTTTCAGCGCTGGTTCTAAGCCATGTAGGCCAATACAGGAATAATGTCCTGGGGAACGCGCCCCGTAAGAACCAGAAAATGCCGCCAGACCCCGTAAGGCACTTTCCTGACCCCTTGCTTGTAATCCCGCACACGCCGATCTGACGAAAGCCCAAGCAGCCTGGCTAATTTCCCGTCGGTGCCATGCTCCGGAAAGCCCACCTGGAAATGTCGGAAATAAGCTCCAACTACATCCGGAGAAGGTGGTTCCCACCCTTCATGCTCCCGAAGCAAATGAGCGCGGCTGTATTGGTCTTCGTCCAGCTCCGTTTGCCCTGGAAGCCTAGGGGCATTTAGGTTGGCCCTAAGCTGCCTGATGGCTGCTTCTGTTGCTGCTTGAAATACTGCCTCTTGCTGTTCGGCAATAGACGGCAACGGTATTTCTATTTTCATACCTCATACCTCCAATGGCAGCGAAGAAGAGGGGGCTTTTCAGCCCCCATCTTCACCGTGGTGACAGCTCGATACTTCGAACGTCTGAAACACGGATATTGACCAGGCTCAGTGTCCCTGTAGCTAGCTGTTTCCAATGCCCTGACTGGTGTACGTGAACCAGGGCGTAGAACAGATAGTCTGGTAACAGCAGGTCAGTTCGTTCGATTCGGATGCCGATGTGTTCAGGATTGAACTCTCGTACTGCCTCACCGCAACGCTCTGCCGAGCCCCGGCGAACAATCCAGAAATGGGCCTCAGGAAAGTTCGTCCGGATGGTCGCCACCGCAGCTAGTTTCATCTCGTTCTCCGCCGGCGGCATGACTAGCCCCCTCAGAGTCGAGTGGCTTTCAGCATGCCACCAACAGAAATGATTCTAGGCGCATTGCGCCTATTACACAAGTTTTATTTAGGCTCAATGCGCCTAATAAGATGCTGGTATTTACGTAGTCAATAAACTACAATCCATATCATGAAGACCATAAAACAAACCGCAACCTACATGGCTTGGGAACGGAGGCTCAAAGATCAGAAGGCCAAAGCTGCGATTGCCGCTCGTGTTTTTAGAGTCGCAAACGGTCTGATGGGGGATGTTTCACCAGTAGGGCAGGGCGTCAGTGAACTGCGGATTCACGTCGGACCTGGTTACCGTGTTTACTTCCAGCAGCGAGGCGATGAAGTGGTGTTGCTGCTTTGCGGTGGTGACAAGAGCAGCCAAGCGCGTGATATCGAAACAGCTAAAAAGCTTGCTGATCAGTGGAGGCAGGAATGAAAGAACAAATTTACGATTACGATCCAGCAGCATCTCTCGAAGGCCCTGAGGCAATAGCGATTTTCATCTCAGACGCATTCGAGACAGGTGATGCGAAGTACATCGCCCAAGCCATGGGTGTAGTAGCCCGGGCCAAAGGTATGGCCGAGCTTGCACGTGAAACAGGCCTTTCCCGAGAGCAGCTTTATCGTTCATTTAGCAGCAAGGGCAACCCAACCTTGAAAACCATGTTAACGGTAATGAGAGCGCTGGGTTTAGACATGACCGCTCGTATGCACTGATCTCTGTTCAACCCTGATTTTTACTTCGTTGGCAGCAACACATGAACAAAACCTGATTATTAACACCAAGGAATCGCCTACATGCCTACAGCACCATCAGCCGAAGAGCGCCGCGCCATGGTGCTAGCTGACTTCCAGGAAGGGATCAACGACCAGGCCGCGCTGCTGCGTAACCCCGAGGCGCACACGAGCGCCCTGACCGATCGGGTCAAGGCGGCCGAGGCCAAAGACCTGATCAGTGCCGAGGATCTGCGCGAGCATCTGGAATGGGCTGACGCAGCACTGGCCTGGGCGATTGAAGAGTTATTGAACCGCGAACTGAATCAGTAGAAAGGAGCCCCGCCATGACCGACGCCGAAGCCCAGGCTCATGCGTTTCTCCAGTCGCTGGCGGAAACGCTTGAGCAGCATCATGGCCCATGCAAGGTAGAGCGTGGAGTGTTGCTGCGCTGGCTGGATGAGACCCTGCGTGCTGGTCTGGCGACCGGCGCCGATGAAGAAGTGGTGGTGGCCTCAATCTTCAAGGCTTACCCCTTGTTGCAGGTTGAGTTGTCTCGCGCTGATAACGATGACTGAAAGGACACCGCCATGTTAAGCCCGGCCGAAAAAACCCAAGTGCGGGTCAATGCCGCCCTGGACACCATCGATCAGGCCACTGACGCCCTGAAAGTCCGCTTTGCCGTCGCCTATGCCGTGGGGTATATCGATGCCCTGTGCGATGAACAGCGCATCAGCGTCGACGGCGCCGGGCTGTACCGGCAGGACGCCTATGCGCGGCGCGCCGCGCGCATGCTTGCGCTGGGTGTGGAATGGGTCGATGACCAGCCGCTGTACCTGTAGACCACTCTAACGAAAGGAACCCGCGTGATGACTGAAGAGCAATGGGCGGATCTAAAAGTACGGCGTCTAAAGGCAATCCATTCCAGTATCAAAACACTGAAAGCCAACACTGAGCCAAAATTGCGTCGGCATCGCTTTGGTCGGCTGCACGGCCAGATAAGTGAGCTGCGGATTGTCGGGCTGTTCACGGCTGAAGAATCTACGGCGCTGATTCTGGCCACTGAAGAGGCCCGAAAGATCGCCTTTGAAGCGACTCCGGATGCAGATCAGGCGGACGATCCAGCTGGTACCGTTACGGATAACGAATAGAAAGCCGCCCCCGGTTTACCGGGGGCAAACCGTCAAGGGTAGGGCGATTCTGATCGGTGGTTCCGGCTCAAGATGAACTGGGCCCGTCAGGGTGACGATGATGGTAATGACCAGGAGCAGACTGTTTAGGTTAAGGTTTAAAGACATCGGTAAATTCTCTCGTATGTCTTTTATTTAGCTTGGCGCGAATCCAAATTGGCCTCAAAACACTACCGTTTGTCGGATTCTTTAAAAAGCGTTTACGCGGTTGTTTTGACTTAACAAGAAGTGAAGCCTGCCGCACCGTTGAACCCGGGCTGCGCCGTATGGCGCGGCCACCCATGCAGTGCAAGGAGCAAGACCGATGCATATGAGTGATGCGGTACAAGTGGTGCAGGTCGCCGGTTCGAACGCGGCCAATGAAAAGCTCGCCGATGGCTGGAAGCTGTTGGCCGTGGTCCCCCATGCAAATGATGCGGGCAAGGCGCATGTCGCCTACGTATTGGGCAAACCCAGGGCGCCTGAGTACAAGATGCCCTAGGCCGGATAATCGCCGTACGCATAACGAACAGAAAGGAACCCCGCGAATGAACATTGACCCGGCCGAGGCGCTGAAAGCTCGCCGTCTGGCACGATTGCGCGAAGAGCTTGGCTATCTGGTGGCCGAGGATAAGCCGGAATCGCTGTCGTGGCGCCAGGGCATGCTTGACGGGCGCATGCTGGAGCTGAAAGAGCTGGGTATCTTCGACCAAGAGGATGTGAACGCATTCCTTGACGAATTGACCGCGGCGTTGTGGGCCAAGTCGCAGGCTCGCCCGGCCGGATAATCGAAGTACGCATAACGAACAGAAAGGAATCCCGGCCGGACCATGCTGGAACGGCCTTCATCCCGCATTAAGGAGTCAGCATGAGCTTTGCGCACGTTAAAGAGATTGTCGAAGTCAGTGATGTTATCGAAGCCAACCGGCTGATCGAGGCCGGTCATGAGCTGTTGCAGATTGTCCCGGGCTGGACCGGCGACAACACCCCCTGCACGCTGTTTTACCTGAGCAAGCCTGCCCCGACGCCGGAGGGCAGTTACGTCGACGGCGACTGGGTGCCGAAAAAGGCATAATCGCCGGTACGCATAACGGCTGTCATGTTCAATAGGCCCCCACTCTTTACACAGGAGCAGGGGCCTTTTTTATGCTTTTGGGTCACCTAACTGCGATAGTTTGGTCACCCAAACAGGGTAAGTCGGTTTTAGCGCAGCACCACCATCCAGTGCGGAAAAAAATTACTTGTGACGCGTCACGCAGGCAAAAAACGGACGAAAAAAAACCGCCCAGTAAAGGCGGTTTTTCATTGGTGATCAGGTTAGTAGCCTTTTCACCGTCTTACAGGAAGCATTGACGTGGGTTCATCCTACAACGAGTTGTCACGCGTGACAACTCCGGTAGTACGGCGAAACGGCAGATGCGCTGATGGTGATGGCACCGCGTCGGCTTCCCGGCTAATATGGCCGCGTCAGACGTGAAACGTAATGTGGGTCGGGTTGGAGCAAAGATTTCGGACCAAGGGCGCGGGCTAGTAATCCGCGCGGATTTAACCTGAGGCCCATCAACCCGACTGAACCTTGCAGGAAGCATTTGACGTGCAACTGACGGCGCTATGTGTTCCGGAAAAAGCACCGGCGGGGAGGTCGTTCAGAGAAATTTAGTATGAAATTTATGCTGATTGCACTGAAGGATCTTGTGATTCGTCTTGTGGCTCACGCCCTTTACGACATCATTCGTGATCACTGGAAAGATGGGTTCTAATCAACTCGCCTGACTGGGAAGGAAACCCGCTGCGGCTTCGGCCAAGGCGGGTTTTTTTTGCCTGTGCAAAGGTGGCAGGCTTACCGCCGTGAAAACGGGCGCTGAGAAAAAAGCTAAGAACACAGGCGAAAAAAAACCGCCGTAGTGACGGCGGTTTTTCGTTGGTAAAAGCGGTTCGGAATCGCGTCTACCATACTCGCAGGGAGCATTTGACGAACCGATACTATAACTCCATAAATTATGGTGCAACTGCCGCTGAGATAAAGTCAGTAAAAAAGTGCCGGTGAATTGTGACAGTGAAAACCTGAAAAAAAGGGGCCTCAATTCGTTGGTTTGTCAAATCATCGACTTACCGCTTTTTTTCCGTCGGTCAAGGGCTATCTGTCACCCCGAAAAATAAAGACCGAATAACAGTTAAAACACTTTTTTTTGTTGCAACATGCATGGTATTAAACAGTGGCTCGCAAGGTAGCGACATGGGCGAGCAGACCTGCAAGGGACCCTAGGGCCACGGAGTCGGAACCGTGCCGGACTAGCTGATGGGCCCAAGATTAGACCGCCTCGCGGGGAGTGTTTGACGCATTTTTGCCCCAATTGCATGTGTGCCGGTAAGTGCATGAGGCCGGTCAACCCTAGAAGGGGTTGGTTATGTTTACGAATGTAGTTCGATTCGTTAAACGTGCTTGGAGTCTCGCAATGGGTATGTGTCGGCTGTTCAGTGCCTACCATGCCTATCGGTTGTTGCGGGATCACTACGATGACTTTTTATAACGTCTGACAGTGGACCACCCTAGCTCACGCTAGGGTGGTTTTTTTATGCCTGACAGGACGGATCAGTCTTGGCGTTGTCTGGATTCTATGACCCGGCCCGCCATCGACTGGAGCGTCACCCATGTGCAGCCATTACGAAGCCCCGTCCCACCCGCAGTTGATGAACGCGTTTGGCGTTGAAGGTCCGGAGCAAGGGAGGCTGGATCTGTGGCCGACATACATGGGGCCATTCCTGCGCAGACCGCAGGGGGATGAAGCCCAGGACGAGCTAGGTCCGGCGCTTGAAATACTGTCCGGATCGTTCGGCCTGATACCCGGCTGGAGCAAGGACACGAAGATTGCCAGGCGCACGTACAACGCCAGGTCAGAAACCGCCGCACAGAAGCCATCCTTTCGCAGTGCATGGAAGAACGCGCAGCACTGCCTCATTCCCGCCGCCGCAATCTACGAACCTGACTGGCGCAGCGGCAAGGCCATTCCTACGCGAATCGCGCGGGCTGACGGCGAACTATTGGGCATCGCCGGGCTGTGGGAATGGTGGCGCAATCCCGAAGGCGTGATCGTGCACAGCTATTCCATGCTGACAATCAACGCCGACGACCACGAATTCATGCGGGACTACCACAAGCCAGACGACGAAAAGCGCATGGTCGTGATACTGCCGGCCGGGCTTTATAACGATTGGCTCGACGCTCCGGCCAGCGAAAGTATGGAGTTCATGCGGCAGTATCCAGCGGATCGAATGACAGTAACTTGACTCAGCTACGCCCGATCAATTGGCTTTTACAGTCCACAATTGGTCGAGACGTGTGGTAAAGCTGCTGCTCATCATCTCGCGACGCATCCCCCAATCTGGATCTGCAGGGACACTCGCAGCGCGAAGGGTGCCGCGTCCCCAGCGCTCATTGATTTCATCGAGCACGCTCATGATCTTGTCCGCCGTCGCCGGCTGCGTTTCTGCAAAAAGGTCATCAGTGAATTCACCAGGTTGACGCAGATCCATCAACAGCACCTCCGCCTTGCTGTAACGAAAGCCAGGTCTGAACAAGCGGTTGACAGCCTCGGTTGCAGCCTTCGTCATCAACCGCACATCATTGGTGGGGTAGGGCAGTTCCACCAAGGCGCCATTGGCGTAATGGGCTTCATCTGGATTGAACATGCCTGTTCTGATGCTGACGCGGATTTTCTTGCACAACGAGCGTTGCGCGCGCAGCTTTTCTGCTGCCCGCTGCATGTAGGTGGCCACTGCTTCTTTTATCGGCTCGATTTCTGTAAGACGCTTACCAAACATCCGACTGCAGCAGATCTCTTGCTTGGGCGGTTCCGCATCGGCCAGCTCCAAACAAGAAACTCCCCGAAGCTCCCTCGCCGTTTTTTCCATCACGACGCTGAATTTTTTGCCCAGCATGGTGGGATCAGCCCGGGCCAAATCCATAGCAGTTTTAATGTTCATGGCTTCCAGGTGCGCCTTCATGCGTCGACCAACCCCCCACACGTCACCCACTTCGCAGCGCTCTAATACCCAGTCTCGACTGCGCGTATTGCAAATATCGACCACCCCACCCGTGCGCGTCTGCAACTTTTTGGCAGTGTGATTGGCAAGCTTGGCTAGCGTTTTAGTGTGCGCGATGCCCACTCCGACTGGAATGCCCGTGCATTTGAGGACATTGGCCCGAATCTTTCGCCCAAACTGAGTGAGGTCGCCGGGGATTCCGGTCAGATCCGCGAACATTTCGTCAATGCTATAAACCTCCCCGGCCGGAACCATCGCCTCGATCAAAGTCATGACTCTTTCCGACATTTCACCGTACAACGCGTAATTGCTACTGAAGGCCACCACGCCATTACGGCGCAGGTGATCCTTGATCTGAAAATAGGGCGCGCCCATTTTGACGAACGGCTTGGCGTCGTAGCTGCGGGCGATGACACAACCGTCGTTGTTGGACAGCACCACAATGGGCGTCTTGGCCAAGTCAGGTCGAAAGACCCGTTCACAGCTGGCATAAAAACTATTGCAGTCCACCAGGGCGAAGACAGGTTCAGGTTTTTTCATGATCACGGACGCTGTACTTGACCACCCCCCAAACCACCAGCTCGTCACCTTCCATCACATGGCGAGCAGGGTAGCGGGTGTTTTCCGACATCAAGACCACTTGGTTATCGCGCATGTGCAGCCGTTTGCACACTGGCTCGCCATTAATGGCAGCTATCACGATATCGCCGTGGCCTGCATACACACTGCGGTCAACGATCACCAGGTCACCGCTATAGATTCCAATACCCTGCATGCTGTCGCCTTCAATTTTCACCAGGTACACATGCGGCGCGCGAATATCGAAGAGTTCATCCAAGGAGATATGCTTTTCGATATGGTCCGCGGCTGGCGAGGGGAAGCCTGCAGGTACTTGGAAGGAGTAAAGCGGTAACGTTTCGCCGCCGGTTTCTAATGGGCCGAGGATAGTGACACTCATGGCGTAAGCCTGTTGGATTGAACTGTATGGATAGACAGTAAACGTGTTGCTGGCCTTGTCGTCAATTCCGCCCGACCAGAGACGCTAGCCTTCAACGAGACTGAATATTTCCCGAAAACGCATGCCTTCATTGAAGGCAAAGGCGGCATTGGCGTTTCTGGTTACTTGGTTTTGCCTGTGCGCAAACGCACCCGGTTGAGGCGCAGGGCGGCTTGCCGTCCTGGGGCGATTTATCCGGGTCTTAGCGCCCGAAGGGTGGCCGTAGGCCAGGGCAGGGCAGTTTTATCGCCCTGGGCCGCTTAGACAGGCTATAACGCGGTTTGAAGTTCGCCCATATGTTGCAGGTGCAGGGGGCGCAGCCTCCTGCCGGGGGTTTGGGGCGAGTAGCCCCATTTACCTGCGCCGTGCCGAAGGCACGAATTGCGCGGGCACTTCCCAGAGGTGTTTACACCTCGTAAATCCCTGTTTTTACCCGTAGGGGGAAACTGAAGGGGGTATAAAATTCCATTTATTCAAAACGATCTGGCTACGCCGGCAGATCCTGCAGGAAATACCCCGAATTTTGACTCGCCTGCAGCCATGAAACGCGAAGTCGCCGAGTTTCTGAATCAGTGCCTTGTAGGTCCAGAAAACGCAGGCGCAGCAAAGCCTCCGTGCGAGCGGATTCAAAAAAGAAATAGCATTGGCAGGTTCTGTAATTTACTTGAGGCCCGTCGCCACTTTAGCCAGCAGCTGGCTCATCTTGTCTCTGACCTGATTACCAGTGGTTGTCCCTGGCTTCGGGGGCCTCCCTTGATCACTTCCTGTGTGGGACCCTGGTGAAGCTACCTCACCATTTTCCTTGGCCATCCAGCGCGCACGAGACACTTCTCGACGCAGCTGTTCCTTGGAGAATCGCTGCATGTCATCCAGGCGACGTTGGCCGATCACATTAAGTTCGACCTCTCGCCGCTTCTTCGCGGAGTTCTGGACTCGTTCAAAGACATGCAGCAGTCCCAGGTCTTTCCAAAAGAGTTTGGTAAAGCGGACCAGCACGCGGGTGCGTACCAGGTGTAGACCGTTGTCATCCTTTTCATCGAGGCGCACGCGCTCGATGCGGCGATAGACGTAGCCGGCAGCATCAAAGGTTTGAAATAGCCGACATACCACCGGGGCAGAAAGGCCGGAGTCCTCCGCAATACCGCGTTGGGTATTGAGCACGTAGCGACCATTCTCGGGGTCGATGTAACCCAGCACGCCAGTTGCCAGATCCAAACGCACCAGCATTTGCTCCGCGCTTTTCTCGATTGCGGTGAATTTCTCAATGCGTGTGCGGCGGTCACCATTTACGCCATCCAAACGGCGCAGGTAGCGCCCTCGGTAACTGACCATGTTACCCAGGCGCTCATAAGCGGAGCGTATCAGGGGGTTTTTGAGCTGTTGCTCGGATAAATGACGCGGCTCGGCATAACGCGCGGGCATAGCCCGGGTGGGATGACGCAGCGCTGCGTGGGGATTGGAGTCTTTGAGTTTGACGACCTTGAGCGCTCTCACCACGGGGCACGACCAAAGAGGCCAGCGGCGCCGATCAGGTGAGCATTAGAGGCTGAACAGCCGTTTTGACTGCGGGGTAGGGTGCTGTCATCGAGGACAGGCACAACCATGCCACGTGCTAATTCCATTTTTAAAACGCCTTCCGGCGGCAAGCTGACCAGGTGGCTTTTCTCGGCTTGCAAAAGGCCGAAGTGCCCGCCATAATCGGCTCACCAATTGATGTGAAGAGCAGGTTTTCACCGTCGAAAGAGAAGGACCTGTTCTAGATTTTCCAAAAAGCCCGGTTACCAGCCGGGCTTTTTGGTTTCTGCAATTCTGTTATGCCACTTGAAGATTTACCTCGTTAAAACCCACACGTTCCACGTCTGCACGTACCGATTCCAGACTCTTGTAAATCTTGTGACGACTCGTGCGCGCGATGGTCATGTACTCTTGCGACCCGTCATTGCAAACGACCATAAGCACCCAGGCACCGCGCTCCATAGGAGCCGGAGCTATGAAGGCAGTCTTCAAAGCACCCTTCTGGTACAGCTTGCGCATTGCTGATAGATCCACGGCCATCGCACCCTCGAACCCTGTAAGATTTTCGCAACGATATGCTCGACTACATGAAAAAGCAAATTCATGTAGAAAAGTGGGCCTTTCGACTGGCCGAATCATGCGGTTTTTGACAGAAAACTAAGGTTTCATGATTGCTATCGACTCGTTCGCGGGGCTTGGTTAAACCCTCCATGAACGATTGAAACGTGGCACGGACGGGCATTCACCATGATTCGGAGCTCTGGGAATGGTGCCCATCCTGGTGAGATAGGCACCAAACACAGATTAGTCCGTACTCAAGCCCGGCTCTTCCTGCTCATGCGTCGCCGCTTGCGTGTTCGACGCGCTTGCAGCTGCAGCACTTTCAAGTGGCGTAAGTGGCTTGGCGACTTCGCGTTCAGGCACTTCGCGTTCGGCGGTCCACTCACGGCGATGGCTGATTTTCTCTGTAACGCTGCCATCCAGTTCGATCTTCTGCACCGTCACGGGCACCGTGCCTTTGTCTTCCAGTCGGATCTGTTCACCAGGTACAAGGGATGCTTTCTCCATGACCTCTGCCAACGCAACACCCCATACCGTACGTTCACCGGCATCTGTTTTGAGGGTCACGAAATAGCTGTCCTGCTTGTCGACCTGGTGCTGATAAGGCGCGGCACCATGATTCATGAGCATGCCTTGAATGACTTTGCGCCCGGCTGGTGATTGGGCCGCTGGTGATTGCGTCGGCGTTTGAGTATCTGGCTTGTCAGTTACAACCGCTGGGCTTCTCTCAATCTGGTTAACGGCCTCCACCGCAAAAGACGTAACGCTATCCAACAAGCGGATGTCTTCCGGGGAACTCACCTGACTGTAAAGATCTTCAAGTGCACCCTTAAAACGCTCTCGATAGGCATCGTTGGCCAAGTAGTCTGTGATCAGGTCCTTGGACTCGGTCGTGGCTTCGTACGAGCCCACAAGCCACATTGCGTGGTCCTCACCACGCGCGCCCATTACGGTGTCAGAACCTCGCACGTCCTCCTCAGTTAGCTCACGGGCAGTGCGCCATTGCGCTTCGTGCTGCACGAGGTCATCTGGTACAAAGGCTTCTGCGCTACGCTCGGTCGGTACAGGCTCGACAGCAGCTGGAGACGCCGGCGCACCTTCAGCAACATTCAGGTCCGGCTCTGCCGGCGCGATGCCTTGGCCTTCACTTTCGATCTCAAGCTCTGCACGGCGAGCTACCAAGCTCTCATTCATGCCCTTGTCGGTAAAATGCACGTCTAGTCCATTCTTGGCTGCGGCTTCGACAACCAGGCGTTTAAAGTCCGCAGTACCGTTGATGGTGAGCGTACTGCCAAAACGCTCCTTGGCCAGTTGCAAGGCCACAGCAACTCCTGACTCAGTGATACCCGTACGGCGCATGGCAATGGATGTGCCGGTATCGACAAATAGCGTCTTGTCAGTCTTCTTATCCAGGTAATGCACGTTCTGGCTGTATTTCGCTTTACGGGTGTAAATATCTTTGGCGGCCAGCTCGCGATCTCGTGCCTGATTGGCCTGGGGATCCAGCTGAAGTGTGAGACGGTTCATGATCTTTTTCACCCGATCACGAACGCCAACGGGTTCAGGGGTTTTAGCGCCACTGATGGAATAGCCAGGATCGTCCGGTTCTTCGGTGATCAAGTTGCGGATCTGCGCACTGCCCATGAAATTAACCTCGGTTTGGGGGGATGGATACCTGATGTGCTCATTGGCTTTTAAGCGCTCAAACGACAGCACTGACACCAGCTGAGCTTTGTCTTGGCGCGTAAGTCGTTGGTCGCTGAAAAGTGAACGTCTTAGTTCGAAGTACTGTTTGTTTACACGACGCAGCGCTTGGCGCTGCGCGGGAAGTAACTGGTTCTGCTCGGCCTGCCGGTTGAAGTAGGCAGCGACCGTTGAAGCGCTACGGTTGCTGGTGAGCGCCTTGATCGACGGCAGCTTGATGACCAAACGAGTGTCCGGCTTTTTCAACGGATCAAACAAACGCCGGCCACGGGCTTCAATGTCTGAAACCGTAGGGGTGCGATGAGGGTTACGAGCGTAAGTTGGAAGCGGATTATCCGTTTTGCGCATCTGCGCCCGGGAAGCCTTTGTGCTGGGAGCATCGCCCGCTTTGCGTCTGCTTTTTGAGGCTTTGTTCTTGGGAGAAACTGTGGACCTGGTCGAGGTAGCCACCTCGATCACCAATGCAGAGCCTTCAGGCATTTTTAACGGATCAAACAGTCGACCACCTCTGGCCTCGATGTCCGCGATAGTCGGAACACGATGAGGACCACGGCCGTTGGGTGAGGCTGGGTAATCGGTTATTCCGGATCGTGATCCAGCGAGTCGTGAGCCTGCAGCTCCAGCTCGTTTTCTTGTTCCCGTTGCTGCCTCAGAAACGGTGGCAGTTGACTGTCGTCGTGGCTGTCGTCTTGATGCATCGCCGGGCCTTCCTCCTCTTCCTCCTGGTACAGGCGGTCGCAGTCCAGAATCTCCTCGCGGTTGATGCTGTCCCAGGTGAACGTGTGCATCACCGGGCAGTAACAACGCACCGTCACTGATTCCGGCCGGTCCGGCTTGCCCGTGATTTGCCACATCGCCGAGGGACAGGTCTTGCAGGCCATCGGCAGTGAAGGCAGAACTTCTGCCTTGAGCTTCATCAACACCACGCTGGTGATCTCGCGACCGTTTGACAGGGTATAGGCTGACATTGGTATCTCCATAGGTTTGGTAAAATGTAGTTTCACGATCTGCCAATATGCGGGCGCGATCCTCGGTGGACGCCGTTACATAGAACTCCCGAAAAGCTGGACCGGCTTTACTGATGTACTTAATTTCTTTGGCTCGCTGCGGCCATTCAAGAAGACGCTGGCGAATGATGTTCTGATCAAGAGGGGGTTTCTTTAACTCTCGGCGGACTACAAAGTCATCCTGGAAGATGGTGTCCTTTAGGTTGGTGAACTTGGCGTCTCCCTTTAGCTTGACGGCGATATATTCGCCAGGCTTGCCTTGATTCCTTACGCGCGTTTCTCCGTGTTCAGCAACCAGATCATAAAAAGCCTTGCGTGTTGTGATGTCCCTCTCAATAACCTGCTTGACCAGTCCTTGTTTGAACTCACGGTTTTTACCGTAAAAGTCATCGCCCTTGTAACGAGACAACACACTCGCCGCATCCGCTATGTCCGCCCGCACATGATCGCGAGGTGACGCAAGCTTGTATTTCTGATTGATGTACTCCTGAAAGGCTTCCAGATATTTTTCTGATTGGGAGTAATTGGAACCGACAGGATCAAAGATATTTCCGGACAACATATTTCTTTTGGGGATGACGATATGGATATGCGGCTTGCGATCAATCAATTCACCTGACTTACGATCTTTGACCGCTTTGATTTTCGGAAGGTGCGCCTCTGCGTAAAAGTTAAACTCTTCAGACTTATAAGCGTACATCAGGAACTCTCTGAATTCTTGAGCGACATCACGCAACGTATCCGGAGAAACAATATCCTCCTTGAAGGACATTGTTATTGAAAGATAACGATCTTGACCTTTGTCCTCGATACTTTCATATACCCGCCGAGTTAGATCCAAGTCCCCGTATAGAATTACCCTTTCATCCAGTTCATCACGACTGAATTCGCGCCCTGCTTTGGTTCCCTCTTCCAAGTACTCCTGGACGCCTGCGTTATATCCGCTAACCCTGATTAGCATGATCAATACCTATCAGCATTAAATCGCCTAATCTGGTAAGATTGTTAAGCCATTTCAAGTAAATTACTTCACTTAGAATACCGCGCCTATTGGCTTGGTTAACCTGGTGCGCCAATTGATTTAAGTTATTGGATACTTTGTTACTCAAAAACACCATTCGATCAAGTCCCTGGGAGGAGGCTTTGAAAACTGGCGTTTTGTTAATCACCAACTCCCGAAAAAAGTAGGACGGTTTGGTACCGGTTTTTTTCATGATCTCTTCAAACGGCGCGAATTGCTCCTCCGTCAACCGGAAGGACACCACGCGGTCCTTGTTAGGCTTTTTCGTCATGGATTCACCTCAATCGACAACAACTGACAATGACAAACGACCGACAACGCTGTGCCGCTCTGCGGGGTTTCAAAGGGGTCTCCCCTTTGGCGCGGACGATGTTTATAAAAAGGCGAAGCTCTTTTTGTAAACAATCGTCAACGTGCCTGTTTTAAATTTTCGAAAATACGGATATCCCCCGGGCATACCCCAAAGCTACCCCCGTATTGCCCATGAAACTGAGCATGTGTAGACTCAGGAACCCCAGAAATACCCCACGATTTACCCTGATGTACCCCGCAAGATCAGGAAAAGGACCTCACTAAACATGTCAAAGCAGTCTCTAAGCGAAACCCTGCAGAAAATGGCGGCCGATCATGTGGATCGATCAGAAACAGATCGACTGCGAGATGTGTTCGCTGACGTAGAGAAAGCCCTGAAAAGTGGTGTGAGTCGAAAAAGTGTTCTTGGGGCTCTTCACCAGGACGGCTTCACCATGAGCCTGAAAATGTTTGATAAAGCGCTGTACCGGATCCGTAGGGCTAATCGGCTGAATGGAGTGCCTGAATTGAATGCTGAAGCGGGCAACGTAGTGATCACGCCGACTAAAGCAAACATTGAAGCTGGTCCAGATGATCTATCTGGACCCCGGAAAAATTTGACCAGAGCAGATCTCCAGAAAATTCGTAGTGAAGATCATGACTGGCTGGCATTGTCCCAACCAATAAAACAGAAATAGATGTGAAGCCGAAAACCGCCTTTATAGAGGCGGTTTTCCCAGGCTAATTAGCAAACCGCTTTTTGAGCTCCAGCGGTAGCCCATCAATGATTGCGCGCTGCGCTTTGTATTCGCCATAAAACCACTTGTTGGTGTCGCTGTTTTGCTGCGCAATCGCTGCCACCCAGAATATCCCTCCCAAGCTCAGCAGCATGGCTGCAACAAATCCGATCAGGACAATGTAGTTGATACGAGTCGCGTGCGTATCGCGAACGCTGCCCGATAATGATTTGAGTCTCTGCTCCATCTCATCGATCCTTGTCGATGCCCGGGCTAATGACGGTTCAAAAGTGCGTTCAAGGCTTTGCTGGATGGCCCCTGCAAGCTCAACACCTGCTTCAAGGGCTACGCGAGTAGCCGTAGACTGAATGGCATCCTTGGTAGCCACCTGTAGTGTTTGGGCGGTCGCCTCGGCATCAGCCACTGCATTAGCGATTATCTCCAAGGAATCAGACATGGATAATCTTAGCAAGCTAGGTATTGCCTTCACATCGTCGTGAAGATTGCCAATGTCACTAAGCAGCTCAGTTAACAATGCATCACGGGCGGTTCTAGGAGAACTGGCATCTACAGTCATGACTACTCCTTAGCTAAATAGCTCTTCAAAAACCGCGTCTAGCTTGCGACTAACGCCCTTGCACAGCAGCTTTAGCCCGTACATATCAGACCAACGTGCGCGCTCACTCGCTTCAGCCGTTTTATCCTTGAGCAGTGTCTTGTAATCCGTTTCATCCGACATCAGCCCTTGTAGCGAGAGGCGATGAATGGATAACGCATCGAACAGCTCTGTTTCGTAAATGGCACAACGATTGTTTAGCCAAAAAGACTTTTTCATAGCGTGAAAGTTTTGAATAATTGAAAACTCACTTTCCACGTCGCGTTCAACCCTGTTGAACACGATCCTGATTTTGTCCGGAACAATGCCGATAGCAGCAAGACTGCTGATCATCGCTACCGTTTCCTTTTGCTCTTTAGTGCCACTGGTAACAGGGATGACGTAATAATTGATTTCCTCATGAGCGTCTTCAAATCCTTCAAGATTAGTCATGAAGTCTTCTACGTTAGAGGCACCGACATCAATAATTGCATTATCTTCCAGCATGATTTTCTGAAGAAGTTCGCGAAACTTGTCACCACGAAGCTTCTCAACGTCCAGGCCCAGGCCTTGGGCCGTTTCATTGATAGATTCAATGGCAAAGATTGCTGCACCACTCATGCGCGGTGCAAGCAAGTGGGCAGCTACCGTCGTTTTGCCCACGGTGCCGGTGTAATTCATCACTACGATTTTCATTTTTAATTCCTGCAGGAGTCGGGCGCACACACGAAAGCCCAGCTGGACCAACGCTGCATGGCTAAAAAAAGGGGGGTTCAAACGGTTTCAACACCAAGGGCGCGGCCCTTGTCATCTCGCAACGGCCGCGTTGACCTCAGGAGCATGGGGTGGAAAAGCTCACCCCACACTCCCGAGGCAAGGCTTATTTGAATCTGTGTTGCGTCAAGTGTTCGCTGCGCCCGTGCTTCCGTTCGCCGCAACGATGAAGCCGTTACGACGAGCCGGGAGCGCGGCACCTGACGTTCAGTGACAGTTGTACGTGCTAGACCAGGTGCCAGCAAAAACGGTACGGATCCATAAACGGAATATCATCGTCAAATGAATCGTAGTCCGGAGCGGGCTGCGGCGTGCCTTGCTGTGAAGCCTGAGTACTCTCTGGGGTAGAAACGGGCTGACGTGGCTGTGATGCACGTGGGGTTTGCGCGTTTGCGCTTCTATCGCCTTGCGGACGGCCACCCAGCAGCTGCATGGTGCCTTGCATGTCTACGATGATTTCCGTGGTGTAACGCTTGATGCCGTCTTTTTCCCATTCACGGGTTTGCAACTTGCCTTCGATGTAAACCTGAGAGCCCTTGCGCAGATATTCGCCGGCAATTTCCGCGACTTTGCCGAACATTGAGACACGATGCCATTCGGTCTTTTCGACCTTTTGGCCGGTCTGCTTATCGGTCCATTGCTCGCTAGTTGCCAGGCTCAAGTTCGTGACCGCATTGCCATTCGGCATATAGCGCACTTCCGGATCTTGACCGCAGGTGCCGACCAGGATGACTCGGTTAACTCCACGCATGATAATTTCCCTTGCAGTGATGACTGTGATCAGCGATTAAAAACGTACTCAACCTTTGCTTCATGGTTCAGTCGCAGTGCGGCGTCGAATGATTTGCCTGCCTTGCTTTTGAACCCTTTGAGTACGCCGGTTTTGCCCTTTGTAAGCAGGGTTTCCAGTTGCCCGAGTGTGAGCATCTTCCCGCCTATCTCAGGCCAGATCCGGAACTGGCACCCACGACAAGCAACAAGCTTTGGCGTGACGGCCAGCTCGGTGCCGCACATAGGGCATTTGGCTTTGAGCTCCGGCGGTGCTGCCTTAGCCGGAGCCTGAAGGTCTCCCAGGTCTACGTGACCGACCTGGTAGGCGATGAACTGCTCCAGCTCGTCCAGGAAGGCGTCCACAGTAAGTTCGCCGGCCTCAATCATCAGCTGCTGTTCGTGCCACAACGCTGTCATGTCCGGCGTGGTCGCAATTGCAGGTAATGCAGCAACGAACTCCAGACCCAAGGGCGTAGGCACCAGTTTTTTCTTTTCAACCGAGTACAGGCCACGATCCCGCAGTTTCGTCAGCATCGAGGCGCGAGTGGCCGGCGTTCCGATTCCGCCGTGTTCGCCTTTTTTGCCCTTGTCTCGATCAACCAACAACTGCTTGATACGCGGGTCCGTAACGTACTTGGCCACCCGCTGCAAATCCTTGAGCAAAGTCGCTTCGGTGTAGATCGGCAGAGGCTTGGTCTTTTCCTGGGTAACCGTGATGCCATCGCAAATACCCGTGTTGGATACAGAAAGCGCAGCTAACACGTCATAAGGACTTTCTTCGCCGGCATCGACTTCCGGTGTCTGATCTTCGTCATCAGTCGCACCTCGATCTGATTCCAGAACCGTCCATCCTGGATGAGTGATCCGCTTGGCGCGGGCGATGAACACATAGTTGGCCACGTCGAACTGCACCACTGCGCTCATGTAGCGTTTGACCGGCATAAACTGCGCCAAGTAGCGCTTCACAATAGCCAGATACACCGTGCGCTCTTCCACGGTAAGCCGTGCTACATCGACCTTCGTTGCCGTCGGAATGATCGCGGTATGCGCAGAGACTTTGCTGTCATCAAAAGCGCGGCTTTTGCGTTCTGACTCGACCTCAGCGAATACGCCGGCTAGCTCGGGCAAGGCCTGAGAAAGAAGATCCAGAGTAAGCGGCGCCTCATTGAACTGCTCTTCTGACAAATAGCTGCAGTCGGAGCGGTTATAAGTAATGGCCTGGTACTTGTCGCGTAGCGCCTGTGTCAGGACCAGAGTCTTTTCTGAGTCGATGCCGTGATCTCGACTCATAAGCACCTGTAGATCGAGTAGCGCGAATGGCAGAGGTGCCTGCGTTTGCTCTTCTACCACCGATGCTTGTGTCACTCTTGCTGCAGCCTGGCGGCACGCCTGGGAAACGCGCTCGGCGTATTGGTCATTGATAAGACGATTCTTATCATCGACAGGTGCGTCTATCGGCAGCACTAACCGAGCCCTAGCTTTGCCAAGGTCCAAAGCTATCGAGGCCGAAACGTTGTAGTAAAAGGCCGAGCTGTGACGCCTATTAGCCAGATAGCGGTTTACGATCAAACCCAAGATGACCGTTTGCACACGACCCACCGGCAGCACGCCTTTTATGCCTCTTGCCTGGGCAGCCAGCGTATAGGCCCGAGTCATGTTGAAGCCGTACAACTGGTCAGCAATGCTGCGCGCCAAGGCCTTTTGATACAGTCCAAAGAACTCGGTGTTGTCCTTGAGCTGGCCCAAAGCTTTGCGCGCTGAATTAGTGTTCAGATCATTGATCAGGATCCGCTTCACCGGCGACCGATTGCCGTAATGAACCAAAACCTCATCGACCAGCAATTGACCTTCATCGTCTGGATCTCCAGCGTGAACGATCTCTGATGCCCGTCCGATCAACTGGCCCACAACCTTCAGTTGTGTCTGGGTCTTGGCAATCGGCTGATATTTCACTGGACGCAGTTTCAACGGCAGATCTGCAGCATTCCAGTTGGCATACGCGGCGTTATGCGCTTCGGGCGGGGCCAATTCCAGTAGATGCCCAACGCACCAGGTAACAACATCAGTCCCGCATTCAAAATACCCGTCTTTACGGTGCGGGTTGCCCAAAGCGTCCGCAATGACTTGAGCTAACAGTGGCTTTTCAGCGATAAAAACTCTCATAAATCACCTTTTCAGACGGCACTCAGCCGAAGACCTTTCCGAACTTGTCGTTGATTTTCTTATTAGGGCCTTTGTCGGCCCCAGGGCAGCTATTGAGAAACTCCTCTCTCGCGGTTGCTGTCTTGCTCCACTGCACCTTTCCTTTCTTCTTCACCAGGATGTCGAAGTAGTCCTGTTCGGCACTGGAACACTCACCGCCACCACTGTTGCCAGTGAACTTGCCGTACATGCACAGCACGGTTTTGCAGGGGTCTTTGGCAAACGCCGGCGTGGTCGTTATTAAGGCGATTCCAACGACCAATGAGCCAATGTACTGACGTACCTGAAAACGACGACTGGCGAGGCTTACAGGCATGACCTGGCGGGAGGACAGACATGGCTGCGCCCCCGCGTTATCGGAGTAATTCATGAATAATTCCTTTGGAGGCTTACACGCTCGGTGAAACCGAGGGATTACTGGTGAGGGGCTTCGATCTGCGAACCGGGCTGAACGCTTTGCTCACCAGGGGCGCCCGATGCCTTATCAACAAATTGCGTAGCGGCCATGCTGGAGGGGGCCCAGCGTTTCTCATGCTCTTGCTGCATTGCGCCGGCATGAGGTGCATCGACTGCAGCTTTCGCTTCAACTGTGCGGACAGGCACGGTCAGAGCATCGATCTTTGAAGCATCACCTACTGGCAGATCCGGCGTAGGCATATTCGCGCGACTGTTGAATACAGCCTCTTCGTACCAGAAGATCTTGCGGGCCCGAATGTTGACAGGGGGTGTTTTCTTCGTGCCTTGGACAAAAATTAGCTCTTCGTCATACGGAAGCTTTTCAATTTCCTGCGGAAGCATCAATGCCCTAGCCTGCTCATTAAAGCTGTCGGTTTTGCTCTTATCGGACATGTCGCGGGTGTTAAAAGACTGGTTCTGCACGCGCACCGTGGTGTTACCCAGCCGAGCGCTGTACTCCTTGGCCAGCTCGATGTCGCCTGTGCCGTAGACAATCTCGATGTGAAACGCCTTCATAATTCCGTTACCAGCTTCCCTGCCGTAAGTTCGGTCAGCGCGCAGCTGGTCCTTTCCCTGGAAGATAATCAGGTAGCGCAGGCCAGCGCCTCGGGTGAGTGCGGGCGCGGTTTCCATAATCTCGATTCGTCCCATAATGGCGATTTCATCGATGACAAACAGCACCTGGTACTTGAGTCTTAGCGTGCCGTCAGCGCAGTGCCCGCCTTGCTCGGGCAACACATCCGAGTTTTGCTGAATTGCCTGAGTAAAAAATAGGTTCATCAAAGGACCGTATTTTTTTACATTGTTGCTGGTGACGCAGAAATAGACGCTCATCAACTCCAGTCGCAGCTTCGAAAAGTCAATGTCATCACCTGATACGGCCCAGGCCACCGTTTTTTCTGCGTACATCGACAGCACGTCGCGCACGATATCGACAGTTGTGGACCAACCGCTGCTCTTGTTCTTTGAAGCTTCAAGCACACCGTTGAGCTCGCGCAATGTTTCAACGGATAACGCGTCAGGACCAGATGATCGCTGCTCGGTAACTTGCCGTGCCCATGTACCCATTCCTGCGCCGAGCGAGCCCACCTCGTAGGCTTGGGGCAGAGTGAATGGCATTTCAGGCGTCTCCATCAGATACAACAAGATTGCCGAAAACACGTTGGCAGCCTTGTTGTACCACTCCTGATTCTTGGGGTTATCCGACACGAACAACACGCTGGCCAGCGTGCGGATCTCACCCAATCTGTATAGCGGGTCTCGACTAAGGCGCGACAGTGGATTCCAGCGGTGTGTCTCAAGACGCTCAGGAGAAAACCGAAAAACCTTGTGTCCTGCTGCTGCACGGAATCCGGCGGTTGTGTCCCAGTTCTCGAATTTCGGATCATTAACGACCACTGAGTCCGGGTAGCTAAGCAAATTCGGAATAACGACACCTACCCCCTTTCCGCTGCCAGGCGGCGCGGCCAACATCACGAATGTCTGGCCATAGCTAGCAAGAAAAGTATCTTGCTTGGGATGTTTGCCAATCAGAATTGCAGGGTGCTCCTCGATCCGCTTTTGAAGGTTCGAAGGGCTATACGCACTACGTTTAGCCATGGTTATTTACTCCAGGAAACCTTTATCGATGAGGTTCACAGACGTGCTTTCCGTTATCACGGTGAATCCCAGTCCTTCGGGTCTGTAGTCGCGCCGGCTGCGCCCAGGAATCGGTCAACCATTGCCAGCGCCTCATTCATGTCCACGACCTCAAAACAGGTTGTTTCGAGGTCATCAAAGCTGTACTGGGTAACAGGCTGCCCGGTCAGAAAAGTTATGGACATCTCTCCACCATCACGGCCCAACATTTCCACTGCCAGGTACTCGCTGGATGACTGCCGATAAGGCCATACCAGGGCGATGATCTGTCCGGCCATTTTGCTGCGAGCCAGATCTGACATTTGTGTCACCCACAGCTCTACGCCATGCGGTGACTCGATCCGGTCAGGATCAAAGTTGCCGATTTTGTTCATGGTTTGATTCTTCGATGAGAAGCTTTGAAACCAGCGGGGCTGTTATTTGCTGGTGTTCTGGTACTGACCTTTATATTCGAACTGGCGCAACTCGTTGGCATTGGCAAATCGCGCGTCCCCGTGCAGCGAAGTGCGCGGCTTCAGGCGCATGATGACCGCCATCAGCGTGAAGCCGACCGGCAAAAAGGTAATGGCCGCTGTCACGCACCACGACCATGGCAGAAACAATAAGCGTCGATCAGTAAAGGGTAGGTGCCTTGCTTCCCACAGCGTGTTCCAGGCGACTCCTGATAACGGTCCATCGGTCAGCTTTAAGAACACGGCACCGCCGGCGTAAATACCACCTACAAAACAGACTGCCATCAGCAGCAGCACCATCAAGGTCAACTTCCACCACATAACACCTCCTAAACAGCTCTTCCGTGCTTGCCACTCAGCAACGTGAGTTTATGTTCCGGCTCGTAATGCACCTCCATGATATGGGTGTTCTCCATGTACACCACCACGTCAAAAGAGGTCCGAACCAGTCGCTCGATGTAGTCGTATTCAAGCCCCTTGCCGACCTCTGACTGTTTCACCAGGCCACACACTCGTGCGTAGCCTGACTCGCTGTCGTTGGCATGCGCAGTCGTCACGGTTCCCTTGGTACCGGTATTAAGAATCTCGATGAAGTGCCAGACCTCGTCTCCCGTTAATTCCGCCAGAAACAGATGATCAGGCTTCATTCGCAGGGAGCTGGCTACCAAAACCTTAGGCGTGACTACATGCCCGTAAAACAGGTGCACATGGTTGGGGTGATACGGCAGCTGCAGTTCTTTTACCTCTTGAATGGTGATCATCCGCCGATGCTTGGGGAACAGATCCATCAGCGATTTACCGAAGGTGGTTTTGCCCGAGCCTGGTCCACCAAAAATGATGATGTTCTGCCGGTTCTCCACAGCCAGGCCGAAGAAGCGTCCCCAATCATGAGTTTGGTGTGCGGATTTCATCTGTTGCTGCCAATCGGTCAGTCCAACTCTTGGAGCAGCGATGGCCTGAGCGTTAGCGAACCTGTTGCTATCGATGTAGTTCTGCAACGTGAACCGCTCGATTGACGGTTTACGAAAGGTCATCGATAACGTCCCTTTCTCGCATGCCGGCGCCATGACGATCTGTCCCCGCTCACCCTCTGGTAATTCAACCGTGTGGATCGGCGATCTAGGGGCTAACTCGCGATGGTTGAGGGCTGTCAGGCTGTTTGCCACCCTCCAGCAAAGACCAAAGGTGAGCCACGGTGCAGCTTCGCGTTGCCAGCCTTGAGGGGTATCGGTCCATATCTCACCCGGGCGATTGATAGCCACGTCGGTGGTACCCGGGCGGTTCAGCCGCTCAGTGATGCCCGACTGATCAAGGAAGTCCACAACCAACGTGGACTCGGTAAGTATCTCTTGGTCCTCTGGATGCTCCAGGGTATTACTCATAAAGCCTCCTGTTAGCGGTTCTCATACACCGATGAAAAATCGATATCGCGAGCGACGATGACGGTGATAACGGTGCCTGGTAGAACATGGCCGGTGTCAGGAATATTGATGGTGTTGTCCAGCGCCTTGCTCGCCATGCTCTCGACGTTCTGCTCGCTGTTGTTAACGGTATAGCCGGAGTCCGAACCGCCTTTCTGGGTAACGTTGGCTGCGGCCTGAAGGGCGTCCTGGATAAAAGACAACATCACAGCACCACCAAATCGCTGCATGTAGTGACGATCAATCCAAGCCTCTGTACCGCTAGCCCCCATTGGACCTGCACCTAGGCTGTCCAGCCGCGAGCGTGTTCCGGATTGTGTTTCCAGCTCATTCCAGGCGGTAAATACATTGGTTTGACCGGGACCGACCTCCACAGTCTGCTCACCAGTGAGCTTGTCGCCGGCTTGGGCAAGCACCGTGGAACCATCAGCCGAGTACAATGGATCGGTCAAACGGCAGTCCACTAGCCCTGGGTGAGATGTCACTATCTCCGTGTACAAGGCGCATCGGGCATACGTGCCGTGGGTCAACAAATACTTGCGGGAGGGAGCCAAGACCGCCTTCGCTGGCGAGAAAGTAGTACCCGACAGTTTGCTCAAGCTGCCACGGGTATTTGAACTCCTTCCTCCGCCCAGCCCCCCGGCGTCACCTGATCCTGAGTCAGGATCTAGAAGTGAAGCGCCCTGTTGAGGTTTACCACTTGCACTGCTTGAGCCCGAGCCCGCCGCGCCGTAACTGGCTACATCCTGAACAGCGGGTGTCATCACCTGGTCTATCAGCATTTTACGGGTCCGCGCCGGGTTGACAGGCGCCTGCGTTCCAGTTTGTGCCGTAGTACCCGTCGCTTTACCTCCTTGAGTGTTCTGCGCCTGCTGACCTTGTGTCTGACTGTCCCTCTCAGCCTGGGCTTTCTTGGCCTCCTCCTCCTGCATTTTGCGGAGTTGTTCGGCCTGCAGTTGCTTCATGCTGTCATCGTTACCCTTGGGAACCTCCAACGTGGCGTCTTTCTTAATCGTGGTTTCGTCAACGGTTGTCTTGCTTTCCGTGAACTGGGAAAAAAGTACGGACCACATTCCAACCACAACGACCAAAAACACCAACACCACAACGGCAATGCCCAGATAGAGTTTGTTTTTGCCCTGCCCATTCCCTTTGCGCTTGGTTCGAACATCAAAAAAGTTGCCCCGGGCTTTTTGGCTGGAGTCCGGTGCCGGCGCAATGTCGTTTGGTTTGCTACTGGGGATGCCCTCGGGAGGCGCAATCTCATCATTGATCTGCATTTTTTAGCTCCCGAGTCTCGCCGGTGGTCGTGCCTTTGAAGTTGTAACCCGTGCTGACCAGTTGCCTCGGACGTGCCTCCAGGACCAAGCCGTTTAAGCGAAAGCGGAACAGCTGGCTAACTCCGTGAACCACCACCACGTTTTGTTCATTGTGGATGTTGGCCAACGTCTCAGTTCCATCCGGCAATACCTGGTAGAGAACTGGCCGAGCTGAATTGGTCATGAACCGGAAGCAGGTAAATGTGCCGTTATCCCATCCCTCGGTAGGTGAAATGGACATGTCACCACGTCGTTGATATGGGCCATTCTGAATCGGTCCGTCGCATGGGTTAGCCGGCGCATTGCTTGCGACCACAACCTTTTTTGCTGGCTCGGGGTAAGTGAAGCGCAGTGCATATGTCATGTCTTCCACCCGCTTGACCAGCTTCAATTCCAACAAGTACGTGTGCTTGTTGGTGTTGATCATTAGGTTGGTATTGGGCTCCTGATCGGTGGTTGGTTTGATAGCCACAATGTTGCCGGCCTTGTTCGCACCTATGGACCAAGCTGTTGGATCACCTGAAACGATCAAGCCGGAATCTTCGTTAACCGTCTCATTGGGCGGGAACTGCAAAAGCGAAGTCCGACCAATCACAGCCTGGATCCGGAATACATTGTCAGGGGTGTAAACCGCCGTCTGTACGCGTCGATCCTGGAAAGAGCCGTCTCCCATCGTTTCCGCCAAAGCGCCGGTTGCACACACTGACAGCAGCAAGAAAGCGAAGGCTGACCGGGTATTCATGGTTTGCCTCCCACTTCCTGGGTAGTCGAATACGCCTTCACACCGAATCCGCGAGGGTTAAGCCACTGATCGCCGCTTTTCTTGGTCGGGTTTTTAAAGTCAAAGCTGACCGTGGCGATCCAAGTGGCTGGTTTTAGCTGTGGATCCGGGGTGCCGTTACGGTCCAAAACTGTCTTTGTAAGCCGCACTTGTGCAGTGCCAGTTCCGTTCTTGCGCTCCAGAAACACGACGTTATTGATGTCAGTACGAATCTGCCGATTGGTACCCAGAACGGCCAAATAGCCTTTGGATGAAAGCTGGAAATTGCGGTATTCGCTGAAGGTATCGTCGTAGGACATCAGCTCGACCATGGCGTAGCTGGCGGCGTTATTGGAGAAGTTGTAGCTCTCACGAAAGCGCGCATAGGTAGCTAACCAAAACTCGTCATCAATTTGCTCAGTTGATTTGACTTCGCTAACTGGCTTTATCACGTCGGTGTAACCAGAGTTGTTATCGACACGCACCAGGTACGTTTCAACCGTTTTAAGTGGCGTCAGGGCCAACAAGGCTGCAATAGCCATAAAAGCCAGCAAGCCGAAGAATCCCGCCAGTCGGCTCCAGGTACGCGCTTTGCGCTGATGATCTGCTGCAACATTTTTCTCGAACCAGCGAGCAGCATTTATGTAGGCCTGTTCAGCCAGGCTAATCTCTTGGGCGGTGGCCGCGTCAATTGTCTCTCTGGTAGCCAGCTGGCGTTCTTGTTCAATAACTTGCTGTTTAGTTTGTCGAATTTTCTTGATCACTGCTGGACCTCACTGAAATCTGGACACAAAAACGCTCTGCGACTGGGCTGACCCGCAGGCACACTGCAAATAGGAAAGGAGAAACTGATTAGTTCAGGCCGAGGACCTGCTGATACTTCTTACTGAATTTTTCTCGGTACAGCCGGGCAGGTTCGCCACCTGCAGGACGGTGGTAACAGCCAGCGGCCCTTACCCAGTCACCCTCTTTTTCGAAGCACTTTCGTAGCTCAACAGCTGCAGTATTGAGGTTGTCGATCGGTGATAACGCATCGCACGGCTGCGCGTAGTGCTGAGAGCCAATCCATCCCCAGTTCTGTTGGGTGAGACCGATATCAACCCCGTACTTTCCATGCTTGGCAAGTCCTGCCAGGGCCGCCACACAAGCTTCGTCGCGTGTCGCGAAATAGCGGCCTTGCCCCTTGATGTTTAGCGTCCAAGGCCAAGGGTAAATGCCGATCTTGATCTGTAGGTTGCTTTCCATCTTGGCGACTGCGTAAAGCACAGCCGGAGGTACACCACCCTGTAAAGCAGCTCGTTGATACGCCGGCGGGGGGGTTTCCGCAGCAGCGCTGCAACATGTAGCAATTAGCTGAACGGTTAACAAAGTGACTACCCATATTTTCATTGGATGATCACCACAGCAGCGAGTGGCACTTGAGCTGGTAAAGGGATACCGGTCACCGCCGAGGTCGGGGACTGCAGCACACCTCCTACGTTGATACCCACATTGATGGACTCACTCTTTTTGGCGAGAGTCCCTACCAATCCTGGTAATACCTCAGGGAGAAAGACGTAGCACCGTCCCGCAACCAAGTAGTTAGCCAGGCCAGGTTTTTTACTGAACCAAGTTGGAAGCCCTAAAGCCGAATCTGCTACTGCGCCCGCAAAGCCGGGATGACTATCTGCGTAGGCAGATACGGCGTTGCGGTAAACCAACATATTACCGGCAACTGCTACCACCTCCGCGTCCGTCAGCATCCGGTTGTGCTGTAACTGTCCCGTGCCCAATAGCCCGGCAATCACTAATAATATTGTCACCAGAAGCCCGCTGATTTGCATGGGACTGCCTTTCGTAATGAGTTTGATCAATGCGGGGACGCTCTGCTAGAAGCAGCTGAAAGCGAATGAGCTGTGACACGGACGGTCGCTAAGGTGTGTGAGAATTGCTTTCTCCAAACATCGGATTGGCAATAAGGTCACTGTTTTTTCAAGCAAATGGCGAACGCCCTTGCAGGTGGATCTGGATAGCCCGGCAGCCCAAAGCAATTGGATGCCCAACCTTGACCATTACCGTCCTCAATGGGAAGCGACGAGTGAACAAACCCATGTAGGGGGTCGGCACAGTCAGCGCCGCCTCCGACCACAAGTTCCTCTGTGGGACAGTAGGCTACCCCGCCATCATTATTTACGTTTCCATAAGTCCCGTAGATGATCGAAGGCGGTTCGAGTTTGAACCCTTTTTTCCACACACCGGATTGGCAAGAAAGTGTTAAGCCTACGCTGGTTCTTCCGAGCAGGCCGTTGGGTGTACACGCTGCGCCTTCTGTAGCGATGCCACCGAGCTGCAGATACTCACCTACTTGAGTGCGTCCCGTTGAGGTAAGGGTGCCGGCATTCATTTCGCCGCCGGTGGATATGCCTTTATCGTTATAGGAGCGTACCCAGCCAGGGTCGGTCATGTACCAACCACCTCCATACTTCTCGCTGTACCAGCCACCGTCGCCCCGTGATCTAAACCAACCGCCGGTATATGTCTCACCTGCGACGTTCGCGTTACCTGACACGTTGGCTGTCACGGCATTGATCGCCCCGGCGTTGTTGAGGTTGTTGGTGCCCATGTCGATAGCCGTGTTCATCTTGTTCAAATTGGGCTGGCCTGGGACGGCATTCCGGTACAAGTAATCGTTAACCATTGCCCCATCTTCAAAAAACAACGCTGCTGCTAGGTGTCCTGCCCCTGGGGATCCCCCATAGGGGGCCAAAGCCGTTGACCATCCTCCAAAGCTGCCAGTTGCTATCGATGTATTGAGCGAGGAAACATAGCCACCCTGGGCACCGATCTGCTTGGCGATATCAATCATGTACAGATCGTTAATCGGATCGCCATTGCGGGTCAGAACCAAGGTTTGCAGTTTGTTTGCAGTAGGAGCCAAGGCAAGCACACGGTAATCCTGGCCATATGCATTCTGATCAGCAAAATTGGTGGGCAAGTACTGAGTATTGCGCAGCATCGCTAGAGTGATCACAGCCGGCGCGGATGGCGAGGCCTGACCCAAAACCGCTGCGTAGTTGTCCTTTATGTATTTCGCCGCTGCATCTGCGACCAAACTCATTTGCTCGCTGGCTGCCTGGTTAGACTGACGGTCGAGGTAGCGCATCCAGATCTGCGCTGCGCCTGCAGCTGCTAGCGTAGCAATCATCAGAACAATCATCGTTTCAAGAGCTCCGAAACCTCCCTGGTACTGTACGGAATTGCTGTGTTGTCGCTTCACAATGAAACCTCACATGTAAGACAGACGTTCAGTTGCCCCAGAATCCGCGTTTAGCCTGTTGCTCGATGTCATGAGTAAGGGCCGGGATATTTCCGCCTCGAATCTTTTCCCGCACTGTCGATACCCGGTCCCCGGCAACGAGGAGGGTTTCTACCGAAAAACGGTTAAATACGGTGTGGTCCTCTTTTTTCATAGGCTCCAAGTTTTGCCACATGACGCCCAGCAGGCTGTCGGCAAGTAGCTTTGCCGCTGATTGCGAGTGCTCGCCGGCCAGCGCAATCAAACGCTCGCACGCCTGCGGGATACCCTGCGCGTGAAAGGTCGCCACTATCAGCTCACCATTAGAGCCGGCTTTAAGCGCCTCGAAAGCTGTTTCCGAATCGCGAATCTCGCCAAGAAAGATAAAATCCACTCCCGACCGAAGCCCGCGTATCAGGTGCTCGCGATAACCGCCTCGATGCCGTGAAGCGTTGATCGCGATACAACGGCCTTTGCCGTGCACCCCATCTATCAACGTCTCGATAGGATCTTCGATGGCAAGCGAAACGCCGCCGTGCAGCTGCAGACGCTCTACTACCCAGGAAGCGCCGGTAGTGGTTTTTCCGACACCAAAACCACCGCAGATCAACACAAGGCCCACAGCCTTTTTATCTAAAAGGGCATCCACGAAGTGGCTGGGGATTCCGATGCTGCGAAAGGGTCGTATGCTGGCCTTGGACTGACGCAGCACGTAAGCACCACCCTGCTCAACGCTATCCAGGTGCGTGACTCTGTACACCACGTTGCCAAAGGCGATGGAAAACTCAGGCCCCCCGGTTTCCGCTTGCCCTTGCCGACACAATTCCAGAATGACCTTGACGTCATCGGCCCAGCTTTCTGGAACAGGCACACGGGTGTCGTTGACACCCGCAAGCCCTTTAACGTCTGCAAAGCTGTTACTGACAAATAGGTCAATAAAATCACTGGTCGAGATGCTGCCTTGCAGATCAGACATTAGCGGCCCGACCAGGCCAACGTGTTTGTAGCAGCCGAACAAGCGGTATCAGCCGCAGTCGATGTCACCTCCGCGGTTGATCCTGCCCCACCGTTAATGCTCAGGCTGGATGTGGTGCTCTTAGGGGACTTGGCGGCCAGGAACGTGCAGTTCGATGCGGGCACACCAGCGTAAGTCAGTGTGTAACCAGTTCCCGTTGATACCACGGTTACTGCTCCACCCCAGACGTTAAACACCGTATTACCGCTTTTCTGCATAGAGTCAGGCACTGCCTCTGCTTTGACCAATACGGGTAAAAGGTTGGTATTTGCAGCGCCGTAGCCACTGGACGTTTTTAATGTCCGTGTACTAGCAAGCAGGCTGGTGACGTTCTCCAATTCGCCCTGGTTATTGGCGTTAGTTGTAAGTTTGTTAAACCAGACCATGGCGGCAATCAGGATCAACATGGCGACGAAGAGATAAACGACAAGCTCAATGGCGCTGGCACCACGTTGCTTATCTTTTGTAGCGCGCACAGCTGTGTGCCCAGTCGATGGGGAATGCATAGACATAACGATTTCCTTAGGAGGTTTTTACAGGTGGGAGGTGGTGCGGTTTACGGATTGTTCGAAGCTGTTTTGCATGTCCTGCGTACCGGTGACAACCAGACCCATGACACCGCCGAGCAGCATAAGCGCGACTGCGAAGGCGATTTTTGACATATGTTGCAGACGTTTGATGCTGGTGGTCAGCCACCGTGTTGAATAACGGTTGATGGCTTCGGGAAAGCCCTCACGCGCCGCCAGGATGCGTACAAACTGGATGGCCTTCTTGTCCGGGAACCCATGTCCTGCGTTCTCCAGAGCCACACCTAGGTTGCTACCAACACTTAACCCATGTCGTGTTGCAGCAATACGCTCTTTCAACCAAGGACTGGCGTACTCGCCTAGCACTCCCAATGCATCAGCAGGCGACATATTGGCTCGCATCATCACCGCGAGGTTCAATAGGAAGGTCGAGCCGTGAACCATGCGATAAGTTGAGTAGAACGGGCCCCGGTCGAACAGCATCCGGGTAGAGCCTGTCCAGCGTGGCAGGCTGACTGTAAATGTGATGATCACCATCGATAGTACGCAAAGGCTAAAAAGGCCGTAGCCAGTAACGAACTGCGCCAGTTGGTACAAAAGATAAGCGCTACCCGTCCAGTTCTCCGGATTGGAAGCTTGAGCCATTCTGGGAATCAGCTTATTAGCCACCATCCATAGCAATACGCTCAATGGCACCATCAGAAACGCCGGGTACATGACAGCCGAGGCAACGGCACTCTGTATTTGCTGTTTGGCCTCGATCACCCGGACCACGTCATCACATGCCTTGCTCATTCCCGAAGCACCACGTTCCCCGGCTGCCAGCAAGGAAGCTTCCTCGTAAGGCACCCAGCGGGCTAGTGCGCGGCTAAGTGGCAAACCGTCCATCAGCTGAATCATCAAATCCCGAGTGACTATTGCTAACGGTTCACTGGGTTTTTTGCCGCCATAGCTCCAGATCTGGTTCAACTCTTTTAACGCATCGTTGGGGCTAATACCGTTTTCGACCAGATTCTGAAAGCCTTCGTAGAAGGCAATACGCGTTGCGCCGTGATACTTCATGATTCCGGCCGCAAGCAGGTCTGCGAACCGATCAAGCATGGCTGACCTCCCTGGCTGTACCCAACGTAGTGACATCTTCATCGAGCTGGCACACGTCGCGCTCGCCGTGGGTCGGGTCTACCAAACCTTCGTTGATACGCTGGATAAGGTGAGCATTTTTAGTAATGCCGCCTTGCTCCCGGACCCAAAATACATGTGCTTCGGACTTGTCTTCGTTACGTAATTTGCGCATGAAAGCCAAATCCGGCTGGATGATTTCAGCGATAGCCGTGCGGTTGACGACCCCGCGTCCTTTGCAGTGCTCACACCCGTCACCTTTGAGAAACACTTGTTCAGGAATGCAAAGTGACTCGATGCGTGCCCGAGAATCACTAGCCAGTTCGTTGCGACGTGGCAGGTACGGGGTCTTGCATTCTGCGCAAAGCACTCGTGTTAATGACTGATTCACCAACCCTTTGATCAGCGCGGGGTCATACAACAAGTTTTTATGGACGCCCAGGTCATGCAGACGCTGGAAAGTCGCAATGGCCGCATTCACGTGCAAGGTGGTCCAGGTGCCGTGCCCAGTCAGTGCTGCCTGAAAAGCTGCTAGTACGGAAGCGGCATCACGAACCTCACCAATCAACAAGACATCCGGATCAAGACGCATCAAATTGGTGATTGCTTCGTGCCAGGCTTCTTTCGGCCCCAAGGGCGTTTGAGTTGCACCTTTGATGCGGTACTCGACCGGGTTCTCAACAGTAACCAGATTGATTGAGTTCATCATCGCGGCCATCAGCATATTGAGTAGCGTCTGGATGCTTGTTGATTTGCCCGATCCGGTCGTACCGGTCAAAAAAACCATACCGTCCTTGCGGTGCACTAATCGTGTAAGCGTCTCAATCTGAGAGGGCAAATAACCCATCTCATCTAGGGTCAATTGTTTGCCGCTGTCATACAGCAAGCGCATGACCATACCTGGACCATTGAGACTGGGCCGGGTAGCAACCCGCGCGCCGAACAACCCACACTCGGTAACAAAATCGCTTTTCAGCCGGCCGTCTTGCTTTTCTCCTGGGCGGTAGTTTTCGCCGGTGACCTCGCACATTGTTTCGTAGATCGAGGACATGACCTGGACACCATCATTACCAGCAAATGACTGCATGGTTTCAAGGTCTCCATGTACGCGAAAGCGCACGTGATGCCCGTTGGGCGAAGCCACAAAATGAATGTCACTGGCCCCGGCCTGGGTGGCATAGCGCAGCAGGTCGACGACCTGCTCATGTTTTCCTTTGCCTGACAGGCCAGCACCGGAGGACTGCGAAGATCCATTGGTTACTGAGCCAACCTTGATTCCACCGTAAAACGCTTTGATTACCTCGGGGGTAACGTAGACGACCGTAGGTTTTCCAAGAGCCCGGCGGACCTTGGAGATAAAAGCCAGCACGTACTGGTCAGCCCCGTACCCATCGACCACATGCAGCACGTGGTCGGTTGTAAGGCAAAGCAAAGAGCGTAACTGATCGCTTACCTCAAATTGCTCACCAGGCCCAGTTAGCGTGCCAAGCGGTTGCGGTACCGCTACAAGATTTGTCATGTCGATCACCTGTCATGAGAAAAAGCTTCAGCGCATCGGCATCGGCGCTGCGAATCCGCTTGGCAATGGGTTACGCAGAGCGTTGTTTTGCGTCGGTGATGCCGGATTGGCTACGCCAAACTGCAACGGAATGCGCCGGTCCCCTTTGGTCAAAACCACACGGTCGATGCCGATCTCGGTTACTTGATAGCCGCCCGGAATATGCTCGCCAGACTTGGAGCTAATTGTGGTCCCGTTGGGATACTGGAACGTGGCGAATAACCGTCCCGCTGCGCCTGAAATACCGGTAACGGTGGGTAGCTCCGCAACAATCACCGGGGGAGCGGCCAAAGCCTGACTGAGTTGCGGGTCATCGCCTGCTTTCGCTTGATTTTCCTGCATCTTGCCTTTCGACTCGGCTCGCTTTGCCTTCGCCTCATACATGATGGTGTCACTTTGTACTTGTGACAGATCCCCGACAGTGGATCGTGCAGGCGTTTGCAGATCTGCAGCTTGTAACCCAATGGGCAACAGCCACATGGACAACAAGCCTGACAACAAAAAATTAACGCGCATAAATGTCCCCTTTAACCGTCCAGGAAAGCTCAGAGCCTTGTCGAATCACCGACAGTTCAACCAGGCGAATCCCTTTCAGATTCAAACCGGTGAACAGGTATTGCGGGGTATAGGACGAAGTCAGCGAGAAGCTGAAATGTTTCCAATCCGGTTGCGGTAGTGGAGGCGCTACAACACCGCCTGGCAAAGCTGGTTGTTCCGGCACTTCAACTGGGACAGCGACAATTGCAGCTCTCAAATCAAGCAGTTGAAGGTAAGACGTGAAATCAGCCTGTACCTGTTCAAAAGGCATCAGCTCGTCATCACCGCCGGCACCAATCGTGATCACGTCACCCAGGCCGGCACGCTCACCGCCCTCCATTAGCACGGGTGGCGCGGCGAAACGTCCATGAGTAGCTTCCGTCAGATCATTGAAAGTGGTCTTGCCAGACCGCGTATAGACGGATTCAACAGTACTGGACGTGCAGATCGCCGACTCAAATGTCCATCCGCCAACTGCCAACGGCAGTGAGTTGATCGCGCCCTGACAGCCGTTTAGAAAATCTGGAATGCCCGGTTGAGTTGCCCAAGGATGCTGCAAAGCCAGTGCTGACTGCTCAGCGCCTGCCCGGGCATTGAGGTCGGCGAGCTCCTGCTGACGTACCAGCTCGATGCGCGCCGCTTCTTTGGCAGCTTGCTCTGCCTCATACGCTTGCCATTGCAGGTAGCCGACCACCAGGCACACAAAAAGCGTGGCAGCCCCGCCCAATTGCATTAGCTCACGTCGGGTCATCCCGAAGGTCAGCTGCTTGAGCGCGTATTCCTTACGCATTGCTTCCGGCTTGAGCACATCCTCAATATCGAGTTGTTTGCCGTGGTAATCGAAGTCAGCCGGGTGATACACCGTGTTGAAAAGCATCACTTTAGGCTGGCTATCCATCTCCTTGAGCAGGTTGATAACTTCCTGCCTTTCACCTATGTAATCGCAGTCCGGAACAATCAGCCCGTTATGCACAGCCACCAATGCATACAGACCATTAGGTAACTCGAAGGCGCCAATCCAGGCATCTAAGTTGATCTGGCCAGCTAACGCTGATGCCAAGGAGTACATGCCCTTGGTGACACCGTTATCTTTCTTCACAAAGCCTGCTTGGGCCATGAAACCTAACCGGATCGCTACGATGTCCATAGACTCGCGTTTGCCTATCTGCCGTGCCTCACGCATGTAGGCCCGCTCTTTAAGCGGCTCCCATACCAACCCTGAAACGAACTCTTTTCCATTAATGCTGACAATCTTGTGGCTGTTGGTTGAAGTGGCTTGCATAGGTCACTCCAGAATGATCGGGGTAATCATCAAGACGATCATGTTGCGGCTAGCTTCCGACGATCCACCACCACCCAACAAGAAGTTCGACACCGCACCAACACCTGTTTTGGACGTGTTTTCATTGGCCTGATCAAACCCACTGAGTACTAAGGTTTGGCCGCTTTTAAGCTTCACACTCTGGTTGAAGATTTGCAGATCGTAGTTGGGCGCTTGAAGCCTGCTGTCGCCGCTGATTATGTTTTCGAACGTCGGCTTGGTGCTCATATTGATCGCCATTTGCATCAGCAACCCGTCATGCGGAATGACTTGGGGAACAAGCGACATGTTGAAACCAGAGGTGATAGAGCCAGCAATCAAAGCCGTGGATGATCCAACGTTTGCAGACTGAGTGGTCTGGCTCGATGCCAAATAGCCCGTCACGTTGCCTATCTGAATGGGCGCGGTTTGCAGGTTGAGCGTTGTGACAGAAGGTGATTGGACTGTAGAAACCCTTCCTTGCTGCGAAAGCGCCTGGATGATTGCCTTTGAGCCAGCCCAGGGCGAACTCGAGGTATCCAAGATGCTTATGGAACTGCTGATCGCACTGCTATTGATCCCCGCGACCGTGTTAGCCAGCCCAAAACCAAAATTGCCGCTGACCGATTTGTAGACCAGGCTCCAATCAACTCCATATTGATAGCGGTCCGTAAGCGTCACCGACAAGACCTGGACGTTGATTAGGATCTGTTTGGTGATCTTTTCATTTTCAACATCAAGGTACTTCTGCACCCGGTCCAAGACGTCCGGACGATCAGTAATGCTCAGGGTGCCGGTGGATTTGGAGAACGCCATCTGGTCAGGCATGGTCAGCATGCTTTTGACCGTCGTGGAGATGTCCTTAAGCATGTCGGCTTCCATGACAGTGCCGGTAGTCATGTTGCTGCCCGACTCACCAGAAACGCCTGAGGCCCCTCCAGAGTTGCCTTGCCCCGAGCCTGAGGTACCCGCCGATGACGACATACCGGATGTAACTTCCGACTTGAAGTTGTAACCCCGATTGAGGGCAAACACTTCGAACAAACGCGTTTCCAGGTAAAAAATTGTGATCTCACCCGTGTCTCGCTCATAGCGCCAAGACAGCCCAAGGCTACTGGTTACCGTGTCCATGAGTCCGGATAGACGCCCGCTGTATTTCAGGTTTGCTGCCCGCGAAGCTATAGGCATCATCGAAAGGCTGCTTGTCCTGGGTGAGCCACTGTAACCGGGGAAAAGATCAGCAATTTGGTCACCTGATGATCCATTTGAGCCAACGCTCAAGGGAGACGGCTGACCAACCCCTGAGCCACCGGGGGAAGCGCGGTTGCGCATGAACGAAGCGCCGTTGTCCAAGGCATCTGGTGACACCCGCACAACGATGTTGCATGTGTCGCTAACCCACTGAGCAAACTGTTGAAGCGTCTTGCTTTCGTTGTACACAACCTCGCAGTCACGAAGCGGCGGCAACCCTTTTTTCATCATCAACGGTTGGGTATTAACCCACTGATCATTGGTGAAATTGACAGACTTGTGCGGTGATCCTTTTTGGTTGCGCAAAGCCGAGCTCATGGAATCGATTTGGCCAGCAGTGCTACCCACCCGATCCATAGCTTCGTTGACACGTTTGGTTTCGCAGCCCGCCAGGCCTACAGCAAGCGCGAGCAGTGTCAAGGCCATCGCATTACGACGGTTTTTCATGGTGCTGCCCTCTTGGAGTTGCCACGGTCTTCCGCGACATTCAGCCTGTGTTGCGCTCGCCTGCCGTCCACGATGAAGGACCGGTCGGCCTTGTCGTAAAGTTGGAAAATGCTAGCGACTGCTTCTTCAAAACTGCCTTCAAAATGCAGCGGAGCATCTATCGGGTAGTCCAGGTCCTCGGCCTGCCAAGCCAGGGTGTAATTGGCCCGCTGGCTCCAATTGGTGATGACCTTTCGAAGGCTGTCCCCGACGCGCGCTTCCCAGATCTGTTTGGGAATCGGTGCAGGAATGACAGGTTTCGCCACAGGCGCGACCACAGTGACTACTGGTTGTGCCGGCGCAGCGGGGAACGATTTTGTTGGAGCCACTGTTGGCACTTCGTCAACCTCGGCAGGTAAGGCAACTGCCGCAGGGACTGGCTTTCCGGATACTGCAGGCGTTTTCAGCTGATTCAGTGGGGCTACGGGAGTCGCAATGGTAGCGACTGAGGCAACAACACCCGTCACCGCTGTAGCGGCTGGTGCAACACTTGCTGATGGGGCTGGCAGAGGAACCGAGGCTTGCTGTTGAGGCTTGATTACAGGCGCCGGTACTACGGGCGTTACTGCAGGACGCGGGGGAACGTAAGCGGCGGCGCTGCTAGCTGATGTGAGTTGAGGCAATTTCATCTCATCCCACTGGCCTGAGGGTAATGGCAGCTTTGGCGCAGAGCTGCATCCCAACAACAAAGCAGCCGAAAGCAGCCCGCTCGATGCAAGTTTGAAATTCATGATGAGTACCTAATTGAAACGAGGGTCAGCGAGTTGAATGAATTGCTGAGGAGGTGGGTACGACCAGGTGACGAAACCTACTGAATATTGTTCTTACCCTTCCCTCGCATTTTCTCCATGAGTTTGGTGCCCGCTCTTGCGGCATTGAGCACTGAACCCGCGCCTGTGCCTCGACTTAACATGCCACCAACACCGCTTGAGCCAACCGGCGTCCCCCCCATCACTGATGCTGCGTAGCCAGGGACTTCACTAGCCAATAAGGTGAAGGAGGCAAAATAGATAAGCATGGAAATGTTTCCCCACAAGCTAGTATCAATCACGCCGTTTTTAATAACTACAACGTTAATGAAAGCGATCTCTAGCGCAAGGACCACAGCGAAAATGACTTGTGTCAGCATAAATCCGGCGATCAAAGACACCCAACCCCAAAACCACTGCCGAGTTTGCTCAAACAACGCAAACGCAATAAATATTGGTCCCAAAGCTAACATGACGGTACTGGCGACCTTTAGTGTGATCAGCGTCCCGATAGCGACCAAAAGAAACGGAATGCCTGCAAGCAGGTACAGCACTATGGCCTGTAGACCGAGATACGCTTGTTTAAGATTCGTTATCGAGAAATCCATTGAATCAAATAGCTGTTGAAGCGTGTCAACATAGGTAACGATCATCGAATCAATTTGGTTGACTTGGCTGCCCTCCTGACCAGAAAGAATTCCACCCATCCAGATCGGCAATTCTGTCACTAAGGGCACTATCGTTTGCACGTACCAACCAATGTTCCAAGCACAGCTGGCGATGAAAGCCATCTTACCAATCTCTATGACAACATCCCTGAAGGCGGCCGTCATTCCCTGATACAGCCAGTGAATACTCCGCAACGTGAGATGAAGCATCCAGAAAGTCCCGAAGAGCGCTCCGAGACCTAGCATCACCTTGGCCGTGCGGCTTACCAAGGTACTCTGGAGAGCGGCGTCTACGGAGTCATACAACGTTTGGGCAATATGAAACTCCATACCCTCTCCCTAATTTAGTTGGTTTTTTCGTACTCTTTATTCTCAAATAACAGCTTCCCATCTTCGAGACGCATGTTAACGCTGCCCAATGCTGTTTTGATCACGAGTACGTCTTTAGCCGAGGCAGTGGCTTCGAGCCTGTTCACTTCGTCTTTAGCCAGCCATGTATTGCGATAGTGATTATCTATATGATAAACACCGTCGCTGTATTTAATATCCAACACTGACGCATTGCGACTATCTTTCCCAACCCAATGACCTTGAAACGCGGACCCATCAGGCTCATTGCATCCAGACAAAGCGCTCGTAAGAGCAAAAACTACTGCGATGACACTAACTTTCTTCAGCATTAACTTATGTCCTTATGTGATCTTAATCTCAACTGACCAAGTTCGTATCTTACCCCTTTCTGCTCATCGCATCTTCAAATGCTTGGGCTTTTTTCTGATTT
>Ga0247730_1000223_pt1 | contig 51645 bp, 46 predicted proteins | sample UWRJL073202C2_FD_180959 | JGI IMG/M metagenome (GOLD analysis project Ga0247730, IMG submission 180959) | Plant litter microbial communities from Arlington Agricultural Research Station in Wisconsin, United States - UWRJ-L073-202C-2 | ecosystem: Environmental > Terrestrial > Plant litter >... | reverse complement strand
GGTTCGCGGCGACCGAGGTCGTCCCGCGGCTGGCGCAGACCACCGACGAGCTCGACCACGTGCTGCACGCGCTCGACGGCGGCTTCATCCCGGCCGGCCCGTCCGGCTCGCCGCTGCGCGGGCTCGTCAACGTCCTGCCGACGGGCCGCAACTTCTACACCGTCGACCCGAAGGCCGTCCCGTCGCGCCTCGCGTGGGAGACCGGCCGCGCGATGGCCGACTCGCTCATCGAGCGGCACCTGAACGACACCGGTGAGTACCCGAAGTCGGTCGGCCTCTCGGTCTGGGGCACGTCCGCGATGCGCACGTCCGGCGACGACATCGCCGAGGTGCTCGCGCTGATCGGCGTCGAGCCGGAGTGGGACCCCGCCTCACGGCGGGTCAACGGCCTGCGGATCGTCCCGCTGGACGAGCTCGACCGCCCGCGCATCGACGTCACCGTCAGGATCTCGGGCTTCTTCCGCGACGCGTTCCCGCACGTCATCGCGATCCTGGACGACGCCATCACCCAGGTGGCCGAGCTCGACGAGCCGGACGAGCAGAACTACGTCCGCGCGCACGCCCGGGCAGATCTCGCCGAGCACGGCGACCAGCGCCGCGCGACGACGCGCATCTACGGGTCCAAGCCCGGGTCGTACGGCGCCGGCATCCTGCAGGTCATCGAGGCCGGCAACTGGAAGAACGACCACGACCTCGCCGAGGTCTACACGGCGTGGGGCGGCTTCGCCTACGGGCGTGATCTCGACGGCGCCCCGGCGGCCGACGACATGCGCGCCAACTACCGGCGCATCGCGGTGGCGGCAAAGAACATCGACACCCGCGAGCACGACATCGCCGACTCCGACGACTACTTCCAGTACCACGGCGGCATGGTCGCGACGGTCCGCGCGCTGACGGGGCAGGACCCCAAGGCGTACGTCGGCGACTCGACCTCGCCCGATGCCGTCCGCACCCGCACGCTGCAGGAGGAGGCGACGCGCGTGTTCCGCGCCCGCGTCGTCAACCCGCGCTGGATCGGCGCGATGCAGCGCCACGGCTACAAGGGTGCGTTCGAGCTCGCGGCGACGGTCGACTACCTGTTCGGCTTCGACGCGACGACCGGCGTCGTCCACGACTGGATGTACGACACCCTCGCCAAGGAGTACGTCCTGGACGAGGTCAACCAGGAGTTCATGAAGAAGTCGAACCCCTGGGCGCTGCGCGGCATCATCGAGCGGCTCAACGAGGCCGCCGACCGTGACCTGTGGGCCGAGCCCGATCCCGACGTCCTGGCGCAGATGCAGCAGGTCTACCTCGACATCGAGGGCGACCTGGAGGATCGCGGGTGACCCGTCGCATCCGGGTCATCGGCATCGGTGCGGGCCACCCCGACCAGGTGACGGTCGAGGCGATCGAGGCATTGCGGTCGGTCGACTGGTTCATCACCGCCGACAAGGGCGCCAAGGACGGTCAGGGTGGTGACCCGTTGCTGGCGGCGCGCGAGGCGCTCCTGGCCCGGCACCTCGACGTCGTCCCGCCGGTCGTCGCCGTCCGCGACCCGGAGCGCGACCGGGCCGATCCCGCGGACTACGGGCAGGCCGTCACGTCCTGGCACGACGCCCGCGCCGACGTCTACGAGGAGGCGATCCTCGAGCGCGACGGCGACGTCGGCTTCCTGGTGTGGGGCGACCCGGCGTTCTACGACTCCACGATCCGCATCGTCGAGAAGGTCCTCGCCCGCGGCAACATCGACGCCGAGTGGGACGTCGTGCCCGGCATCTCGAGCCTGCAGATGCTGGCGGCCCGGCACCGGATCGTCCTGCACGACATCGGTCAGCCCATCCTGGTGACGACCGGCCGCCGGCTGCGGGAGGCCCTCGACGCCGGCGCCGAGAACATCCTCGTGATGCTGAGCTCCACGATCGACCTCGAGGGCTTCGACGACTGGTACATTTGGTGGGGCGCCAACCTCGGCACCGCCGACGAGCGACTCGTCAGCGGACCGGTGCTGCAGGTCGCGGTCGACGTCCTCACGGCCCGGATCGACGTCAGGACCCGGGTCGGCTGGATCATGGACGTCTACCTGCTCCGCAAGCTCTGACCCCGCCGCGGGGGAGGTGGATCCTCAACCTCATGTGACGGGACAGGTGGATCCTCAACCTCATGTGACGGGACAGGTGGATCCTCAACCTCATGTGACGGGGCAGGTGGATCCTCAACCTCATCCGGTCGAATGAGGTTGAGATTCCACCTCCCTGGCTCAGGACGGGTGCTCGTCGGTCTCGCGGGAGCTCGTCAGCGTCATGGCGCCGAGGCCGGCGACCAGGCCGACGACGACCGCCAGGACGCCGAACGTGATCCGCTCGCCGTGGAAGAACGACTGCACCAGGTCGTTGTCCCACGTCCCGGCGGGCAGCTGAGTCGTCACGAGCGCCGCGATGAGGGTGCCGACCACGGCGGTGCCGACGCTCGTGCCGACCTCCTGCGCGGTGTCGTTCAGCGCCGCGCCGATCGACGTGCGGTTGCTCGGCATCGCGCTGACGAGGGCCACGGCGCAGATCGTCATGACGGTGCGCAGCCCGACGGTCATCACGACCATGCAGATCGCGATCACGAGATAGCCGTGCGAGACGCCCCAGGACAGCCCGCCCATCGAGCCGGCCAGCAGCACCGCGCCCACGAGGCACGCGATGCGATGGCCGTACCGCTTCGCGAGCCACTCCGAGACGGGCGTCGCGGCGATCATCGTGACGATGAGCGGGAGGTTCGCGAGGCCGGCCCGCACAGGGCTCCAGCCGTAGGCGTACTGGAAGTGCAGGATCAGCCCGAACATCACGCTGGCCATGGCGATCGATGTCCCGACCTGTGCGATCGCCGCCCCGCGGACGGTGCCGTTCGTGAACAGGTCGAGGTCCAGCATGGGTGAGGCCGTGCTGCGCTCGTGCCGCACGAACACGATGCCGGCCGCGACGGCCGCGAGGATCGACGCGAGCGTGGGCACGCAGATCCAGCCGTGCTCGACGCCGCTGGTCAGCGAGTAGCAGGCGAGGCCGATCGTGGCGATGCTCAGGACCGCGCCGGGGATGTCGAGGGCGTCGTCGGTCAGGTCCTGCTTGCGGTCGGGGGAGACGCCGAGGCGGACGCCGATGAAGGCGATCAGCGCGATGGGCGCGTTGACGACCAGCAGCCACTCCCACCGGACGTGGGCCAGGGCGGTGCCGCCGAGCACGGGTCCGAGGATGAACCCGGACATGCCGACGACGATCATCAGCGTCATGGCGCGCATGCGCAGCGCCTGATCGTCGAAGAGCCGGAAGACGAGCGAGTTGGTGATCGGCGCCATCGCCGCGGCGGCGAGGCCGAGCACGGCGCGCAGCGCGATGAGCTCGCCCGAGGTGGAGACGAAGACGACGCAGCCGCTGACGAGGCCGAAGGCCACGAGCCCGACCAGCAGCACGCGGCGGCGTCCGAGACGGTCGGCCATCGAACCGGCGGTGAGGAGCAGCCCGCCGAAGGTCAGGGAGTACGCGCCGGTGACCCACTGCAGCGAGGTCGTGCTGCTGTCGAGGTCACGACCGATCGTCGGCAGCGCGATCGTCAGCAGGGTGTTGTCGACCATCTCGACGAAGAAGGCCAGGCAGAGGGCGGCGAGGGGGATCCAGGCCGCGCGGAGCGACGGGTAGGTCCGCGTGGTGGCGGGAGACGTGGTGGGGGTCATGGGTGACACCTCCTATCGAACGACGTTCGACTATCGAACGACGTTCCATACGATAGAACAATGTTCGATGTTGCACAAGATGTGATGGGATGGGTGTCATGACACCCCCTGCTTCCCATGCTGCCGGCCCTCGTCGGCGGGCCTCGCACTCCATGGAGGCGGTGCTCACCGAGGCCGTGGCGCTGCTCGACGAGGCGGGCGAGTCCGCGCTCACGTTCCGGGCCCTCGCGGCCCGTCTCGGCACCGGCGTCGGCAGCATCTACTGGTACGTCGCGAGCAAGGACGAGCTGCTCGACCGCGCCGCCGACCACGTCCTCGCCGACGTGCTCACCGCCACCGAGACGCTCACCGGCCACGACGATCCCATCGAGGGCATCCGCGCCATCGCCGTCGCGCTGTTCGACGCGGTCGCCGACCGTCCCTGGCTCGGCGGCTACTTCATGCGCGACACGGGGCTGCAGCCCAATGCCCTGGCGCTGTACGAGCGGATCGGCCAGCAGTCGCAGCGGCTCGACCTGACGACGCGTGAGCGCTTCCATGCCGTGTCGGCGGTGATGGGGTTCGTCATCGGCACCGCCGCCGACCTGGGACAGCAGCCACCGCAGGAGGTCGTCGACGGCCTCGTCTCCCGCGACACCTACATCGAGCGGTGGGCCGACCAGTGGCGCGCCCTCGACGGCGCCGAGTTCCCGTACATGCACGAGATCGCCGACGAGTTCGCGACCCACGACGACGGCGTCCAGTTCCGGGCCGGACTCGACCTGCTCCTCGCCGGGCTGCGCCTGCAGGCCGCGGGGGACGGGGCATGAGCGGGCGGGAGATCTGGCTGCGGTTCCTCTCGGGGCCCGACGTCGAGAGCCTCCAGCTGACCCGGGCCGAGATCATTGCCGCCGTCGAGGGCGTCGTCGCCGCGCACGGTCGGGGCGAGACGGTCTTCGAGCCGCGGGTGCACCTCGTCCCCGACAACGGTGGCATCGGGCACTTCAACGTCCTGCGGGGCCATGTCTCCAGCCTGGGTGGACGGGGAGTCAGCGGCATCAAGGTCGTCGGCGACTTCGTGCCCAACTACCTGCAGGGCCTGCCGAGCGAGCTGGGCCTCGCGACGCTCTACGACCCGACCAACGGGGTCCCGCTCGCGATCATGGACGCGACGTTCATCACCGAGGCGCGAACGGGTGCCATGACGGCCGTGGGCGCGAAGTTCCTGGCGCGACGCGACTCGCGGGTCCTCGGCCACGTCGGCGCGCGGGGTACGGCGTTCTCGAACGTCACGATGCTCGACAGCCTCTTCGACCTCGACGAGATCCGGGTGACGAGCCGCCGGCCCGAGTCGCGCGAGGCGTTCGCCGAGCAGCTCCGGGCCGAGATCAGCACTCCGGTCCGCGTCGTGGAGACCTCCGACGAGGCGTTCGACGGTGCTGACATCCTCGTCGAGGCGTCGCGGCTCGAGGAGCCGACGCCGCTGCTGCGCACCTCGGCGGTCAAGCCCGGTGCGTTCGTCGTCCCGTACGGCACGATCAGCGCCGTCGAGCTCGACCTGCTCGACGTCATGGACAAGGTCGTGGTCGACGACTGGCGCGAGGCGCAGTCCGGCCGGTTCGGCGCGTTGCGGCGGCACGTCGACACCGGACGTCTCAGCGCCGAGTCGCTGCACGCCCAGCTGGGCGAGATCGCGACCGGTCGCCGGCCCGGACGCGAGAGCGACGACGAGCGCATCCTGCTGTGGCACCGTGGACTGTCGATCCTGGACGTCGCGGTGGCGCACCTCGTGCTCGACAAGGCCGAGCGCACCGAGACCGGCACGATGCTGCGCTACCGATGACCGGCGTCGTGCGGGTGGACGCCGCCGCGGACCTCGACGTCGCGGCGATGCTGCAGGTCGTCGACGGTGCCCGGGTCGTGCTCGGCAAGGCCCTGGTCGACGGGCTGCGGGCCAACCGCGATGCCGCGCTGGCTCGACTGACGTCCGGCCGACCCGTCTACGGCGTCACGACCGGCATGGGGGCGGCGAGCGAGGTACGGCTCGACGAGTTCGCCCGCAGCAGGCACCAGGACCACCTGATGGTCGGGCGGTCGGTCGGCTCGGCGCCGTGGCTCGACGCGCGGGAGGCGCGAGCGGCGGTCGTGTTCCGGCTCCGTGACTTCCTGTCGCCGGAGGCAGCGGTGTCACCGGAGCTGTGCGTCCGTCTCGTCGAGATGCTCGACCGCGGGCTGACCCCCGCGATCCCGGCCACGGGGCTCGGGGCGGCCGGGGAGATCATCTCGCTGGCCCACCTGGGCGGACTCGTGACAGGACTCGGGGACGCCCTCGTCGACGGTGACGCCGTCCCGGCCGCCGACGCGTTGACGGCGGCGGGCCTGGCGCCGTACGCGCTCGGGCCGAAGGAGGGAGTCGCGATGATCGAGGGCGTCCCGGTCACCACGGCCCGCGCAGCGTTGATCGCCCGCTCCGCCAGGGCCGTCCTGCATCAGGGCACCGCGTCACTGGCGGCCTCGCTGGTCGTGGCGGGCGCGAACCTCGACCCGTTCGACCCCCGTGTGGCCCGGGCCGATCCCGATCTCGACGCCGTGCTCGGCGCGGTCCGCGCGCTGGTGGGCGCCCGTCCGCCGGCCCGCGGTCTGCAGGCGCCGCTGTCGTTCCGAGTCGCCGCTCCCGCGCTCGCCCACCTGGCGCGGGCGATCGACGCCGTCGACGCAGCCGTGGTCAGGGCCGTGGACGGCGTGACCGACTCCCCGGCGTTCCTCGACGGCGACTTCGTGGGCACCGCCGGCTTCGACGGGTTCGACCTCGCCGCCGGCCTCGACGGCCTCCGACTGGCCCTGACCCGGGTCGCCGAGACGTCCGCGTCGCGTCTGCACCGGCTGCTGGACGATCGGGTCACGGGCCTGCCGCGGCAGCTCTCGGCACGTCCCGGGCTGGATGCCGGCATGGTGACGGTCCACAAGCGAGCCGTCGGCGTGGTGCACGCGATGCTCCGCGCGTCGGGTCCGGCGTCGCTCGGCGCGATCGAGACGTCGCTCGGGCAGGAGGACGTCCAGAGCTTCTCGCTCGAGGCGGCCGAGGCCTGCCGCGAGGCCGTGCGCGCGACCACCGAGGTGATGGCCTGCGAGCTGCTCGCGATCGTGCAGGCCACCCGCCTGGTCGGCGACGGACGTCTCGCCGGGATGTCCGGCGCGTTGACGTCCCTGCTCGACGGCGTCACGGCCGCGGTGCCTCCCGGCACCGACGACCGTCCCTTCGGCCGGGACGTGTCGGCGGTCGTCGGGCTGCTCGACGGCGGATGGGCCTCGTCAGGGGATCGGCCCCGGGGGTAGCCGCGGCGGGCGGTGCGGTCGAGGATGCCGAGCGTCCCGGCCGTTCACAGGTTCCGCACACCCTCGCGCCAGTCGCGTCATGGGCCACGACACCACGATCAGTCCGTGTCCATCTCACCCCATGCCCAGCACCTCGCGTCCCGGCTCCGGCCTCGATCGCGACGCCAGTACCTCGTGTCCGCCGTGGCGCTCGTCGTCGTGATCGGAGCAGCCGGCTACTGGTTCCTCGGTCGCGCCGACAGCGCCGAGGCCCAGCCCACCGTCTCGACCGTCGCCTCCGGCACGTTCCAGCAGACGGTCACCGGCTCCGGGACCCTCGAGCCCGCCCAGCAGGCCGATCTGGACTTCGCGGTCTCCGGCCGGGTCACGTCGGTCACGGTCGAGGCGGGCGACACCGTCACGAAGGGCGACGTCCTCGCGAAGCTCGACACGGTCTCGCTCGACGCAGCACTGGCATCGGCCAAGGCCCAGCAGGAGGCCGCCGAGACGACCGCGGCCGACGACGGCAGCGAGACCAGCACGCAGCGCGCGTCCAACGACGCCGCGCTCGCCAGCGCCGAGGCGGACGTCGCCCAGGCCGAGGACGACCTCGACGCCGCCACGCTGACGGCGACGTTCAGCGGGACGGTCGCCGCCGTGACGGTCGCGGTCGGCGACGAGGCCGGCTCGAGCTCGTCCTCCTCCGGCGCGGGCGCCGCCCAGGGCGGGACGGACACCGCCGCCGCCACGACCACGTCCACCGCCGCGATCACCCTCGTCAAGCCGTCGACCTTCGTCGTCGACGTCGACGTGGCCGCCGCCGACATCACGAGCGTCAAGGAGGGCCTGCAGGTCGAGATCACTCCCGCGGACGCCACCGAGGCGATCTTCGGCACGGTGCAGGACGTCGGACGTGTCGCCGAGACGGGTACCTCCGGCACCGCGACGTTCCCGGTCACGGTCGCCGTCACGGGCGAGCAGACAGGCCTGTACGCCGGCACGACCGCCGACGTCTCGATCATCGTCAAGCAGGTCGAGGACGTCCTGACGGTCCCGAGCCAGGCGCTCACGACCACCGACGGCAAGACGTACGTCACCGAGGTCGACGGCTCGTCGACGAAGAAGACCGAGGTCACCGTCGGTGAGACCTACGGGATGTCGACCGAGATCACGAAGGGTCTCGCCGAGGGCGACGAGGTCCAGATCGCCGCGACGGGTCGTGTGCGGACCGGCGGTGGGACCACTGGCGGCGAGGGCGGCCAGCAGCAGGGCGGCTTCCCGGGCGGCGGCACGCCACCCGGCGGCGCCGGCGGCGGCTTCCCGGGCGGAGGGGCCCCCCAGTGAGCGCCATCATCGAGCTCTCCGAGGTCTGGAAGTCGTACGAGACCGGCGCCATGAGCGTCCACGCGCTGCGCGGCATCGACGCCCGCATCGACGAGGGCGAGTACGTCGCCGTCATCGGGCCGTCGGGCTCGGGCAAGTCGACGCTCATGAACATCCTCGGCTGCCTCGACGTCCCGACCAGCGGCGAGTACCACCTCGCCGGCGAGGACGTGTCGACCATGACCGAGGCCGAGCTGGCCGAGGTCCGCAACCGTCGCATCGGCTTCGTGTTCCAGCAGTTCAACCTGCTCGCGAGCATGCCGGCCTGGCGCAACGTCGAGCTGCCCCTGGTCTACGCCGGGGTGCCGCGCCACGAACGCCGTGATCGCGCCCTCGCGGCGCTGGAGCGCGTCGGTCTCGCCGAGCGCTCCGGCCACAAGCCGGGCGAGCTCTCCGGAGGCCAGCAGCAGCGCGTCGCCGTGGCCCGCGCCCTGGTGACCGAGCCGGCCCTGATCCTCGCGGACGAGCCGACCGGCAACCTCGACTCCGACTCGACCCGGGACGTCCTCGAGCTGTTCGACGAGCTCTCCGCCCTGGGACGCACGATCGTCCTGATCACGCATGAGCACGACGTCGCCGCCCGCGCGGGTCGTCAGCTCGTCGTGCGTGACGGCCAGATCATGACCGCAGTGGGTACCGCATGAACTGGCCCGAGACGTTCCGCACCGGTGCCGAGGCCGTCCAGGCCCACCGGCTGCGGTCGATCCTCACGATGCTCGGCATCATCATCGGCGTCTCGTCCGTCATCCTCACCGTCGGCCTCGGCCAGGGCGCGCAGGACGAGGTGAAGTCGCAGATCGACTCCCTCGGCAGCAACCTGCTGGTCGTCTCGCCGGGCAGCACCACGTCCACCGCGGGCGTCCGCGGCGGCTTCGGATCGGCGTCGACCCTGACGCTGTCCGACGCCGAGGCGATCGACGACGACACCGTCGTCCCCGACGTCGAGCGCGTCGCGCCGGTGACGTCGTCGTCGGTCTCGCTCGTGAACGGCACGACCAACTGGACCACGACGATGGTGGGGTCCACGGTCGACTGGCTGGACGTCCGCTCCCGCGACCTCGCGTCCGGACGGTTCTACACCGCCGCCGAGGTCGAGTCGTCGGCCCCGGTCGTCGTCCTCGGGTCCGACACCGCGAGCGAGCTGTTCACGACGGGCTCCGCGGTCGGCCGGACGGTCACCGTCAACGGCTCCGCGCTCACCGTCATCGGGGTGCTCGAGGCGTCCGGCTCATCGTCGTCCGAGACGAGTCAGGACGACACCGCCGTCACGCCACTCGGCACCGCGACATCGGTGACCGGGGCGACCGGCACGTCCATCTCGTCGATCTACGTCGAGGGCGCGGCCGAGCAGACGCTGGGCGCCGCGTACCAGGAGATCAACGCCCTGCTGCTCAACCTGCACGGCGTCGCGACGACGGACGCGGACTTCACGATCACGAGCCAGGAGGCGCTGATCGACACCGCCAACTCGACGAACCGCACCCTCACGGTGCTGCTCGGCGGGGTCGCCGGCATCTCCCTGTTGGTCGGCGGCATCGGCGTCATGAACATCATGCTGGTCTCGGTGACCGAGCGGATCCGCGAGATCGGGCTCCGCAAGGCGCTGGGCGCGACGCCGCGGTCGATCCGGCGCCAGTTCCTCGTCGAGGCGTCGATGCTCGGCCTCGCCGGCGGCGTCATCGGCGTCCTGGTCGCGATCCTCGGGGCCGCGGTGCTGCCGGGGCTCATCGACCAGCCGGTCTCGCTGTCGCTGCTCGCGACGGCCGCAGCCCTCCTCACGTCCCTCGCGCTCGGGATCGGCTTCGGGGTCTACCCCGCCAGCCGTGCCGCGCGCCTCACCCCCATCCAAGCCCTCCGCAGCGAATGACCACGACCCAGGAGTCACCCATGAAACGCATCATCGCCACGTCCGCCCTCTGCCTGACCATCGGCCTCGTCGCCGCGGGTTGTGGCGGGTCCAGCCAGGCATCGAGCACCGACGAGACGCAGGCCCGGGGCCAGGCCCAGACCGCAGGCGGCGGACGTTCGCCCGGCGGATCGGGCGAGGTCGCCGCGGTCTCGGGCTCGACGGCCCAGGTCAAGGGTCAGGACTCGCAGGTCGCGGTCAGCTGGACCGACAGCACGACGTTCACCCAGCAGGTCGCCGCGACCGCCGCCGACGTCGCGGTCGGCTCGTGCGTCATGGTGACGCCCGCCGACGGCGACAGCACCTCGACGGATGCCGTCACGGCGGCGGCCGTCCGGATCACCGAGGCCACGGACGGCTCGTGCTCGGTCATGGGTGGCGGTGGGGGCGGCCCGCAGGGGGGTCAGGCCCCCGCGAACGGCGAGGCCCCGTCGGGCGAGCGTCCGACCGACATGCCGTCGGGTGCGCCGGGCGGACAGGGTGGCGGACGCGGCGGGTTCGCCGTCGGCGAGGTCACCGCGGTGACCGACACCGGCTTCACGGTCTCGTCGCAGCAGCCCGGTTCGGACACCGATGCGGCCACGACCGTCACGGTCACGACGTCGGCCGACACGACCTACACGACCACCGCGGCGGCCACGGCCTCCGACGTCACGGTCGGTGTCTGCGTCACGAGCCGCGGCGACGCCGACGACACGGGTGCGATCACCGCGACCTCGATCGCCGTGACGCAGCCGGTCGACGGCGCCTGCACGACCGGCTTCGGCGGCGGCCGTCCGGACGCGTCATGAGGCATCGCAGGCTCGCGGTCGTCACCGCGGTCGTGGCCGTGCTGGTCGCGGGAGGCGGCGTCGCCTACGCCCAGACGCAGGGCACGTCCGGCTCGTACCGCACGGCCACCGTCGCGGTCGCGGACGTCGACGAGACGCTGGGGCTCTCGGGCACCATCACGGCGTCCGCCCGCCAGGACCTCTCGTTCGGTGCCGCCGGCACGGTCAAGAAGGTCGATGTCGCCGCCGGCGACACGGTCGCGGCCGGTGACGTCCTCGCGACGCTCGACGACACCGACCTGAAGACCGCCGTCACGAAGGCGGAGGCCACCTTGGCCAAGGCCACGGCACAGCTCGAGACCGACCGGACCAGCCAGGCGTCGACCGTCACGGAGTCCGAGACGCCGTCCACCAGCACGCCGTCCACAAGCACGCCGAGCTCCGGCACGTCGTCGTCGAAGGACTCCACCGACTCGAAGGACTCCACGAAGTCCGACGACACCGCGAGCAGGACGGCGACGGCGCTGAAGGCGGCGCTCAAGAAGCTCGCGGCGCAGCAGACGGCCGTCACCACGGCGCAGACCGCCGCGACGGACGCGATCACGGCAGCCAAGACGTCCCTCGCCGCACAGGTCGAGGCGTGCAAGGTCCCGGAGCAGGCGCCGGCCGACGACAGCTCCGACGACGACAGCTCCGACGACGCGTCCGACGGCGAGGACACCGACGACTCGTCCGACGAGGTGCCGGCGGCGGGCATCTCCGACGCCTGCACCAAGGCCCTGGACGACGTCCAGGCCGCCCAGGACGTCGTGTCGCAGAAGCAGGACGTTTTGCAGAAGGCGCTGCAGGACCTGTCGACGACGCTGACCGCGGCGGTCAAGACCGTCGGCGAGTCCGGGTCGTCGGGCTCCGGGACGAGCACCCCCTCGTCCGACTCGTCCGGCTCCACCGGCTCCACCGAGGAGCCCGCGGCCGGCGAGTCGACCCCGAGCACGTCGTCGGGCAGCACGGGCTCCGGCAGCACGTCGTCCGGCAGTGGCGCCTCGGGCGACGGCTCCGGCGCAGGCACCGTCACGGCGGCGACCCTCGCCCAGGACCAGGCCGCGATCGACACCGCGGACGCCGAGCTGACGGAGGCCGAGCGCGCGCTGACGTCCGCGAGGCTCACGGCACCGTTCGCGGGCGAGATCCTCTCCGTCTCGGCCGCGAAGGGCGATGTCGTCGCCGACGGCGACGTCGTCATCGTCATCGCGGGCGACGGCGCGACCACGGTCACCACGACCGTGACGCTCGACCAGGTCGACGAGGTCGCCGTCGGCCAGACCGCCTCCGTCACGCCGGCCGGCTCGGCGGAGCCGGTCACCGGCACCGTGACGTCGATCGGTCTGCTGCCCGACACGAGCACCGACACGTCGACCTATCCCGTCACGCTCGACCTCGACGGTGAGGTGGCCGCTCCCGAAGGCTCGACCGCGTCGATCCAGCTTGTGATCGGCACCGCGGAGGGGGCGCTCACCGTGCCGTCGTCGGCGGTCTCGACGATCGGGCGCACGACCGTCACGGTGCTGGAGGACGGCCGGACGCAGGTCACCCCGGTGACCGTCGGCGTCGTCGGTGCCACCCGCACCGCGATCACCGACGGCCTCACGAAGGGCCAGGAGGTCGTCCTGGCCGACCTCGACGCGGCGCTGCCGTCCGGCGACGCCACCACGACGAGCCTCACGGGCGGCGGGGGGTTCCCCGGCGGCGGCCAGCGCGCCGGCCGCGGCTGACCCAGAGGACCCCCAGGGGACCCACCCCGAGATGTGGGCACCTGACGGGCTTGGCGGGCGTGTTCTGGCCCGTCACCTGCCCACATCGTGCCCGGCCGCGTGCGTCCCCACGTGTGCGTAGTAGTCACGCGGCCTGCTGTCGTCGTCGATCAGGCCGAGCGTCCGGCGACCGGCCTCCTCGACGGTGCGCGAGCTGAGCCAGGCCAGCACGGTCGTCGGCACGGCGACCACGACGGCGGTGACGACGAACGTCAGACCGGGCGCGCGCTCGGGCAGCAGGTCTAGGCTGCCGACGAACCGCTGGACGGGTTCGTGGATCAGGTAGATGCCGTAGCCGAGGCCGCCGACCCAGGCGAGCGGACGCCACGACATCCAGGCCGGCTGCCCGTCGTTCATGACGATCGAGGCGAGCCCCACCGTGATCGCGACGGCGAACATCGGGTGCCACCAGTTCGTGACGGGCCCGTCGAGCGGACGGGCCAGCACCAGCGCCACGAGCGCGCTGACGCTGACGACGCCCGCGACGCGACGGGCCGCATCGCTCAGCGTCGCGCCGGACGCCACGACCACCGCGAGCGTCATGCCCAGGGCGAAGTCGGTGCCCTTGGCCAGCGGGTTGAACCACGCCGACCACTGCTCGAGCGGGGTCTGCGCGACATGGATGCGCCACGCGAGGTAGGCCGTGCCGGCGACGGCGCACCCGACCGGCAGCGCCATCGCGACCGCGAAGCGTCCGCCGCGCGAACGGGTCCGCACCGTCAGGGCGTGCACCAGCGGGATGGCCGCGGCGATCAGCAGGTAGTAGTGGATCTCGACGGCGAGCGACCACGCCGGGCCGTTCGTCCAGAAGATGTACTCGTCGCTGTAGACCTGCGTGAAGGTCAGGTGCAGCAGCAGGTCCTGCCAGTGCCCGGGCAGCGACGGATTCGTGACGGCCCAGACGATCAGCACGACGGAGTAGTAGAGCGGCACGAGCCGCGCCATCCGCCGGAACAGCACGACCCGACCGGGACGTCCGGTGGTGCCGGCGAGCGCCGATCGGGCCACCGGAAGCCACAGCACGAACGCCGACAGGACGAAGAACATGTCGACGAACAGGTCGGTGCCGAGCAGCAGCCGGTGCGCGATGCCGCCGAGGGGCCAGACGTCCGTCCGGTTGTACTGGTACGCGTGGAACGTCACGACGGTCAGCGCCGCGACGGCACGCAACCAGCCGAGCGGGTACTGCCGGGTCCGGGTCGGGGTGGAGCTCATGCGACGACCTCCGTGTCGTGGGACGGCGTGCTGGACGTGGTGGTGGGGGCGGACCGTGGTGTCACGACCCACTGGTGCTCGCCACGCAGCTGCTTGAGGTGCGCGACGCGGTTGATGAGGTTCTTGACCTCGGTGTACGCGACGAGGGACATGACGCCGGCGCCGACGAACCACCACGGGTGCTGCTTGACCTCCGGTGCCGCGAGTCGCCAGCCGACCAGGGTCTGCATCGGGCCGGACGCCGTGATGAACAGCGTCAGCAGCAGGAACATCGGCGACGTCAGGTCGATGGCACCGTCGCGCCAGAACAGGAAGCCGAGCAGCGGGAGCGCCATGAGGGAGATCCACGGGTAGACCTCGCGCCAGCCCAGCAGGTAGGTCGCGCCGAGCTTCTGCCGTGCCGTCAGGCTCGGCGACCGCAGGACGGACCCCAGGTGCCGGCACGACACCTGGAACCAGCCCTGCGCCCAGCGCATCCGCTGCTTCCAGAGCGCCCGTGGGGTGTCCGGCGCGAGCTCGTACGAGATCAGGCCGGGGTCGTTGACGATGGTCCCGCCGCGCTCGAGGACGCGCATGGATGCCTCGATGTCCTCGGTCAGGAACGAGCCGCGCAGGCGCGTGCGGCGCAGGGCGGACGCCGACCAGTAGCCGTTGGAGCCGCCGAAGATGCCGAAGCCGTGCAGCGACGCGCGTCCCGGGTGGGCGACGCCGTAGATCTGTTCGAACTCCACCGCGACCAGCTTGGCGAGCGCCGAGTCGTCCCCGTTGCGGATCACGCAGTGTCCCTGCACGACGTCGACGCCCGACGCGAGCCACTGCCAGGCCCGGTCGAACGCGCCGGGCATGGGGTGGTGGTCGGCGTCGAAGATCCCGACGAACTCGCCGTCGGCGACCCGCAGGGCGGCGTTGACGTTCTGCGCCTTCGACGTGCTGTCGTTGACCTTCACGATCGTCAGGTCGGGGTGCTCGCGGCTCAGCGCGGCGAGCTCGTCCTCGACGGGCAGCGGCGTCGGCGTGTTGTACGCCAGGACGATCTGCAGCCCGCCGGAGTAGCGCTGGGCGAGGAAGGCCTGGATCGTCTCGACGACCGTGTCGGCCTCGTTCGGCAGGTAGGCCGCGACGACGGCGCTCGCGCGGGGTGCCGGACGGTCCGGAGCGGGTGGCGGCTGCGGCGGGTCGAGTGCGTGCAGGCACTCGGCCCAGATCGTCGCCGCGGTCATGCCGAGCGCGGCGACGAGGATCCAGTAGAGCGTCCCGGAGACGTCCATGCCGACGTGGTGGAGCCCGACGAGCGCCAGGAACGGCAGGACGATGCTGCCGACCGTCGCCATCAGGACCTGGACGCTCGACGACCGCCAGGTGATGCGGACGGACGGCTGCCGACGTGTGCCGTCGTGGTGCCGGGGCTGCAGGTCGCGCTGGCGTCCGGACTCGTCCGCCGCCGTGCGCGCCTGGCGCTCGGCGCGCTCCGGTCCGACCGACCGGGTGATGCGCGCCCAGCCGATGCCGAGGTCCGTCGTGCGGGGCGGCGCATCGCTGTCGTCCAGGGCCTCGATGCAGTGATAGGCCATCTCCTGCAGACGGACGGGACGCGTGGCGTTGTCCTCCTGGCGGAGGCGGAGCGTCAGCGAGCCGTCGTCGTCGGCCGCGACGACCTCGCCGGGCTGGAGGTGCCGGACGAGCCGGGCCGCGGCGGCCTCGGCGACGTGCTGCGGTGCGTGGACCGAGTCGGTCACGTCGCCGCCGGGAGCCTGCCAGGCCGGCTCGATGACGGCGACGATCTCGCGCCGACGGCGCAGCCGGGGCTTCTGTCGTGGGGCGGTGAGGTCGTCCACGGGGACGACGCGCGGCTCCTGGCGGAAGGCCGGGACGGGGGCGGTGGACGTGGAGGAACGCAAGGACAGGGACAAGGAAGGCCTCAGCTCGAGAGATCGTGAACGATGGTCTGGAGGTGGTGGTCTGCCCGGGTCCGGATGCGTGATCAGCCGCGGGGCTACCCCTCCACCGTTGCGAGAATCGGGCGAGGCTTCAAGCCGAGGCGGCCGTGTTCCGAGTCACGGCCGCTCTCGAGTTGCCCTGGAGCGCGCTCCAGGGTTCATGCTGGGGACATGACTGTGACCGAGGTGCCCGCCGAGGGCCTGACGATCAGTGCCGCCGCCGAGCTGAGCGGGCTGAGCGTCGACACGCTGCGCTACTACGAGAAGGAGGGCCTGACCCTCCACCGTCCCGGACGATCGTCCTCTGGGCAGCGTCGTTACAGCGAGGAGAACGTGAAGTGGCTCGCGACGCTCGTCATGCTGCGCAAGACCGGCATGCCGATCCGCGACATCAAGCGGTTCGTCGAGCTCTACCGGATCGACGGCAGCGAGGCCGACCGCCTCGCGATCCTCGAGGCGCACCGCGTGCACGTGCTGCAGGAGCTCGACGAGGTGCAGACGCACCTCGCGGCGATCAACCGCAAGATCGACTACTACAACGACTGCATCATCGAAGGGAAGTGACTGGGCGCATGAAGAACGTTGCATGGGGGAGCCAGGGCCTCGAGGCCGGCATCGAGGGCCTCGGCGCGATGGGCATGTCCGCCTTCTACGGCAGCCGGGACGACGAGGAGTCGGCCGCGACCCTGCACCGCGCTCTCGACCTCGGTGTCAGCCTGATCGACACCGCCGAGATGTACGGCCCGTTCCTGAACGAGCAGCTCATCGGCCGGACGATCGGTGACCGGGCCGACGAGTACGCGATCGCGACCAAGACCGGGGTCGAGATCACGGACGACGGTGAGTGGCGCGGGCCGAACGGCTCGCCGGCCTACCTGCGCAAGGCGCTCGAGCGCTCGCTGCGCCACCTGGGTCGCGACACGATCGACCTGTACTACATCCACCGGGTCGACCCGAACGTCCCGATCGAGGAGACGTTCGGCGCGCTGGGCGAGTTCGTCGCCGAGGGCAAGGTCCGCTACCTGGGCATCTCCGAGGCCGGCCCGGAGACGATCCGCCGGGCCCACGCGACCCACCCGCTGACCGCGCTGCAGACCGAGTACTCACTGTTCGAGCGCAGCCCCGAGGTCAACGGCGTGCTCGACACGACCCGCGAGCTCGGCATCGCCTTCGTCGCGTACTCGCCGCTCGGCAGGGGCATGCTGACCGGTGCGATCTCGTCGACCGCCGACCTCGACGCCGATGACTTCCGTCGCAGCAATCCGCGGTGGTCGGACGAGAACCTCTCGGCCAATCTGGCGCTGGTCGACAAGATCCGGGCGCTCGCCGGCCAGAAGGGCGTCACGGCCGGCCAGCTGGCGCTCGCCTGGGTGCTGCACCAGGAAGGTGTCGTCGCGATCCCGGGCACGAAGCGTCGCACGTACCTCGAGGAGAACGTGGCTGCCGCGGACGTCGAGCTGAGCGACGCCGACCTCGAGGCCCTCGACGAGGCGGCACCGGTCGGCGTCGCGGCTGGCGACCGGTACGCCGAGGCCGCTCTCAAGGGCCTCACGATCTGACCCTCGCCGTCACCTCGCCGGCGCCGCCGTCACGGGATCGTCAGGACGATCTTGCCGAGCGTGCGGCCCGTGTCGAGGGACCGGTGCGCGTCCTGGACATCGTGGATGTCGTACGACTCCGACACCGTCGGGACGAGCTGGCCCGCGTCGATCCAGCCGGCGATCTCGCGCAACGCGGCGCCGTTGGGCGACACCATGACGCCCGCCGAACGCACGCCCGCAGCCTCCGCAGCCGCCTCGAGGTCGCCGCCGGTGCCGCTGGGCACGCCGATCACGAGCCCGCCGGGCTTCGTGACCCGGACCGACCGGACGCCGTTCTCGTGGCCGATGAGATCGAGCACGAGGTCGACCTTGGCGTCCGCCAGCGCCTCCGTGAAGTCGGTCGACCGGTAGTCGATGACCTCGTCGGCGCCGAGCTCGGTGACGAACGCGGCCTTCTCGGCGCTGGCGGTCGCGACGACCTCGGCACCCAGGATCTTGGCGATCTGGACGGCGAGGTGGCCGACCCCGCCACCGGCCGCGTGGACGAGCACACGCTGACCCGGCTGCAGGTCGGCGACCTCGCGGAACGCCTTGAGGGCCGTCAGGGCAGCCAGCGGCACGGCGGCCGCCGCGGCGTCGTCGAGGGTCGCGGGCGAGGGTGCCCAGTGCTCCGCGGGGGCCACGACGTACTCGCCGTAGCCCGCCTCCGACGGGAACGACGGCATGCCGTAGACGCGGTTGCCGACCGAGAAGATCTCGACACCGTCGCCGAGCGTCTCGACCACTCCGGCGAAGTCCCAGCCGACCGATGCCGGCAGCGGCAGGTCACGCCCTTGGCCGCGGCGGGTCTTGCCGTCGACGGGGTTGAGCGACGCGGCGTGGGCCCGGACGAGCACCTCGCCGGGGCCGGGCGTCGGGCGTGGGACGTCCACGACGTCGAGCACCTCGGGTCCACCGTGGGTGTGCTGGACGATGCGGATCGGCATGGTGATCCTCCTTGTCTCGGGGTCGTCGACCACCCTGTCGCAGGTGGGTTCTCACAACCGGGCACCAGGTTCATCCCATCACACCCGTCGACGAGGTCGAGGGCTCCCGCACGGAGTGCGACTCCGACTACGCCCTGGCGTGACGCAGGACCCATTCGACGAACGGCGTCGCCTCACGCCAGTCGGCGCGCACCCGCTCCAGCAGGTCGGCGGTGTGGATGAACGGCTCGAAGCCGTACGACTTGCCGAGCGTCATCGACTTGTGGCGCAGCAGCTCGATGCGAGGATGGTCGGCGTCGTAGCCGCGGGGGGCGGTCTTGAGCCGGTCACCGCCGAGCTCCCAGCCCGCCGCCGTCATGGTCGCGAGGATGTCCTCGAGCTCGCCGCCGCGTCGCTTCTCCACGATGGCCTCGCGGATGCTCGCGAGCCGCGGCCCGGACGCCTCGTAGAACCCGACGCCGACCCGGACGCCGGGCGCGCCGACCTGCACGTAGTACCCGGTGGACGGACCCTTGGGGACGAACGCGCCCTGGTGCGTCTTGTAGGGCGTCTTGTCCTTCGCGAACCGCACGTCGCGGTACGGCCGGAAGATCTTGGCCGCGCCGAACTCGTCGGTGAGGGAGGCCGTCAGCGCCTTCATCGGGGCCGCGACCGCCGTCGTGTAGGTCTCCTTGTGGGCTTCCCAGAACGTCTTGGTGTTGTCCATCTCGAGGTCGTCGTAGAAGTCGAGCGCCGCCTCGGGGAATCCGCTGAACTCGGGCACGTGCCGACCTTACGGGGCGCCAGGATCTCGGCGCACACGTGCCTGGAGGCGTGCTACCGCGGTCTCCGGCTCCCCACGGACAGACCGCGGGTCACCGTCGCCCGCTCGAGATGTCGCGGTGCTTTCTCCACCGTTCGAGAGAGGCGCGGTGACTTCTCCACCGTCTGGGGCGTGATCGGCCCTCATTCGGTGGAGGATCCACCGCCCCGGCCTCATTCGGTGGAGGATCCACCGCCCCCACCAGCGTCAGGGGAGCAGGAGCACCTTGCCGGTCGCCCGGCGCTCGTCCAGCGCCAGCAGGGCGGCGGACGCCTCCGCCAGCGGGAACGTCGGGCCGACGACGGGGTCCAGTGCGCCGTTCTCGAGGTGCGGGGCCAGGGCCGCCCACTCCGTCGCGATGTGCCCGGGACGTGCCAGGACGTAGGCGCCCCAGCCCACTCCGACGACCGCGACGTTGTTGAGGAGCAGCCGGTTGACCTTGACGGTCGGGATGTCGCCGGCGGTGAAGCCGATCACGAGCACCCGGCCGTCCTCCTTGAGGGTGCGCAACGAGTCGGTGAAACGGTCACCGCCCACGGGGTCGACGACGACGTCGACCTTGCCCCCGGCGAGGGTGGCGTCCTTGAAGCCGTCGGCGAGCACGAACTCGTCCGCTCCGGCCTCCAGCGCGACGGCGCCCTTCTCGGCGGTGGACGTCACCGCGACGACGCGGCCGGCGCCGAAGGCCTTGGCGACCTGGATCGCGGCCGTGCCGATGCCGCCGGCAGCACCCTGGACGAGCACGGACTCACCCGGCTGCAGCTTGCCGCGCTCGATCAGGGCGAAGTAGGCCGTGCCGTAGTTGAAGATGATCGACGCGCCCTGCTCGTACGACACGTTGTCGGGCAGCCTGAACGTCTCGGTGACCGGGGCGACGACCTGCTCGGCGAAGCCGCCGAACAGGCTGAGGGCCGCGACGCGGTCGCCCGGGGCGAGGCCCGAGCCGTCCGGTGCGCTGAGCACCTCGCCGGCGACCTCGGCGCCCGGGGTGAAGGGCAGATCGGGCCTCATCTGGTACAGCCCACGCGACTGCAGCACCTCCGGGAACGCCACACCGGCGGCGTGCACCCGGATCAGCACCTGGCCGTCTCCGGGGACGGGTTCGGGGATGTTGAGGAGCTCGACCGCCGAGGGCCCGTCGAGCGTCGTGATCTGGATCGCCTTCATGCGCCGACGATAGCGCACTGCTAAGCGCTTGCTTAGGAACTCGGCGGACCTCGGTCGTGGAGGGCAGGGGACAATGGTCAGATGCGCCTCATCGATCTGCTCCCGAAGGGCGTCACCGACGACGAGGACGCCGTCTACACCGCCGTCACCGAGTGGGTCGAGTCCCGCGGGCTGACGATGTACCCCGCACAGGACGAGGCGATCCTCGAGTGCGTCGCCGGGTCGAACGTCATCCTCGCGACGCCGACGGGCTCCGGCAAGAGCCTCGTGGCGACCGGCGCGATGGCCGCCGCGCTGGCCCGCGGGGAGTGCAGCGTCTACACCGCGCCGATCAAGGCGCTCGTGAGCGAGAAGTTCTTCGACCTGTGCGAGATCTTCGGGGCCGACAACGTCGGGATGGTCACGGGTGACGCGGCGGTCAACGCCGACGCGCCGATCATCGCCGCGACGGCCGAGATCCTGGCCAACATGGCCCTGCGCGAGGGCGCGGAGGCCGACATCGGCCTGGTCGTGATGGACGAGTTCCACTTCTACGCCGACCCCGACCGCGGGTGGGCGTGGCAGGTGCCGCTCATCGAGCTGCCGAAGGCGCAGTTCCTGCTCATGTCGGCGACGCTCGGCGACACCACGAAGCTCGAGGCCGACCTCAGCCGGCGGACGGGCCGCGACACGGCCGTCGTCAGCTCGACCGAGCGTCCCGTCCCGCTGGTCAGCGAGTACGTCACGTCGCCCGTGCAGGAGACGCTCGAGCAGCTCATCGAGACCGGTCAGACGCCGGTGTACGTCGTCCACTTCACGCAGGTCTCGGCGCTCGAGCGCGCCCAGGCGCTGACCAGCATCAAGGTCGCGACGCGCGAGGAGCGCGACACCATCGCCGACGCACTGGGCGACTTCCGGTTCTCGTCGGCCTTCGGCAAGACGCTCTCGCGGCTCATCCGGATGGGTGTCGGCGTCCACCACGCGGGGATGCTGCCGCGCTATCGCCGCCTGGTCGAGACGCTGACGCAGCAGGGACTGCTCAAGGTCGTCTGCGGCACCGACACGCTCGGGGTCGGCATCAACGTCCCGATCCGCACGGTGCTGTTCAGCGGTCTGTCGAAGTACGACGGCACCCGCCAGAGGCAGCTGCAGGTGCGCGAGTTCCAGCAGATCGCCGGCCGCGCGGGTCGCGCCGGCTACGACACGATCGGGCACGTCGTCGTCGAGGCGCCGGAGCACGAGATCGAGAACGCCCGCCTCGTCCGCAAGGCCGGCGACGACCCCAAGAAGCTCAAGCGCATCAACCGCAAGAAGCCGCAGGAGGGGTTCGTGTCGTGGGGGCAGGGGACGTTCGAGAAGCTGTCGACCGGCACCCCGGAGTCGCTCGTCTCCCGCATGAAGGTCAGCCACGCGATGGTGCTCGACATCATCTCGCGACCCGGCGACGCGCGGGCGTCCCTCGAGCACCTGCTGCGCGAGAGCGGCGAGACCGAGGAGTCCCAGGACCGGATGCTCGCGCAGGTCGACGAGATCATCGAGGCGCTGCTGGCCGGCGAGGTCGTCGAACGCATCGACCCGCCCGACGCCGAGGGCCGCACGCTCCAGCTGACGATCGACCTGCAGGCCAACTTCGCCCTCAACCAGCCGCTGTCGCCGTTCGCCGTCGCGACGCTCGAGCTGCTCGACCGCGAGTCGCCGACGTATGCGCTCGACGTCGTCTCGGTCATCGAGGCGACGCTCGACGATCCCCGCCCGATCATCAACGCCCAGCGCCACCGTGCCCGCGGCGAGGCGATCAACGAGATGAAGATGGACGGCATCGAGTACGACGAGCGCATGGAGCTGCTCGAGGAGATCACGCACCCCAAGCCGCTCGAGGACCTGCTGACCGCGGCGTACGAGACCTACCGCGGTGGCCAGCCGTGGGTCGCCGACCACGAGCTGAGGCCCAAGTCGGTCGTCCGCGAGATGTGGGAGCGGGCGATGACGTTCTCCGAGCTCATCGGCGACTACCAGCTCGCCCGGTCGGAGGGCCTCGTCCTGCGCTATCTCTCGGACGTCTACAAGACGCTGGGCCGGACGGTCCCCGCCACGGCCCGCAACGAGGAGCTCGAGGACCTCACGGAGTGGCTCGGCGAGCTCGTCCGGCAGACCGACTCGTCGCTGCTGGACGAGTGGGAGTCGCTGATCGCGCCGGGCGTCGACCCCCTCGAGGTGCGTCCGCAGGCGATGGCGGCCGAGACCCCGCGCCCCGTCACCGGCAACACCCGGGCGTTCCGGGTGCTGGTGCGCAACGCGATGTTCCGCCGGGTCGAGCTGGCGGCGTTCGGCCGCTGGACCGAGCTCGCCGCGCTGGACCCGGACGGCGAGTGGGACGCGGACGCGTGGATGGACGCGATGGCGGCCTACCGCGAGGAGTACCCCGCCGTCACCGGCTTCGCGACGAACATCGGGACGGGACCGGGGTCGCGCGGCCCGGAGCTGTTCATGGTCGAGGAGGGCCCCGACACCTGGACCGTCCGCCAGACGTTCGACGACCCCGAGGGCGACCGCGACTGGGGCATCAGCGCCACGGTCGACCTGAAGAGGAGCGACGACGAGGGCGAAGCCGCAGTGAAGGTCACAGCAGTCGGCCCCGCCTGACCAAGATTTGGCCCCTCAGCAACCGTTTGACGTCCGGCGCGCGGCGAAAACGGTTGCTGAGAGGCCAAAATTCGGGGGATTGGGTCAGGCGGCGTTCTGCCAGGTGAAGGCCCGCGGGTCGACCTTGCGGGTCTCCCACCAGTACTGGAACGTGAACTTCGGCCAGATCGTCCGGTTCTTGCCGTGGCTGTCGAGGTACCAGCTGGTGCAGCCGCCCTGGGTCCAGATGCCCTTGGAGACGAGGCGCTGGATCTCCTCGTTGAACTCCGTCTGCGCCTGCTTGGTCGGCTCGGCGGCGACGGCACCCCGGTCGCGCAGCTCGTCGAGCAGCCGGATGACGAACTTCGTCTGCTGCTCGATCATGAACACCACCGAGTTGTGGCCGAGCGCCGTGTTCGGCCCCAGCATGAACGCGAGGTTCGGGAAGCCGCTGACCATCATGCCCATGTACGTCTCGACGCCGCCCTCGCGGAACTGCGCGGCGAGGTCGACGCCGTCGCGGCCCTTGATGTCGAGGTAGTCGAACGCGTCGATGACGTGGAAACCGGTGCCGTAGATGATGACGTCGGCCTCGTGGAAGACGCCGTTGCCGTCGACGACGCCGTCGGCGGTGATCTCCGAGACCCCGTCGGTGCTGAGCTCGACGTTGTCGCGCAGGAACGTGGGGTAGTACGTGTTCGACTGCAGCACCCGCTTGCAGCCCAGTCGGTAGTCGGGCGTCAGCTTGGCACGCAGCTCGGGGTCCGGGACCTTCTTCTCGAGGAACCTCGTGACGATCTTCTCGGCGAACGGCAGCACGTTGAGGTGGCCGTTGAACGCGATCGCGCGTGCCTCGAGGCCCCAGTAGAGGGCGTCGCGGTAGGCCCGCTGCGCACCGGGAACCGTGGCGAAGACCTTCTTGCGCCACTCGGGCGTGGGCTTGTCCTTCTTGGGCAGCACCCACGGCGGCGTGCGCTGGAAGACCGTCAGCCGGTCGACCTCCTGCGCGATGATCGGGACGAACTGGATGGCGCTCGCCCCCGTGCCGATGACAACGACCTTCTTGCCCTTGAGGTCGACCGAGTGGTCCCACTCGGCGGAGTGGAAGCGCGGGCCGGCGAAGCTCTCGGCGCCGGTGATCTCGGGGATGTTCGGGATGTGCAGCCCACCGACGCCGGCGACGACGAACCGCGCCTCGTAGTCCTCGCCGCTCGCGGTGCGGACGGTCCAGCGCTGGCGCTCCTCGTCCCACGACGCCCCGGTGACCTCGACGCCGAAGTCGATGTAAGGCCGGATGCCCTGCTCGTCGGCCACCTTGCGCATGTACGCCCAGATCTCCTCCTGGCCGGAGAAGCTCTTGCTCCAGTCGGTGTTGAGCTCGTACGAGAAGGAGTACATGTGGCTGGGGATGTCGCACTCGCAGCCGGGGTACGTGTTGTCGCGCCACGTGCCGCCGACGTCCTGGGCCTTCTCGAGCACCACGAAGTCCTCGCGGCCGGAGGCGCGCAGCTTCATGGCCATGCCCATGCCGGAGAACCCGGTGCCGATGATGACGATGTCCTTGGAGATCACATTTCAGATACTAGCGGTATCTGAGTATGATGCAAAGAGCGATCTGGACCACAGGTCAGGACGGACGAGGAGCGACAGGTGACGGTCGACGGCACGCGCACGACGAGGGCGGAGCGCCAGGCGCAGACCCGCGAGAGCCTCATCGAGGTGGCCCGCGAGATGTTCCTGGCCGACGGCTACGCGGCGACGTCGCTCGACAAGGTCGCGGTGCGCGCGGGCTTCTCCAAGGGCGCCGTGTACTCCAACTTCGCCGGCAAGGAGGAGCTCTGCATGGCGGTGCTCGACAGCATCCACGAGGAGCAGATCGCCGGCGTCGTGACCGCGTTCAGCCAGGACACCGACCTCGACGGACGCATCGAGGCCTTCGCCGCCTGGGCGCGCGAGGGCCTCGGCCAGCCACGGTGGACGGCGCTCGAGGTCGAGTTCGGGGCCATCGCCCGGCAGAGCCCGTACGTCGCGACCGAGCTGGTCAAGCGTCATCGTGAGATCCGGGCAGCCATCGCCGGGCTGGTCCGCCAGGTCACCGCGGAGGCCGGCCTCCAGGACGTCGTCGACGCCGACCAGGCCGCCACGACGCTGCTGAGCCTCGGCATCGGTCTCGGCACGTTGCGCTCCCTCGACCACACGATCGACGTCGGGGTCTTCGCCGACACGATGCGCGCCCTGCTCCGCAGCTCGTCCCACTGACGGACGAGCGGGCTACCGCCTCGCCGTCACCCGCAGGATCTTGTCGTCCGACCCGTTCGACGTCGTCAGGTACAGCGACCCGTCGGGGCCCGCGACGGCCCCGCGGAGCCGTCCGTAGGTGCCGTCGAGCGCCTGCGGCGTCCAGATCTCCCGGAGCGTCCCGCCCCTGCTGAAGCGCAGGAGCCGCAGCGACGTGTCCTTGAGGGACGACACCGCGAGCGCGCCGTTCCAGGCCCCCCATCGTGACGAGGTGACGAACGCGCCACCGCTGGCCGCGACCGTCGAGCTGCCGGAGCGCCACGCCGCCGCCCGTTGCGCCCCGGGCAGCCGGTAGTCCGTCATCGGCGAGTTCGCGCCCTCGTTGTAGGCGGGATCGCCGGCCGCGCGCGGCACCGGGTTCCAGCCGTAGTTGCCCTTCTTGGCCAGCCGGTTGACCTCGTCGTCGCGGTAGCTGCCCTGCTCGACCGACCAGATCGTGCCGTCGCCGCGGCGGGCCAGGCCTTGCACGTTGCGGTGGCCGTACGTGAAGACACGCTGCTTCATCCGGCTTTTGCTGCGGATGAACGGATTGCTCCTGACCGGTCGGCCCGTCGTCGCGTCGACCCGCAGGACCTTGCCGCCCCCGGACGTCAGGCGCTGCGGGTTGCGGCCGGCCGCCGCGTCACCCGTGCCGACGTACAGCTGGTTGCGGACGCCGGTCGCCAGGGCGCAGCCGCCGTGCCGGCCCGACGTCGACGGCAGCCCCGAGACCAGCGTGCGGACGTAGGACGCCGCGGTCCCGGCCCTGTTGAGCCGCCACCGCACGACGCGGACGTCCTGGACGCCTGTGGTGTCGCGGTAGCCGTGACACGTGATGAAGCCGCGGGTCGACGCGAAGTCGGCCGCGACCTGGACGGACATCAGCCCCGTCTCCCCGCCGGACCACATGTGACGTGGTGCGGTGAACACCGTGCGCAGGGCACCGTCGGGCGTCCGCAGGCTGAGGCGCTTGCGGTCGCGCTCGGTCACCAGCATCGACCCGTCCGGCAGGAAGTCGAGGTCCCACGGGTGCTCGAGGCCCGACTGCACCACGGTGACCGTGAGGTCGGGCCGCGTGGCGGCCGGTGCCGACGTGGCGGTGAGGAGGGGCAGGGCGAGGACGACGGCGGGGACGACCCGCCAGGAGCGCATCATCCGTCCAGTGTGCCCCGAGTCACACCGGGTCGCACCCCTCAGGGCAGCAGGATCGTGGTCCGCACGAGGTTGTGGTCGGACGCCTGCGTGCCGACGTACCGGCGCTGCTTGGTCTTCGCGACGACCCGCCACGACGTCGATCCCATCGAGCTGCGGATGAAGATCCGGTCGATGTGCCCGCCCCAGTACGGCATCGTCGCGACGGTCGACCGCCACCCGTTGAAGCTGCTCACGTACGGACGGCTGTAGGTCTCGGACGCGTCGAACGTGTCGACCCACCCCCGCTTGGCCATCTCCGTGCGCGGCGGGTCGCCGTCCTTGCGCCCACGGTACGAGTTGAAGTCGCCCATGTAGATGACCGGCAGCTCGCCCGCGACGTTCGCGGTGTTGCGGATGAGCTGCTTGGTCTCCCGGCCGCGGAGGCGCGCGAACGCCTTCGACTGGCCGGCCGTGAGGTGCGCCGACACGAAGACGTAGGTCTTGCCGTTGCGCTTGAGCCGCAGCGCCGCCCACGCCGCGGACGCGCCGGTCGGCGAGCCGATCCGGCCCTCCTGCTCGACCGGGAGGTGTCGCTCCTTGCAGACGGGCTCCTCGGTGACCCAGCTGCTGGTCCGGAACGAGTACCAGCGCTGCGTCGCCTCGTCGAAGTGCCGCGGGAAGCGCCACCCGGCCGTGCTGCCGCCGTAGGGCTCGACCTCGCACAGCTGGGTCGCGTGGGTCGTGACCGCCATCTCGACCGCCGACGTCCGGTAGTAGATGGCCTCGTCGGTCTTGCGGGTCGGGGCCGCGTAGCGCGCGTAGCCGTGCTCGGCCAGCCTCGTGGCGAGCTTGTCGGCCTTGCGGGTGACCTCCTGGATCGCCACGACGTCGGCGTTGGCGTCGAGGATGCGCTGCACGATGGCGTTCTCGCGCTTCCTGGTCCAGTTCTTGCAGTTGAGCTGGACGGCGCAGACGTTGAACGTCGCCACCGACACCTTCGAGCCCTTCGGCTCGGCCCGGTTCCTCAGCGTGTGGCCGCAGATGGGTGCCGACCGCTTGCCGCTCTTCCCGCCCTTGACCGCCTTGACCGTGAAGCAGTAGCGCCGGTTCGCGTTCAGGTCCTTGATCCTGAGCGTCGTCCTGCGCCCGTGCGACCAGTGCGTCCGCTTCGTCGTCTTCTCGGCCTTCTTCGGCGTCGACGCCACGAAGACCGTGTAGCGGCGCGCGCCGGAGACCTCGGGCCACGTCACGGAGATCGTGTGCGGCGACGACGCCGTGATGTACGGGGTCGGGACGCGCGCAGGCCGCGCGGCGGGAGCGGGAGAGGCCAGGCCGACGACCAGGACCAACGATCCGAGGGCTGCGACGAGCAGCTTCAGGGGCGAGGGCACCGGACGATGTTAGGTCGGGTCGAGCTCACCGGCCGACGTTGACCCCCGCGTGTCCGGCGTGGCGTTGGCGTGCGTCCGTGCGAGGACGGCTCAGTAGCCGCCGTTGTCCTTGAAGCGCGCGTACGAGGCCTGGATCTCGGCCTCGGCCTCGACACGTCCCGTCCAGGTGGAGCCCTCGACCGACTTGCCGGGCTCGAGGTCCTTGTAGACCGTGAAGAAGTGCTCGATCTCGAGCCGGTCGAACTCCGGGACGTGGTGGATGTCGCGCAGGTGCTCCTGGCGCGGATCCTTCGCCGGGACGCACAGGACCTTGTCGTCCCCGCCGGCCTCGTCGGTCATGCGGAACATGCCGATCGTGCGGCACGAGATGACGCATCCGGGGAACGTCGGCTCGGACAGGAGCACGAGGGCGTCGAGCGGGTCGCTGTCGAGGCCGAGCGTGTCGTCGATGAAACCGTAGTCCGCCGGATACTGGGTCGCGGTGAACAGCGTGCGGTCAAGACGGATGCGGTGCGACGAGTGGTCGACCTCGTACTTGTTGCGGCTGCCCTTGGGGATCTCCACGGTGACGTCGAAAATCACTGGTGCCTCCGGCTGTTGAGTGTGGGGTCGCGCGCCGATGGGCGTCGCGCCTGGGGGTCTCTATAGTCTGGCGCATGTGGCAGACAGGCGGGGAACCAGGGTCGTGGCTGGCGCCGCGGCACTCGTCGTCCCGGTCGCGGTGGTCGCCCTCGTCATCGTCCTCGGCGTGACGCTCTGGGGTCGCGGCGACCTCAACCGGTTCATCTGCGACGGCGACTGCGGGCCCTCCAACGTCGTCCCGCCCGACTCCCTGTCGCTGAGCCCCTCGCCGGCCGCGGCGACCCCTGACGCCTCCGGTTCCGGGCCGATCGACCCCGCCAAGCTCGAGGCGGCCGTGGCTCCGCACCTCGACGACGCGGTGCTCGGCGACCACGTGGGCTTCGCCGCCACGGATCTCGACGGCACGCAGGTCGCCGTGGAGGGGCGGACGACGTACGCGCCGGCGTCCACGACCAAGCTGCTGACAGCCTTCGCGGCGCTCGCCACGATCGACCCCGGGACGCGGTTCACGACCAAGGTGGTCCGGTCGGCCGACGGCGTGGTGCTGGTCGGCGGCGGCGATCCGTACCTGACCACCAAGCCCGCCCGCAAGGTCGACGACCGTGTCCACCAGGCTGATCTCACGACGCTGGCCAGGCGGACGGCCGCGAGCCTCCAGGCGTCCGGGACGACGAGCGTGTCGCTGGGCTTCGACACCTCGCTGTTCACGGGCGCGGACCAGAGCCCGGGCTGGGAGTCCGACTACGTCTCGGCCAACATCGTCACCCCGGTCAGTGCGCTCTGGGCGGACCAGGGGGTGACGGACGGGGTGCGGGCCCGTGAACCGGCCGAGGCCGCCGCACGCGCGTTCGCCCGGCTGCTCACCGACGAGGGCATCTCCGTGAAGGGCGACCCGACCGCCGCGACCGTCGCGGCCACCGACGAGGTCCTCGCCGAGGAGCGCAGTGCGACGCTGTCGCAGATCGTGGAGACGCTCGTCCGGGTCAGCGACAACCAGGCCGCGGAGGTCGTCCTGCGGCACGTCGCGATCGCCGGCGGACGCCCGGCCGACTTCGACGGAGGGACGCAGGCCGTGAAGGCGGCGCTCGACGCCGCCGGGGTCACGACCGAGGGCCTCGTGCTCACCGACGGCAGCGGGCTGTCCCGCAACAACCGCATCAGCCCGCTGACGCTCGTCGGCGTCCTCCGCGAGGCGGCGGCCGCCGAGCGCACGTCCGAGCTGACGGCCGACCTGCCCGTCAGCGGGTTCACGGGCACGCTCGTCGACCGGTTCGCCGACCTCGCGGCGGCACGCGGGACCGTCCGCGCCAAGACCGGCACGCTCACCGGCATCCACTCCCTCGCCGGCTACGCGACCGACGCCGACGGACGTCCGGTGCTGTTCGCCGTCATGGCCGACCGCACCGACAACGCCATGCCGCTGCAGGCCCAGGCCGCCCTCGACCGAGCCGCCGCCGCGATCGCGAGCTGTAGCTGCGGGGCGTGACGGCTGCGCCGTCCAGCGGCTCCTTCGTCGCCGCTGCCGGACTTCGTCCGGACGCCTGCCTTCGCTCGCAGGCCTCGCTCGGCCCATGGTCGGTTTCGGTGGTCTCCCGAGCAGTGCGACGTACTGTGGTCGCATGATCGACTGGAATCTCGCACTCTCGACGGCGACGAAGCTGTCACGCCCCGGCCCCGAGATGTCGGCGGGCGAGGCGGCGGAGGCCGTGGCCGAGCTCCGTGAGGGCGCCGCCCGGTCGGAGGGACCCGTCCGCGAGTTCAGCGACCTGCACGCCACCTCGGCGACGGCTCCCGTCCTCGTCGTCGACCGCTCGCGCTGGATCGAGGCCAACCTCGACACGTTCAAGGTCCTGATGGATCCCGTCCAGGCCAAGCTCGAGGCGGCCCGGAAGACACCGAACGGGTTCAGCCGCACCGTGGGGGAGAAGGTCAGCGGCGCCCAGGTCGGCGCCCTGATGTCGTTCATGTCCTCGAAGGTCCTCGGCCAGTTCGACCCGTTCTGGAACGGCCCCGCCGGGGAGGGCGGCCGGTTGCTCCTCGTGGCCCCCAACATCGTCCAGGCCGAGCGGCAGCTGGGCGTCGACCCGCACGACTTCCGGCTCTGGGTGTGCCTGCACGAGGAGACCCACCGGGTGCAGTTCACCGCGGTCGACTGGATGCGTGGCCACATGAAGTCGCTCATCGACGACTTCATCGAGGCCACCGACCTGGAGTCGTCGGCCATCTCCGAGATGATGACGGAGGGGCTCGGCGAGGTCGTCCGCATCGTCAAGGGGCAGTCCGACGCGTCCCTCGCCGACGTGTTCCAGAACGACCGGCAGCGCGAGATCGTCGACCAGCTGACGGGCATCATGTCGCTGCTCGAGGGCCACGCCGACGTCGTGATGGACGGGGTGGGACCCGAGGTCATCCCGAGCGTCGCCGAGATCCGCCGCAAGTTCACCGAGCGCCGCCGGGGCGCGAGCCCCGTCGACCGGATGCTTCGCCGGCTGCTGGGCCTCGACGCCAAGATGCGGCAGTACCGCGACGGTGCGACGTTCGTCCGCGAGGTCAACGAGATGGTGGGCCTGAGCGGCTTCAACCAGGTCTGGGCGGAGCCCGCCAACCTGCCGGGCAAGTCCGAGATCCTCGACCCGGCGTCCTGGGTCAAGCGCGTCCACGGCTGAGGCTGCAGTGGGCGGCGCGCTCGATCCGGCGGTGGCGACCGGCCGCAACCTGGTGCGTCACGCGCTGGCCGACCTCGACGCCGGCAGCCGCGTCGTGGTCGGCGTCTCGGGCGGCGCCGACTCGCTGGCCCTCGCGGCGGTGACGGCGTTCGTGGCCGACCGCGCGTCGTACGAGCTGAGCGCGGTCGTGGTGGACCACCGGCTGCAGGCCGGGTCGGCCGACGTCGCCGCACGGGCCGTCGACCAGCTGACCGGGCTCGGGGTCGACGCCGTGGTCGTCCCGGTCGACGTCGGGACGGCCGGCGGGCCCGAGGCGGCCGCCCGGCGTGCCCGGTACGAGGCGCTCGGACGGACGGACGCCGACGCCGTCCTCCTGGCGCACACCCTCGACGACCAGGCCGAGACCGTGCTGCTGGGACTCGGACGGGGTTCGGGTCCACGTTCGATCGCCGGCATGTCAGCGCGGGACGGCGTGTGGCGGCGCCCCTTCCTGGCGCTGCGTCGCGCCGACACCGAACGCATCTGCCGGGCCCACGGCCTCGACTGGTGGACCGATCCGCACAACATCGACCCCGCCTACCGCCGGTCGCGCCTGCGCGCCGAGGTCATGCCGGTGCTGGAGGACGTCCTGGGCGGCGGTGTCGCCGAGGCGCTCGCCCGCACGGCCGACCAGCTGCGGACCGACATCACGCTGCTCGACGAGCTCGCCGCCGACGTGGTCGACCCGCACGACGTCCCGACCCTGGTCGCCCTGCCGCCGGCCCTGAGGTCGAGGGTGCTCCGCCGTGCGGCGCTCGCCGCCGGCGCCGAGTCGCTGACCGCGACGCACGTCGCCGAGCTCGACCGGCTCGTGACGAGCTGGCACGGGCAGCAGCGTGTCGAGCTGCCCGGGGGCGTGAGCGCGTCCCGGGAGGGGACGTCCGTGGTCTTCGCAGCCACGCCTGTGGGAGGCTGATCCCGTGGACCAGACGCATGTCGCAGGTGACCTCGAGCTCGATCAGACCCTCTTCACCGAGGAGCAGATCGTCGGCCGTCTCAAGGAGATCGCCGCCCAGATCGAACAGGACTACGAGGGCAAGGATCTGCTGCTCGTCGGCGTCCTGAAGGGCGCGGTGATGGTCATGGCCGATCTCGCCCGCAGCCTCGACCGGCACGTCGAGATGGACTGGATGGCGGTGTCCTCCTACGGTTCGGGCACCAAGTCGTCCGGCGTCGTGCGCATCCTCAAGGACCTCGACACCGATCTCAGCGGCCGGCACGTCCTGATCGTCGAGGACATCATCGACACCGGGCTGACGCTCTCCTGGCTCATCACCAACCTGCGCTCCCGCGGGCCGGCCTCGGTCGAGATCGCGACCCTGCTCCGCAAGCCCGACGCCCAGCAGATGGAGGTCGAGGTCAAGTACGTCGGCTTTGACATCCCCAACGCCTTCGTCGTCGGCTACGGCCTCGACTACAACGAGCGCTACCGCAACCTCCGCTGCATCGGGACGTTGTCCCCGCACGTGTATTCCTGACGCGGCCCGCATCCCGCCGGTGCCCGTCAGGCTGATTCGCTGCAGCCGCAGGCGCTAGTTCGCTGCTGGCGAACTCCCACGGGGAACGTTGCCGATGCCTGAGCACGTTCAAGTAGTGGACGGCGCCCCGTGTACCGTTCGACTACCGACCAGCACCCGAGGAGGAGTGGACCCGCTCCACGCCGCACATGAACTTCAAACGCCTTCTCAAGGGCCCCTGGCTCTGGATCATCCTGATCACGATCCTGGTGATCTCGATCGTCTCGGTGTCGTCGTCGGCCGACGGCTACAAGCAGATCAAGACGGCGACGATGGTGACCTACCTCGACACCGGCAAGGTCAAGGACGTCAAGTTCGTCGAGGGCGACCAGCAGATCCAGGCGACCCTCAACGACGACACCAAGGTCAAGGCGAAGTTCCTCGGCGACCAGGGCGCGCGTCTCGTCCAGCAGGCCGAGACCCAGGTCGCCGACAAGAAGCTCAAGTCGTTCGACGTCGAGGTCCCCAAGACCAACCCGATCCTCTCGCTGCTGTTCGCGATCCTGCCGTTCATCCTGATCTTCGGCCTCATCATCTTCATGATGAACAACGCCGCCGGCGGTGGCGGCCGCGTCATGCAGTTCGCCAAGTCCAAGGCGAAGCTCATGAGCAAGGACACCCCCAAGACCACGTTCGCCGACGTCGCCGGAGCCGACGAGGCGATCGAGGAGCTCGCCGAGATCAAGGAGTTCCTCCAGGAGCCGGCGAAGTTCCAGGCCGTCGGCGCCAAGATCCCCAAGGGCGTCCTGCTCTACGGCCCTCCCGGCACCGGCAAGACGCTGCTGGCCCGCGCCGTCGCCGGCGAGGCCGGCGTCCCGTTCTACTCCATCTCCGGCTCCGACTTCGTCGAGATGTTCGTGGGTGTCGGCGCGAGCCGCGTCCGTGACCTGTTCGAGCAGGCCAAGGAGAACGCCCCCGCCATCGTCTTCATCGACGAGATCGACGCGGTCGGACGCCACCGTGGCACCGGCATGGGCGGCGGCCACGACGAGCGCGAGCAGACCCTCAACCAGCTGCTCGTCGAGATGGACGGCTTCGACGTCCGCGGCGGCGTCATCCTCATCGCGGCCACCAACCGTCCCGACGTCCTCGACCCGGCACTGCTGCGTCCGGGCCGCTTCGACCGCCAGATCGGCGTCGAGGCCCCCGACCTCGCGGGTCGCACGCAGATCCTCAAGGTGCACTCGCGCGGCAAGCCCATCGCCCCGGGCGTCGACCTCGAGGCCATCGGGCGTCGCACCCCCGGCTTCTCGGGCGCCGACCTCGCCAACGTCCTCAACGAGGCCGCGCTGCTCACGGCCCGCAACGGCGCCAAGACGATCGACGCGACGGCGCTCGACGAGGCCATCGACCGGGTCATCTCCGGTCCGCAGAAGCGCAGCCGACTGATGAACGAGAACGAGCGGCGCATCACGGCGTACCACGAGGGCGGCCACGCCCTGGTCGCCGCGGCGCTCCCGCAGAGCGACCCGGTGCACAAGATCACGATCCTCCCGCGCGGTCGTGCCCTCGGCTACACGATGGTGCTGCCCGACGAGGACAAGTACTCCCAGACGCGTGCCGAGCTGCTCGACAAGCTCGCGTACATGATGGGCGGACGCGCGGCCGAGGAGCTGGTCTTCCACGACCCGACGACCGGCGCCGGCAACGACATCGAGAAGGCCACCAACCTGGCCCGTGCGATGGTCACCCAGTACGGCATGACCGAGCGTCTCGGCGCGGTGCGGCTCGGCGAGAACGAGGGACAGCCGTTCCTCGGTCGCGACATCGGGCACGCCCGCAACTACTCCGAGAACGTCGCGGCGATCGTCGACGACGAGATCAACCAGCTGATCTCGTTCGCGCACCAGGAGGCCTTCGACATCCTGCACGAGAACCGGCACGTCCTCGACGCGCTGGTGACCGAGCTGCTCGAGAAGGAGACGCTCGACAAGGCGCAGGTCGCGGCGATCTTCGAGCCGCTCGTGCGCCGCGAGATCCGTCCCGCCTGGACGGGCTCGGCGACCCGGGTGCCCGACACGCGTCCGCCGGTCGACAACATCCCGGGCCAGTCGTACAGCGGCCAGAACGGCACGCCGATCGTCATCGGACCCGACTCCGGTGTCGACGCCCCGCCGCCCGCAGGTCCCGACGTCCACGGCACCGACCACGCCGGTGGTGGCGACCTGCCATGACGGTCGACCGGCCGCGCGCTGAGGCGGCGATCCGCGAGCTGCTGATCGCGGTCGGGGAGGATCCCGACCGCGAGGGCCTCCGTGACACACCCAAGCGCGTCGCCAAGTCGTACGAGGAACTGCTGGCGGGTCTCGATCAGGACCCTGCCGACGTGCTCAACGCGGTCTTCGACGTCGGCCACGACGAGCTCGTCCTGGTCAAGGACATCGAGCTGTGGTCGATGTGCGAGCACCACCTGGTCCCGTTCTTCGGCAAGGCGCACGTCGGCTACATCCCCGCCGAGGGCGGCACCGTCACGGGGCTGTCCAAGCTGGCCCGGCTCGTCGACGTCTACGCGCGCCGTCCCCAGGTGCAGGAGCGCCTGACGACGCAGATCGCCGAGGCCTTGGTCGAGCAGCTCGAGCCCCGCGGCGTCATCGTCGTCCTGGAGGCCGAGCACCTGTGCATGGCGATGCGCGGCGTGCGCAAGGGCGGTGCCAAGACCGTCACGAGCGCCGTCCGCGGCCAGCTGCGCGATCCCGCCACCCGAGCCGAGGCCATGGGCCTCATCACGGCCCGCTAGGCCCCATGCCTGCCGATCTCCCTCAGGACCGATGCCTCGTCATGGGCGTCGTCAACGTCACCCCCGACTCGTTCTCCGACGGCGGCAGGTGGCTCGACGCCGCCACGGCGATCCGCCACGGCATCGAGCTGGCCTCCCAGGGCGCCGACCTGATCGACGTCGGCGGCGAGTCCACGCGACCCGGGGCCGAGCGCATCGACGAGGCCGAGGAGGCGCGGCGGGTGCTCCCGGTCATCGAGGGCCTCGCGGCCGAGGGCATCGCGGTGTCCGTCGACACGATGCGGGCCGCGACGGCGCGCCTGGCGCTCGAGGCCGGCGCGTCGATCATCAACGACGTCTCCGGCGGACGGGCCGATCCGGCGATGACGGCGCTCGCGGCGGAGGTCGACTCCCCGATCGTCCTGATGCACTGGCGCGAGCACTCCGCCACGATGCAGAACCACACGCACTACGACGACCTCGTCGCCGACATCCGGTCCGAGCTGACGGCGCAGGTCGACGCAGCCCTCGCGGCGGGTGTCGACCCGGCCAGGATCATCCTCGACCCGGGCCTGGGCTTCTCCAAGACGGGCGAGCAGAACTGGACGGTGCTCGCGCACCTCGACGCGTTCGTCGCGATGGGGCACCCGTTGCTGGTCGCCGCGAGCCGCAAGCGGTTCCTCGGCGAGCTGCTGGCCGTGGACGGTGAACAGCGTCCCGCCGACGCACGGGACGACGCCACCGCCGCCATCACGACGCTGGCCGCCGTGGCCGGCGCGTGGGCGATCCGCGTCCACGAGGTGGCTGCCTCGGCCGATGCGGTCCGCGTCGTGGCGCGACTGCGGAGCGAGACGACCGGCACACCGTTGGAGGAGCGCGGATGATGGATCCCTTGGTCACCCACCGGTCGTTCTACGACGCCGTCGAGTCCGGCGACGTCGACCTGATGGCGTCCCTGTGGGTCGACGACCCCGACACGTCCTGCGTCCACCCCGGCGCCGTCCCGCTGCGGGGCACGTCGCAGGTGCTGCGGTCGTGGACGGTCCTGATGGCCAACGTCGGCTACATCCAGTTCTTCCTGACCGACATCGACGTCCGGACGTTCCCGCTGGGCGACGACGACCCGACCATGGCGGTCATCGTGTGCACCGAGAACATCCTGTCCGGCGAGGGCATGACGTCGCCGGACGCCTTCGCGGGGGGCAAGGCGGTGTGCACCAGTATCTTGGTCAGGGCAGGGGGCGGCTGGAAGTTCTGGTCCCGTCACGCCTCGCCGATCGCCGAGCTGCGCATGGAGGACGAATGATTCCCGATGGCCTCGATCGCATCGATCTGCGGGGCATCTCGGCGCACGGGCACCACGGCGTGTTCGACGACGAGAAGAAGAACGGGCAAACATTTGTCGTCGACGTCAGCCTGGGTCTCGACCTCGGTCCCGCCGCGCGGGAGCACGACCTGACCAAGACCGTGCACTACGGAATCCTCGCCCAGCAGGTGCACGATGCGATCGTGGACGATCCGGTGGACCTGATCGAGACAGTCGCCTTACGTATGGTGGACTTGTGCCTGGCCGAAGAGTCGGTCCAATGGGCTAGCGTGACGGTGCACAAGCCGGAAGCGCCCATCGCGGTGACGTTCGAAGATGTCGCCGTCACGATAGAGCGGAGCAAAAAGTGACCGAAGCGCCCACCCCGTACGTCCTGGACGCCGACACGATGACCGGCGGCATGCGTCCGATTCGTCAGGCCGTCCTGGCGATCGGATCCAACCTGGGTGATCGCATCGACAAGCTCCAGGGCGGCGTGTCCGCGCTGGAGGACACGCCCGAGGTCACGGTCGTCGCGATCTCGTCGGTCTACGAGACCGATCCGGTCGGCGGTCCCGACGACGCGGGCAAGTTCCTCAACGCGGTCGTCCTGCTCGACACGACCCTGACGGTGCACACGCTCCTCGACCGCGCGCTCGCGATCGAGGACGCCTTCGGCCGTGAGCGGTCCGAGCCCGGTGCGCCCCGCACCCTCGACGTCGACGTCATCGTGGTCGGCAACCGGGTCGCCGACGACGAGCAGCTCGTCCTCCCGCACCCCCGCGCCCACGAGCGCGGCTTCGTGCTGGTGCCGTGGCTCGAGATCGACCCCGAGGGCGAGATCCCCGGCAAGGGCTTCGTCGCCGACCTGATCGCCGACGTCGACACCAGCACCGTCGTCAAGCGTGAGGACCTCGAGATCATTCTGTGATCTCGAGTCACTGATGGTCGTCTCATGAGGCTGGCCCGGCCGACGTCGACGGTGCTCGTCGTGTCGCTGATCGCCCTCGGGATCATCGTCGGTCGGCTCACCCCGCCGATCATCGTGCGGCTCGGTGGCACGCCGCCCCGGCTGGGCTGGGTCGCCCCGCTGATGCTCCTGGCCGGCGCCGTGGTGGTCGGCATCTTCGCCTACAACACGTGGCAGACGCTGCACAGGAAGCACGAGCGGATGACGGCCGACCACGGCATCAAGATGCTGTCGCTCGCGAAGTCGTGTGCCGTCGTGGCCTCGCTCGTCGCGGGGTTCTACGGCGGTTTCGCGCTGGGGTTCGTCGACAACCTCGACTCAATGCTCGGCAAGGAACGGTTCGTCCGCGGCCTGGCGGCATCGGTCACGAGCCTGCTGCTGCTGGTCGCGGCGCTCCTGCTCGAGCGGGCGTGCCGCCTTCCCGAGGACGACGACGCCTCCGAGGGCGGCGGCAAGGGCAAGTCGTCCCGCGCGAAGCGCCGCCCCGACCCCAACCCCGCCTAGCCCCCCAAACGCTGACGCGTGGGTTAACGACGCTGACGCGTGGGTTGGCGACCGTGACGCGTGGGTTGGCGACCGTGACGCGTGGGTTCACGACTGTGACACGTGTCGTCAACCCACGCTTGGGCGTCGTCAACCCACGCGTGGGCGTGGCTAACCCACGCGTGGGCGTGGTTAACCCACGCGTCAGCGTCGTTGACCCACGCGTCAGCGTTGGGGGAGCAGGGTGGTGCGGAGGGTGCCGAGGCCGACGCTGCCCACCGCGAGCGCCTGGCGGTGGAACTCCTTGAGGTCCGTGCCGTTCACGGCGACCCAGTCGTCGCGCAGCTGTTCCCACATGCGCTGGCCGACCTTGTACGACGGAGCCTGACCGGGCCAGCCCAGGTAGCGGTTGACCTCGAACCGCACGAAGGAGTCGTTCATGTTGACGTGCTGGGCCATGAACCCAAAGGCGTCCTCCCCGGTCCACGCGCCGCTGCCGTCGGGCTTCGGCTTGCCGAGGTGCACCCCGAGGTCGACGACGACCCGGGCGGCGCGCATGCGCTGACCGTCGAGCATGCCGAGCCGGTCGGCCGGGTCGTCGAGGTAGCCGAGGTCGGCCATGAGCCGCTCCGCGTAGAGTGCCCAGCCCTCGCCGTGACCCGAGTTCCAGTTGAGCCGCCGCCAGCCGTTGAGCTGCGTGCTGTTGTAGGTCGCGAGGCCCACCTGGAGGTGGTGCCCGGGGACCCCCTCGTGATACACGGTCGTCAGCTCGCGCCACGTGTCGAACTCCGTGATGCCCTCCGGGACGCTCCACCACATGCGGCCCGCCCGCGAGAAGTCCTCGCTGGGCCCGGTGTAGTAGATGCCACCCTCCTGCGTCGGCGCGATCATGCACTCGAGGCGCCGCATCGGCTCGGGGATGTCGAAGTGCGTGCGGCCCAGGTCGGCGACGGCGCGGTCGCTGGTCTGCTGCATCCACGCCTGCAGCGCATCGGTGCCGTGGAGCTTGCGTGCCGGGTCGGACTCGAGGTGGGCGATCGCCTCGTGGACGGACGCGCCGGGCAGGATCTGGTCGGCGATGGACTCCTGCTCCTCGACCATGCGGCGCAGCTCCTCGATGCCCCACTCGTACGTCTCGTCGAGGTCGATCTCGGCGCCGACGAAGGAGCGCGACGCCAGCGCGTAGAGCTCGCGGCCGGCGGCGTCCGACTCCGGCGCGTGCGGCGCGAGATCGTGCTCGAGGAAGTCGGCGAGCCTGGCGTACGCCTCGGACGCGGCGCGAGCCCCGTCGTCGAGATCGTTCTGGAGCGACTCCGGGACGTCCGCCCGCCCGGTCAGGTCGGCGAAGAAGCTGTCGGTGCCGGTCTGCTTGCGCGCCTGGGCGGCGACCTCCCGCACCTGCCGGATGGCCGGGACGTTGCCGGCGGCGATGCCGATGCGCAGGGAGTCGAGGTAGCCGTCCATCGCGGCCGGCAGGTGGTGGAGCCGCTTCGCGACGTGCCCCCAGTCGTCGGTGGTGTCGGTGGCCATGAGGTCGAAGATGTCGCGCAGGCCCTGTGCGGGGGACGCGATGACGTTGAGGTCGCGCTGCCAGAAGCCGGCCTCGATCTGCTCCAGCTCGAGCTCGAGGGTGCGGATCAGCTCGGCCTTGGTGACGGTGTCGGTCTGGTCCTCGACCGCCGTCGCGCGGACGCGGTCGAGCACCGACCGGGTGGCATCGGCCAGGGCGCCGACGCCGTCCGGCGAGTGGTCGGCGTAGTCGGACTCGCGGCCGGGGCGGCCGAGGTGGACGTGCAGCTCCGGCACGAGCTCGAGCATGGTGTCGAGCCACCCCTCGGCGACGTCGTCCATGGGTGTGGGTTCGCGATCTTCAGCCATGCCCCGACCCTACGGCGCCTACTTGTCGATGTCGCCGACGACGAAGAACATCGACCCCAGGATCGCGACGAGGTCGGCGACGACCGTCCCGGCGACGATCTCGGGCAGCACGGCGACGTTGTTGAACGACGCCGTGCGCAGCTTGAGGCGCCACGGGGTCTTCTCGCCGCGCGACACGAGGTAGTACCCGTTGAGGCCGAGCGGGTTCTCGGTCCAGACGTACGTCGACCCCTCGGGGGCCTTGAGGATCTTGGGCAGCCGCAGGTTCACGGGCCCCGGCGCCAGCTCGGCGAGCCGGGCGAGGCACGCGTCGGCGAGGTCGAGCGACACCTTGGTCTGCTCCAGCAGCACCGCGAATCGCGCGTAGCAGTCGCCCTCGGTGCGCACGGGCACCCGCAGGACGTCCTGCAGCTCTCCGTACGCGAGGTAGGGCTCGTCGCGGCGCAGGTCGAGGTCGAGCCCGGACGCCCGCGCGATCGGCCCGGACACCCCGTAGTCGTGCACCAGTGCCGGTGACAGGACGCCGATGCCGACCGTGCGGGCCCGGAAGATCTCGTTGCCGAAGATCAGGTCCTCGAGCTCGTCGAGCCGTGAGCGGACCGTCGAGATCGCGGCGGACGCCCGTCCGGTCCAGCCGGCGGGGATGTCCTCCTTGAGGCCGCCGACGCGGTTGAACATGTAGTGCATCCGCCCACCGGAGACCTCCTCCATGACCTCCTGGATCGTCTCGCGCTCACGGAACGCGTAGAAGATCGGCGTGATCGCCCCCAGCTCGAGCGGGTACGAGCCCAGGAACATCAGGTGGTTGAGGACGCGGTTGAGCTCGGCGAGCAGGGTACGGATCCAGGTCGCGCGCTCGGGCACCTCCATGCCCAGCATGTCCTCGACGGCCAGCGCCACCCCGAGCTCGGACGAGAACGCGCTGAGCCAGTCGTGCCGGTTGGCCAGGACGATGATCTGCCGGTAGTCGCGCACCTCGAAGAGCTTCTCGACGCCGCGGTGCATGTAGCCGATGATCGGCTCGCACGCCTGGACCCGCTCGCCGTCGAGCGTCAGCCGCAGCCGCAGGACCCCGTGGGTCGCCGGGTGCTGCGGACCGATGTTGAGCACCATGTCGGTCGTCGCGAAGCCCGTCCCGACGCTGGCGGTGACCTCCGTCATGAGCGGCCGAGCACCCGCTTGATCCAGCGGCCGATCCGGCGCAGCGCGATGTACGGCGATCCCCGCTCGACCAGCTCGAGCCGGGCGTACAGCGTCTCGATCTCGCCGGCCTGGGCCTGGACCTTGGCGTGCAGCCGCGCGTGCCGGCTGCCGGCGCCGCTCCACTCGGGGTGGGCCCAGGGCTGCTGGTACGCCTGCGGGTGCCGGGTGATGTCGAGGACCATCCCGTCACGGAGCCACTGCAGGCGGGACGCGATCTCGTGCCCGTCCGACGCGATCACGGGGTGCACGGGCGGCGGGAACGTGGCTGCCCCGAGCCGGGCGTCGAAGTCGCCGGTGCCGTTGCCGGGCTTCCAGATGTGCTCGAGGCCGTTGCGCTCGAGGAACGCCGTGAACCGGTCGAAGCCCTGTGGCAGCTCGGCGTTGAACCCGCTCATGTCGGTCGCGGCGTAGAGCTCCTCGGCGCGCAGGTCGGCGTCGAACGAGGGCATGACCGTGAACGGCATCCGGTGGTACTCCGCGAGCTCGAGCGTCCGGGAGTCGTGCGCCAGGAGGTGCGCCGGTATGCCGCCCAGCAGCGCGGCGACGTTGCCGTGGAAGCGGGTGCCGTACGCGAAGTGCTGGGTCGCCATGAAGTCGTACCAGGGCCACGTGTCGACGAACAGCCGGATGCGGTCCTGCTGGTACAGCGGGTGCTCGAGGTGCACGGGGACGAGCGGGTCGTGGACGTGCGGGAACGGGACGCCCCACAGCAGCATGCGCAGGTCGTGGGCGTCCTGGCCGATGTACGTGAGGTTCGGGTGGCGTTCGGCCTGTGCCGTGGCGAACGCGCCGATGCCGGGCACCTCCGGCGTCAAGTTGAGCGCGAGGGGGCTGTCGGCCGTCAGGGCGTCGACGGGCTTGTCGACGCGGAAGTCGCGGCCGTGCAGGAACAGCGAGGGGCAGCCGATGACGTCGATCGACTCATCGGGGAAGCCGAGGCTCAGCAGATAGGACTTCGTGAACTCCCCTCGGACGCCGATCGAGGCGGATCGGTCGAGCACGAGGCCGACGAACTTCTTGACGGTGTCGTCGACGGGTGCGAGCGCCTCGATGCCGTGGCCGTGCGGCGCCTGGGCGCCGATGCCGGTGACGGTGACCGGGATCCTGACGCCCTCGAGCAGCTCCGCGAGGCGGTCGAGCCGGGGCGCGAAGTCGACCCGGAACGCATTGGCCATGGGGACGACGAAGTGGTCGAACTCGGCGTTGATCCGGGACGCGTCGCCGGGAGCGGGCGGCACGCGCTCGGAGAGGGTCGAGTTCGACACCAGCTCGGCACCGTCGACCGACAGCGCCTTCCACATCGCGTGCTGGAACAGGTAGTTGCCGCTGTTGCTGTTGAAGACGTCCTGCGTCAGGGTCGACTCCGCGACCACCGGGGTGAACGGATCCTTGCCCGAACGGATCAGCAGCCGCGTCATGGTGCCAGTCTTCCATGGCGGGTGTCGGTGATGATCCACCAGAAGTCGCCGAGGCCGCCGGCGGCGACGAGCTCGGCAGCCTCGGTGGCGTTCGAGAGGGCCCGGACGTACGCGACCGGGTCGTCGTGGGCGAGGTCGAGCGGTGGGCGGGACCCGTCGACGCCGAGCTCCGCCAGTGCCTCCCGCTGCCTGACCAGCCGCGCGCCGACCGCCGCGCCGACCGAGTCGACGGCGACGTGCGCCGTGACGTCGCGGGACCCGTCGGGCAGGACGTCGACCTCCCGGCCGTCGGCGTACGAGCGAAGACTTCCGAAGGGCGGGCGCTCGTGACGCCGGTGCCCGTAGTCGATCGCGACCGCGGTGCCGTCGACCCGGGCGACGACATCGGCCCACGCCGCGTCACGGACGCCGCCGTCCTCGGCGCGCTCGCCCGGCTCCAGCTGCGGCCACCACTCCCGCAGCCAGGCGGAGTCGTACGGCTCGCCGAGGGTCTCGTGGCCCGTCGCCGGGTCGACCATGATCTCCCTGACGATCCCGGCGGGGTCCGTCTCCACGACGTGGCACGGCAGGTTGTCGAGCCACTCGTTCGCGATCACGAGGCCCTCGACCCGTTCGGGAAGCTCGGCCTGCCAGCCGATGTCGTCGGGCAGCCCGTCCGGACGATCGGCCACCTCGACGCCGAGCAGGTCGACGTCCGGCAGCAGCCCGTGCAGGGCGACGAGCAGCTCACCCCCGCCGGCACCGAGGTCGACGACGGTCGCGGCGTCCGTCCGCCGTGCCAGCTCGGCGATCGCCGTCGCGAACGTGCCGACGTGCGCGCTGGTGCGGAAGTGGTCGGCCGGCCGCGACGTGCGGAAGAATCCGGCGTCCCCGTACAGCGCGGTGTCCCACGCGGTGCGCCACGAGACCGGATCTGCCGCCACGCCACCCAACCTAACGTGGGCGGGGCCCCTCGTTATGCTCGGCGCGTGAGGGTATCCGGTCGGCAGGCGAGGCGGGCCGTGGCCGCGGGTCGACGCCGCTGGCGCAACCGTGACAGCCCCCTGCTGAGCGTCGTGGTCCCGGTCTACAACGGAGCCGACTTCATCGAGGAGGCGCTGCAGTCGGTCCTCGACCAGCAGTACCGACGGGTCGAGATCATCGTCGTCGACGACGGCTCGACCGACGACAGCCTCGCGATCGCCCGTGCGTTCGCGCGGTCGCACCCCGAGGTGACCGTGCTGAGCCAGCCCAACGGCGGCGTGGGCGTCGCCCGGCGCACCGGCACCGAGGCCTCCACGGGCGACTGGCTGACGTTCGTCGACGCCGACGACCTGGTCACCCGCAGCGGCATCCAGACCGCGATGGACACGCTCCGACGCAGCGGCTCGGACGTCTCCGTCATGCCCTACCAGCGGCTCGAGGGCACCGTCGTGCGCCCGGCGGCACCGTGGATCCGCGACCTGCACGACCGACCGGCGGAGGCGGTGCTGCTCGCCGACCGGCCGGACGTCCTGCTGAGCGCGATCCCCGGTGGCAAGATCTTCCGGCGCAGCTTCTGGGACGAGCACGGGCTCGTCTACCCGACGGTGCTGCTGGCGGGAGACCAGAGGGTGGCGGCGGAGGCGTTCTTGAAGGCGCGGTCCATCGACATCACCGGCGACGTCGGCTACACGTGGCGGCGCCAGGCGACGTCGATCTCGCAGGGCCACGTGACCGCCGCGGCGGTGCACGCCCGCCAGGACGCGATCGACTCCGTGCTGGAGATCCTGCGGCCGCTGCCCGTCGCCCGCGACGAGCGGATCCTGCAGTACCTGCGGCACAACATCCCGAACTCCCTGCTCAAGCTCGAACGTGCCGACGACGAGTACCTCGCGGCGCTGGTCGAGCGGGTGCCGCGCATCGTCGACGCCGCTCCGGTCGGCCGGTACGCGGCCGAGATCCCGGCGCAGTACCGGGTGCTCTACGCGCTGCTCGCCGCGGGGGACCACGCCCCGATCTGGCGCTTCGTGCAGGCGGAGGGCATGCAGCCCGAGATGCATCCGTCGGGCGACGAGCCGGCCGGGCGGACGGCCTACCTGCCGGGGTGGGGCGTCGACGACGTCCCGCCAAAGACCTACGTCCTCACCGACGAGCAGACGACCGCGCGGGCCGTCGTGCGCAGCGCCCGCCGCGACGAGGGAGACCTCGTGCTCGACGTGGCGGCGTGGTTCCCGAACATCGAGATGGTCGCGCCGACCCTGTCGGTCAAGACGGACGGCGACCTGGTCGACGTCGCGCCCGGCGCCGAGCCGCACGTCGTGGCGTCGCGGCAGGGTGCGGAGCGTCGCTACGCGGGATCGGGGTGGACCCTGACGTTCCGCGGTGCCGGACGCCGGACGCCGCGCACCGTGACGGTGACGCTGCAGGACGGTTCTCGCGCGGGCACCGTCACCGCCCGCATCCCCCGCTGACGCCCGGGACGTCATACCGAGTGGACCTCCTGCGGTTCACCGGGGATGACGTCCCCCTTGTGACCCACCGCACAGGGTGCACCACTAGGCACGGTGTTACGCGGGGGTAAACTGGAGACGTCAATTTGTCTGGTACCCGTCAGGGACTGGAACGAAAGGCACCACCGTGAAGCGTCTCTCCATGGGCGTCGTCGGAGCCGGCAAGGTCGGTTCCGTCCTGGCAGCCCGTCTCCGTTCCGCCGGCTACCCGGTCGTCGGTGTCACCGGCCGTTCCGAGGCGTCGCGCCTGCGCATCAGCACGCTGCTGCCGGGCATCCCGGTGCTCGACCCCGCGCAGGTCGCCGCCGCGGCCGACGTCCTGATCCTCGCCGTCCCCGACGACAGTCTCATCGCGGTCGCCGAGGAGCTCGCGTCGTCCGGCCAGATCCGTCCCGGGCAGTTCGTGCTGCACACCAGTGGCCGTCACGGGCTCGACGCCCTCGCCGCGCTGACCCGCCTCGGCGCCCGTCCGATCGCGTTCCACCCCGCCATGACGTTCACGGGCACGGCGGTCGATTTCGACCGCGGCCCGGTCTTCGGCCTGACCGCCGCCCCGGCCGAGCACGCCCTCGCCGAGGAGCTCGTCGCAGCCCTGCGCGGCGTCCCGATGTGGGTCGCCGAGAACGACCGCGCGCTGTACCACGCGGCCCTGGCCCACGGTGCCAACCACCTCGTCACCCTCGTCGCGCAGTCGATGGACCTGCTCAGCCTCGCCGGGGCCGACGACCCCGCCGCGGTCCTGCGCCCGCTGCTGACGGCTGCGCTCGACAACGTCCTGGCCTACGGCGACGCCGCCCTGACCGGACCCGTCGTCCGCGGCGACGTGACGACGATCCGCGCCCACGTCGACGCCCTCGCCGCGGCCGACGTCGACGACGCCACGGTCGACGCGTACCTCGAGCTCGCCCGGGCCACGGCCCGTCGCGCCGAGGACGACCACCGCCTCGACCCGGCCACCGCCGGCACCATCCGCCAGGTGCTCGACGAGGCCGACTGGGACGCGATGGCGCACATCGCCGCCGGGTTCTGACCGTGTCCGACCTGATCGTCGCGCGGACCCGCGCCGAGCTGCTCGCGGCCCGTGGCACGTCCACGGTGTCCCTCGTCCCGACGATGGGCGCGCTGCACGACGGCCACGTCCAGCTGCTGAAGCACGCCCGACCGCTGGGCGAGACGCTCGTGGCGTCGATCTTCGTCAACCCCACGCAGTTCGCTCCCGGCGAGGACTTCGAGGACTACCCGCGGACGTTCGAGGCCGACCTCGAGCGGTGCGAGGAGGCCGGGGTCGACGTCGTCTTCGCGCCGGCCGTCCCGACGATGTACCCGTCGGGGCTCGTCGACACCGTGACGGTCGATCCCGGCCCGCTCGGCACGATCCTGGAGGGTGCGGCCCGGCCGACGCACTTCCGCGGCGTCCTGACCGTCGTGTCGAAGCTGTTCGGGCTCATCCGCCCGGACGTGGCGGTGTTCGGCGAGAAGGACTACCAGCAGCTGACCCTCATCACGCAGATGGCGCGCGAGCTGGCACTGGGCGTGGAGGTTGTCGGCTGCCCGACCGTCCGCGAGGCCGACGGCCTGGCGATGAGCTCACGCAACCGCTACCTGTCGGCCGGAGAGCGTCGCACCGCTGCGGTGCTGTCCGCAGGACTCCGGGCCGGTGTCTCGGCGGCCGCCGACGGCGCCGATGCGGTGCTCGCCGCCGCCCACGCCGTCATCGACCCCGCTGATGTCGACCTCGACTACCTCGTCCTGACCGATCCCGAGCTGGGCCCCGCGGTCGCCGGTGCCGAGGCCCGTCTGCTCGTCGCGGCGCGCGTCGGCAGGCCGCGGCTGCTCGACAACGTCGGCCTCACCCTCGAAGGAAACTGACCATGCTCCGCACCATGATGAAGTCCAAGATCCACCGCGCCACCGTGACGCAGGCCGATCTGCACTACGTCGGGTCCGTCACGGTCGACCTCGACCTGCTCGACGCCGCGAACCTGCTGCCGGGCGAGCTGGTCCACATCGTCGACATCGACAACGGTGCCCGCCTCGAGACGTACACGATCGCCGGCGAGCGCGGCTCGGGTGTCATCGGCATCAACGGCGCCGCCGCACGTCTCGTGCACCCCGGGGACCTCGTCATCCTGATCGCGTACGCACAGCTCGACGACGCCGAGGCGCGCGAGTTCCGGCCCGACGTCGTGTTCGTCGACGCCGACAACCGGATCATCGGCACGGGCAACGACCCGGCCGAGGCGCTGCCGGGCACCGGGCTGACCCGGGGCGACGTGGTCGACAACCCCTACGGCGCGTACCGATGATGGACAGATGATCCTGCTCTGCCTGGACGTCAGCAACAGCCACACCACGATCGGCGCGTTCGACCTGTCGGCCGGCCCGGGCACCGAGGAGTCGCTCGTCGACCACTGGCAGGTGTCGTCCGACGAACGGCGGACGTCCGACGAGTGGCAGGTGCTCATCACGGGCCTGACGAACCGTGCCGGCATCCGCGCGATCGACGCCGTCAGCGTGTGCTGCACGGTGCCGATGATCCTGGTCGAGCTGCGCGCCCTGCAGGAGCGGTACTACGCCGATCTCCCCGTCTCGGTCGTGGGCCCGGGGGTCAGGACCGGCATCCCCATCCACACGGACAACCCGCGCGAGGTCGGTTCCGACCGCATCGTCAACGCCCTCGCGGCGGCCGAGCTCTACGGCGGACCGGCCATCGTCGTCGACCTCAACGGCACGGCCACGATCTTCGACGTCGTCGACGCCGACAACCGCTACATCGGCGGGGCCATCGCGCCGGGGGTCGAGCTGTCGCTCGAGGCGCTCGCCCGCCGTGGGGCGCAGCTGCGGAGCGTCGAGCTGGCAGTGCCCCGCGACGTCGTCGGCAAGAACACCGTCGAGGCGCTGCAGTCGGGACTGGTCTTCGGCTTCGCCGGCCTGGTCGACGGCATCGTCCACCGCATCATCGACTCGCTCGGTGCCGACCCCGACCACGTCACGGTCATCGCGACCGGGTCGTACCCCGAGTCCGTCGTCGAGCACTGCGAGAGCATCACGACCCGCGACCCGTACCTCACGCTGACGGGCCTGCGCCTCGTCCACGAGAAGAATCACGCCTGACGCCCAGCGTCACTGCTCCGCCCGGTCCTTGAGGTCGACGAGGCGCCGGTGCCAGGCGGATCGTGCCTCGTCGAGCCAGTCGGCCACCGGCGCGAGGCCGTCGGCCCGGACGTCGTGCAGCACCTCGCGGCCCGATGCCACGGACGTGATGAGGCCGGCCCGTTCGAGCACCCGCAGGTGCTTGGACACCGCCTGGCGCGTGATCGGCAGGTCGGCCGCGAGCGCCCCGGTCGCGGTGCTGCCGTCGGTGGCGAGCCGGCGCAGGAGGGCCAGTCGGTGCTCGTCGCCCAGAGCCGTGAACACCAGCGCCGCGAACACCGGTGCGGTCACCGCGGTCACGCCTCGTTCCACGTGCGGGCCACGGCGAGCTCCGTCCGCCAGCCGGACGTGTGGTCGTCCACCTGCCTGTCGATGGCGTCCTCGATGCTGTCCTGGGTCATGACACCAGATGGTTGCAGGTCTGGAGGGATCGCGCAACCACGAGGTTGCCCGTCGGACGAGCGTCCGGTCCCGTCGGCCACGGCACTAGGCTTGACCCTCGTGAGCGACGCGACGAACACCCCGGTGCCCGAGGACGACCTGCCCGAGCAGATGCGCGTGCGCCTCGAGAAGCGCCAGCAGATCATCGACCGCGGCGAGGAGCCGTACCCGACGGTCGTGGGACGCACCCACACGCTGCGCCAGGTCGTCGACACGCACGACGCCGAGGCGCTCGGCCCCGACACGCAGACCGGCGACGTCGTGACGGTCGCCGGACGGGTCATCTTCATCCGCGGCACGGGCAAGCTCGTGTTCGCGGCGCTGCGCGAGGGCGACGGCACCCCGCTGCAGGCCATGATCTCGCTCGACGGCGTGGGTGAGGAGAGCCTCGCGACGTTCAAGTCGACCGTCGACATCGGCGACCACCTCGCCGTGACGGGCGAGGTCATCACGAGCAAGCGCGGCGAACTGTCGATCATGGCGACCGGCTGGCAGATCGCGGCCAAGACCGTCCGTCCGCTGCCCAACGAGCACACGCCGCTGTCGGACGAGGCGCGCAGCCGCATGCGGTACGTCGACCTCATCGTCCGGCCCGAGGCGCGCGACAACGTGCGGGTCAAGGCCAAGATCATGCAGTCGTTCCGCTCGACGCTCGACCGCGCCGGCTACGTCGAGGTCGAGACGCCCGTCCTCCAGCACACCAACGGCGGCGCCGCCGCGCGTCCCTTCCGCACGCACGTCAACGCCTTCGACGAGCCGGCCCTGCTGCGCATCGCCCTCGAGCTGCACCTCAAGCGCGCGCTGGTCGGCGGCATCGACAAGGTCTACGAGATGGCCAAGACGTTCCGCAACGAGGGCGTCGACAACACCCACAACGTCGAGTTCCTGATGCTGGAGGCCTACGAGGCCTACGGCTCGTACGACACGATGGCCGAGCTGACCCGCGCGCTCGTGCTGGACGCCGCACGGTCGGTCGGCAAGACCGTCGTCCCGGGACGTGACGGCTCCGAGATCGACCTCGAGGCCGAGTGGCGGCACGCCACCGTGCACGGACTGGTCAGCGAGGCGGTCGGGCAGGCCGTCGACATTCACACGTCCGTGGACGACCTCGTCGCCCTCGCGGCGAAGCACGAGGTCGCCCTCCGCGACGGCTGGGACGCCGGCGAGATCGTGCTCGAGCTCTACGAGAAGCTCGTCGAGCACACCCTCATCACGCCCACCTTCGTGCGCGACTACCCCGAGTCGGTGCGCCCGCTCGCCAAGAAGCACCGCACCAAGCCGGGACTCGTCGAGGCGTGGGACCTGATCATCAACGGCGTCGAGCTCGCGCCGGCCTACTCCGAGCTCAACGATCCCGTCATCCAGCGTGACCGGCTCGAGGAGCAGGCGCGTCAGGCCGCGGCCGGCAACCCCGAGGCCAATGACGTCGACGAGGACTTCCTGCGCGCCCTGGAGTTCGGCATGCCGCCCGCCGGCGGCCTGGGCCTCGGCGTCGACCGCCTCGTGATGCTGCTGCAGGGGATCGGCATCCGGGACGCGATCCTGTTCCCGACGTCGAGGGCGGAGTAGGCGGCGCCGCGGGGCCGGGGACGCTCCCGTTTACGCCGACGGCGAACGAGGGAACGTCCGCCCCCGCATGACGGTTGGGTTAAGCACATGGGCATCCGGCGCGCGGATTTCCAGACCGGACTAAACTGGTCGAATACTCCACCCCAGGGGGAACAATGTTCGAAAGATTCACCGACCGTGCTCGTCGCGTGGTCGTGCTCGCCCAAGAAGAGGCGCGCATGCTCAGCCACAACTACATCGGCACGGAGCACATACTCCTGGGCCTGATCCACGAGGGCGAAGGCGTTGCCGCCAAGGCCCTCGAGAGCCTCGACATCTCGCTCGAGGCCGTCCGCGGACAGGTCGAGGACATCATCGGCCAGGGCCAGCAGGCCCCGAGCGGGCACATCCCGTTCACGCCCCGGGCCAAGAAGGTCCTCGAGCTCAGCCTGCGCGAGGCGCTGCAGCTCGGACACAGCTACATCGGCACCGAGCACATCCTGCTCGGCCTCATCCGTGAGGGCGAGGGCGTCGCCGCCCAGGTGCTGGTCAAGCTCGGAGCCGACCTCAACCGCGTCCGCCAGCAGGTCATCCAGCTGGTCAGCGGCTTCCAGGGCAAGGAGGCCGAGGCCGCCGGTGCCCCGAGCGAGTCCGCTCCCAGCACGTCCGCCGTCCTCGACCAGTTCGGTCGCAACCTGACGCAGGCCGCCCGCGAGGGCAAGCTCGACCCGGTCATCGGCCGGGCTGATGAGGCCGAGCGCGTCATGCAGACGCTGTCGCGACGCACCAAGAACAACCCGGTGCTCGTCGGCGAGCCCGGCGTCGGCAAGACCGCCGTCGTCGAGAGCCTCGCCCAGGACATCGTGCGCGGCGACGTGCCCGAGACGCTCAAGGACAAGCAGATCTACACGCTCGACCTCGGCGCGCTGGTGGCCGGCTCGCGGTACCGCGGTGACTTCGAGGAGCGCCTCAAGAAGGTGCTCAAGGAGATCCGCACCCGCGGCGACATCATCTTGTTCATCGACGAGATCCACACCCTCGTCGGTGCGGGTGCCGCCGAGGGCGCGATCGACGCCGCCAGCATCCTCAAGCCGATGCTGGCCCGTGGAGAGCTGCAGACCGTCGGCGCCACGACGCTCGACGAGTACCGCAAGCACTTCGAGAAGGACGCGGCGCTCAACCGCCGCTTCCAGCCGATCCTGGTCGAGGAGCCCTCGGTCAGCGACACGGTCGAGATCCTCAAGGGGCTGCGCGACCGCTACGAGGCGCACCACCGCGTCTCCATCACCGACGAGGCCCTCGTGGCCGCGGCGACGATGGGCGACCGCTACGTCTCCGACCG
>Ga0247730_1000222_pt1 | contig 52261 bp, 52 predicted proteins | sample UWRJL073202C2_FD_180959 | JGI IMG/M metagenome (GOLD analysis project Ga0247730, IMG submission 180959) | Plant litter microbial communities from Arlington Agricultural Research Station in Wisconsin, United States - UWRJ-L073-202C-2 | ecosystem: Environmental > Terrestrial > Plant litter >... | reverse complement strand
CGAGAGGGCCGGGATCAGTCCGGTCGGCTCGCCGGTCGATGCGGCAGCTACCTTGGCGCGAAGTTCTTCGTTCTCGACCGTCAGACGCTCGAGCTCGGCCTCGACCTCGTCGAGAAACTGGTCTACTTCGCCCATGTCATAGCCTTCGCGAAGACGGACGGGCGTGAAGCGCTTGTTACGCACGTCCTCTGGCGTCAGTGGCATGAGTACACCTCGGGGTTCGGGGTTAGTCCTTGGGGACTCGGAGTGTCCACCGTACTCTGCCGACGTTCACTTCTGCCACAGGCGTACCGAGATCCGTCGGACGTGCGGAGCCGATCATCAGAGGAAGACGGCACGCACGATCGCCTGGAGGATGTAGATCGCGATGATGAGGATCATCGGCGACAGGTCGAGCATCACGGCACCCAGGCGCAGCGGCGGGATGACACCGCGGACGGCCCGCAGAGGCGGGTCCGTGACGGAGTAGAGACCCTCGCAGAGCACCGCCACGAGACCCCGCGGGCGCCAGTTGCGTGCGAGCATCTGCACCCAGTCCAGCACGAAGCGGGCGATCAGCAGCAGGAGTGCGATCCACAGGACCAGGTCCAGGACTTGGCCAACTGTTTGCATGGAACTCAGTTCTGGTTGAAGAATCCACCGGCAGCGATGCGCTGCTTGTCCTCGTCGGTCACCGAGATGTTCTCGGGCGACAGCAGGAAGACCTTGGCGGTGACGCGGTTGATCGATCCGTGCACCGCGAACACGAGCCCGGCGGCGAAGTCGACGAGGCGCTTGGCATCGTCGTCATCGATCTCGGACAGGTTCATGATGACAGGCACGCCCGAACGGTAGTGCTCGCCCACCGTGCGGGCGTCGTTGTACGTGCGGGGGGTGACGGTCTCGATGCGCGCGAGGTCGGACGCCGTGGAGGCGCGACGCTCGGGTCGCTCGGTCCGCTCGGGGCGGCGACGCTCGTCGATGCTGGAGACCGGCGAGGGGCGCACGACGGCCGGCTGGCGGCTCGGTGCGGGACGCGCGGCGGGCTCCTGGGGGTCGAGCTCGTCGAACTCGTCGTCGAAGTCAGCCTGTTCGACGAGTCCGAGGTACTCGCCGACCTTACGCATTGCGCCAGCCATGATTACTCCGTGTGTCCGGTCGGGTGTGACAGGTCCGAGATTACCCGGTGGAGGGACGTTCACCGAGCACCGAACGCCCGATCCGCAGGTGTGTCGCGCCGGCCGCGACAGCCGCCTCGAAGTCTCCGCTCATGCCGGCCGAGACGATCGTCGCCGCGGGGTGCCGCTCCTGGAGCTCGACGGACAGTCGGGCCAGGTGGGCGAAGTGGGGTGCGGGGTCGTCACCGAGCGGTGCGACGGTCATGAGACCGCCCAGCACGAGCCCGGGAGCCTCGGCGATCGCGTCGGCGACCTCGCCGACGCCGGACGGCACGACGCCGGCCCGGCCGGGGTCGCTGGCGTCGAAGTCGACCTGGACCAGGCACGTCAGGGTCCGACCGGCGGACTCCGCGCCCCGCGACAGCGCGTTGACGAGCTTGACGCGGTCGACGCTGTGCACGAGATCGGCGTAGCGGGCCACGGCGCCGGCCTTGTTGGTCTGCAGACCGCCCAGGAAGTGCCAGCGCATCGGTGCCGTCACCTGCTCGGCCTTGTCGCCGGCCTCGGGGTGGCGGTTCTCCCCCACGTCGACGACCCCGAGCTCGGCGAGGATCTCGACGTCGGACGCCGGGTAGGTCTTGGTGACCACGACGAGCGTGACGTCGTCACGGTGGCGTCCGGCGGCGGCGCAGGCGTCGACGATGCGCTGCTCGGTCTCGGCCAGGTGGGCGGCCAGCTCGTCGCGGCGGCTCATGACCGCACCACCGCCACGGCGCCGAACCGTCCCGAGTCCTGGCCCTGGCGACGGTACGAGAACCACCGCTCGTGCTCGATCGTGCACTCGTCGGCGCCGAGATCGGTCGCGGCGACGTCGAGCGCTGCCAGCTGGGACAGCACGCCGGCTCCGACGTCGACGGCCGGCGTTCCCCAGCTCGTCGTCGACCGGGTGCCGGGCACCACGGCGGCGACCGCGTCGGCCAGGTCGGCGGGCAGCTCGTAGCAGCGCCCGCACGCACGCGGCCCGACGAACGCCTCGATCGACGTCGCCCCGCGCTCACGGAGCGCCTCGACCGCGGCCGGGACGACACCGCGCACCAGGCCCTCGCGGCCGCAGTGGACCACCCCGGCCATCGACTCGGCGGGGGCCGCGAGCACGATCGGGACGCAGTCGGCGACCCGCACCAGCACGCCGACGCCGACGGCGTCGGTGAGCAGCGCGTCGGCGACCGGGATCTCGCCGTCGGGCACCCGGTCGGCCCAGCTCACGTCGCGCCCGTGCACCTGCGTCATCCGGACCAGCCGCTCGACGCCGATCGCCGACGCGAGTCCCGCCAGGTTGGCGGCGACCCGCTCGGCGTCGTCACCGTTGGACGTGCCGAGGTTGAGCGACGCCCACGGGCCGTCGCTCGAGCCACCGGCCCGGTCGGTGAACGCGAAGGCGACCGGGCCGACCTGTCCCTCGTGCCAGATCACCCCGCTGATCGAGTCAGCGGAGGAAGTCGGGCACGTCGAGGTCGTCGCCGTAGTCGGTCGACACCGGCTCGGGCGGCACCGTCACGTTGCCGGCGCCGTCACGCGGCGGCAGCGGGCGGCCGTCGAGGTACGGATCGGGCTCGAGGTACGTCTGCGCCGTCGGCGGAGCCGATGCCGGCGGGTCGGAGGTGACCGCCGGGGACTCCTTCAGGAGCGCCGGCTTGGTGGCGTCGCGCAGCATGGGCTCGCCGCCGTCGAACCCGGCCGCGATGACGGTGACCCGCACCTCGTCGCCGAGGGCGTCGTCGATCACGGCGCCGAAGATGATGTTGGCGTCGGGGTGGACCGCGTCGGCGACCAGGCCGGCGGCCTCGTTGATCTCGAACAGGCCGAGGTCGGATCCGCCCGCGATCGACAGCAGCACGCCACGGGCGCCCTCGATCGATGCCTCGAGCAGCGGGCTCGACACGGCGCTCTCGGCGGCCACCGCGGCGCGGTGCTCGCCCCGGGCCGAGCCGATGCCCATCAGCGCCGAGCCGGCGTCGGACATCACGGACTTCACGTCCGCGAAGTCGAGGTTGATCAGGCCGGGCGTCGTGATGAGGTCCGTGATGCCCGAGACGCCCTGGTGCAGGACCTGGTCGGCCTGACGGAACGAGTCGAGCAGGCTGACGTTGGGATCGCTGATGGACAGCAGCCGGTCGTTGGGGATGACGATCAGCGTGTCGACCTCGTCGCGCAGCGCCTGGATGCCGGCATCGGCCTGGCCGGAGCGGTTGCGGCCCTCGAACTTGAACGGGCGCGTGACCACGCCGATCGTCAGGGCGCCGAGCGAGCGAGCGATGCGGGCCACGACGGGAGCGCCGCCGGTGCCGGTGCCGCCACCCTCGCCCGCCGTCACGAAGACCATGTCGGCGCCCTTGATGGCGGCCTCGATCTCCTCGGCGTGGTCCTCGGCGGCACGCTTGCCGATCTCGGGGTTGGCGCCGGCGCCGAGGCCGCGCGTGGAGTCGCGGCCGACGTCGAGCTTGACGTCGGCGTCGCTCATGAGCAGCGCCTGTGCATCGGTGTTGATCGCGATGAACTCGACGCCCTTGAGCCCGACCTCGATCATGCGGTTGACGGCGTTGACGCCGCCTCCGCCGATGCCGACGACCTTGATCACGGCGAGGTAGTTCTGGACCGCCATCGTGTGTCCCCTTCCGAGGATGTTGCGAGAATGAGTGAAGTGTGGGGAACCCTAACCCTGAGGTGAAGGGTTATAGTTATGTCAACCTGCGACCTATCAAGAACGGTACGCGGCGGCGGTGGACGCATCGGGACGACACGCCGCTCGTCACTGCCTCGTGGTGGGCTGGTCGGGCGCGCTGACGTCGTAGCGCGTCGCGTCGATGCCGAGCAGCGACGTCAGCACCGTGAGCTTGCGCTCGCCGTCGTCGCGGCTCCCCCACACGACGGTGCGGCCCTTGCTGAGCGTCAGCTCGATCGAGTCCTGGCTCGCGGCGCTGACCGACTCGACCTGCCGGCGCAGCGCGGGGTCCTGGTCGGTGATCAGCACGACGACAGCCGCGACGGCCGCCGAGGTCTGCAGGCGGTCGCGCGAGTCGGTGATGTCGATCGTCGCCTCGAGCAGGTCCTTGGGCGGCGTGCCGTACGACCGGAAGGCGATGCCGTTGCGGTCGATGCCGCGCACCTGGTTGTTGATCCTCGCCCACACCACCGACGTGCGCTCGACGACGTCGATCGAGAGCGTGTGCGGCCACGACCGGGAGACCTCGACAGAGTCGACGCGGTCGAGCGTCAGGACCCGTCCCTCGATGGCACCCACGTCGACCCGGGCCAGCGGTCGACCGGTCGGCACCTGGGCCGCCCGCAGCACCTGCTGCTCCTTCAACGTCGTGCGCCCCGACACCTCCACGTCCTTGACCGCCAGGACGCTGGAGAACCAGATCAGCCAGACCAGGGCACCCGTCGCCGCGACCAGCAGCACGCCGAGCGCGACGCGGGTCCAGCGCCGACGGCGCTCCGACCTCGTCCGCTCCGTGAAGGGGTCGTCCGTGGGCTCCCGACGGCGCAGCCACCTCATGGGCGGCCCTCCAGCGCCTCCAGCACCGCCGGACCGACCGTCGTGATGTCGCCGGCACCGAGCGTCAGCAGCAGGTCTCCCGCTCGCAGCTCCGGCAGCAGGACGTCGGCCAGCCCGGTCACCGGTCCCCCGAGGGTCGCGGGCGGCCCCGTCACGGCGTCCACGACGATCGCCGACGTCACCGCCGGGTCATGCTCCTCGCGCGCGAGGTAGATGTCGGCCACGACGACCCGGTCGGCCGCCGAGAGCGCCTCCCCCATCTCGACGCCGTACAGCCGGGTGCGGCTGACGAGGTGCGGCTGGTACGCGACGACGAGCCGGTCGGCACCCGCGACGGCACGAGCGGCGGCCAGGTCGGCGCGGATCTCGGTGGGGTGGTGCGCGTACGAGTCGTAGACGCGCACCCCGGCGGCCTCGCCGAGCGACTGCATGCGCCGGTTGGCGCCCGTGTAGGCGCCGAGCCCGGCGATCAGGAGATCGACGTTCTGCTCCAGCAGCAGCCCCGCGCCCAAGGCCAGGAGGGCGTCGAGCGCGTAGTGCGCGCCGGGCACCGGTAGGGACACGGCTCCCAGGTCGACGCCCCGCAGCGCCACGTCGAACGTCGTCGTGCTGCCGTCGACCCGCAGGTGCCGGCCCGTCAGGTCGGCGTCATCGCCGAAGCCCGCGGTCAGCACCTCGAGCCCCCGGGCACGGGCCAGCGCGGCCAGGTCGCGTGTGCCCGGGTCGTCCGCGCTCAGCACCACGAACCGACCGATCCGGCCGATGAACTCCTCGAACGCGGCGGCGTACGCCTCGACCGTCCCGTAGTTGTCGAGATGATCGGCGTCGACGTTGGTGACGACGGCCCCCTCGGGCTCGTAGACCAGGAAGGCCCCGTCGCTCTCGTCGGCCTCCGCCACGAGCAGGTCGCCAGAGCCGAGCCGTGCGTTGGCGCCCAGGCTCGCGACCTCGGCCCCGATCGCGTACGAGGGCTCGGCGCCGGCGGCGATCAGCGCGCACGTCAGCATCGCCGTCGTCGTGGTCTTGCCGTGGGTGCCGGCCACCGCGATCGTGCGGCGCCCCTCCATGACCGAGCGCAGCCCGGCCGAGCGGGGCCACAGGCGAAGGCCACGGCGCTGCGCCTCGACGATCTCGGGGTTGTCCTCGCGGACGGCCGTGGACGCGACGACGGTGTCGATGCCGTCGAGGTGGGCGGCGTCGTGGCCGACGTGGCACGTGATGCCCTCCGCGCGCAGGGCGTCCAGCACGGCAGAGTCGTAGGCGTCGCTGCCCGCCACGGCGACGCCCTGCTGCGCCATGAGTCGGGCGATCGCGGACAGGCCGGCGCCGCCGATGCCGACGAAGAACACGCTCCCCAGCTCCGTGACCGGCGGGATGCTGGAGGGGATCGGGATCCTCATGGCCGGGCGGCCGCCTGGATCATCGCCGCGAGCCGCTCGTCGGCGTCGCGCGCCACGATGCCCGCGGCGGCGGCCGACATCGCCGCGAGCCGACCCTCGTGGGAGACGAGCGGGATGACGACGTTGTCGATCCACTCCGGCGTGAGGGCGCCGTCGTCGATCAGGAGCGCGCCGCCCGCCTGCACGACGGGGTGCGCGTTGTGCGCCTGCTCGCCGTTGCCGATCGGCAGGGGCACGAACGCGGCCGGCAGCCCGACGGCGGCGACCTCGGTCACGGTGTTGGCGCCGGCGCGGCAGACGATCAGGTCGGCCGCGGCGTACGCGAGGTCCATCCGGTCGATGAAGGGCACCACGACGTACGGCGGGTCCCCGTCGCGCGGGCTCACGGCGACCTCCTCGGGCCGCCCGGCCGCGTGCAGCACCTGCACCCCGGCGTCGGCGAGGTCGCGCGCCGCGGCCGACACGGCCCGGTTGATGCGGCGGGCTCCCTGGGAGCCCCCCGTGACCAGCAGCGTCGGCCGGTCGGCGTCGAGGCCGAAGAAGGCACGCGCCTCGGCCCGGACGGCAGCTCGGTCGAGATGCGAGATCTCGCGACGGATCGGCAGGCCGATGTGATGGGCGTGCGGCAGGTCGGTCTCGGGGAAGCTGGTGGCCACGTGCTCGGTGAAGCGGGCGCCGAGCTTGTTGGCGATCCCCGGCACGGCGTTGCCCTCGTGGACCACGAGCGGGACGTGGCGCCGGCGGGCGACGAGGTACGCCGGCACCGACACGTAGCCGCCGAATCCGACCACGACGTCGGGCTGGACGCGGTCGAAGACGTCACCGGTCGCCCTCACGGCGGCCCGCAGCCTGCCGGGCACCTGGACCAGCGCCTTGCCGGGTCGGCGCGGCAGCGGAACCGGTGGGACGAGCTCGAGGTCGTAGCCGGCCTGCGGGATCAGCGTGACCTCGAGGCCGCGCGGCGTGCCCAGGCACGTGATGTCGACACCGGCCTGCGTCAGGACGGCCGCGGTCGCGAGCAGGGGCGACGTGTGACCGGCGGTCCCTCCGCCGGCGAGCAGCACACGCACGACTCATCGCCTCCCGGCGAGGCTGACACGGGCCGGGGTCGACCGCTTGCGCGACGCGCGACCGGCCGCGAGGGCACGCTTGGCGCCGGGCTCGGTCTTGGCGCAGTTGAGCAAGATGCCCAGCGCGACCAACGTCACCAGCAGGCTCGAGCCGCCGTACGAGATCAGGGGCAGCGGGATGCCGATGACGGGCATCAGGCCCAGGACCATGCCGATGTTGATGATGGCCTGGATCAGCAGCCAGATCGTGATGCCCGAGGCGGCGTACCGCACGAACGGGTCACGCGTGCGCGTCGCGATCCGGATGCCCGCGAAGCCCAGCACGATGAACAGCGTCAGGATCACGAACGTGCCGAGCAGGCCCAGCTCCTCGCCGATGACGGCGAGGATGAAGTCGGTGTGGGCCTCGGGCAGGGAGCCCCACTTCTGCCGGCTGTTGCCGAGGCCGACGCCCCAGAAGCCGCCGCGGGCGAGGGCCATCATGCCGTGGATGGCCTGGAAGCCCGCGCTGTCGGGATCGGCCTGCGGGTTGGTGAAGTTCAAGAAGCGCTCGACGCGGTGCGGCGAGTTGGCCACGGCGAACAGCAGTCCCACGAACAGGCCCGCGAGGATGCCCCACATGTGGCGCCGCGGCAGGCCGGCGATCCACAGCATCCCGACGATGACCGCGAAGATCACGACGGCGGTGCCGAGGTCGTGCTGGCCGACGACCAGCAGGGCGATCGCGCCCGCGACCGGCACCATCGGCGTCAGGACGTAGCGGGGCGTGCCGAGATACTTCTGCCGACGGGCGTAGAGGTCGGCGATCCACAGGACGAGCGCGAGCTTGGCGAACTCCGACGGCTGCAGCTGGAAGCCACCGAACAGCGGCAGCCAGTTGCGGTTGCCGTTGACCGTGATGCCGACGCCGGGGACGAACGTCGCGCCGATGAGCGCGACCGAGACCAGCAGGAACGGCAGGATCAGGCGCCGCAGCAGGCTCAGCGGGATGCGAGCGGCGATGACGGCGCCGGTGATGCCGAGCACCGCGAAGATCAGCTGGCGCAGCTCGATCGCGAACGAGCTGCCGTAGTTGACCCGCGCGAAGATCGAGCTGGCGCTGAGCACCATGATCAGACCCATGCCGAGCAGCAGCGCTGTGGTCCCGAGCACGAGCTGGTAGGACGCGAGCGGGCGCTCGAGCGTCCTGCGTATCGCCTCGCTGGTGCTCCGCATCGTGGTCGTCCTCTGCCTCGGGGCCCTGCATCCCCATGGGGGAAGGTCGGTCAGGACCGGCCCCGCAACCGGTGCACCGCGGCGGCGAAGCTGTCGCCCCGCGCCGCGTAGTTGCGGAACTGGTCCATGGAGGCGCACCCCGGGGCCAGCAGCACGGTGTCGCCCTCGCGGGCGAGCGGTGCCGCGGCCTCGACGACGCGTTCCATGGGATCAGTCTCGCCGGTGTCGACCTCCACGACGGGGACATCAGGCGCGTGTCGCTCGAGGGCCTCCGCGATCAGCGCACGGTCCGCCCCGATCAGCACCACGGCGCGCAGCCGGTCGCGGACGGCGAGGACGAGCTCGTCGAAGCTCGCGCCCTTCGCGAGTCCCCCGGCCACCCACACGACCTTCTCGAAGCCCTGGATCGATGCCTGTGCGGCGTGCGCGTTGGTCGCCTTCGAGTCGTCGATCCACCGGACCCCGCCGATCGTCGCGACGTCGGCGATGCGGTGGGCGTCGGGCGTGAACGACCGCAGGCCGTCGCGCACGGCCCGCGGCTCCACCCCGTGGGCGCGGGCGAGCGACGCTGCGGCGAGGGCGTTGGCGACGACGTGCGGCGGCGGGACGCGATCGGCGTCGCCGTGGGCCGCCAGACCGATGTCGCGGATGCTGCCGAGCTCGGCGGCGTTGGAGATGCGGCCCGGGATGAACGCCCGGTCGGCGATCGCGTCGTCCACGAGGCCGATCATGCCGGTCGCGGGGATGCCGAGCGTGAACCCGATGGCTCGACAGCCCTCGACGACGTCGGCCTCCTCGACCATGTGCTCGGTGACGGGGTCCTGCACGTTGTAGACGCAGGCCACCTGGGTGCGCTCGTAGATGCGGGCCTTGTCGGCGGTGTAGGCGTCCAGGCCGCCGTGCCAGTCGATGTGGTCGGGCGCCAGGTTGAGCACCGTGCTGGCCTGCGCCGAGATCGAGTGGCTCCAGTGCAGCTGGTAGCTGGACAGCTCGACCGCGAGCACGTCGAACGGCTCGGGGTTCATGACCGCCTCGAGCACCGGGGTGCCCACGTTGCCGACCGCGAGGGCGTTGAGGCCCTGGGCCCGCAGGATCGACTCGAGCATCTGCACCGTCGTGGTCTTGCCGTTGGTGCCGGTGACGGCGAGCCAGGGTGCCGGGTTCTCGCCGCGCAGACGCCAGGCCAGCTCGACCTCGCCCCAGACGGGGATCGCTCGGGCGGCCGCCTCGGCCAGCAGCGGCGTGGTCGGCGACCAGCCGGGCGACGTCACGAACAGGTCGACGCCCTCGGGGAACGTCGCGGTGGACCCGGGGCCGATGCGGACGTCGACGCCCAGGATCTCCAGCAGCGTGGCCTTCTCGCGCAGGGCGTCGTCGTCGCCGTCGTCGAGCGCGACGACGTCCGCACCGAGGTGCTGCAGCGTGTCGGCGGCCGCGAAGCCGCTGACGCCGAGACCGCCGACGACGGCGCGCACGCCCTCCCAGGAGGACGCCCGACCGAGGGAGGAGACGTCTGGTCGTGTCATGCCCCGGTGACCCACTCGCTGTAGAAGATGCCCAGCCCCGTGGCGACGCACAGGCCGCTGATGATCCAGAACCGCACCACGATCGTGATCTCGGCCCAGCCCAGCAGCTCGAAGTGGTGCTGCAGCGGTGCCATGCGGAAGATCCGCTTGCCGCCGGAGAGCTTGAACCAGCCGACCTGCAGGATCACCGACATCGTGATGGCGACGAACAGACCGCCGATGATGACGAGCAGCAGCTCGGTACGGGTCATGAGCGCGAAGCCGGCCATCGCGCCGCCGAGCGACAGCGAGCCGGTGTCGCCCATGAAGATCTTGGCCGGCGAGGCGTTCCACCACAGGAAGCCGAAGCACGCACCCGTGAGGGCCGAGGCGACGACCGCGAGATCCAGGGGGTCGCGCACCTCGTAGCACTTCATCCCGGGGTTGAACGAGCAGTTCTGGTTGCTCTGCCAGATGTTGATGAACACGTAGGCGCCGAACACCATCATCGCCGCGCCGGTCGCGAGGCCGTCGAGACCGTCGGTGAGGTTGACGCCGTTGCTGGCGCCAGCGACCAGGACCAGCACCCAGAGCACGAGCAGGACGGTGGGCAGGCGCCAGCCGTCGAAGTCGCGGGTGAACGAGATCGCGTGCGTGATCGGGGTGCGGCCGGTGTCGTCCTCCAGGCTGATCGCGAGCCACGCGAACACCAGGCCGATGACGGTCTGGCCGACCAGCTTGGCCTTGCTCCGCAGCCCGAGGTTGCGCTGCTTGAAGATCTTGATGAAGTCGTCGAGGAAGCCGATCGCGCCGAGACCCACGAACAGGAACAGCAGCAGAAGTGCCGACGCGCTGGGCGCCCAGCCGGGCTCGAAGTCCGTCGAGATGCCCGTGAACAGCTTGGCCGCGAAGTAGCCGACCAGCACCGCGACGATGATGACCAGCCCACCCATCGTGGGGGTGCCCCGCTTGGTGTGGTGCGAGGTGGGGCCGTCGTCGCGGATCAGCTGGCCGTAGCCCTGCTTGACGAGCACCGAGATCGCGAACCGGGTGCCGATGAGGGTCACCAACAGCGAGAGCGCTCCTGCGATCAGGATGGCCTTCATCGCGTGGTGGTTCCTCTCCGGGGGGGTGCCTCGGCGTGTTCCGCCGAGTCGGTGCGGCTGGCGGGCGTCAGGCCTGCAGCAGTGCCTGGGCGACGCGCTCCAGCCGGACGCCTCTCGATGCTTTCACAAGTACGACCTCGTCCCCGGACAGGCTCGCGGAGAGTGTGCGGGTCGCCACATCGACGTCGGCGACGTGCTCGGCGATGTCGCCGGCCGCCTCGAAGATGCCGCGCGCGTCGTCGCCGACGACCACGACCCGGGCGAAGCCGAGCTCGGCGGCGAGGCGTCCGATGCGGCGGTGGGCGGCGTCACTCTGGTCGCCGAGCTCGAGCATCGCCCCGAGCACCGCCACTCCCCTGCCGCGACTGATGCCCGCGACGGCGCGCAGCGCGGCCTCCATCGACTCGGGGTTCGCGTTGTACGCGTCGTTGACGACGACGAGCCCGTCGGCGCGGACGTGGCGCTCCATGCGCATGGGCGAGACCGCGCGATCGGCGGTCGCGAGGCGCTCCGCGACGGTCGACAGGTCGATGCCGGTCGCGAGGGCGGCGGTGGCGACGGCTGCGCCGTTCATGGCGTGGTAGCCGCCGATCAGCGGGACGAAGGCCTCGACCGAGCGTCCGTCGTGGGTCAGCGTGAAGTGCGGCGACCCGGCCTCGTCGACCCGCACGTCGCTGATGCGCACGTCGCCGGTCGTCCCGAACGTCCGGACGGTCGCCCGGGTCCTGGACGCCATGGCCGACACCCGCGGATCGTCCGCGTTGAGCACGACGACGCCGTCGGGACCGATCGCCTCGGCCATCTCGCCCTTCGCCACCGCGATGCGGTCGGCCGAGCCGAACTCCCCCACGTGGGCGAGCCCGACGTTGAGCACCATGCCGATGTCGGGCGGCGCGATCGCGCACAGGGCCGCGATGTCGCCGACGGCGCGAGCCCCCATCTCGACAACGAGGAAACGGGTCAGCTCGTCGACGGCCAGCACCGTCAGCGGCACGCCGAGCTCGTTGTTGTGGTTGCCTCGCGTCGCGACCGTGGCCCCGTCAGGAGCCAGCACGTGGGCCAGCAGGTCCTTGACGCTGGTCTTGCCGCTGGAACCGGTCAGCGCGACGACGTGCACGTCCTCGCGCTCCGCGAGCACGTGGCGGGCCAGGAGGCCCAGCGCCCGCGTCACGTCGGGGACGACGACCCCCGGGACGCCGGTGTCGCGGGACGCCAGGACCGCGGCCGCGCCGGCGTCGACGGCGCGCGCCGCGAAGTCGTGGCCGTCCACGTGCTCGCCGGCGAGCGCGACGAACAGGCCGCCGGCCTCGACGGCGCGGGAGTCGAGCGTCGCGGCCCCGTCGACCACGGTCGCGCCGTCGCCGGTGACCGTCCCGCCGGTGACGGCCGCGATCTCCGCGAGCGTCATCGCGATCATGCGCGCTCCCCGATCAGCTCGACCAGCACCTCGCGGTCGTCGAACGGCAGCACGACGCCGTCGACCTCCTGGCCTCGCTCGTGGCCCTTGCCCGCGACCACGACGGTGTCGCCGAGGTGAGCCAGGCCGACCGCGTGGGCGATGGCCTCGCGGCGCCCCGCGACCTCCACCGCGACTCCCGGTCCGGCCGCGGCCCCCTCCATCACGGCGGCGCGGATCGCGGCCGCGCGCTCGGTGCGGGGGTTGTCGTCGGTCACGATGACCAGGTCGGCGTGGCGTGCCGCCGCCTCGCCCATCAGCGGACGCTTGCCGTGGTCGCGATCTCCTCCGGCGCCGATGACGACGATCAGTCGCCCCGCGGTCACCGGCCGCAGCGCCGTCAGCACGGCCGTGACGGCGTCGGGCTTGTGCGCGTAGTCGACGATCGCCGTGAACGGCTGGCCGACGTCGACGCGCTCCATGCGCCCCGGCACTCCCGTGCTGGCCGCGATGCCGGCGGCCAGCTCGGCGGGGTCGTGGCTCGCGGTGGCGAGCGCCGCGATGACGGCCAGGGCGTTGGAGACGTTGAAGACGCCCGGCAGCGGGACGGACAGGTCGACCGCGACGCCGTCGGGTCCCAGCACCTCCAGGTCCGTCCCGAGCCGGTGCGGACGGATGTTCACGGCGCGCCAGTCCGCCGGGTTGCCGTCGCTGGAGAACGTCGTGACGGGCAGCGGCGTCAGCTCGCGCAGCCGTCGACCGTGGGCGTCGTCGACGTTGATGACGGCGTGCTGGGCGTGCTCGGGTGCGAACAGGGCTGCCTTGGCGAGGAAGTAGTCCTCCAGGTCACGGTGGAAGTCGAGATGGTCGCGACCGAGGTTGAGGAACACCGCGACGTCGAACCGGAACCCGTCGACGCGACCCTGCACGAGCGCGTGGCTGGAGACCTCCATGGCGCACACCTCGACCTCCTCCTCGCGCATCACCGCGAACAGCGCCTGCAGCTGCGGGGCCTCCGGTGTCGTGAGCGTCGACGCTGCCGGGACCCGGTTGATGCGGGTGCCGATCGTCCCGACGACGGCCGACCGTCGGTCGCCGAGCGCGGCCTCGGCCAGGTACGTGGTCGTCGTCTTGCCCTGCGTGCCGGTGATGCCGAGGGTCGTGAACGATGCCGACGGCTGTCCGTAGAAGGCCGCGCTGAGAGCCGCGAGCCGGGCGCGGGGCTGGTCGACGACGACCGTCGGCAGCGCGCCGGCGACGAGCTCGGCGCCCGCGACGTCGGTCAGGACGGCCACCGCCCCGTTGTCCCTGGCCCGCTCGACGAACGCGGCGCCGTGCACGTTGGCGCCGGGCAGCGCGGCGTACAGGTCGCCCGCCAGCACGTGCGACGTGTTGAGCGAGATGCCCGTGACGACGGCGTCGCCGGAGGCCGTGGACCCGACCAGGTCGGCGATCTCGGGGAGGGCCCACCGGGGCGTCTCGCGGGGTCGCACGCGCATCTGATCCGTCACCCAGCAACCCTACCGAGCAGAGCCCTCAGACGGGTGGAGCCGGTGCCCCAGCCACCCGTCGCGCCACCTGATAGGTGGCTGACCCACCGCCCCACCCACCCAAAGGGCCGAGCGAGCGCCAGCGAGCACCGGGAGAGCGGCGAGGAACGAGCCGCGAGGCGGCGAAGCCGGCCCACCTACCAGGTCTGGTTGACCTTCGGGCTCTCCGAGCCGCTGGGCGCGACGCCGAACCGCTCGAGCGCCATCGACATGACGTCGTGGAAGACGGGTGCGGCGGTCGAGCCGCCGCCGGCGCTGCTGTACGGCTTGTCGAGCACGATGTAGGTCAGGAACCGCGGGTTGTCGGCCGGGGCGAAGCCCATGAACGACACCGTGTTCTGGCCGCGGATGTAGCGGCCCGTCGTGGGGTCGACGCGCCAGGCGGTGCCGGTCTTGCCGGCCACACGGTACCCCTTGATGGCGGCGGCGGGTGCCGTGCCGTCGTCGGCCGTCACGGCCTCCATCATGCGGGTCACCGTGGCGGCGGCGTCCTTGGAGACGACGCGGTGACCCGCCGCGGACTCGACGGGCGTCTCGTTGCCGTCCTGGTCGACGGTGCCGCTGACGACCGTCGGCTCGCACATCTTCCCGGCGTTCGCGATGGCGCCGACCGCACGCATCATCTGCATCGCGGTGACCGAGACGCCCTGGCCGAACGCGATCGTCGCGTGGTTGGCCTTGGTCCAGTCCTGCCCGTTCGTCAGGATGCCCTTGGACTCGCCGGGCAGGTTGACGCCCGACTCCTGGCCGAAGCCGAACTTGCGGAAGTAGTCGTACATCGTCTGGTCGCTCATCTGCTCCGAGGCGACGATCGTGCCCAGGTTGGACGACAGCGCGATGACGCCGGCGGCGGTCAGGTGCAGGGTGCCGTGCTCCCAGTAGTCGCCGATGCGGAACTTGTCGATCGTCAGGCTGGACGGGACGACGATCGGGGTGTCGGCCTCGATCTTGCCCTGGTCGGCGAGCGCCGCCATCGTGATGGTCTTCATGACGCTGCCGGGCTCGTAGACGTTCTGCACGGCGCGCGAGACCGTGTTGGCGTCGTCCATCCCGGTGCGCGTGTCGGCGTCGAACGTCGGCGCCTGCGACATCTGCACGATCTGGCACGTCTTGACGTCCATCGTGATGGCCAGGCCCCAGTCGGAGCTGGAGTCGCGGACGGCATCGGCGAGCCGCTGGTCGGCGTACCACTGCAGGTCGCGGTCGATCGTGGTCTTGACGTCCTGCCCGGGGACCATCTTGGTCACGGTGCTGTCGGCCATCGGGATGCGCTGACCGGTCGGCGACACCTCGTAGGTGCTGGAGCCGTCCTTGCCGGTGAGGATCGTGTTGTACTCCTGCTCGAGACCGGCGACGCCCTTGCCGGCGCCGTTGGTGTAGCCGAGCAGGTTGGCCGCCAGCTTGCCGCCGGGGTACGACCGCAGGTTCTCCTTCTCGGAGAAGACGCCCGTCAGCTCGGCCTTGGCGAGCGCTGCGATGGCCTTGTCGGCCGTCCACTTGGGCACGTCACGCACGAGGTACACGAACCGCGAGTCGGGCGTGCGGAGCCTGTCGATCGTGTCGAAGTAGTCGACGCTGTCGCCGAGCTCCTGGCGCAGGATACGGGCGATCTGCGGCGCGTTCGCCGCCGTCATGCTCGGATCGGCTGTGATCGTCAGCCCGTCGACGCTGGTGGCGAGCTGCTCGCCGTTGCGGTCGAGGATCGCTCCACGGGGTGCGGGATCGGCCTTGGTCGCCGTGCCCGCCTTGACCGACGCCGCGGCGTAGGCGCTGGCGTCGAGTCCCTGGATCTGGAACAGCCGGGCGCCGAAGAGCCCGAAGATCACGAACACCATGACGGTGCAGGCGCGGAGCCGGCGACGGGTGAGGATCTGCCGTTTGGTCATCGGGTCACGCTCCTGATGTTGCTGCCGGGCTCGGCCGGCTCGGGCTCGCCGAGGACCCTTCCGTCGGAGAGACGCAGGAAGGCCGGGTTGGCGTTGGGGACCATGCCGATCGCGATCGCCTTGCTGGCGACGTTGGCGGGGCTCTGCAGGCGGTCGACCTCACGGGCGATCGACTGCTGCTCGGTCTCCAGCGCAGCCGCCTGCCGGTCGAGCTTCGCGGCCTCGAACGACTGGGCCTGCAGCACCGTGCTCATGATGATCAGACCGACCAGCCCGATCGCCAGGACCGTGAGGACCACGACGACGAACGGAGCCTTGCGGGCCCGGCTGCGCACCGGACGGACCAGGCGCAGACCCGCCGCCTTCGCCTCCTCGATCCGCCGTGGTGCGGGCGCGAACGCCCGGGCGACCATGGAGCTCATGCGGCCACCGCCGTCACCAGGGCACGGTACGACGACAGCCGCATGGCCGCAGCACCGTCGTTCGCTCGCTGGCGCTCGCTCATGCGGCATTCCTCTCGACGACGCGGAGTCGGACCGACCTGGCCCGGGAGTTCTCACCGATCTCGCCCTCGGTCGCCATCTCGGCGCCGCGCGTGACGAGGGTGAACTTCGCCTCGTGCCCGGCCGGCACGAACGGCATGTCGCGCGGGACGTCGGTCGTGGTGACCTCGGTGAAGGCGCGCTTGGTGATGCGGTCCTCGAGCGAGTGGTACGCCAGGACGACGACCCGTCCGCCCGGCGCCAGCACCTCGAGCGAGGCCGGCAGCGCCCGCCGGTAGACGCCCAGCTCGTCGTTGACCTCGATGCGGAGGGCCTGGAACGTGCGCTTGGCGGGGTTGCCGCCGGTGCGACGTGCCGCCTGCGGGATCGAGTCGCGGATCAGGTCGACCAGGCGGGCGCTCGTGCTGAACGGCTCCCTCGCGCGCTCGGCCACGACGGCATCGGCGATGCGCTTGGCGAACTTCTCCTCGCCGTACTCCCGCAGCACCCGGGACAGCTCGCGTGACGTGTAGGTGTTGAGGACGTCGGCGGCGGTGAGCTCGTCCTCGGCGTTCATCCGCATGTCGAGCGGCGCGTCCTGCGCGTACGCGAAGCCCCGGTCGGCGAGGTCGAGCTGCATCGAGGAGACGCCCAGGTCGAACAGGACGCCCGAGACGGTGCGGAAGCCCGCGTCGCGGACCACGTCGGCGATCTCGTCGTACACCGCGTGGGCGAAGGTGACCCGGTCCCCGAACGGGGCGAGGCGGGCCCTCGAGCGGGCCAGCGCCTCGGGATCGCGGTCGATGCCGATCACGTGCAGGTCCTCGAACCGCTGAAGCATCGCCTCGGTGTGACCGCCGAGGCCCAGCGTGGCGTCGACGACGACGGGACGCTCCACGGCGATCGAGGGAGCCAGGAGGTCGAGCACGCGCTCGAGGAGGACCGGGACGTGGCTCGCGTCGGTCACAGTCGACCCAGCCCGACCGAGATGACGACGGCGAGGACGATCGACGACCCGAGCGAGAACGCCATGAGCCGGACGCCGTCGGCGACGTCGTGTCGCACGCGTCGTGCGCTGGTGTCGATCCTCATGTCCCCTCCTCGTCTCGTCCCTGCCCGGCCTGGTGCTCCCGCGACCAGATCCGCGACCGCCGGGTCTGACACCGGGGAAGTGATGTCAGAACCGTGCGGGCGCAGATCTCGCCGCACGAACGTCAGAAGATCCCGGGCATCACTTCTTCCGACATGTCCGCGAACGGACCTTCCTGCGACGCCGAGAACTCGTCCCAGCGGCCCGAGTCCCAGATCTCGATGCGATCCATCGCGCCGACGACCGTGCACTCCTTGTCGAGCTGCGCCCACGTGCGGAGCACGGCAGGCACGGAGATCCGGCCCTGCTTGTCCGGCACCTCGGACGACGCCCCGGAGAAGAACATGCGGTTGAAGTTGCGGGCCGCCTGGTTGGTGAAGGGGGTGTTGCGGATGCGGTCCGTGAAGGCGTTGAACGCCTCGGTCGTCCACCCGTAGATGCAGTTCTCCTGCCCGCGGGTGAGAACGATGCCGGTCTCGAGGCGGGGGCGGAACTTGGCCGGGAGGAAGAGCCGGCCCTTGTCGTCGAGGCGAGGGGTGTAGGTGCCGAAGAAATTCGATACATCCGGGTTCACCTCGCTCCTCCTCATCGACGGCCACTTGCTCCATTTCCCACCACTGTACTCCACCATCCCCCACCTGGCACGCACATTCGCGCTGTTTTCGGGCAGAGAAGAACGCGCCGCCCGCGGTGCGGACGACGCGTCATGTGCTGTCAGGACAAAGAAAAACCGCCCCCGAGGGGGCGGTCGGTGGTGCTGTGGAGCGATGTGGGGGAAAAGTCCCCACCCGGAGGGCTAGAGGTTGTCGTCGCGACGACGCTGCCAGCGCTCCTCCATGCGGTCGACGAACGAGCCCGACTGCTTCTGGGGTCGACCCGGCCGACCGGATGGAGCGGACGCGTCGTCGTCGCGGCCCCCGATGCCGCGGCGCCAGGCCTGGCTGAACAAGAACGCGGTGCCGACCATCGCCAGGAAGCCGATGACCCCGAGCCAGGTCATCTTCGTGACGGCGCCGGTGAACATCACCACGAGCCCGGCGATGAAGCCGAGTGCGGACAGCACGGCGACGCGGCGGTTGTGGGCCATGAACTTGGAACCGCGCAGAGTCGAGGCGAAGTCGGGGTCCTCAGCGGCCAACGACTGCTCGAGCTGGTGGAGCAGCCTGGCCTCTTCGTCAGAGAGTGGCACTCTTGCCTCCTGGATCGGGTGATGCTGAAGCCAAGTCTAGGCGGGCGATCGTGTGCAGACCAGCCGAAAGACCTGTGAAGTCCGTCGAAGTCCTCAGGATCCGCTCGAGCGCGTACAGCGCGTCCCTGGCGCCGGGCTCCGTGTCGACGATCGCACTGGGCACCAGATCGGCGAACACCCTGACACCGCAGCTCTGGACGGGGGTGAATCCACGCGCCACCAGCAGCTCCTGCACCTCGGCCGGCACGAACCGACGAGGGCCCATCGTCCGGAGGTCCCAGCTCGCCGCCGATCGCCCGAGCAGGGTCTGCGCCGTCACGAAGTCGCCGGCCAGCGCACGCGCTGCGACGGCGGCGTTGCGACCGGCGACCATGACGCTGGCGTGCCCGCCCGGGCGCAGGACGGTCGCGACGGTCGCGAGCGCCTCCCCCGGGTCGTCGACGTGCTCGAGGACGCCGTGGCACACCACGAGGTCGTAGGAGGCCGGGGCGACGTGGTCGAGCAGGTCGGAGGCGTCGCCCTGCACGCCGTTCACCGGAGCGGGCAGTCCGGCCTCGACGCCACGCCGGTGCAACGACGCGAGCGCATCGGGGCTCGGGTCGACGACCGTCACACGATGGCCCTGCTGCGCCAGGCGGACCGCGTCGCCGCCGGTTCCGCCGCCCAGGTCGAGCACGTCGAGGAGCGACCCGCCACCGGCGATCTCGACCGCGTCGGCGACCGCCTGCCACATCAGCTCGGAGCGCACCGGTCCCATGACGGACACTGTGCCACAGCGTCGGGCGTCTTCGGCCACCCCGTAGTCTGCGCGCATGGCGAACGTCGTGGTGGTCGGTGGCGGGTTCGCCGGCCTCTCCGCCGCGGCGCGGCTCGCCAAGCTGCGGCACGACGTGACCGTGGTGGAGGCGGGTGACCGGCTGGGTGGTCGCCTCCACGGCTACTCGGCCGACGGACACGACTGGCCGCTCGAGCTCGACACCGTGACCCTGCCCGGCGTGTTCCGCGATCTGTTCCGCAAGTCGGGGCGGACGATCGACCGCGTCCTGGGGTTCGAGAAGACCGATGGCCGCCGGCACCTGTTCCAGGACGGATCCGTCCTGGACCTGCCGCTCGGCAACCGGGGCGATCAGCACGAGGCCGTCGTGAGCCTGTTCGGCGAGGACGAGTGGTCCCCCTTCGTGGACCGGTTCGCCGATCCGTGGAACCTCGTGCGGCGGATGGCCCTCGACGAGGTGTTCCCCGGCCGGCCGGCCGTGACCCGGCCCGTCCGCAAGCTGCTGAGGCCACGACGCACCGTCGAGACCCTCGACCGCGAGTTCGCCGAGGAGCGGCTGGCCCGGGTCGTGCTCGACCCGTTCCGGCTCGCCGGGCACGACCGGCGCACGACGCCCGCGTTCCTGGCCGTCGGCCACTACCTCGAGCGCTCGTTCGGCCGGTGGCGGTTCGAGGGTGGGCTGCCGGGACTGGCGGCGGCCCTCGACCGGCGGCTCACGGAGCGACGCGTCACGGTCGAGCTCGGCGAGCGCGGCCACGACCTGGTCCGCGCCGACGGCCGGGTCACCGGCGTGGTCACCGACCGGCGGACCGTGCCCGCCGACGTCGTCGTGTGGTGCGCTCCGACGATGCCCGCCTCCCTGCCGCAGGTCCGGATGCTCCCGGTCATCCCGGCATCACGGACCCTGCTGACCCTGTCGCCGGACGCCCCGGCCATGCCGGACGAGATCCTCGTGCACACCGACCCGCCGATCCGCGTCTTCACCGCGGGCGAGCACCGCTGGACCCTCGAGCACCACGGCGGTGCCGACCCGGTCCAGGCCTTGGCCCACGTGGGGCTCGACCTGCGCCCGCACGTCGTCACCCGGACGACGGTCGCACCGAGCGAGCTCGTGACGATGGGCCACTGGGGCTGGACGTGGAACCGCTGGACCACCGCGTTCGAGCTGCCGGGCGTGGCCCCGACCGGCGGGCTCTACACCGCCGGCGCGCACGCGCACCCGGGCGGCACGCTCGAGGGCATCGGGATGGCGACCGCCGCGATCGCCGCCGCCGTGGGTCCCGCTCCGCGCTGAGGCTCGTCTCAGACGAGGCCGTCGGCGCGCAGCGCGTCGAAGATCTCGCGCGTCGCCCTCGACCGGTTGAGCGTGATGAAGTGCAGACCGGGTGCTCCGCCGGCCAGCAGGTCACGGCACAGCTGGGTCGCCAGCTCGATGCCCTTGGCCCGGACGGCAGCCTTGTCGTGGGCGATGGGCTCGACCTGCTCCAGCACCTCCGGCGGCATTGCGGCCCCCGACAGCTCGGCCATGCGGGCGACCTGGGCGAAGTTGAGGATCGGCATGATGCCGGGGACGATCGGGATGTCGCTGCCCAGCGCACGGACGCGGTCGACCAGGCCGAAGTAGTCCGAGGCCCGGAAGAACAGCTGCGTGATGGCGTACTCGGCGCCGGCCCGTGCCTTGTTCACCAGCACCTCGGCGTCGTGGTCGAGGCTCGCCGCATCGGGGTGGCCCTCCGGGAAGGCCGCGACACCGATCTCGAACCCGCCCAGCTCGGCGGCCAGCTCGACCAGGTCGATCGCGTAGGTCATGCCGTCGGGGTGCGGCTCCCACGGCGCCCGAGGGCCGCCCTGGGGATCGCCCCTCAGCGCGAGGACGTGACCGACCCCGGCGGCCGCGTACTGCTTGAGCACCGACTCGATCTCGCCCCTCGTCTGCGCCACCAGGGTGAGGTGGCCGACCGGCCGCATCCCGGTCTGCTCGGCGATGCGCGCCGTGATGCGGACGGTGCGCTCCTGGCTGGTGCCGCCCGCCCCGTAGGTGACGGACACGAACGTCGGGTCGAGCGGCTCGAGGTCGGCGATCGTCTGCCAGAGCACGGCCTCGCCGTCGTCGTCCTTCGGCGGGAAGAACTCGAACGAGTAGGTCGGCGCGGGTGCCCGGAGGGCGGCGACGAGGGAGCGGTCAGCGGGTGCCATGGGGCAACGGTACCGTTCTGGACGTGACGACAGGTCCGGCAGATCCCGCGTTCAGGGCCCGGGTCGATCACACCCTCGTGGAGTTTATGGACCGTCAGCGAGAGCTGTTCGCGACGATGGGCCCCGACCTCGACGGGCTGGCCGACGCCGCCATCGCGTTCGTCGCCGGCGGGAAGCGCCTGCGGCCGATGTTCTGCTTCGCCGGGTGGCTCGTCGCGGGCGGCTCCCCCGACGAGCCGGCCGTGGTCCCCGCCGCCGCGGCCCTCGAGTGGCTGCAGGGCAGCGCGTTGGTCCACGACGACCTGATGGACGGCTCCGACACGCGCCGCGGACGCCCCAGCGTGCACCGCGCCTTCGAGGCCCTGCACCGCGACGAGGACCGTCAGGGCGATCCCGCCGGGTTCGGCGCCTCCGTCGCGGTGCTGCTCGGCGACCTGATGCTCTCGTGGTGCGACGAGCTGTTCCGGGCCAGCGCGCTGCCGACCGTCCCGGCCGCCCTCGCCTACCTCGACCTGTGCAAGACCGAGGTCGTCGCCGGGCAGTACCTCGACGTGGTCGGGCAGACCCGGCCGACCCTGTCGGTCGAGGAGGCCATGCGCGTCGTGAGGTTCAAGTCGGCCAAGTACACCGTCGAGCGTCCCCTGCACATCGGGGCCGCGCTGGCGGGCGCCGATGCCACGCTGATCGATGCCCTGACCCAGGTCGCGCTGCCGCTCGGCGAGGCCTTCCAGCTGCGCGACGACGTGCTGGGCGTCTTCGGCGATCCCGCCGTGACCGGCAAGCCGGCCGGTGACGACCTGCGGGAGGGCAAGCGCACCGTCCTCGTCGCCCGGACCCACGAGCTGACCGACGACGCCGGGCGGGCGCTGCTCGCCGCGGGGCTGGGCACCGCCGACGGGGTGGACGAGCTGACGCGTCTGATCGAGTCGTGCGGTGCGCTCGACGCGGTCGAGGCCGACATCTCCCGCCTGGAGGGCCAGGCCGACCAGGCCATCGAGCGCATCGGTGGCGTGGCGCCCGACGTGCTGGGTCCGCTCGCCCTCACCGCGACCCGCCGCAGCCGCTGACCCGCCGCGGTCGGTGCGAGCGACATCACCGCGCCGAACCAACACGCGTCCGTGCTGGTCACGGACCTGTGTGACAGAGTCACTAGACTGCGTCCAGGGCCTGCAGGGGGTCCGCCGCGTGACGAGGGAGGGCTGGCGTGGCATTGACGGGCGACGAGGCCCTCGTCGGGAGCATGCTCAACGAGCGCTACCTCATGGGTGAGCGCATCGCGCGCGGCGGCATGGCGAGCGTCTTCAAGGCGACTGACCAGCGGCTCGACCGCGAGGTCGCGATCAAGGTCATGCACCGGGGCCTGGGCGACGACCAGCAGTTCACGCAGCGGTTCGTGCGCGAGGCCAAGTCCGCCGCGAAGCTCAACCACCGCAACGTCGTGTCGGTCTTCGACCAGGGCACCGACGGCGAGGTCACCTACCTCGTCATGGAGTACGTCCCCGGCGACACGCTGCGCGACCTGATGCGCGCGGAGGCCCCCATGCCTCCCTACCGCGCGCTCGAGCTGCTCGAGCAGGTCCTGATCGCCCTGTCGGCGGCGCACGCCGCTCGCATCATCCACCGCGACGTCAAGCCCGAGAACGTCCTCATCAGCCCCGACGGCGACGTCAAGGTGGCCGACTTCGGTCTGGCCCGTGCCGTCAGCGCCGCGACCACCGCGACGGGTGGCACCCTGATCGGCACGGTGTCCTACCTGGCGCCGGAAATCGTCACCAACGACGGCGCCGACGCCCGCTCCGACGTCTACGCCTGCGGCGCGATGCTCTACGAGATGCTGACCGGATTCAAGCCGCACTCGGGCGAGTCCCCCATCCAGGTCGCCTACAAGCACGTCCACGAGGACATCGGCAAGCCGTCCGCGATCCAGCGAGGCATCCCGCCGTACGTGGACGCCCTCGTCGCCCGCGCCACGGTGCGTGACCGCGACCAGCGCTCGACGGACGCCCGCGTCATGCTCCAGCAGGTCCGCTCGGTGCAGCGCGCCCTCGAGGCGGGGCTCGACGACGATCCCGAGCTGGTCGCCGACCTCATGCCCGGCGGCCGGGTCGACGAGGACGCCGACGTGCCGACGCTGGCCGTCCCGCGCGCGGCCCTGCGGTCCAGCGCGGCGACCTCGGCGGTGACGACGACCACCGACGGCGGCGAGCACACGATGCAGTGGAGCAGCGGCGCCACCGAGACGCCCGCCGCCCCGGCGGCCGGCGCCGCCACGCCGGCCGGACTGCACCCGCCCATGACGCGCGAGCAGTACGGCCAGGTCACCACCAAGCCGCACTCGCGCCGGGGCCGCAACCTGCTGATCGCGGCCGTCGTCGCGGCGCTCCTGGCCGGGCTCCTGACCTGGTACTTCACCGACCTGCGGTACGACGAGACCCCGTTCCTGGTCAACAGCGCCGAGACCGTCGCCAAGGACAACGCCGAGGCCGCCGGGTTCAAGGTCAAGGTGACCCAGCGCGACTTCTCCGAGACCGTGCTGGCCGGCACGATCATCAGCTCCGACCCCGAGCCGGGCGACAAGATCCTGCCCGGCAGCACGATCGACGTCGTAGTCTCCAAGGGTCCCGACCGGGTGTTCATCCCCGAGGGCAACCTGAAGAACGCCACGATCGACGAGGCGACCGCCGCGCTCGGCGCCCAGGACCTGGTCCTCGGCGAGCAGAAGCAGGTGTACGACGAGAAGATCGCCGAGGGCCGGATCGTCAAGGCCGACGGCGTCACCTCCACCGACGAGCTCAAGCGCGGCACCGCGGTCAACGTCCTCGTCAGCCGCGGACGCCGCCCCATCGACATCAAGAACTACGGGGGCGACCCGCTCGCGGCGGCGCGCAAGGCGCTCGAGGACGCGGGCTTCAAGGTCACGACGTCCGAGGCGTTCAGCGACTCCGTGCCGCCGGGCGCCGTCATCTCGCAGGATCCGTCGACCGGCACAGGCTTCAAGAACGACAAGATCGCGCTCTCGGTGTCCAAGGGACCCGAGCTGATCCCGATCCCCTCGGTCGTCGGCATGAAGAAGTCCGACGGACGGGCGGCGCTGCAGGCGGCCGGCTTCAAGGTCCGCGCCTTCTCGTTCCCGGGCGCCGGCAACTACATCATCCAGCGTCAGGTCCCCGGCGGCGGTGACACCGCCAAGCGCGGCGACACCATCACGATCTCGCCGCTGTAGTCCCGCAGGTCAGCGACCCGACAGCATCTCGGCGACGAGGAAGGCCAGCTCGAGCGACTGCGCCCGGTTGAGCCGGGGGTCGCACAGCGTCTCGTAGCGGTGCGAGAGGTCCTCGGCCGACAGCTTGGCGCCACCGCCGACGCACTCCGTGACGTCGTCGCCCGTGAGCTCGACGTGCACGCCGCCGGGCCACGTGCCGAGCGCACGGTGCACCTCGAAGAAGCCGCGGACCTCGTCGATGACGTCGTCGAACTCGCGGGTCTTGTAGCCGTTGCTGGTCTCGAACGTGTTGCCGTGCATGGGGTCGCAGATCCACGCGACCTCGATGCCCGCGGCCGTGACCTTCTCGACCAGGTGCGGCAGGCCGTCGCGGATCTTGCCGGCCCCGAAGCGGGTGATGAAGCTGACCTTGCCGGGGATGCGCTCGGGGTTGAGCTTCTCGTACAGCGCGATCGCGTCGTCGGCCGTCGTCGTCGGGCCGAGCTTGACCCCGATCGGGTTGGCGATGCGGCTCAGCAGCTCGACGTGGGCGCCGTCGAGCTGACGCGTGCGCTCGCCGATCCACACGAAGTGGCTGGAGACGTCGTACGGCTGGTCGGTGCGCGAGTCGATGCGCGTGAGCGAGTGCTCGTACTCCAGGATCAGCGCCTCGTGCGAGGAGAAGAAGTCGACGGTGTGGAACTCGTCGGGGTCGACGCCGATCGCGTCCATGAACGCCAGCGCGCGGTCGATCTCGGCGCCGATGCGCTCGTAGCGCTCGCCGACCGGGCTGCTCTTGACGAAGTCGGTGTTCCACGCGTGCATCTGGCGCAGATCGGCGTACCCGCCGGTCGTGAACGCGCGCGCCAGGTTGAGCGTCGCGGCGGACGCGTTGTAGACGTCGACGAGACGCTGGGGGTCGTGGGAGCGCGACTGCGCCGTGAAGTCGAAGCCGTTGACCGCGTCTCCGCGGTAGGCCGGCAGGGTGACGCCGTCGCGGGTCTCGGTGTCGCTGGAGCGTGGCTTGGCGTACTGGCCGGCGAGGCGTCCGACCTTGACGATCGGGACGCTCGCGGCGTACGTCAGGACGACCGCCATCGACAGCAGGACCCGGAGCTTGTTGCGGACGTTCTCGGCCGTGACGCCCTCGAAGGTCTCCGCGCAGTCGCCGCCCTGGAGCAGGAAGGCCTTGCCCTGGGCCACCTCGGCGAGGCGGTCACGCAGCGCGTCGCACTCCCCGGCAAAGACGAGTGGGGGCATCCTGCGCAGCGTCTGCACCGCGGCGTCGCGGGCAGTCGGGTCGGCATACGTGGGCTGCTGGGCAGCACCGATCGCATGAAGGTCGTCAAGGCTAGGAATGCTCACGGACGAAGTCTACTGGCCGGGATCTCCCGGCCCACGACCCGACCACGGGCCGAGCGAGCGACGGCAGCCGCCCGGGCGAAGCCGGCCCACGACCCGACCACGGGCCGAGCGAGCGCCAGCGAGCGACGGCAGCCGCCCGGGCGAAGCCCGGCAGCCGCGAGGGACGAGCGGCTGGGGCGCGGCCTACCAGGACAGGGTTCCCGGTGCTCCCTTGAACGGACCGCTCACCCGGGACGTGATCCAGCCGCCGTAGAAGTCACCCTCCTGGGCCTGGACGATCTCGCCGTCGACGGTGCAGGAGTCGACCTTGCCGGGGTAGATCGCGACGTGCCCGACGAGGTCGCGGTAGCCCTCGCTGGGCGTGCGGTACGTCCAGCCGCCGGCGGGAACCGTCCGTGCAGGGGTCACCAGATCGGCGTACGACGCCTGGCCCTTCCACTCGCAGAAGGTCGATCCGTCGACGGGCCGCAGGACCCCGGCCGCGAAGGACTCGATCGGCAGGTAGTAGGTCGGCGGGTGGCTGGTCTCGCAGATCCGGTAGGACGACCGAGTGTCGGCGATCGTCAGGCCGCCCAAGGTCACGACGAGGTGCTCGGAGCTCGGCTCGATCGACGGCGGCCGCGGGTAGTCCCACACACTCTCGACAGGACGATGGCTGTTCACACCACCCACGCTACGACCCAACAACGGGCCGAGCGAGCGCTAGCGCACCCGGTCACAGGCCGAGCGAGCGCAGCGAGCGAAGGCAGCCGCCCGGGCGGAGCCCGGCAGCCGTGAGGAACGAACGGCTGAAGCCGCGACGAAGGAGCGGCGCGCGGCCCTAGCCGAAGAACACCTCGGCCTCCTCGTACAGGTCGGCCCGCACGGTCTTGAGCTCCTTGGTGCCCTCGGACAGCGGCACCCGGACGATCTCGGTCCCGCGCAGCGCCGTCATGATGCCGTACTCGCCCTCGTGGACCGCGGTGATCGCGTGCAGCCCGAACCGGGTCGCGAGCCACCGGTCGAACGCCGTCGGGGATCCCCCGCGCTGCACGTGACCCAGCACGACGGCGCGCGCCTCCTTGCCGGTGCGGCGCTCGATCTCTGCGGCCAGGCGATCGCCGATCCCGCCGAGCCGCACGTGCCCGAAGGCGTCCGTGTCGCCGCTGACGAGCGACATGTCCCCTCCCTCCGCGGGGACGGCACCCTCGGACACGACGACGATCGGCGCGTAGTGCGTCGCGAACCGGCTCTCGACCTGCGCGCACACCTGGTCGATGTCGAAGGGGCGCTCGGGGATGAGGATGACGTTGGCGCCGCCGGCCAGTCCGCTGTGCAGGGCGATCCAGCCCGCGTGGCGACCCATCACCTCCACGACCAGCACGCGATGGTGCGACTCGGCGGTCGTGTGGAGCCGGTCGATCGCTTCGGTGGCGATGTTGACGGCGGTGTCGAAGCCGAACGTGAAGTCGGTGCCCGACAGGTCGTTGTCGATCGTCTTCGGCACGCCCACGACGTCGACACCCAGATCGGCGAGCCGCGTCGCGACGCCGAGCGTGTCCTCCCCGCCGATCGCGATCAGCGCGTCGCACCCGTGCGCGGCGAGGTTGTCCTTGATCCGCTCGACGCCGTCGTCGATCGCGAACGGATTGGTCCGCGACGAGCCCAGGATCGTCCCGCCGAGCGGCAGGATGCCGCGCACCTCGTCGACGCCGAGCGTCATGGTGTCGTTCTCGAGCGGTCCCCGCCAGCCGTCGCGGAACCCCACGAACTCGTGACCGAAGTCCGCGACCCCCTTGCGGACCGCAGCCCGGATGACCGCGTTCAGGCCGGGGCAGTCACCTCCACCGGTGAGCATCCCGACGCGCATCCAGCCTCCCAGGTCGTGTGACCTACGACACTAGCGCGCCCCCACGGGGGTCGTCAGGTGGGCTTGATCTCGTCCCAGACCTCGTCGGACTCGGCGCGGGCTGCCTCCTGGGCAGCCTCCTTCTCGCGGGCCTGGTCGCGCTTCTTCGCGTCCTGCGCGTAGAGGTCGACGTACTCCTGGTCGGACAGTCGCATGATCTCGTACATGATCTCGTCGGTGATGGCGCGCAGGATGTAGCGGTCGTCCTGCATGCCCTCGTACCGGCTGAAGTCCAGCGGCTTGCCGAAGCGGACGCCCGGTCGAGCGAACGAGCCGAACACCTTGCCGGGCGGCGCCACGACGTTGGTGTTGATGACCGCGAGCGGGATGACCGGCACCCCGGCCTCGAGCGCGAGGCGCGCGACGCCGGTGCGTCCGCGGTACAGCTTGCCGTCGTGCGAGCGGGTGCCCTCGGGGTAGATGCCGCACACCTCGCCGTCGGCCAGGAGCCGCAGCTGGGTCTTGATCGCCCCGGCGGCGGCCGATCCGCTGGTGCGGTCGATCGGCACCTGACCCGCCCCGGAGAAGAAGGTCTTCTGCAGCCAGCCCTTGACGCCCGATCCCTCGAAGTACTCGGCCTTCGCCACGAACGTCACCCGACGGGGGATGACGAGCGGCATGAACAGCCAGTCGCTGTAGGACAGGTGGTTGCTGGCCAGGATGACGGCGCCCTCGCGCGGCACGTTCTCGGTGCCCTCGGCCCACGGTCTGAAGATCAGCTTGAGCAACGGACCCAGCGCGAGGAACTTCAGGAACCAATAGAACACGGACAGGACACTACTCCGAACGCCGTTCGTTTCGCATGAGGCACCGCGGCCCGACAGGTCATGATGGATGATGAGGACATGACGTCCACGCCGCGGCCCGGGGCCGAGCCGTTCGCCGCCGACGGCGACCGCACGGGCATCCTCCTGAGCCACGGGTTCACGGGCTCCCCCGCGTCGATGAGGCCGTGGGCCCAGCACCTGGCCGGCCTCGGTCACACCGTGCGCGTGCCCCTCCTGCCGGGCCACGGCACGACGTGGCAGGACATGAACCGCACCCGGTGGACGGACTGGTACGGCGAGCTCGACACGGCCCTCAGCGAGCTGCGCTCCCGCTGCGACCACGTCGTGGTGGCCGGGCTGTCGATGGGCGGGTGCCTGGCGCTGCGGCTCGCGGAGCAGCGGCCGTCCGACGTCGACGCCCTCGTGCTGGTCAACCCGGCTGTCAACGTCAAGCGGCTGGACGTCAGGCTCGTGCCGGCGCTGCAGTGGCTCGTGCCGTCGATGGCGGGCATCGGCAACGACATCAAGAAGCCGGGCCAGGACGAGATCGGCTACGACCGCACGCCGCTGAAGGCGCTCGCGTCGCAGCTCTCGATGTGGAAGGACGTCCGGGCCCGCCTCGCGTCCGTCACCCAGCCCCTGCTGCTGTTCCGCTCCGCCGACGACCACGTCGTCGACGAGACGTCGCAGGCGATCATCCTGGACGGGGTCTCGTCCGACGTGAAGGAGCTCGTGACGCTCACCGACAGCTTCCACGTCGCGACGCTCGACCACGACGCCCCGCTCATCGTCGAGCGCACCGCCGCATTCATCGCCGAGCACGTGGGAGGCACGCATGGCCGATGACGAGTTCGACCGCATCGTCGAGGGACTGGACCTCGACCTGTCGTTCCCCGACGAGCCGGCCGACCCGGTGCGCCGCGATCCCCCGGAGCTGCGGTGGGAGCCGGAGGAGCCCGAGCCGGTGGAGACCGAGGAGCCGTTCTACCGTCGCGTCGACCCGATGCCGATCGTCCCGCGACGGCGCGGCGTGCTGCTGGCCTGGGTCGGTGTCGTCGGCGCACCGCTGCTGCTGGTCCTGGCGACCGTGGCGCACGTGTTCCTGGAGCGGCCGATCATCGCCGGCGCCGCACTCATCTTCGTGGCCTCGGCGATCTACCTGTTCTTGCAGCTGCCCGAACACGGGCCCTCGCGCCGGGACTGGCCGGACGACGGCGCCGTGCTGTGAGCCGGGCCATGTCGGCGGCGCCGATGAGCCCGGCCTCGGGTCCCAGGTGCGCCTGCACGATGCGCGCCTCGGCGCGGTAGCCCCGACCGGTCAGCGTGCGGGAGAAGGCCGCGCGCGCGGGGCCGATCAGCAGGTGACCGGCGTCGCTGACGCCTCCGCCGATCACGAACATCCCGGGATCCAGCGCGGCCGCCAGGTTGGCGATGCCGACGCCCAGCCAGTCACCGACGTCGGCGATCCAGGCGACGGCCTCCTCGTGCCCCTCCTGGGCGTGGGCCGTCACGAGCGCACCACCGATCGCGTCGACCCGTCCACCGGCCTGGGCCAGCAGCAACGCGCCGAAGTCGGTGCCCTCGGTGGCCGCCTCCCGCGCCCGACGGGTCAGCACCCGTCCGCTGGCGTACTGCTCCCAGCAGCCACGGTTGCCGCAGGGGCACGGCTGACCGCCCGGGACGACCTGCATGTGGCCGAACTCCCCCGCGATGCCGAACTGTCCTCGGTACGGCTGACCGTCGATGACGATCGCACCACCGATGCCGGTGCCCAGCGTGATCAGCACCAGGTCGGCCTCGTTCTGGGCCGCGCCGAAGCGCCACTCGGCCCACCCGGCCGCATTGGCGTCGTTGTCGACCAGCACGGGCAGACGGGTGCGCCGGGCCACCGAGTCGCGCAGCGGCTCGTGCCGCCACGCCAGGTGCGGCGCGAACAGCACCGTCGACTGGGTCGCGTCGACGAACCCCGCCGCTCCCACGCCGATCGACTTGATGTGGTGGTCCCGCCGGAACTCCTCGGTGATCTCGGCGATCGCGTCGATGACCTCCAGCGGCTCGGTCGTAGGAGTCTCACGGCGGGTGCGGGCCAGCACGCGCCCGTCCTCGTCGACCACGCCGGCCGCGATCTTGGTCCCACCGATGTCGATGCCGAGCGCGAGCGCCATCAGACCGGCTCGACGCGAGCGAGGTCGGCGGCACCGATGATGCCGGCCTCGTTCCCCAGCGCCGCCAGGCGGAGGGCCGCCTCGGGGCGGTGGGCCCGCGCGGGCAGGTGCGACTCGAACGCCTCGACGACGGGGCCGAGCAGCAGGTCGCCGGCCGCCGCCACGCCTCCGCCGATCGCGATGACGCTCGGGTCCAGGATCGTCGCGAGGACGGCCGCACCCTCGCCGATCCAGCGTCCGAGCTCGGTCAGCAGCTCGACCGACAGCGGATCGCCCTCCTGCGCGAGCTTCGTGACCGCCGGTCCGGTGATGCGGCCCAGGTCGCCGTCGGCGAGCGCCGCGATGGCCGTCGCGCCCGGGTCCTGGTTGGTGACGCGCTCGCGGGCGTCACGGACCAGCGCGCTGCCGCTGCCGTACTGCTCGTAGCAGCCGCGCTGGCCGCAGCCGCACAGGATGCCGTCGGGGACGACCCGCATGTGGCCGATCTCCGCCGCGACGCCGAAGCCGCCACGGAACAGCTGCCCCTGGTGGACGATGCCGCCGCCGATGCCGGTCCCGACCGTGATCAGCAGGAGGTCGTCGGTGTCCTCGCCGGCACCGAAGCGGAACTCGCCCCACGCGGCGGCGTTGGCGTCGTTCTCGACGACGACCGGCAGGTCGACCAGCGCCCGGACGTGCTGGCCGAGCGGCTCCTCCCGCCAGTCGATGTTGGGCGCGAAGCGGACCGTCTGGCGGTCCTCCCCTACGAATCCCGCGGCACCGATGCCGATGCCGACCGCGTCCTCCTCGCCCGTGAGCCGATCGACCAGGTCCGCGACGACGGCGGGGATCTTGGTCGAGTCCGCAGGGGTGGGCTCCGCGACCGAGTCGAGGATCTCCCCCGAGGCCGAGACGAGCCCGGCTGCGATCTTGGTGCCGCCGATGTCGACGCCGATGGCGAGGGTCACTGCTCCTCCTGAGGGGTGAGGGCCGTGTCGAGGAGATCGCGCAGGGACCGCGCGAGGTCGGTGGCCGACCGGGTCACCGAGGCGATGGCGTCGGGGTGGTCGCGGACGAGCCCGACGACCTGGCACACGGGGCACCAGGACGTGCTGCAGACGTGGTCGGACGGGCCGTCGGCCGACGGCTGGGCGGTCATGGCTCGGAACAGCTTGAACGCCTCCTCGCCGATCGAGCCGACCGGTTCTGCGTCCGGCCCGGTCACAGGGACTCGACCTGTTTCTTCAACCCCTTGAGGGCGGTGTCGATGATGACCTTCTCGGCCTTGCGCTTCAGCATCCCGAGCAGCGGCACCGACACGTCGACCGCCAGCTGGTAGGTCACACGAGTCTGCGAGCCGTCGAGGGGCTCCAGCACGTACGCGCCGTCCATCGAGGTCAGCATCGCGCCGGCCTCGGCCAGGCTCCAGGACACGGTGCGGTCGCCGTCCCAGACGTAACCGAGGTCGTACTGGTCGCGGATCGGTGCGGCGTCGAGCACGAAGTGGACCTGCTGCGCCCGGCCGCTGTCGGCGGTCGTGACGACGTCGGCGGTCTTCACGCCGGTGGCCCAGACGGGGTACGCCGCGAAGTCGGCGATGACGTCCATGATGCGATCCGCCGGGGCGTCGATGACGATGTCGCTGGTGGTCCGCGCCATCACCCCTCCTCGTCGTGCTCCCTGCGTGAGCCACCATGCTAGTGGCTCACGGGCCGGGTGCCCGCGTCGGGAGGCCGCGCCCGCGCGCCGCGCGGCCCGGGCGGTGCGGCGCCACGCGTACGGGTAGCGTTCCGTAGGTGACGCAGCACTCGACGCCCGCTCTGGGCAACCTCAGCGAAGACATCCTGGACCGGCTCACCGAGCACGCCGACGACGTCGCGCTGGCACGCGCCGACGGCGACGCGTGGATCGACGTGACGCTCGGCGACTTCCACCGCGACGTCCTCGCGCTCGCGAAGGGACTCGTCGCAGCGGGGGTGTCCGCCGGCGACCGTGTCGCCCTGTTGTCCAAGACGCGCTACGAGTGGACCGTGGCCGACTACGCGATCTGGTGGACCGGTGCCGCGACGGTCCCGATCTACGAGACGTCCTCGGCGGCACAGATCGCCTGGATCCTGTCCGACTCCGGCGCGGTCGCCGCGATCGTCGAGAACGACGGGCACCTCGGCAAGGTCGACGAGGCACGGGCCGAGGCGCCCGACCTGCATCACGTGTGGACGATCGACACCGGCGGCCTCGACGAGGTGCGCGCCCTGGGGGCCGACGTCACCGACGACGCCCTCGAGCAGCGCCGCGCGGCCCTGACCAGCGACACGCTCGCGACCCTGATCTACACCTCCGGCACCACGGGGCGTCCCAAGGGATGCCGGCTCACGCACGGCAACTTCCGCTACGAGCTCGACGCCGCGACCTCGCAGCTCGACAGCCTCTTCGCCAAGGACGACGCGTCGACGCTGCTCTTCCTGCCGCTCGCGCACATCTTCGCCCGCATCATCCAGGTCGGCGCGATCCGGTCCGGGGCCAAGCTCGGCCACACCGCCGACGTCAAGGACCTGGTCACGCATCTCGGCACGTTCCAGCCGACCTTCGTGCTGGCCGTCCCCCGGGTGTTCGAGAAGGTCTTCAACTCCGCCAGCGGCAAGGCCTACGCCGACGGCCGGGGCAAGATCTTCGACCGCGCCGTGCAGACCGCGATCGCGTACAGCCGGGCGCTGGACGGCGGCCGGCCGGGCCTGGCACTGCGCGCCCGCCACGCCCTGTTCGACCGGCTCGTGTTCGGCAAGCTGAGGGCGGCCCTGGGCGGCCACGCCGACTGGGCGATCTCCGGTGGGGCCCCGCTCGGCGACCGGCTCGCGCACTTCTACCGCGGCATCGGCGTGACGGTGCTCGAGGGCTACGGCCTCACCGAGACCACCGCCGCCCTGTGCGTCAACACCCCGGACGACCAGCGCATCGGCACCGTGGGCCGCACGCTGCCGGGCACCGAGGTCAAGGTCGGTGACGACGGCGAGCTCAGCTTCCGCGGCCCGCAGGTCTTCGACGGCTACTGGCTCAACGACGAGGCGACCGCCGAGGCCATCGACGCCGACGGCTGGTTCGCGACCGGCGACCTCGGCGAGGTCGACGCCGACGGATTCGTCCGCATCACGGGCCGCAAGAAGGAGATCATCGTGACGGCCGGCGGCAAGAACGTCGCCCCGGCCGTCCTCGAGGACCGCGTCCGCGCGCACCCGCTCGTGAGCCAGTGCCTCGTCGTCGGCGACGGCAAGCCGTTCGTGGCCGCGCTCATCACGATCGACGAGGAGGCCTGGACCGGCAGCCTCGACGATCCCGAGCTGCGGGCCGAGGTGCAGAAGGCCGTCGACGACGCCAACTCACAGGTGTCGCAGGCCGAGTCGATCCGCAAGTTCGAGATCCTCGACGAGGACTGGACCGAGGAGAACGGCTACCTGACCCCGTCGTTCAAGGTCAAGCGCAACGCCGTCCTGCGCGACTATCACGACACCGTCGAGGCGCTCTTCGTCAGATAGGCCCGCCAGTCCGACGTGATCTGGTCGAGCGTCAGGCCGAGGCTCGTCCCGGCGGCCTGCTCGACCGGCTCGCCGCCGATGACGGCGTCGTAGAACGCGACGACCTGCGCGTCGGTGTGGTCCTGTCCGAGCATCCGGAAGATCATCCACGCGGACTCGTACACCGCGCCGAGACCGTGCTCGGTCGAGCCGAAGTCGGCATCGGCCGGCAGGCCGCGTGGCGCCCCGTCCGCCCTGACCTCGGCCAGCACCTGCCCGGCGCTGACCGACAGCGGAGCCGTGTCGTCGTGCAGGGCGACGAAGTCGGCGAAGCCCTCCGCGACCCAGGTGGGTGCCGCGGTCCCGACCGCCGGCGTCAGCGCGTGGGTCGCCTCGTGGCTCAGCACGATCTGCGCGGCACGGCGGTCCATCGTCGCGAACACGGCAGGGTTCAGGACGACGACGGCGTCGCGCGTCGTGGAGTCCCCGTCCACGCCGGTCGTGATGGCGGCGATCTGGGCGACGCCGGCCTCCGGCTGTCCGACGATCTGCGCCATCTGGGCGCGGGTCCGCGGCGAGATGATCGTGAGCCGACCGGAGACGTCCGGCACGACCCGCTCCACCGCCGCCCGCGCCACGGAGGCCATGTCCTCGACCGGCACCGAGTCGTCACCACCGTCGACCCGCACCACGACCCGGTCCTGCGTCGCGTCCACCGCGACGTCCCCGAGCAACCACACCGGCACGGTGCCGGAGCTGCGCCCGGCACCGACGATCGAGAGCGTGCCGTCCGGCTCGGGAGCCACGCGCAGCTCGACCGTCGAGCGGTGCGTCACGTCGGGGTCGAGTCCCGACCGCTGCGACGGCCGCCAGGAGACCTCCGCGACGGCGGTCGCCGACCCGTCCGCACGATCGGCCACCTCTCCCCCGCTGATGTAGCGGAACGAGGTACCTGGCACCGCGACGGCCTGCAGCGCGCGCCACGTGCGGCCGGCGAAGGCCACGGCTCGCGGCAGATCGCCCGCAGCGGCGGCGAACGCCTCCTGCGAGTCGGCCTCGGACAGGGCGCGCAGCTGCGCCGTGAGCTGTGACGACGCGTCGGCCGGGACGGTCGCGACGCCGTCCGGTACCGGAGCGTCGTGCCACGGCCGCTGCCACAGCAGCAGGGCACCGGCGAGCAGGGCCAGGACGACGACCGCCGCCACGTTGGGCGACGGCCGGTGTCGGCGGTCAGCCAACCCGCGCCGCGCGCGTGAAGCCGCTCAGCGTCGTGATCTCGACACTCTTGCCGGGCCGCGGCGCGTGGACCACGCGCCCGTTGCCCAGGTAGAGCCCGTCGTGGGACATGTCGCCGTACGCCACGATGTCGCCGGGCTGCAGCTGGTCCATCGGGACGGCCTTGCCGGACGCGATCTGCGGTCCGACGACGCGCGGGATCGAGACCCCGGCGGCGGCCCACGACTTCATGACCAGACCCGAGCAGTCCCAGCTGTTCGGACCGGTGCCGCCGTAGACGTACGGATCGCCGATCTGCGACATCGCGAACGCCAGCGCCGCCTTCGCCCGACCGGACGCCTTGACCTCGAAGTCGACGTCGACGTCGCTCTGGTTGAACGCGGCCTGCTCCTCGGCGGTCAGCCGGGCGAGCTCGGCCTTCGCCGCCTCGTACTTCTTGCGGATGTCGGCACGCCTGGCGTCGGCGTCCTTGGTGGCGGCGACGAGATCGGCCTTGCGGTCCTTGAGCTGGGCGCGACGGTTCTCCAGCTCCTTGCTGGTCTCGCCGAACTGCTCGAGCGCGTCGGCGCGGGTGTTGTTGAGGGCGCGGACCGCGCCCAGACCGGCGAGGAACTGGTCCGGGTCGTCGCTGCTGAGCAGATTGGCGGTCGGGCCCAGCGGAGCGTCGAGCTGCTGCTGCACGATGGCGCCGCTGAGCTCGTCCTTCTGGGCGGTGTACCCGACCAGGTCGGTCGCGATGTCGGCGGAGATGTCGTCGATCTCGGCCTGGGTCTGCTTGACCTGCTCACCGAGCTGGTTGACCTGCTCGTTCTGGGCCTCGACCTCGTGGAACGCGGCCTCGACGTCCTTCGACGTGATCTTCGGCTCGGCCTGGGCCGAGGGCACGGCCATCATGAGGCCGGCAGCGAGCGCGAGGCTCGCCGTCACGGCCAGACCACGACGTCGGGCCGCGGGGTGCTGCGTCAGGGCGTGTGGCATGCGCACACAGGTCTCCTACATCCTCGACGTCTACCGGGTGAGCTGACGGGTTCGGGCCTCGGATTGCCCTACGGTCTACCCACCCCCGACACAGGTCGGGACGCGCGCAGACCGATTCACCCCACTTGCGTGGTTCCCCGGTTCGCCCCAGACATCTTCCCCATGGCTGCGGCGACTCGACGGTGCGTCCGACACCGTCCTGGAGGACGGCGTTCACCGGACGCACAAGCAGTCACTCTAGGTGCAGCCTGGGGTCACATCAACTTCAGCCGCAGGATGTCAGCAGATCCTCAGACTGCTTGCGTCTCGGGACCCGCCACGGGTGTGACCAGACGCAGCGGCGGGGTCAGTCCGGCGTCGGACAGCACACCGAGCGCGGCCATCTCGTCGGCGTCGATCTCGATGCCGGCGGGTGGCGCACCGAGCAGGAACGTGACGACGCAGTCCCCGCAGGCGGCGGGACTGCGGACGAGGCAGCGGTCGCAGTCGACGACGACCGAGTCGGGTTCGTGACGATCGTGCATTCCTGCACCTCCTGGACTGGTCATGAGTGCTCCTCTGTGGTGGGGGAAGAACCCCGTCTCACGGGGACACCGACGACGCTAGGCAGTGGTCCGGACAAAAACGATCGGTCACGCACAGCGGTGGCGCCGCCACGCGTCCGGTCCCCCGGACTGTCGGCGGCCCCACCTAGCGTGTGCCGCGTGAGAGCCGTGCAGGGAACCTTCGACGAGCTGGGCCGTCAGCTGGCCGACGTGACGTTCTGCGTCGTCGACCTCGAGACGACGGGCGGCTCGGCCGCCAGGGGGTCCAGGATCACCGAGGTCGGTGCCGTCAAGGTCCGCGGCGGCGAGGTCCTGGCCGAGTTCCAGACGCTCGTCAACCCCGACGAGCTGATCCCGGCCTTCATCACGGTGCTGACCGGCATCACCGACCAGATGGTCGTCCACGCCCCGCGCATCGCCGAGGTGCTGCCCAGCTTCCTGGAGTTCGCCCGCGGGACGGTCATCGTGGCCCACAACGCACCCTTCGACGTCGGCTTCCTCAAGCACGAGGCGCGCCGGCTCGAGATCCCGTGGCCGGGCTTCGAGACCCTCGACACCGCGGTCCTGGCCCGCAGCGTCCTGAGCCGCGACGAGGTGCCCAACTGCAAGCTGTCGACCCTCGCGGCGACGTTCTCGGCGTCCACGACCCCCAACCACCGAGCGCTCTCCGACGCCCGCGCGACGGTCGACGTCCTGCACGGCCTGTTCGAGCGGCTCGGCCCGCTGGGCGTCACGACGCTCGAGGAGGTGTCGAGCTACACGTCCAAGGTCAAGCCCGAGCAGCGCCGGAAGCGGCACCTCGCCGAGCACCTGCCCGAGGCACCGGGCGTCTACCTGTTCCGCGACGCCAACGACGCGATCCTGTACGTGGGCACGTCGCGCAACCTGCGGGCGCGCACCCGCTCGTACTTCACGAAGGCCGAGACCCGCACCCGCATGGGCGAGATGGTCATGCTCGCGCAGCGGATCGAGGGCATCGTGTGCGCCACGGCGCTCGAGGCCCACGTCCGTGAGCTGCGGCTCATCGGCCGGCACCGTCCGCCGTACAACCGACGCTCCAAGTTCCCCGACCGCCTGACGTGGCTCAAGCTGACCCGCGAGCCGTGGCCACGCCTGTCCATCGTCCGCACGGTCCTCGACGACGAGGCCGACTACATCGGGCCGTTTCGCGGGCGTCCCGCCGCCGAGGCCGCCCTGACGGCGCTGCACGACTCGTTCCGGATCCGCCAGTGCACCCCGCGGCTGGCGCAGAGGTCCCGCCGGTCGGCGTGCGCGCTCGCCGAGATGGGCCACTGCCTGTCGCCGTGCGACGGATCGGCCGATCCCGACGAGTACGCCGCCGAGGTCGACCGGGTGCGGCACGCCATGACGGGCGACCCGGCACAGCTCGTGGCGTCGGTGCGCCAGCACATGCTCGACCTCGGCCGGTCGGAGCGCTTCGAGGACGCCGCGGTCTGGCGCGACCGGCTCACGTCGTTCCTGCGAGCCGTCGTGCGCACGCAGCGTCTGCGCGAGCTGACCGGCGTCGAGGAGCTCGTCGCGGCCGCCCCGCACCCCGACGGCTGGGAGATCCACGTGATCCGCTTCGGCCGGCTGGCAGCGGCGGGCGTCCTGCCGCGCGGCGTGCACCCCACCGGGTGGGTCGACGCCCTGCTCGCCACCGCGGAGACCGTCGTCGGCGGCTTCGGCCCCGTCCCGGCCGCGACCGCCGAGGAGACCGAGACGCTGCTGCGGTGGCTCGAGGCGCCCGGCCTGCGCATGGTCCGTGGCTCGTGGCACGTGCCGCTCGCGAGTGCGGCCCGGCACCTCACCCCGTTCGAGCAGGCCAGCACCACCTGGCAGGACCTGCGCAGACCCGGATAGGCCGCCGACGTGGGTACGCTCGGGACATGATCACCGCCATCGTCTTCATCCAGGCCGAGGTCGCGCAGCTGTCCGAGATCGCCGAGAGGATCGCCGACATCGACGGGGTCAGCGAGGTCTACTCCGTGACCGGCGAGCTCGACCTCGTCGCGATGGTCCGGGTGCGCGAGATCGACGACGTCTCCTCGGTCGTCGCCGACCAGCTCAACAAGGTTGAGGGCGTGCTGTCGACCCAGACGCAGATCGCCTACCGGGCGTACAGCCAGCACGATCTCGAGGACGCCTTCAGCATCGGCCTCTGACGTCGGGCGGTCCTCAGCCGGCGAGGTCCTGCGTCGCCGCCGTCCACCGGGCGAGCGTCCCGGCCGCCGCACCCGAGTCGATCGAGGCACGGGCCCGCTCGACACCGGCCGCGAGCCGCTCGACGAGCGTCCCGTCGCCGGCCTCGTAGGCGGCGATCGCCGCGCCCGCGTTGAGCAGCACCGCGTCGCGGACGGGTGACACCTCCCCGCCGACGACCCGCCGGAAGACGTCGGCGTTGAAGGCCGGGTCGGCACCCACGAGGCTCGCGGGGGGCGCCAGCTCGAAGCCCAGCTCGGTGGGGTCGAGGACGCTCTCGACGACGTCACCGCCCGCGACCTCCCAGACCCGCGTGGTCGTCGTGATCGTGATCTCGTCGAGCCCGTCGTCGCCACGGAACACGAGGGCGTCGTGGCCGCGCGACGCGAGCACGCCGGCCATCAGCGGCGCCATGCGGACGTCGGCACAGCCGATCGCGGACGCCGCGGGCTGCGCCGGGTTGGTGAGGGGACCCAGGAAGTTGAACGGCGTCGCGATGCCGAGCTCGCGGCGCGGCACCGCGGTGTGCCGGAACGACGGGTGGAACACCGGGGCGAAGCAGAACGTGATGCCGCTGCGGGCGAACACGTCCGGGATGCGCGCCGCCGGGACGTCGAGCCGGATGCCCAGCACCTCGAACACGTCGGCCGTGCCGCTGGAGCTCGACGCCGCCCGGTTGCCGTGCTTGACGACGCCGACACCCGCACCCGCCGCGACGACGGCCGACATCGAGGAGATGTTGACGGTGCGCGAGCGGTCCCCGCCGGTGCCGACGATGTCCACGAAACGCCCCGGGATGTCGAGCCGGGTGGCGCGAGCCAGCATCGCGTCGGCGAGCCCGCGCAGCTCCTCGGCCGTCTCGCCCTTGGCCCGCAGCGCCACGGCGAAGCCCGCGATCTGCGAGTCGGTCGCCTCGCCCGCGAGGATCTGGTCCATCGCCCACACCGTCGTCGACGCGTCGAGGTCGTGACCGGCCACGAGCGTCGTCAGGACGTCGGGCCACGTCTGTGGCATGTCGGCGGCCCTCAGCCGGGCTGCAGCACGCCGCGCGCCAGGCCGATGACGGCCTCCGCGAGACGGATGGGATCGATCGGGTGCGACACCGCGGCCTCGGCGCGCGACCAGGTCGCGAGCCAGGCGTCCTGCGGGCGTCCGGTCAGCACGAGCACCGGCGGAGCCTGGTAGATCTCGTCCTTGACCTGGCGCGCGATGCCGAGACCGCCCGCGGGGACGGCCTCGCCGTCGAGGACCACCAGGTCGATCCCGCCGGCGTCGAGTCGCTGGAACAAGACCGGCTCCGTCGCGCACTCGACGTACTCGAAGGGCGGAAGATCGGGGTGCGGACGGGTGCCGAGCGCTGACAGCACGGCAGCACGGACCTCACGATCGTCGCTGTAGACCAGGACACGCAGGGGCTTGTGCTCGCTCACGAGTTGATCGTACATAATGAACGCGTGACGACTACCTCCACGATTCCTGCCTCCCGCCTCCACGGCCAGGAAGGCCGTCCCTCGATGGTGACGGTGGGGACCATCGTCTGGCTCTCCAGCGAGCTGATGTTCTTCGCCGGTCTGTTCGCGGCGTACTTCACGATCCGCAACATCTCGCCCGAGCTGTGGGCGCAGGAGACCGAGAAGCTCAACATCCCCTTCGCGGTGACCACCACGACGATCCTGGTGCTGTCGTCCGTGACCTGCCAGTTCGGCGTCTTCGCCGCCGAGCGCGGCAAGCCGGGTCGCACCGGCAAGCTCCACCAGGTCAGCCTGTGGGGCATGCGCGAGTGGTTCGTCCTGACCTACCTGATGGGCGCGATCTTCATCGGCGGCCAGGCCACCGAGTACGCCGCCCTGGTCACCGAGCACGTCACGATCTCCGGCTCGCCCTACGGCAGCCTGTTCTACCTTGCGACCGGCTTCCACGGCATCCACGTCGTGGGCGGTCTGCTGGCCTTCCTCCTCGTGATCGGCCGCACCTTCGCGGCCCGCAAGTTCACCCATGAGCAGGCGATCTCCGCGATCGTCGTCTCGTACTACTGGCACTTCGTGGACATCGTGTGGGTCGGGCTCTTCGCCACGATCTACCTCATCCGTTAAGGCTTGCCTCACTCACGCTCTTCAGCGTTCCGAAAGGTACGCTGGCACCACTTCCAGGAATGAGGTCCTCGGTGCGGAAATTGTCCACCAGACGCCGGCATCCACTCGCCGGTTTCGTCGTGCTCCTGCTGGCACTCATCGCCGTCGGCGGTGTCTACACGGCCGTCGCGCCGAAGCCCGCCACCGCCCAGGAGGCCACGACGAATGACGTCGAGGCAGGCCGCGACCTGTTCCTGATCGGGTGTGCGAGCTGCCACGGCAAGAACGCCACCGGCATCGAGACCCAGCGCGGCAACAACTACGGTCCGTCCCTGATCGGCGTCGGCGCCGCCGCCGTCGACTTCCAGGTCGGCACGGGTCGCATGCCGATGGCGCAGACCGCCCCGCAGGCACCGCGCAAGACCCCCGAGTACACCGCCGAGGAGACGCGCCAGCTGGCCGCGTACATCGCGTCGCTGGCTCCCGGACCGGCCGTCCCCGACGGCGAGTACACCGATCTGGACAAGGCCTCCACGGAGGACATCCGCGAGGGCGGCGAGCTGTTCCGCTCGAACTGCACCGCGTGCCACAACTCGGTGGGTGCCGGCGGCGCCATGCCCGGCGGCAAGTACGCGCCGACGCTCAAGGGCGTCAGCGCCAAGCACATCGCCGAGGCCATGATCACCGGTCCCCAGCAGATGCCCGTCTTCTCCGACGACGTCATCACGCCCGAGGACAAGCGCAACATCATCGCGTACGTCAAGAACGTGCAGGGCCAGCCCAACTACGGCGGACTCGGCGGCGGTGGCCTCGGCCCGGTCGTCGACGGCCTGTTCACGTGGGTCATCGGCATCGGCGGACTGATCATCGCAGCGATCTGGATCGGTGCGCACGGAGCGAGAGTGAAGAAGCGATCATGAGCGACGAGCTGCAGCCGGTTCCCGACACCGAGCCGATCAGGGATCCGGGACTCCCGGAGCACCTCTACCGTCCGCAGGACGTCGACGAGTCGCAGGCCAAGCGCACGGAACGCCAGATCAGCTGGATGTTCCGCGTGGCCGGGCTGCTGTTCGTGGGCTTCTTCGTCGCCTACTTCGTCATCGACATCGACGACACCTTCCTGGGCTGGTCGGCGCAGAACTTCGCGTTCGGCGTCTCGCTCGGCGGTGGGCTGCTGCTCATCGGCGTCGGCATCATCCAGTGGGCCAAGAAGCTCATGGGCGATCACGAGATGATCGAGATGCGCCACCCCGCGGCGTCCTCGGAGGAGGACCGCACCGCGGTGCTGCAGGACCTCAACGCCGGCATCTCGGAGTCCGGCTTCGGCCGACGTCCGATGATCCGCAACAGCCTGCTCGGCGCCATGGGCCTGCTGGGCCTGCCCGCCATCGCCCTGCTGCGCGACCTCGGTCCGCTCCCCCACGACCAGCGCCGGACCGTCTGGGCCAAGGGCATGCGCCTGGTCAACGACGTCACCGGGACGCCGATCAAGCCGTCCGACCTCCAGGTCGGCCAGCTCGTCAACGGCCAGCCGGCGATCGTCTACGAGACCGACGCGGACGGCGAGCCGGTCCTGCACGGCACCGAGCTGCTGCAGGTCAAGTCGAAGGCGTCGATCATCGTCGTGCGCATGCGCCCCGAGGACATCACGCCCGAGAAGGGCAAGGAGAACTGGGGCGTCGACGGCATCTTGAGCTTCTCCAAGATCTGCACCCACGTCGGGTGCCCGATCAGCCTGTGGGAGCAGCAGACGCACCACCTGCTGTGCCCCTGCCACCAGTCGACCTTCGACCTCGGCGACAACGGCAAGGTCATCTTCGGCCCCGCCCACCGCCCGCTCCCCCAGCTGCCGCTGGGCGTGGACGAGGAGGGCTACCTCATCGCCATGAGCGACTTCCCCGACATCATCGCGCCGAGCTACCCAGAACTCGCGCGGGACCAGAAGAAGTTGGATGATAAGGCATGAGCACCACTGAGGAGTACACGCCGATCCAGGAGACCGGCGTCGGCAAGAAGGCTGCCGGACCTGTCGGCTGGCTCGACGACCGCCTCGGCCTCGCCGGGGTGGCCAAGAAGAACCTGCGCAAGGTCTTTCCCGAGCACTGGTCCTTCATGCTCGGTGAGATCGCGCTGTGGAGCTTCGTCGTCCTGCTGATCACCGGCGTCTTCCTGACGCTGTGGTTCCAGCCCAGCATGACCGAGGTCGAGTACCACGGCTCCTACCTGCCGTTCAACGGTCTGGAGATGTCCAGCGCGTACAAGTCGACGCTCGACATCTCGTTCGACATCCGTGGCGGTCTGCTGATCCGACAGATCCACCACTGGGCCGCCGCGCTCTTCGTCGCCGCGATGATCGTGCACATGCTGCGCGTGTTCTTCACCGGTGCCTACCGGCGTCCGCGCGAGATCAACTGGCTCATCGGCGTCGGCCTCTTCTCGCTCGGCCTGGTCGAGGGATTCGCGGGCTACTCGCTGCCCGACGACCTCCTGTCGGGCACGGGCCTGCGCTTCGTCGACGGCCTCATCCGCTCGATCCCGCTGGTCGGCTCGTACATCGAATTCTTCCTCTTCGGCGGCGAGTTCCCCGGCGACGAGATCATCCCCCGCCTGTACATGGCGCACATCCTGCTGATTCCCGCGATCCTGCTGGGACTCGTGGGCGCCCACATGCTGCTGCTCGTCTACCACAAGCACACGCAGTGGCCTGGACCCGGACGCACCGAGAAGAACGTCGTCGGCTACCCGATGCTCCCGGTGTACGCGGCCAAGGCGGGCGGCTTCTTCTTCGTCGTGTTCGGCTTCACGGCCCTCATGGGTGCCCTGCTGCAGATCAACCCGATCTGGATCTACGGGCCGTACAACCCGTCCGAGGTCACGGCCGGATCACAGCCCGACTGGTACATGGGCTTCTCCGAGGGCCTCGTGCGACTCATGCCGGGCTGGGAGAGCACGTTCTTCAACTACACCTGGAGCTGGAACGTCTTCATCCCCGGTGTCGGCGGACTGACGATGCTGTTCGTCGTCCTCGGCGCCTGGCCGTTCATCGAGCAGTGGATCACGGGCGACAAGCGTGAGCACCACCTGCTCGAGCGTCCCCGCAACGCGCCGGTCCGCACGGCTCTCGGCGTCGCCGGCATGACGGCGTACGGCGTCGGCTGGGCCGCTGGTGGCAACGACATCCTCGCCACCAAGTTCCACATGGACATCTACACGCTGACGAGCATCTTCCGAGTGGGCTTCTTCGTGTTCCCGGTCATCGCCTTCATGATCACGAAGCGGATCTGCATCGGGCTGCAGCGGGCGGACGCCAACCGCATCCTGCACGGCTACGAGACCGGCGTCATCGAGCGCTCGCCCGACGGCGGGTTCTCCGAGCGCCACGCTCCCCTGCCGGTGGGTCAGCAGTTCGTCCTGACCGCCCACGACCGCGTGCCCGTCCTCGAGGCTCCGGCCGAGACGGACGAGAACGGCGTCGCGGCTCCGCACTCGCGCAAGGACAAGCTGCGCGCCAAGGTCCGGGCGTTCTACTACCGCGACACGCTCGACAAGCCCACCGTCGAGGACGTCCACCACGCCGAGGAGCACCTCGGCGAGCACGACGGTCACCCGGTCGAGCTCGGCGAGGAGTTCCAGGGCGTCTCGGAGACGGGTGTCCCCCGGGTCCACTGACCACCCCGCAGCACCGTGTGAGCCCCTGCCAGCACCGCTGGCGGGGGCTCACGCCGTTTCCGCGACGCGATCGTGACAGCTCCCGCGACGAGCGGGGCAGGGGCAGGCCCGTCGCGTACCCGCAAGCAGGTCGCACGACCGGCCAGGAGGTGCACCCCACGAGACGTACGGCGTGACCACACCTGCCGCGCGCTGCACTCCCCTACGGGACGTGGCTCGTGCGCTCCGGCGGATCCGCAGACGAGCAGTACGCCTCCGCGTGCCACCGTGGTGGGCAGCCTGGACCCTCCGCCCCGCCGAGCTCGCTAGTCGACGACGACGTCCTCGGGCGCCTGGGAGGCGGGTGCGGCCGCCGCGGCCTGCAGCGCCGACCCGGCCGTCCAGGTGGACCAGGGGACGTTCCAGTCGGTCCAGCCGTTGCGGTCCTCCAGCGGACGAGGGCTGTCGACGTACTCGACCACGTCGCCGCGGCGCGAGTGGTCGTAGAGCCACTTGGCGTCCGAGGTGCTCATGCCGGTGCACCCGTGGCTAACGTTGGCGTTGCCCTGGGAGCCCACCGACCACGGCGCTGCGTGCAGGAACTCGCCGGAGTTGGTCAGCCGCATGGCCCACCGGACGTCCGAGAGGTTGTAGTAGCCGGGGTCCTCCGAGTCGACACCCGTCGTCGCCGCGTCCATGTCGACCGCCGCGAACTTCTCCATGATGATCTTGACGCCTGCCCGTGTGCGGTGCTCGTCGTCGCCCGTCGTCACGGGGATGGTCTTGACCTTCTGGTCGTCGACCGAGTAGGTCAGCCGGTGCTTGCCGACGTCGACCGTCGTGACGGCCTTCTGGCCCACCTGGAAGCTGATGTCCTGGTCCTGCTGGCCGTAGACGCCCTCACCGGCCGGGAGGCTGTTGAGGCGCAGCCGCACGTCGACCTTCGTGTTGGCGGGCCAGTACTGCTCGGGGCGGTAGTGCGCCTCCTTGTCGCTGAACCAGCTCCACGACCCCGTGGTCCCGTTGTCGGTCGTGACCGACATGTACTTCTCGTACAGCTCACGGTTCTTGACCGGCAGGTCGAAGGTCACGATGACCGGCATGCCCACGCCGACGGTCTCGCCCTCGAGCGGCGCGACCGACGGGTACGTCTGCTGGTCGAGCGTCAGAGGCTGCGTCGAGAACGCGCTCGTGAGCGTGATCTCCTCGCCGTCCTCTCCCACGCCCGTCACCGACAGGTCGTAGGCCGTGCCCGGCTCGAGCCGGCTGTCGGCGCGCCACCCGTTGTCGTTGACCCGGCCGGCGATCTCGGCGGACCCGTCGGCGGTCTTCAGGGTGGCCGCCGACACCGTGCCGTCCTCGGCCAGGACCTTGACGAACGTGCTGACCTTGACGTCGGTCGCGCCGTCGGCGACGTTCGGCGTCAGGACCACGGGATCCTTGGTGCTGTCCGGCGTGACGGCGTCCTTGGCGTCCTTGATCGAGCAGGACGATAGGGCGATCATCGCGGCGCACACCAGCGCGACAGGCAGACGAAGTTGCTTCACCCGCACAGTTTACGGGGTGGGCGGTCGCTCACCGTGCAAGCAGATCAGTGCGCGTGGATGCCGCGGTAGTACTCGAAGATCCAGCCGCACAGCATGACCGAGCCGATGCCGCAGCCGATGATGAACAGCCACCAGCCGATCACGATGCCGAGCACGCACACCGCCAGGGCCAGCGCGCAGAACAGCGGCCACCAGCTGTACGGAGGGAAGAAGCCCTGCTCGCCGGCGCCGTCGGCGATCTCGCCGTCGCTGCGGTCCTCGGGACGATCGGGGATCTGCTTGGCGACCACGCCGAGGTAGAAGCCCAGCAGGACGCACAGCAGCGTCGTCATGACCAGCGCGGTCGTCCCGGTCGGATCCTTGGTGAGGACCCAGTAGACCGGCGCGATGAGTGCGAAGAAGATGCCGCAGGACAAGATGGTCCAGGTTTCAGCCTTCATGGATCAGCGACCGTCCTTGCCGTGCTCGTCGGGCTCAGTGTCATATGACTCGGCCTGGACCCGGCCCTTGGCCTGCCCGTTCTTGCCGCTGACGTCGGGTGCGTCGGCGAACACCGAGTTCTCGCCCGGGTTGTGCGCGAGCTCCAGGGCTGCGATCTCGGGGTGGTGCAGGTCGAAGGCGGGGCTCTCGGACCGGATGCGCGGCAGCGACGTGAAGTTGTGCCGCGGCGGGGGCGACGAGGTCGCCCACTCCAGCGAGCGTCCCCAGCCCCACGGGTCGTCCAGGCCGACGAGCGGGCCCTTGCGGGACTTCCACACGTTGAAGAAGAACGGCAGCGTGGACGCGCCCAGCAGGAAGGCACCGATCGACGAGATCTCGTTGAGCGTCGTGAACCCGTCGCCCGGGCCGTAGTCGGCGTACCGGCGCGGGAAGCCCTCGACGCCCAGCCAGTGCTGCACCAGGAACGTCAGGTGGAAGCCGATGAACAGCAGCCAGAAGTGGATCTTGCCGAGCTTCTCGTCGAGCATCCGGCCGGTGAGCTTGGGCCACCAGTAGTAGAAGCCCGCGAACATCGCGAACACCACGGTGCCGAACACGACGTAGTGGAAGTGAGCCACCACGAAGTAGCTGTCGGACAGCTGGAAGTCGAGCGTCGGCGAGGCCAGGATGACACCCGTCAGACCGCCGAACAGGAAGGTCGTCAGGAAGCCGAGCGCGAAGATCAGCGGGGTGTCGAAGGACAGGGAACCGCCCCACAACGTGCCGATCCAGTTGAAGAACTTCACGCCCGTGGGCACCGCGATCAGGAAGGTCATGAAGGAGAAGAACGCCAGGTCGACCGAGCCCGTCACGAACATGTGGTGCGCCCACACGGCGACCGACAGGGCCGCGATCATCAGCGTCGCGCCGACCAGGCCGACGTAGCCGAAGATCGGCTTGCGGGCGAAGACCGGCAGGATCTCGGTGATGATGCCGAAGAACGGCAACGCGATGATGTACACCTCGGGGTGGCCGAAGAACCAGAACAGGTGCTGCCACAGGATCGGACCGCCGTTGGCGGCGTCGAAGACGTGGGCGCCGAGGCGTCGATCGGCCTCGAGCGACAGCAGGGCCGCGGCGAAGATCGGGAACGCGATCAGCACCAGCATGCTGGTGACGAGCGTGTTCCACACGAAGATCGGCATGCGGAACATCGTCATGCCGGGCGCGCGCATCGTGAAGATCGTGGTGATGAAGTTGACGCCACCGAGGATCGTGCCGAGCCCGGACATCCACAGGCCCATGACCCACAGGTCACCACCGATGCCGGGCGAGTTGACCGCGTCGCTGAGCGGCGCGTACGCGAACCAGCCGAAGCTCGCCGCGCCACCGGGCACGAAGAAGCCCGAGACCACGATCGTGCTGCCGAACAGGTACAGCCAGTAGCTGAACATGTTGAGGCGCGGGAACGCGACGTCGGGAGCGCCGATCTGCAGCGGCATGATCGCGTTGCCGAACCCGAAGAACAGGGGCGTCGCGAACATCAGCAGCATGATCGTGCCGTGCATCGTGAACAGCTGGTTGTAGGTCTCGTCGTCGACGAGCTGAGTGCCCGGCTGGGCGAGCTCGGCGCGGATCAGCAGCGCGAGGATGCCGCCGATGATGAAGAAGGCGAACGACGTGACCAGGTACATGTTGCCGATGACCTTGTGATCGGTCGTCGTCAGGACCGTCACGACCTTCTGGCCGAGGGTCCGCTCACGGACCCCGGCGCGCAGGTTCGTCGAACCGTCGTCGAAAGCTGCTGTTGCGTCAACCATCAGGACCCTGACCCGTCTCCCTGAACGCCGGCGACGTTCCCGCTCTTGTCTTCACCCTCGAGACCGGCGATCTCGTTGGCTTCCTTGGCACCCTGGGGCGCTCCGACCTGGTCGGCGGCCTTGAGCTCCTCGAGGTGTGCGTCGTACTCGTCGCGCGAGACGACGTGGACCTTGAAGATCATGCGGGAGTGGTAGAGCCCGCACAGCTCGGCGCAACGGCCCGTGAACACGCCCTCGCGCGTCGGGGACAGGTCGAAGGTGTTGACCTTGCCCGGGACGACGTCCATCTTGAAGTAGAACTCGGGGATCCAGAACGAGTGGATGACGTCGGGCGACTTGAGGTCGAACCGGACCGACTCGTCGACCGGGAGCCACAGCTCGGCGGGCTCCTGCGGCGTGCCGACGTCGAAGACGTCCTCGCCGGCGGTCGCGTCCTCGTCGAGGTAGTTGAACGCCCACTGCCACTTGCTGCCGACGACCTCGACCGTGTGGTCGGGGTTGTCGACGCGCTCGAGGACGTTGTTCTGCGACGTGACGGTGTGGAAGAAGAAGACCGCGACGATGATGACGGGCGCGAAGGTGTACAGCGCCTCGATCGGCAGGTTGTAGCGGATCTGCGCCGGGATCTCGTCGTCGCTGCGACGGCGGTAGCGGATCATCGCGTACACGATGAGGCCGAACACCAGCAGGAAGATCACGAGGACCGCGATCCACGCGCCGAGCCAGAGCTCCCAGATGTCCTGGGTGCGATCCGTGCTGCCGACGGGCAGCGCGAGGCGCGCCAGATCGGAGTCGGCGTCCGGCGAACAGCCACTCAAAACTACGGCGGCGACGAACAGAACCGCCAACTTCATCCGACCCACGGGGCGCCTTTCTGGACCATGACTGTCACGTGATGACACGACAGCACCTTACTTGAGAGTGACGTGCTGGGAGCGGTGAGGTATGCCTGACCTGCGGACGTGTCGCTCCCTGCACCGTCACGCGAGGGAAAGCGCCGCGTCGACCTCGGTGCGGGCCGCTTCGCCGTACGCCACGCCGAACCGCTTGAGGAAGCCCTCGCGCTCCAGGACGTACTCCTGCGTGCCCGTCGTCTCCACGACGCTGGCGGCGATCGTGCAGCCGATCTGAGCCGACCGCTCGAAGCTCAGACCCGCCGCGATGCCGGCCAGGAAGCCGGCCCGGAAGCTGTCCCCCACGCCGGTCGGGTCGACCGCGACGACGCCCTGGATGGCGTCGACCTCGATGGGATCGCCGTCGGCGGGGAGCACCGTGACGCCGTCCTTGCCGCGGGTGATGACCTGGGTGCCGACGTGGGCGCGGACGTCGTCGGCGCTCCAGCCGGTCTTCTGCTGGATCAGCGACGCCTCGTAGTCGTTGCTGAACAGGTAGGTGGCGCCGTCGATGAGGTCACGGATGACGTCGCCCTCGGCCCACGCGAGCTGCTGCGACGGGTCGGCGGCGAAGGCGATGCCGTGCTCGCGGCAGGCTCGCGTGTGACGCAGCATGCCCTCGGGGTCGTCCGGGCCGATCAGCACGAGGTCGTAGTCGCTGCCGACGGCCAGCAGGTCGATGTCGCGCGACTCCGACATGGCTCCGGCGTAGAAGGTCGCGAACTGGGCGAGCTCGGTGTCGGTGGTGCACACGAAGCGCGCCGTGTGGCGGGTCTCGGAGACGAGGACGCCGCTGGTGTCGACACCTGCCGCGTCGAGCCAGCCGCGGTACTCGGTCTCGAAGTCGCGCCCGACGGCGCCGACGAGCAGGGCGCGGTGGCCGAGCTTGGCCAGGGCGAACGCGATGTTGGCGCCGCAGCCGCCGCGGCGGACGTCGAGGTCGTCGACGAGGAAGGACAGCGAGATCTTGTCGAGCTGGTCGGGGACCAGCGAGTCGACGAACTTCCCGGGGAAGGTCATGAGGTGATCGGTGGCGATCGAACCGGTGATGGCGAGGTGCACCCCCACACCATAGACAACGCCCCCCCGCTCAGCGGGAGGGCGTTGTCCGGGTGGAGCGGGAGCGGCTCAGTGGAACGAGTCGCCGCAGGCGCACGAACCGGTCGCGGCGGGGTTGTCGATCGTGAAGCCCTGCTTATCGATGGTGTCGACGAAGTCGATCGTCGCGCCGCCGAGGTACGGAAGGCTCATGCGGTCGACGACGACGTTGACGCCGCCGAAGCCGAACTTCTGGTCGCCGTCGAGCGAGCGCTCGTCGAAGAAGAGCTGGTAGCGGAGGCCGGAGCATCCACCGGGCTGCACGGCGATCCGCAGGGCGAGGTCGTCGCGGCCCTCCTGCGCGAGCAGGCTGGCGACCTTCTCGGCTGCCCCGTCGCTGAGGCTGACACCGGTCGTGGTCGGGGCGGTGGTCTGGTCGGTCTCGACTGTCATGTGAACTCCCGAAAGGTCTGGTCTGGAACTCGTCACGCAGGACGCTTGACGTCCAAGAAACGCTCCTCGTCCCGATTCCATTCCATCGTACGCCGTCAATCCACCCGATGGGGCGACCACGTGCGTGCCACCCGCTCGGCCAGGTCGCGCAGGTGCTCGTGGGGCGCGGCCATGGAGGCCTCGACGCCGACCAGGTCGGCGACCGCGTAGGCCGACTCGACGCCCATCGCGCGCATCTCGCGAGATCCGACGCTGACCTGGCCGGCCAGGACGATGCAGGGCCGTGCGGCGGCAGCGGCCACGGTGGCGACGCCGTAGACGACCTTGCCGGCGCGGGACGAGAAGTCGTAGGTGCCCTCGCCGGTCACGACGAGGTCGTGGTCGGCGGCCCGGGTCGTGAGGCCGACGGTCGCCGCGACCAGCTCGATGCCGGAGACGACCGTGCCGCCCAGCACCATCAGCGCGAACCCCAGCCCGCCGGCGGCTCCGGCACCCTTCGTGTCGGCGACCCGTCGCTCGGCGGGTGTGGGTCCACAGACCGCGACGACGAGGCGGTCCAGCCAGCCGTCGACCTGGACGATCTGCTCGTCCGTCAGGCCCTTCTGCGGACCGAACGTCCTCGTCGCGCCGAACATGCCCAGCAGCGTCACGTCGACGTCGGCGGCGATGACCAGCTCGACGCCGTCGAGCCTCGCGCGCGCCGCGGAGAGGTCGACCGTCGTGACCGCGGCGAGGGGTGCCGGCCCGCCGTCGAGCGGGACGTCCGCCGACGCGCCGAGGGCTGCGAGCAGTCCCGCTCCCCCGTCGTTGGTCGCGCTCCCGCCCAGCCCCACGACGACGCGCCGTGCCCCCGCGTCGACGGCCGCCGCGACCGCCTGGCCGACCCCGTACGTCGACGCGTGCAGCGGATCACGCGGATCGGCCAGGTGCAGGCCGCACGCCTGGGCGCTCTCGACGTAGGCCGTGCCGTCGTGGTGCAGCACCGTCACGGGGACGTCCCGGCCGTCGGGACCCCGCA